>Ga0222719_10000327_pt1 | contig 48175 bp, 60 predicted proteins | sample C33_34DmetaG_FD_165039 | JGI IMG/M metagenome (GOLD analysis project Ga0222719, IMG submission 165039) | Estuarine water microbial communities from San Francisco Bay, California, United States - C33_34D | ecosystem: Environmental > Aquatic > Marine > Unclassified | place: USA: California...
ATAATATGCGTAATCTTTTTGTGTTTTTCCTAAGTCGTGCATTTATTATTGCCTCGCAGGTAATAGATATGTATACTTGGACATGCCACTATCTACAATAATTTGTAGCAGTCCTTGATCATTAATACTCATTACACAATTACCTGTATCACTGAGCCTTAATATTTTTAAAACAATGTCTAACGGCCATTTCCAGTCACCTGTAATGCTACCATCAATATCATTATTAATTAATATTTTTGTTCTGTCACTAGTACCATCACCAATATGGAACCATAAACTAGTACCGTCAGTTTTAGGACTAAAGTTTGCTTCAAAGGCACCTAACACACTATTAAAGTATGCCATATCTTTTAAGTTTTTATCACTAGGCACAATGTTTAAGTCAAACTCAGCACCTTTAAACTTAATTTCTTTAAGTTGCTGGTTAATAACATCTGCTAACATAAACCTATAATGTGCATCATTACCGTCAGCACTTGTAAACTCTATCTCTGTGGGAACAACTTCTCCATTACGATCTTGTGTATTAATTTTAACATCTGAACCTTCACCATCAAATCCAGGATATTGTAATAACCCATGTAGCACACCCATTCTGCTTAACCCTACTGTTGAGTCTACAAACTCAGGATAAGGATTGTGTGTTTCTCCTTTAAAGATCACAGTCTTGTCTGCATCTACTGTTTCTACAGTTGTCTTTTCTACATCACCTGAAATCTTAACCATTTCAAAAATACCTAAACCATGTGTATGTTTAAGTACATCTTTCATTATATCTTTAATTGCCATTTATGTCTCCGAGATTAATATGTTATTATACATTGTTATTTAGATAAGTCAAGTTGTTTCTGGCCATTTTTTTAGAATTCAAAAAACGTTGATAACGTTTCGCTCTGTGTGGTTCTGCTTAAATCAAAACCCATTGGACCTATAACATTAGCAACCTTTTTATCTAAAACTGTTTCTTCCATTGCCTCTTCATCAAATGGTAAATCCTTAAACCATTGTGGCAAATTAAGTTCGTCTGTGGGATATGCTACACTAGTATAGCCCATTGGATTATTTTTAAGTTTGCATACAACTACCTTTGCACCATCTGTAATAGTTAAACTGTATGCGTCACTGTTCGCTTTTTTGAGGTTATTCCAATTAATACTAGCTCTAACATGGCCAGGTATCATGTTGCTCTTGCCTTCATTTTTTAGTTTATCTAATTTATGTAAAGTGTTTGTTTGTGGCATTCTTGCTTGTTCCATCATTTTAGATGTATACATAGTAACGTTATTAGCACGTTTAGGCATACCCTTACCCCAAGGTTGTAAACCTTTAAAATACTTCTTAAACTCTTTAATTTTGTCTATTACATGTTCTTCGCCCAAACCATTTAAACAATCAACTAAAAGTTCTTCTAAAAAGTCTTGTATAAATTCAGGAGTATCAGAACGTTTAATCTCTAAACCCATTGCTTTTAGTTTACCGCCTTCAGGCTGATAGCCTTCAATGTCTAAACATAATATACCATATCGCTTCTTAGTTAAAAACAATCCTGCTCTGCCTACAACTTCTCTACCTGCAATCATTACAGCACCACGTTCTAAAGGCACATTAAATGTATCCTTTAAAAACTTAGGGAATGTGTCACTAACTGTATCAGATACATGATCATATAACTTAATAGCACTATCCATATCTAGTTCTTGATCTTGCATTACTGGTGCCGCACTAAAGTATACAGAGTCAGTATCACCATAAATTATTGTTTCGCCTTCATAATCATAATCACCTGTAAACATTCTGTTTGTTTCAGCCGCCATATGTTTTGTAATAGCTCTGCCTGTTAGTGTAGTACTTTGTCCTATACGTTTGTCATAGAACCTACAATGCGGATTAAGTATTGCACCATATAAACTGTTTAACTGAATCTTTTTAACTAACTGCCTTTTGTCCCAATAAACCTGTTCTGCGCCTTCTGATTGCTTTTTCTTCTTCTGCATACGTTGTCTATCAGTATACCAAAGTTCTAATAAACCAGGCACAATGCCTTGTACATCTGTTGTAAATATTGTGCCGTTAGCACTAATGTTCCAGGGTTGCCCACTATTAAAAACTAAGTTATAAACATCAGCACCTGTTACTTCATGTACTCCGCCATCTTCCATTTCCAACTTCATCATATGGTCAACGTCTTTGCTTTTAACAAATTCAAACTCATTAGTACCAAACTTTCCATGCCATGCATCTGCAAAACTTTTCTTTTCTAACTTCTGTGCATTAGTAATTTCTTCTAATGTATAACTAGGATCTAATTGTCCTACAATAGTCTCAGGCGCCATATTAAGAGCCCTAAACACACTAGGATATAGACTGTTTAAGTCCATACTGCCTACCCAGTCATGATATCCTTTCTTAGGCGTTGCCACAAAGGCACCTGCGGCACTATCACGTTCAGATGCTTTAGGCTTATCAGGCACTACCATATCACGTCTGTGTGCTTCATTTATAATTGCTTGTTCTGTTGTTGCTACAGCACCCATAGTAGTTGGTATTAATACTGTATTTTCATGTGCAATAATATTTGCTAAGTCAACAAACTGTAATTTTTTATCTAGTTTGTCTAACAACATAACGTCTTGTATATTATATTCACAAAACTTTAGGAAGTCATGATTGTAAAGTCTATCTAAACTACCTTCATATGGAACTTTCTTCTCTCCAACTTCCATTTCACCAATGTAGTCCAACCTGTAACTATGTCTTTCTTCATAGTTGTATTTTCTGTAAAGCTCTAGATAATCTAAATGTATTCTGCCAACCAAATCATATGTAACAACTTCACTACCAAACTTTTCATACTCTCTTCTCTTAGGCAGTTTTTTCATCAAACACATACGTCTTGTTTCTGCTTTACCTAATGTTTTAGTAATCCTGTTGACTGTATAAGGTATATCATATCCTTCTGAATTCCAACCACTTAGTACATCAGCATCTTCAATAATATCTAAAAATGTATCTAACATTTCCTTTTCTGTTTTAAATAACATAACTTCAGGCAGTGGTTTTACAATTTCTTGTGCCTGTTCCCAACTTAAAGTTTTAGGGGGTACTGCTAAACATATCATAGCATCTATCCATTGCATGTACACACCAATAGCAGTTATAGGAGTAAATGGATCAGAAGGACTACTATACCCACGTTGTGGATCAAAGTCTACCTCAATGTCAAAAAATGCTACATTTAGATCAGGAGCATCTGCGCCGTTGTAATGTTCTGCTAATACTTTATTAAGAGGCCTTATATCGCTCTCAAAAGTTTTATTGCTACTATGAATACCTAAGTTCTTCTTAAAGTCCTTTATGTTAGCACACCTTAGCTCAGTTACAGGATCTCCATAAATACTTCTATGTTTACCATGAGGATCTGAATAATAAAAATTATGTGTGGGACTTATTTCTTTTATAATACGTTTGCCATCGACACGCTCAACGACAGTAACAATGTCCTTGCCCTGATCATAAAATGCGTCAACGTAACTCATAGATGTGCTTTCCTCATACTGTGATTATACAGTAGTTGTGGCTAAAAGTCAATATACTTTTATAGTGTTTTGCCAACAGATTCCAATATAGTTTCAAGTTCATCAAATTTGTCGAACTCGTCTTGGAATTTGGCTTTGTGAGCAATTTTTACTGCCTTCATAAGAACACCTGGCTTGAGGTCCATTTCTTCTGCTATTGCTTTAACAGTTTCCCTTAGTCCTGTGCTTAGAGCGTCAACTTCGTGTAGAACTTGATCTCCTTCCTGAATTAATTTTTTAAGTCTTGCTACTTCTTCTTGATTAAATGTTTTATTAAATGCCATTTGTGTTTGTATCCTGTATACCAATATTTATTTGTAATGGTTCTATTATAACAGATCTTCCGGAAGTGTCAACATTTATATCAAAGACACCTTTAATTCCTGGAAACTGCTCAAAGGATATTACATTTAGGATTGACCTATCTGTGATTTGTTGGTTGGTTTTCTTGTCGTAGGCAATAAATTCATTGCCATTAAAATGGACTTCTATTATCACTAAACTTCTACTGATGCTTCAAATGTAAACTTGACGTCAGGAAACTCTTCAAAAAGTTCATCTGATATTTTATCACCTTCTTCAGAGTCTATTTCATCCTGTAATACAATTTCGTAAATCCACATATCACCATCGTCATCTTCACTGGTATATGCCATTACTTCTATACCCACTTTTGCTTTTTCTTCGTCATAAGCAGTAAGTAGTTTAGTTGGTACAACACTCTGTACAACATCAAAATACACAATAACGTCCTCATCACTGAGTTCTTCTCGTGTCAACATTCTTACAAAGTGTTTTATAAACATCAAAATATCCAAATAAGAACAGCCATTGTGATCATTCCCTTAAACCAACTAGCCCAAGCGACTTGATACATAGACAAGTTATACTTTTCTATAAAGTCTAACGTTGCATCTTTATGCCATTCTATAAAATTTTTCATTACTATTACTTACCTTTACTAAATGCCTGAGCACCAAAGAATGCGGCAACAATACCTGCAACTGCTACAAAGTATGTGGCGGCCATATCGCCAAGTATTTCACTTGCTTGATTTAAGCCAGCCAATACTGCTATTACTACTGCAAAAGGATACAGTAACATACCACTTAGTGCAAACCAAGCCATGCTACGTTGAGCATCACGCATAGCATCCATATCCTCTAATTCTTTACGTTTGAACTCTAAATACATTGCCTCTTCGGCTTTACTTACTTTTCCATCACCGTTTGTATCAGCAGGATGAAATTCTTTCTTAACTGTGTCGTCTGCCATTGTATAACTCCCTAATTTGTTATACTAGTATTTATCACAGAAAGAAAACCTCCTATAAATAAATTCATGATTTTCTAGGAGGCTTCGTTCTAATCTGATCGATGTTTAAAGTCTCTGATCAGTATGACTTACAATTTAGGTTATGTGTTTAAAGTGGTATAACCAGACGCGAATGCCTAAGACACACTATAAAAACTATTTTTCGTCTTCAATGAACTTAATACGGTTTACTACTGTTTCTTGTCCACCATGATATTTGCCTTTACTTTGGGATTTTATAAATCCTTCAAGTGTTACTTGTTTTCCTGGTTCAATTTTTTTGTCTGTAAAAAATTTAAGTATATGCTGATCTTTTACACTACAGGTAACAATGTAGCTCATTGTTCTAGGTATATATCTAGTAAATTCAACTGTTGCCTCTATTTTTTCTCTTTGATGTAGAGTACCAATATTTTGACTGGTTCTAGATAGTTGCATTTCTCGTTCTGTCCAATTATCTTGATCTACTTTGTTTAAGTAAACTTTAGGCAAACTGGCGGCTATACCTAACTTATCTTTTGCGATTTCTTTAGAGCTGACTAGTTTTAATACGTTACTTTCAAATTCAGTAAGTTCACGCTCTAATGCTTTAAAACTAAGTCCTGTTAAATATTCTTTAACTTCAACTGCTATAGTTTTATCTTTTTCAGTAATTGGAAATTTTTTATCAGTAAAGAAAAAATTGTATAATAAGTCACTATTACATGTTGACTTTTCATACTTTCTGTCAAATCTTACTTGATCTTTTTTAATGAATCCGTCATTAATTCTGTGTGCCGCACAACTTACTGCTAATACTTCTTCAATTGGAAATGTTTGCATTTTCTACTCCTTTACCAAATATACTATACATTATAGCAAAATTTAAAAACTTGTCAAGTATTATCTATAACTAAATTATAAATTTCTTCCCAATTTTTTACTACATTAGCATTACCTGTGTAGTCCATATTGTGGCCATGTTCTACTAATATACCGTTAAGTCCGTTATCAATACCCCAATTAAGATTCTCTGGTTTGTCTTCTATCCAGTAATTTCCAGGATACTTAGGGCCATACTCAGCAAGTATTTCATCTTTATCTGCGCCTGTGTCTAAACAAATTACCTCTATAAATGCATCTCCAAATAACTTTTTAAGATTTCTTTCTCTTAAATATTTTGCATATGGATCTAAACTTAAACTAGTAATTGCTATAAACTTATACTGATGTTGCTCATGTAATTTTTTTACAAAGTATTGAGCGTCACGAAGTGGAGGGAGGAACCCTATTGCCGCACTTTCGTTAAACACTTTTACCATTTGGGAACCTTGCTCTTTGCTGATACCATAACGGTCACCAATGTTATACATGTACTGATACCCGTCAACTTTAGTATGCCCGTGATGTTCCATCCATATTGAAAAGCCCTCTTCCCAATCCAGTACAACACCGTCGCAATCTGTTAATATTATTTTGTTTTTATTCATACGCATATTATACTGGAATCCTGAGTAAAAGTCAATGGTTTTTGTTAAATAGTAGTATGGCATTAAAAAAATCTATAGCATTTCCTGACTACATTTTTGAGGGTCAATTAGAAATCCCACAAGGATTAAATAAAGAAATACAAAACAGTTTAAAATTAAATAAAGAATCAGGTATAACCACAGAAACTGTATACGGTTGGTTTACTAATAAGCAGTTTCCATGTGAGGGCATTATACCCCAAATTGCTAATTTAGTAGCAACAAATTTCGTTACTCATGTAGTAAGTAATTTTAATTTAAAAGTACATAGGGATATAAACTTACTAAATCCTTACTTGGTAAGTGTGCATCCTAACCATCAATATCCTATAAATACAGAACCTCAAAGGTGGTATAATGCTGGAATATTTTTACAAACAACAAATAAAGGAAGCCATCTTGTTTTAAATAACTTTAATTCTAAAATATTCTCAGGTCAAAATACACAAGACACACAGTTGTATATTAAACCAAAACAGTTTAAAGTAATTTATTGGCCAAGTCATATACCATGGGGACTAACACCAAACATGAGTATGGTTGAAACAACTATGCTATTATCATCTTTTAGAGCTGACGGATTAAGAAGATAGTGTGGCCCCGAAGGGCCACGTTGCCTTTAAGGATAGAACGGATTATCTGTAATATACTTAGGTAGCTCAGATGTTTGTTTTGAAACATTAACTACACGAGGAAACATTCTTTCCTGTAAATCAGATTTTCTTTGTTCTCTTCTAAGGGCTAGTTTGACTGCACGTTTGATTTGTGCATTTTGATTAGTCATGTCATCTCCTTTTACAAAGATGCGTTCCTTCGGTCTAATTACCTACTTCCGTCGTCGCTCTACATTTAGAGTGGCGATGAACGAGTTCAGTACGTTCCTTCGTCACAATTGACTACTTCCGTTCACTGCTACATTTAGAGTGAATGAACGATGTAACTTGCGTTACAATAATATTTATCTTACAGACAAAAAAAGGGCGGTTAAAAACCGCCCTTTAAAGTTACTCCCTATATTCTAGGAATTATGCTGTCCAATTATAATGAACTGAGGCCACTGCCGCACCTGCTGTAGGGCTAACAGCATTATCACTTGCATCAAAGAATGCTAACGTTACCGCCGCATTTTTTGTTAAAGTAATATCACCATCTAGTTCGATAATATATGTTCCTACAGTACCCGCATCTGCGTCTGCTTTAGCAACAAGTGTACTACCTGCACCAGCGTTTTCTTTAACAGTAAAGTAATTAACACTATTACCACTAAATGCTGTACTAACTTTAATTACTATTTTTTCTGCATAGTAAGTTCTAGTACTAACATTTGGTACAGTACCAATAGAAGCAGTATTACTACCACTTGATATCGCACTTCTTAGTAATAGTCCGTCACCACCATTGTTAGCAACATAGTCAACAACCGCGCCACCAGTAGGGATAAGAGTATCACTATCAGTAACTGTTGTTTGGAATGCTGTTGCTGTAACAGTACCGTCGCTTAAAGATCCAAACTCTACTGTGCCTGAGCCAGTAATATCTGTACCAATAATCGCCGCCGCTTCAAAGTCAGCCGCTGTAAGAGTTAAATCTCCAGCAGTTGATCCGTCTGCAGTTGTTGTTGCCGCTATAAACCTATCAGTTGATTGATCCCATCCTAAGAAACCGTTGTCTCCATCGGAACCTCTTTCGTAAATGTGACCAATGTCGTTAGGGTTAGCACCAGTTAAACCAGACTGTAAAACAATCAACGTATCTGTGATAGTTGTATTTGTTGAGTTTACACTAGTTTGTGTACCACTTACAGTTAAGTTACCGCCAACTGTTACATCACCTGATGTATTAATTGTTGTAACACCACTTAAAGCACCACTACTTAATGTAGCAGTACCGTCAGTAAAACTACCACCAGTTACAGCACCACTAAATGTACCTGCAACCATACCTGTTAAGGTAGTGTCTAGGTTTACAGTTAATGTGTTATTAGCACCTGCTGTAGTAATGTTAGTACCACCTGCAATGTCTAAAGTTTCGCTGTCTAAGTCTATACTTAATGCACCACCTGAATCTCCTTGGAAATCCAAATCAGCCGCTGTTGCTACTGAGTCAACGTATGCTTTAACAGATTGTTGTGTTGGGATAAGTGTAGCACTATCTGATGCCATGTTATCTTCATCCACAAAACCTGTAGCAGTAATACTACCATCACTTAATGAACCAAATTGTACTGTTCCACTTGCTGTGATATCTGTAGCACCTGTAATTGCACCACTTGATGCACTTAAAGTACCGTCTGTTAATGTTGTTGCACTAACTGAAGTTAATCCACTTACTGAACTTGCTAGTCCAACAGTAATAGTATTGTTACTGACTGTTGTAGTAGTTTCGTTTGATGTACCTGCAAAGTTAAGTGTATCAGTTCCTACTCTTACAACGTCATCTGTTCCACTATCAGCACCAACTGTTAAGTCTGAACTAATAGATGCTTCACCGGCCGCTGTTAAACGTCCTTGTGCATCAACTGTAAATGTTGGAATTGCTGTAGCACTACCATATGATGCGGCTGTTACCGCCGTGTCATCTAGTGTTAATGTTACAGTATCAGTAGCCGCAACTGCTGATGTAATACCTGTTCCACCTGTAACTGTCATAGTGTCGCCACCATTAACAGTTTGAGTGTTAGACCCATCACTTAACGTAAATGATGTAGAAATTGCCGCTGTTGAAGCCGCTGTAATTCTACCTTGTGCATCTACAGTAATAACTGGAATTTCAGTTGTACTACCGTATGCCGCGGCTGTTACCGCCGTGTCATCAAGGTTTATTGTTACACCATTTCCACTACCTACTGAGCTAAGTCCTGTTCCACCTGCAATAGTTAATGTTTCACTGTCTAAATCAATAGCAAGTGCTCCACCACTGTCGCCTTGGAAGTCTAAGTCTTGAGCAGTAATCTGTGTATCAACGTATGCTTTTACTGATTGCTGTGTAGGCACTTTAGTTGCACTATCAGATGCCATGTTGTCTTCATCTACAAATGTAATACCTGAAATAGTACCATCACTAAATGATGTACCTTCTATAGCACCAAATTTAACTGCACCTGCACTACCAGTAATTACTGATGCGGTGTCTGTTGCATCTTGGATATATGTAAATACGCCTGTACCTTCGTCCATACCAAAGAAACCAGTTTTACTAGATCCATCGTTATGTAAGAATGTCACACCTCTGTCTAAGTTATCGTTAGTGTCTGAACCTACTTGGAAAAGTGGGTCTGCAACTGTAACAACTGTAGAGTCTGTGGTTGTTTGCGTACCTGTAACTGTTAAGTTACCGTTAATTGTAACTGTAGCCGCTGTAATATCATCTGATAAGAAACTACCAGTAACAGTTAGGTTATTACCTATTGTTACGTCATTTGGTAATCCAATTTGGATTTGGTTATCACTAACCGTTGTTTCTATTTCGTTACCTGTTCCAACAAAGTTAAGTGTATCTGTTCCTATAGTTACCACATCATCAGAACCACTATCGGCTCCAATTGTTAAAGCACTAGATACAGATGCAGTTGTAACTGCTGTAACTAGTCCTTTTGCATTAACTGTAACAACAGGAATGGCAGTTGTACTACCAAATGTTCCTACGTTACTATTAACTGTTGCTAAAGTTGATGTACCTGTTACATCTCCTGAACCGTCGAATGATGCTGATGTCCAAGTGACATCTCCCGTCATACCAATAGTTCTTGCTGTTGCAAGTATGGTCGCATTTGCGGCCGTACCTGTTAAATCTCCTGTAAAGCCGGATGTTGCTTGAATTGTTGTTCCTATAATAGTACTTGCACTATTGGCTCCAATTGCTGTTCCATCAATGGCACCGCCATCAATGTTTACAGAGTTAGAGGCCTGTACGGATAAGTTACCTAATCCCAAGTTGGTTCTTGCATCGCTGGCTGAACTTGCACCTGTGCCGCCGTTTGTTACTGGTAATTCACCAGTTACATCTGCAGTAAGATCCAATGCCGCCGCCGACATAGTTCCACTTGAAACTTTTATAACACCTGTACTACTAGAAAAATCTTGTCCTGTACCACCGTATGTCGTTCCGATTGCTGTGCCATTCCAGGCTCCAGAAGTAATAGTACCTATTCTTAAATCTTCAAGAGTAGATCCATCACTTTGCATTAAATCAAATCTGTTATTACTGGAATCGTATTTTAAACGTCCACCAGATTTACCCATTTGCACATCGGCCGCTATACCTTTGATACCAAAGTTTTTAATATCAGCCATTTGTATCTCCTAATACTTATGTTCTAATTCGTTATCGATAACGTTTTGCTTTCGCTGAACGTTACAAGTATTTATCGTTTTTTGGACTTTTTTTAAACGTAGGTAAGTTTAACTGTTACGTTTCCAGCACTTGCGTTGTAATGATTACAACGTGCTCTAATAGTTTGATCTTGTGTGTTTGAATTCGGATAAACATATTCTGGATTACAGATATATGATACCGCTTCAGTTAAATCATTGCTTGGGCTATCACAATAAACATCTGGGTCAGCAATAGTACCAACCTCGATATTTGGAGAACCACCTGAGTGTCCGCTAAATGGTGTATGTACTTCAACACTGACACTTTGTATTTTTCTTCCTGGAGATATGTTACCCATATTAGTTGTTGTACTAGTACCAAAACCACCAACTGGCATTTCAAAGTTTACCGTTATTGTTTTAGCATCAACGTTGGCACTATCGGCATCTGATACTTGTACCCATGCACTACCTGTATAAAGGTATAGACCCCATTCACCGTCACCTTTATTAGTAACATAAGCCTGGTCACCAGCCGCTGGTGCTAAGGCATCTCTGGCACTTGTTGTACCTACCACAGTGGTTCCACCTGTACGCACACCTTGTTCAATGTTCATTGCTAGAGGAACACTACCTGTGTGTGCCGAGAAGATTCCTGTTTGATCCTGGAATAAGGTACTATCTTCAAAAATTAAAATTTCCCCACCATCGTCTCTGGTAAGTCTTAGTTTATCTGCATTAGTGGCCGCCGTTGTTGCAGGTAGACCAGATATATTACTGGCTCCTACAAAATTATAACCCCCAGTATCAGCATTACCATTGTATATATTAATAGCATTTCCATTTAGGTCTGATAAAGATAATTCTGTCGTTGTTGCTGTAACAGATAAGTTCGCAATACTCTCAGCATCGATATCTGTTTTCATATCTTGCGGTGTACTCACAGTTGCATATACACTACCGTTACTGGTAAAATTAATTAGAGTATTACCACTACCATTATCAATATATGCACTAAAAGGCGTATATCCACCAATAAGACCGTAAATTGAATTACCACTGTCTGCTGTTGCTACACTTTCTTGAGGTAGTGTGCTTGATACAATGAATGTATTACTGGTTTCTGTATTTAATTGATTAGAAATTTCTGCTATATTAGATGTACCACCAGTACCACTAAATGAAATTGAAACACCGTTTAATATAATAGTGTTGCCGTCACCAACTTCTGGATTACCCTGATCTCCTGTTAGTATTGTGGGTACTGCACTTCGTATATTTAAAAATGCAACTTTTCCACTACCAGTATCTGTATTGCTTAAACTACCTGAGCTGTCAACATATATGTAATCTCCTTGGGTACCAGGTATACCAGGGTCAAAGTCAATAATTCTGTTGTTGGGTAATATCATAAACTGATTTGGCCCTGGGCCTGTTTCAGTAACTATACCTATCATTCTGTCTGCTGTGATGGCATTTGCCTTGCCATATCCAGCATCAGTAACACTTATTACATCACCTTTTTCAAAACCGTGTGCAGTTTTTTCTAACACATAGTTTAACTGCGGATTTAAGTAATTAAATCTACTTAATACTTCTGTAAAGAAAGAACTGGATACTGATGTTGGAAGTGGGTCCAACATTGGGATACCATTTTCATTAAGAGTAAAAATAACTGCGGCACCAGTACCAAATATACCGTTACCTGTTGTTGATTTAAATGTATTATATCTTAACCAATCTTCAACAACACATGTTACACTTGTTTTTGTCTTAGAACTAATTGAAATAATTTTTAAACATTGTCCTGTAGTCGCGCCACCTATCCAGTCTCCCACAATAACATCTAGTCCATTGTATCTGAAGTCGTCTCTGGTTAAGTGAGAACCGTGTTGCTGTTCGGTAACAGTAAATGTAACTTCCCATCTGTAATATTTGGGACTTGTAGAACCACTATACCATAAATCTGCTGAACCATTAGCATGTGGCCAATAATCTGATCCTGCTATACTACTAGCATTCACACTTAAAACTTTATTTGGGTAGTTTAATTTTACTTGTCTTGATTTATAAGATGCCATCTTTATACCTAGTTATACATAACAAATTGTACCCAGGCATGTGTAGTTGTACCAAAACCACCTCTACTTGCACCGGTTTCTGCTTCACGTAATCTTAATTTAACAGTGAGTGTACTTGAACCATCAAACAATGTAGGAGAACCACTTGAACCACCTGCATCTATTTCCCTGTAACCCATTGAAGTTTCAAATGGCACAATACTGTATTTGTTGTTTGTATAATCGTATCCATAGAACATAATTGAGCCGGGAGGTAAATTATATGTACCATTATCAAAAGTAATGCTGACTTCACCGCCAGTGGCACTATTGATTGTTACACCGGTTATACCAGATGTTAAGTCACTTGTGCCTGCTAGATTTCCATTACTTAAATAATTTAACTTAAATCTTTCTATTACTGATCCAGAGCCGCCACCACCGCCACCACCTGAAATGGTTGCTTCTGTAACACTGGTTAATCTACCTTGAGCATCAACTGTTATTCTTGCACTCTTGGTAGCACTACCATATGTGCCTGCTGTTACGGCCGTATCTGCTAAGTTTATTGTGGCATCACCTGTTGTGGCACCACCACTTAATCCTGTTCCTGCTACAACACTTGTGATGTCTCCGGCACCACCGCCACCTGATTGTGCCACCCAGGCATAATCCGAACCATCCCAACTTAATACATATCCTGAAGTTGGATTACTTTGGTTAAGATGTGTGTCTACTGCGGCATCATTATAATTACCTGATACTAATAAACTTGTTAAGTCAACATTACCTGATTGGCCTGTTAAACTAATTATATTGCCGCTTAATGATAAATCCTGACTATCAGTTTCAGATTTTAAATATGGTGCCAACGTTGCTGTTAAATCAACATTACCACTTTGTCCTGTTAAACTAATTACATTACCACTTAAACTTAAATCTTGTGCATCAGTATCAGTATCTACGGCTCCTAAAATTGTTGTTAGGTCTACATTACTGTTACTGCCACTAATAGTAATAACATTACCTGCTAAGGATAGTGTTTGTGGATCTTGTCCTGGGTTTGCTTGTACCCATGCACTATTATGATATATGTATGTATGCCCGTCATCTGTAGCATACCACATCTGACCTTCACTAGCACCACTTGGTGCCGCATTGGCTGTTGTTACTAATACATTACCTGCTGGGCCTTGTGGGCCTGTAGCACCTGTGGGACCTGTTGCTCCTACAACATTACCAGCATCTATGGTAGTACTGTTGCTTAATGTTAGTATTAAATTAGCACCTGTAATAGTTGCTGTGTCTATACCAACACCCACATTACCCTGTGGTCCTGCTACTGTGCTATCTGCACCTGTTGGTCCTACTGGTCCTCTTATGTTGCCTAAATTTTGTACTGACGTATTTGAATACGTTAAAATAAGGTCATTACTGGAGACAACTGCATTGGTAATTCCATTACCCGTTGCACCTGTGGCACCAGTATTTCCTGTTGGACCTTGTGGTCCTGTTGCGCCTACTCCTGATAAGTCTAGTGTTGTGCCATCATATGTTAGATCACTACCACTTAATGCTATAGTTGGTCTTGTTTGTAAATCGCTATATGTACCTGTAAATGCTACGGTACTTAGTTCTGTATTGCTATTGCCTAATGCATTGGCAACTTCAGCCAAACTGTCTAAGTTGACATTGGCTCCGCCTATTAATGTGTTAATTTCTGCATCAATATAGGCCTGCATGTTTGTATTTGCTGTTGTTATATCGCCTGTTGTTGGAATTTTAACCCAAGCACCACCATGTGCAAAGTACATGGCTCCGTCTGCATGTGAGTGTGCAATAGCACCATGATATGTTGTTGCGTTAGGGAAGTCTGATTGGTTAGCATAATAGAATCTTGTTTTACCTAAATCTACAGTACTGCTACTGCCACTAATTGTTAAAATGTTTGCACTAACACTTAATGTTTGTTCTAATGCGGATAAGTCAACACTATTACCACCACTTACTGCTAATGCTGATGTTCCTGCGTTCCAACTTAATGTTTGGGCATCGTTATCTACGTTGCTATAACCTTGAGCATCCAAGTATGTCTGTACTTCGGTATTACCATAAGAGCCGCTTTGAGCTACCCAGGCATAATCACTACCGTTCCAACTTAAAACTTGTCCTGAACTTGCACCGCTGGTATTTAAGTGTGCATCAACCCCAGAAGTATCAATACCCCCTGAACTGGTATCTGCTGGTGTAAATGTAAACACACCTGCATTATCATATGATAAACTACCATTACCACTTGGTGTTGCTGTGGTAACACTGAAGTCTGTTAAAGTAACATTACTACCACCGCCTGAACCTGTTTGATCTCCTGCTTCAAATTTACTTGTACTACTGTTCCAAATTAAAACTTGTCCGTTTGTAATTCCACTTGCATCTACATCTTTAAAGTCTGCAATGTCCATTGCCGCCGCGGCAGTCGTTGGATTTATTGCAAATGATATAGTATCGTTGTTTGCGTCTGTTGTGGCATTAATACCTATGCCACCTGCAAAAGTAAGGTCATCATCTTTTCTGTCTGCGCCTAAACTTGTTTGTCCTGAAACATGGATGTTTGCATACGCCAGTGTTGTAACATTACTAAGGTCTCCGCCTTCGCCACTTGCTATGGCATTAACTGTATCTACTGAACTAATTCTACCATAAGTATCAACTGTGATCCTAGGTATAGCAGTTGCGTTACCATATATACCAGCAGTTACGCCTGTTGCTACTAAATTAAGAACTGCGTTTGCTTTGTTGCCTGTGCCACCAGTAACTGTAATTTGCCCTGATGTTCCAGCAATACTGTTTATATAATCTGCTGTTAGGCTTGACGCCGCAGTAACAGTAATTTCTGTTGGAGTAACACCTGTAATTTGGCCTTTGCTGTTTACTGTAATAACTGGTGTATGAGTTGCATTTCCATGTGTTGCCGCAACATTTGATGCATCTGCTACATCGGCAATGTAAACACCATCAGCATTAGACAGTAAGCCACCGTCTGTACCTGCTGTGACATTTAATGTGAGTCCGGATTTATTTAGACCATTACCAGCACTATATACATCTAGTGTTGCTGGTTTCCATTTACTATCTGCACCATATACTAGTGTTTGGCCAACACTTGGTTCATAAGCACCTGTTGTTATTACATCAGTTAAAGTATCTGTTGTGATATCGTATTGTGAGATTTCTAAGTTGCCAGTTGGCCTTACTCGTAAAAATTTACCAGCCTGGAGTGTGGTAATATCAACGTCGCTTAATGTTATAAATGTATTTGCAAATGACATTCAATTTTATCCTAATAGTGTATTATATTACACTATTTATCACTTTATGCTGATAAAATTACTTTGCTTATTGAACCGTATGAAGGATCATAGGTAGTGCCGTCTCCAACGTGAGCCCTATCCATCCTTACACGTAGATATGTAAAGTTTCCTCTGAATGTATACGCTTCTGCGCCGTCGCCTGGATTGTTACTATTGAACTGAACGTAACTTAGTCCTGCTGAAAACTCAGATCCATTAGTTACTTCGGGCTCGATGCCGAACCAGTCAGTTTCGCCAGGGTCTGTAGACAAAGTTGCCTCTACATGGAACCTGCCTATAAATTGATTGTAAACTACTTGTATAGTATGCCAACCATCAGAAAACCCATAAAAGGAATCCCCCTTTACGTTTTCGCTTGTTTGGTTCATAGTAGTTCCTGTGGAACCTAATATGTTTATGCTTCTTCTGTTAGGCATTAAAAATCCTCTAAGTAATAATACTATTTATCACCTAGACGTTTTCTAATCTCTCCATTAGTCGTTCAGCTCGATTAGTGACCTGCCTGTACCACTTACTATCACGGCCTTCTATACCTGCTTGGCTCCAATCTTGTGACTCTAATGCTTTCTTAAAGTTTTTAAACCCACTCAATCTTGTTCTGCCCATATTAAACATCATATTAACTAATATTTGTTGAACTTCATCTGGCCAATCACCAAAGTCTTCATATAATACTTCACATTCTGATATTGCGGTATCTAGATCTTTTTCAAAACACTCTTTCACTCTATCTTCGTCTACAGGAGTTCCTAATGGTTTGCCATATTCAGGATCTGATTCTAAAACCAGATGTCCAACACCAAATGTTGGGAGTCCCAAATGATCATGATATACTTCATATACTACTCCTTCATCTATTTTAAGTTGTTCAAAAACTGCCTCACGGTCTAGTTTTGTGTCCTTTCCAAATAATCCCATCTTATTGCTCCAATAATTTTACTTTTTGTACCTTATGAATTAAATCACCATAACTTAATTTTAAGAACGGATACCCATTATCAAATTCTTCTTGTGTAAGCCACAAATAATTAGAGTACCAATTTGTTATATAACCTTCAAATAATCTGTATTCACCAAAACTTCCTGCTATAAAATCTTTAAAGTCTTTGCTAAAAGTTTCGTCATCCATATTTACCTGTTTAGCATAACCATATGGCTTGTGAAATACAACTTTTATAGGATACATTCCATACCAGTATTTATTCCTATATACATACTCAGTATCTGAATCTAGAAGGCTTTCCAGATGGTCATTATCTATAGGAGAATGAATATTTTGTAAATAATCTGTATGTTGATACCTGTCTATGATACTGTCTAATGTATCTTTATCGTGAACATAAAGATTTATATTTTTTGACGTCACTTGAAGCCTATAAAAATAAGTATCTACCTGAACTGTCTTAACTAAATCTGAGAATAATAATATATCATAATGAAATTTGTTTCCTTCAAAACAAATTTTATATTGGTATTCTCCATAATATACTTTTTCACTAGGTATAATCTTATAGCCACGATAAGTTTTACCTAAAGGTTTACAACTGTTTTTTATTCTAGTAGTATAATACGACATTGTTTATGTTGAGAAATTATAATCCTCTGTATAATCAACCTCAATATTAATATCCGATAAATCTTCAAATAAAACTTTTTTACTTAATGGTTTTTTAATTTTGTCCTCAAATACTCTTTTTAATGGCCTTGCACCCATTGACGGCTCGTATCCATCGTCAGCAAGTTGTTTTCTGGCAGAAGGTGTCAAACTAATAGTCACAGTACTTTCATTCTCTTTAAGTAATTCATTTGTTTCAACAACAAGCCTGTCTACAATTTTTAACATTAACTCTTTAGCAAGTTTATTAAATGTAATTATAGCATCTAATCTGTTTCTAAATTCAGGTGAAAAGAACTTCTCAACTGCTTTGTCAACTGCTTTAGTTTTTGTTTGATCTCCAAAACCAATTTTAAGACCCTCAGCATCTGTGGCACCTAAGTTAGATGTCATTAGTAATATAACATTACTGAAGTCTACTTCTTTACCCGTACTGCCTGTTAAATGACCATCGTCCATTACTTGCAATAATACCTGTAATACTTCCGGTGCGGCCTTCTCTACTTCGTCTAATAGTAATACACAGTTAGGATTATCTTCAACTTCTGCTAACAATAATCCTTGCCCTAGTTTACCTTCAGCATGTCCTACATATCCAGGAGGAGCACCTATAAGTTTACTAACACTATGTTTTTCCATGTACTCTGACATATCAAACTTAACTAGTTTACATTCTAATTCTCTAGCAAGTGTTTTAGCGGTTTCTGTTTTACCTGTGCCTGTAGGCCCAACTAAAAGGAAACTTCCTATAGGTTTATTTTTTTCTCTTAAACCTGACTTGCTTACAACAATATTTTCTACAATTTTATCAACTGCCTCATCTTGTCCGTATACTGTTGTTTTTATTCTGGCATCTAAGTTTTTGTATGTATCAACACTCTCTACATCAATAACATCTTCACCCACATGTGATATTTTACTGATAACCTGTACAATGTCTTTCATTGTTACTGTATCGTCTCCACGCAATTTTACTCTGGCTCCTGCGGCATCAATAACATCTAATGCCTTATCTGGAAAGCATTTATTTTTGATATATCTGTGACATAAGTCAACTGATTTCTCTAATAGTTCCTCGGAGTACTTAACTTTATGAAACTCTTCATAGTAATTGTTAAGTCCCTTAATAATCTCTTTAGTGTCTTCCACACTAGTTTCTTCTATATCAAGTTTAGCAAACCTACGCATTAGTGCTCTGTCTTTTTCAAAACTATCAGCAAACTCGTCTGGTGTTGTTGCACCTATTGTGAGTAATCTGCCTTTGCCTAACACAGGCTTAATCATGTTAGCAATGTCTACACTACTTGTACCGGCACTACCGGCACCCATTATCATATGTATTTCATCTATAAACAATATGGCATTAGGACTAGCCTCTAATGTTTCAAGTACTGTCTTGAACCTCTCCTCAAAGTCTCCTCTGTATCTGGTACCAGCAAGTAAATCACCTACTGCTAAACTATAAATTATTTTATTTTGTATAACATCTGGAACATCACCATCAACAATACGTTTAGCAAGTCCTTCTGCTACTGCTGTTTTACCTGTACCGGGCTCACCAACTAACACTACGTTATTCTTTTTACGTCTTGCGAGGATATGTACTAGCTCATCCACCTCTTCGTGTCTGCCTATTAAAGTATCTATTCTGTTTTTTAGAGCCTCATCATTTAAGTTAGTTGTATACTCTTTAACTAATTCAGAACTCTTATCAGTATTATATTTGTGTTCTAAATAATCTACAATGATATTTTTATCTAATCCGTTTAACTGGCAATAATATGCGGCATGACAATTCTGTTCACTTAGAATACTTAAGAACATATCTAATGGTCTTACTTCTTCCCTGCCACTAAAAATTACCTGTGCTAGTGAACGTTGTATGATTCTTTCTATTGATACTGTCTTTTTAGGCTCTCCCTTAACACCATGTTGATTCACAAGGCCATTAAGTTCAGCATCATCTAAATATTGATTTAAATCCTCAACTATGTTGTTTACGTCAATACTAAGTTCTTTAATTAACCCAGTTATGTCTTCATGCTCTATAAGACAAAACATAATATGTTCTAATGTAACATACTCATGCTCTTTGTCCTTGGCAAAGTTTACTGCGTTTTGAATTATACTATCTATATATTTGCTTTCCATAAGTGTTTCTTTGTTTAATTTTATTTAAAAGTTCTTTATCTTTTTCGTTATTAATAGTGGGTACATCTAGTTCTATAATAATATATAGATCGCCAACTATACCATATGTTGGTATTTTCATACCTAAATTCTTCATCTTGAGTCTAGTACCATGCACAGTTCCTGCTGGTACCTTAAGGTCATACTTTTTACCATCAACATGTTTTATTGTGATAGTGCAACCTGTCATAGCATCTATAACATTTATATTATGCCTATAAAATAAATGCTCTCTGTCTCGACCCCAATCTGGGGGGTATTCTATGTGTAACCTTACAATTAAATCTCCTGCAGGAAGTCTTTCGTCTCTGATTGGACCTTTGCCATGTAATTTAAGTTTGGTTCCATCATCTACACCCTGCTCAATTGCCACATTAAAGGAAGCATATCCAGTATTAACAACTATCTCACTTCCTGCAAATGTTTGCAATAAAGTAACTCCAACATCCACAACCCCATCAGGATTTTTTACAGGACGCCTTTGTTGTCTGCCGCCAAATATATCGCCAAATATATCTGCAAATGGACTACCTCCTTGACTGAACCCTTCAAAAGGATTAGGATTATCATACTGAGCACGTTTGTTTGGATCACTTAGTGTTTCATATGCTCCTTGTATCCTTTTGAACTGTTCTTGATCACCACCTTTGTCAGGATGATGCTTACTCGCAAGTTTGCGGTATGCCTTTTTAATATCCTGTTGATTGGCGTCTTTGCTTACGCCAAGAGTTTCGTAGTGATCCATAAACTTATTATAACACCTATCATATAGAAGTCAAGAAAAAGGGCATCAAAAGATACCCTTTAATCTTTTTGGATATCGTTTAGAAAACGTATTTAAGTCCAAGTTGTAAACGGTAAGTACTTCTATAGTAATTGGTAACTTGGTTATCAATTCTATCTATGTTCATACCATAAGCAGGTCTGTATTCATAAGACCAACTACCATCACCATTGTTGATAGGAGTTGCTTCTGCAATACTTCTTGCTGTTCCGTTTGCTTTGGTTTGTTTACCCCAATCGCTATCAAGCAAGTTGAGTAAGTTTTCAACATCAAGTGTAATTACAAATTTGTCCTTGTCTGTTAAACCTAATCCAGGAAGTTCCTGTGTAAATTTAAAGTCAAGTCTGTAATTCCAATCTGTTTCAAACTCGTTGATTGGTGCAAATCCACCTGCATACTTACCTAACCCTGAGGCGGCAATGTAGGCATTGTAATCATCAGCAAACCAACTAGGTATAATTACGTCAGTTCCAGATCCGTCTGGGACATAAAATGCCGCAGTTTCGTCTCTTGCTGATTCTCTATCTAGACCCCATAGTGCACCATCTTTGTATTGGCCTAATGTGTATGAGAAAGGCTCACCACTTACAGCACTAACAATAAATGTAAATCTACTTGGAGAGTTAGCAATTAAGTTTGCAGTATAATTACCAACAAAACTTAATGTGTGTTCTCTTTCGTAAACAGATCTATGCATTACGTCGTCATTAAAATCAGCATACTTAGTAGTATACTTAAAGTTAGAAATATTTCTACTTGAAGTTAAGTTACCAACAGTATCAACATCTTGCCATGTGTAGTTTGCATAAAAGTCAAACCCATTTTCAAATGCTTTACTTACACTAAATGCAAACAATTCGCTTTCGCCTTTGCCTGTGTTAGTGAGTAACATATCATAACCTCTATAGTCATAAAATCTTTCCATTGCTTTACTACATAAACTATAGTCTGCGTATATATCTCTGCCATCTGGTCCAACACCAATTGGTAAGTTGGTAACAGGTATATCACAGTTGGCTACGCCGGCAAATGCTGGGTTACCAATTCTAAGTTGTTTGTAGTGTAAGTCTTTGTCAGTTCTAGTCATTAAGAAGTCTGCACTCATGTAGTATCCGTCACCCATTACCCAATCAGCACCTACAGAAAGTTTTAACTCTCTTGGTAACTCAAAGTCTGGATCTAGGATATCTGCAAATGCAGGTCTAAAACCTTCCTGACCAGGTTGATAAATGTAACTGTCAAATGTTGAGGTATCAAAACCATCGAACCCTGCGGCCGCTGATAATGGTACATTAGCATTTTGGATACCAATACCATCATTACTGAAAGTACCGCCCATCCATACATTAGGTCTACCACCTGTAAAGTATCCAGCACCACCTCTGAACGTTAGTTCTTGGAAAGCACCGAAGTCGTCTGCGTCATAAACAAAACTTACTCTAGGTAAAAATACATCTTTACCATCTAGGCTGACATCATTTCTGATACCATAATACCCGTCAAGTGTGTCGTTGTATTTAGGTGCATCGTCCATGGAGATTTTCTCATAACGTGCGCCGTAGTTAAGTGTAAGTCTATCACTGTAATCCCAAGTATCTTGAACATAGAAACTAGTTGTTTCAATTTCAAAGAAAGCGGCACCATCGGCTGGATTACCACTTGGGGAGTTCCTATAGTCAATGCTATAAGGAGTTTTGTTTTGGAAGTCCTCTATACTTGCGTATTCAAGAACACCATCTGAGTATGCAACAAAACCGTTTGCAACATCAACACCATTTTTAGATATACCAGCAACAAGTTCATGTGAGCCCATAAGGTATGATACCTCAAACTCTAATTCACTTGATGTTGTTTCTAAAAAGTTGTAATGTCTAAATGGGTCAGGTCCAACAAGAACTTGTGGTCCTCTGTTACCTTCTCCTAGTTCAACTATTGCTCTCATAAAGTCATCGCCACCAACACTTGCTTGTGATGTTTCAACTGTTCTATCTCCATATCTAAATGTAGTAGAAAGTTTATCATTCCAGTCACTAAACACTTGGAAACTATCTGATGTCAAGTCTGTAGTCTTAATATAGTTACCACTTGTGAGTGCTAATACTGTATTTGAACCACCATACTCTCTAACGTCATTGTTTTCTGATGTCTGGTTTGTGTAAGTTGCTCTGTGTGAGTCATTAATGTTCCAGTCTAGTTTAATTAGCATATCTTCATCAAGTAATGAATTAACACCACCTGAGGCCGAACCTGCGTCATACCCATACACATCATTAGCAATGCCAATAATTCTGTCTGCGTCTGCTACAGTTACACCATCAACTTCTCTAAGGGCACCACTTCCTGATGCTCCCCAGATACCTGGTTCACTTTTCTCAAATTTGTCATAGTTTACAAAAAAGAATAACTTATCTTTAAGGATAGGTCCGCCTAATGTAAACCCTTGTGTGTCTTCCTCAAACTCACCAACAGTAAGTTCTTGGCCGTCAATCTCGTCTCCAACCCAACTATCGCTAGTTGTAAAGCCGTAAACAGAACCTGACAGTTCGTTGGTACCTGACTTAGTAACAACGTTAATAACACCTGCTGTTGACCCTGAGTCTCTGACATCATAGTCTACAACACTAACAGATACCTGCTCTACTGAGTCAAGTGATAGAGGAGATTTAACTCCTGGATAACCACCATACTCTAGACCAAAGTCATCTGATTGGCCAATACCATCCACTTGGAAGGAACTGTACCTTGCATTAGTACCTGCAATCGAAATACTTTCAGTATCATCGCCATTAAAAGAAATACTGTATACATTCACAAAAGGTTGTGTTGCTACTGCATCTTTAATGTCTCTGTTGACACTGGCAATATCCATAATTTGATCGCCGGTTAATGTGCTTCTAGGTCCTGTAATAAGACCTGAAGAGTTTATTGCTTGTCCAACAACAACTAATTCTTCTACTGCATCTGTACTTCTAAGAGTTAAATTAACTCTAGAGGTTTCAGACAGTTCAAGATAAATGTTGTCTAACTCAGCATACCCATCTGTACCAAAAACAACGATCTTATAAGGACCGCCAACACGTAGATTCCTTGCAAGGAACACTCCGTCTTCGTTTGTTATTTGGGTTGACGTTGAACCTGAGGGTTCATGGATAACGGAGACGTCTGCTCCTGATACTTCTGCACCTGAAGAGTTGTAAATTAACCCTCTAATTGCTGAAGTAGTTTCTTGGGCGAATACCGGAACACTCATTAAAAGTGTGGCGGCTAACCCAAGGAATAGTTTGCGAATATTCATAACCACTCCTGTGTTTCGCTCATAATACATAAAGTATTATCATTGTGTGAACAAAATTAGGCTTATGCCTAATCAATTTTTGTAGATAAAATCTACACTCATATTTATAGATACATGTATGCATTAATGTATAAATTGGTGTAAAACGAATGGTTTTGGAAATTAAAATATGTGTTAAATTTAGTCGTCTTTTCCAAACACTTTAGGTGCAAGTTTTGTAAAGGCATTATTATCTTTTACTTTAAGTTCAGCACCAACGCCTTTCTGGCCGTTTGGTAATGTAACTTCTCTATAATAAACAATAACTTCGCCAACTTGTTTAATGTAACGTTTGATTTCTTGCATGTCCTCAGCCATAACTTCATAGTCACCTACTGATGTTGCAACAAATACAACGTCACCATTATTTTGTTTTCTCATATCATCTAGGAATCTATCTAAGTATGTGTAGCCTACTGGCCAATCTGGATTATCTCTTTCTGATAGTTCACATGTTTTAGGTCTCTTTAAAAGTTCTACACCCTCATCATTAAATCTTTTAGGATCAAACGATAAAGACTTTTTACATGGATTTGTAATCACTGCTTCTGATACAACATACCAACTAGGTGCAGTAAGTTCTAATGGACGCGGTAATGCAGGTTGCATTATGTCTATCTTTAAAGGCTTAGATACTATCTCGATAGGTTTTGTGCCGAATGTTGAACACCCACTAGTCAGGAATAACAGGAGTGTCAAGCTCAAAAATTTGCTGTGTGTCATCTTCTAATCCCTCAAATACGGCTTCGGAAGCCTTGTTAAATCTTGTCTCTATCATACCTGGCTTTGCTTGGGCCAAACTATTTAGATTGTGTTTTGCGAATATTTTTAAATACTCTGCTTTTTCTTGCTCTATCTGTGCATTTACTCTTTGTTGATTTTGTAAAGCCTTGCCTTGTCTTTCAAAGTTTTCTTGTAAGGCAACCATAGCCGCCTTTTGCTCCTCAACTGCACCTTCAAGTGCTATGTTGTTGGCTTTTAATGTTACGTTTTCCTGATATAAAAAGTATCCGCCTATACCTAACAATAAAATAATGCCTATAAAAAATTGATTCATCTGTGTCTAACTCGCTTTTGTTACTAGTATATCTGTATTTGCAGGATTATATATCACAATGTATTCATCTATTGGCATTGCTCTCATTTCACCCAGCATTGCATTTAATTTTGAAAAAGAAACTTTATCAAAGTCTTGTTTTATTGCACTTTCAGTTATACCAACCTCTTCCATTACTTGGGTACTATTACCAAAATTTACAATGTTTAAACTAGCAATGTCTCTACTTCCTCTTATATGTAAAATATTATCAGTTATGCCTGCTTCTAAAATATTACTTGCTTTTAAAAATTCTAAAATTTTAGAACTATTATCTTTAGCCTCTTCTTCTAGTCTCTGTTCTTCTGCTTTTTGTTCTGCTTCAATTTTCTGTGACATAAATTCTTCCTTGGAAAGATAGTTTTCAGGATCTAGTTGGATAAAGTTTAACAAGTTATCATCATTTAGTCCAAATTTATCTTCACTTAATGTGGTTGATACTTGCCAATCTAGATTTCCGGTCAGACGCTCAACTTCTTTTATAATGTTTTTTACTGATTGTAATGAGTTTTCGTTCCGGTCGAATTCCATAAACACCATATAGTAATTGTCTGGGTTAGGGTTTGGAGAAACTTCTACGTCTCTTATCTCAACAATACTATTGTTTATAAAATGGTATAAGTCTTTAGCAGGGTTTGTTTCGTTCAGGTAAAGTCCTATAACCATTACGTCAGCAACATCTCCTGTTTTAGGCTCAAACTCATCTATACTAATATTTTTAAGTATAGTATTTTTAAGATCTCCTTCTTTTAGTGCCACTTTATACTATCCCCATATTCATTTGCTCTTGGCCAACCTGTGCTGAGCTATCAGTTTCTTCATTATCAATAAATTCATCTTCTTTTGCCTCAACATGCTGAGCACTAAATTCATCTACATATCTTCTAGGCATATCGATACTTACTACCCAAACAGGCTCACTGTCTGCTTTAGGTGTAAATCTCTGAGAACCATCTGGTCTTGCACTTACTTCAACATCATTATAATCTTTTACTCTGCGAGGGCTCTCCAATATATCTTTAGAATATTTTACTAAACAGTCTCTGGCGAGAAGTCTTTTTGCACCTTCTGGGTCTGGCATTTGTTTGTGGGGGTATAACAACTTGACATTAACGTAATGCCTTCCTATGCTAGGTCCTTCTAGTATCTCACCTTGATCCCAATTTTTAAAAGCATATAAGTCTAGTTCGTCTAATGTTTTTTCAAACTCCATAAGCATATCAAGTAAAGTATTAGACTTAGATACTTCCGTTATTTTATCATTTAAAATTTTTACTGAAATTGTCATATTAGTATTTATCATCTTTATAAACTATTGTGTTATTGGTTTGAACATTCTTATTAAATATTATTGTAATGAGAATTTACAGAATACATAATTTATGATAAACAACCATATAAAAAGTTGGCATACACAGAAAGCAAACTACCGTGATGGGATACCGCCCATGCACGGTTTTTTTATGGCTACAAGGAGGCACATATGTCCAGAAAGGCTAGAAAGAAGAATTGTAACAAATATAGAAAACAAAAAGGAGGAGATTATTTGAGAGTAATACAGGGTGGAGCCCTACAACGAAACAGACAAAAGGAAGTTAAGATCGTACCTCGCAACTTTCACCAAGACGATTTACTTGGATTATTAGAGGACAAAAACATCAACATAGTGTTTGCCACAGGACCAGCAGGTACGGGTAAGACATTCATTTCAACATTGGCGGGTATTAGAGAACTCAAGAATAACAAAATAGATAAATTTGTGGTGACGAGACCAGCAGTATCTGTAGATGAGCAACATGGCTTTTTGCCTGGCACACTACAAGAGAAAATGGCACCATGGACGAGACCTATTATGGATTGCTTTGAGGAATACTATACGCCAGATCAGATAGAATTTATGTTGGGCGATAACAAAGTAGAAATAGCACCATTGGCCTATATGAGAGGACGAACGTTTAAGAACTCCTATATAATAGCAGACGAAATGCAAAATGCCACAGACAATCAAATGAAGATGCTACTTACCAGAATAGGTGAAGGTAGTAAATTGATAGTGACTGGTGACTTAGCTCAGCATGAAAGAGGTTACGAAAGTAATGGTCTTAGATGCTTTATTGAACGATTAGCAAAATCAAATTCAGATAGAATTAAAATGGTACAGTTCGAGCATAGCGATATTGAAAGGCATCCTGTTGTTACTGAAGTATTAAGGTTATACGGCGAAGACTAGTGGGTCTAGTGGATTCACCTTTTTTGGAGCATCTTTACATTCTAATTTAAGAGTGTGACCACTTTTCAATAAGTCTTTGTGTTCTCTAACAAACGGAAGATAAATTGCCATCTTCTGATGTTGTTGATAATAACTACATGCTTCTTCTGTTTTGAAAAAAGCGATTTGAGTGGTATAAGTTACCTCACCATTTAGTAATACAGATAATAATAATATGGTGTTCATGTATTATTGAGCGTTTAGCATCAATTCTATCAAAACGGCCGCCATGTTGATTTCAGGATCAGCACATAAACTACTCTTGGCCATGCCATTTCGTATAATAATGACTGCCTGGTCCTGTTGTATTGCTGTAGTACCCCATAGCTCTAAGTTACGATACATAAACTTATATATGTCATCATACTCTTCTGGCCTTGCCTGAGTGCAAATTAATGTTCTAGCATCTTTATATTGGCCTGCTTTAAACATTTCTATTGCATTAAGCATCCAGTCGCTCTGTGACTGATCGCCTGCTTGTGGCCGCTGTAAGACGTTGTCTACAACGTTTTGTTGTACCAGGTTAATACTTTTACGCAAGTCAGGATAACTTGCTTGTACGTAGGTGTCTAACGTTTCTAAATCAATCTCTACGCCTTCCTCAATACATATAGTTGCCAGCCTGGCTGTAAACTCTTGTATGTCTAACTTCTCAATATGGAAGCCTTGACACCTGCTGTGTAGTGCAGGGATAATTCTTTGTGGATAGTTACATGTTAATATAAATCTACAACTAGTGTGATACATTTCCATAACACCACGCAACGCCGCTTGACCATTGGGAGTAATATAATCTGCCTCATCTAGTAAGACATATTTAATATCGCCAAACGGCATAGTGGATGAAAAATTTGTAATTTTATTTCTGATAGTGTCAACATTGTTTTCATTACTGGCATTTATTTCCAGTATATCCATGTTGTCTACATCTAGTTCTATCAGCAATACTTTTGCTAGTGTTGTTTTACCTGTGCCAGGAGCACCACTGAATAGCAAGTGTGGTAGTGCTCCTTCTTCGACCCAGCCACTTACCTGCTGGCGTTGACCCTCATCTCGAAACACATAGGTACCTATGCTTGAGGGTCTGTATTTTTCTGTCCAAAGTTCTTTCAATGTATTACCTTTTTAATATTTTCTTCTTGCTCTTCTTGGAATTTAATTTCTTCTAATTCGTCCCAAGTCTTAAATTGTTGATCGGATAAGTCTTTCATTATAACATTAAACTCATCTTTGTCGAGTGTTCGTTGTAATTGTTTTACAGATACTGCTAACATCACACTAGCAACACTAACTGGATCTATACCTAATTCCATATAGTCTTCGTATATGTATGATAACGTATCAATCAAATCTTTTAGTTCATCGTCTGTTAAATACTGGCTCATTTTTTTGTTTGATCCTTATCTGCATCTAGTTTTTCAAATGTTTTAGAGTACCACTCGTTACTACAATAAGCGTCACAAAATACATGTAAATTATCTGGTGTGTGATATTTTATACCGCCAATAAACAACGGTTTATTACATGTACTACATTTATACTTCACTACGAGCCTATAATCTCAGACTTTGATATGTCTGAGTAGTCACCGCTCTTGTGATACTTTCTTGTAATGGTAATAATTTTAATTCCTGCTGGAACATACTCGTAACTTTTAAATTCTTGTTGTAACAGGTTGTCTCTGGGCTGTTCAAAAATTAAATCATTTGTGTAATCACTTATTACACGATTTCCTTTTGAAGACTTTTTAACTTCTGCTGTAAGTGTTTTTAATGTCATAATTATATACTCCTAAATATAACATTATTATACACTATACAGGATGATTGTCAAGTAGTATTTTCATTAACTCGCTTTGACTATCCCACCAAAACTTTTTACTTCTAACTAAGGCATTATTATTTAAAATTCTTCTTTTTATATCGCTGTTTATGTCCGGAAAGTTTTTAGCACATTCTAACATTTTATCAATTCGTACAATGTCATCTGGTTCATTGTCATAATCATCACTGTAGTAATCCGTAAGCATATCAAACCCTAGTTCTTCCATAATTTTGACAGAGCCCTGTCTACCATTTATAAAAGTAGGTTTATTATATAAAAATCCCTTTAATGTTTTTTCGTCCCAGTCTCCTACATGAACAGGTTTTAAAGGATTGATAGGCTCTTCAGTTGTTTTACTTGTAACTACTTGTTGTGATATATAGATATAAGTTTTTTTCATTAAGTCATGAGGGAAAGCATCATACCACCGACTAATACTCATACTGTGGTCGCCTTTATCTTGGTTTATTCTGTCCTGATTAAAAGTCTTATTCCAGGGATAGCTCATTTGCCTAGGTGTTTTTCCAAACAAGTCAAAATATTCATCCACATACGACATAAATTCAGTATCAGAAAGTTGTATGAAGCGATCCATTTCATGCCATTGGCTAAACTTGTTCATACTCCATTCGGTGTCATCTAACATACCTTTATGGTACATTTTTACAATTCCCATTCCTCTGTTTGGCCTAAAAACATTGTTTGGACAAAAGTATCTGATAGGGTAGTTAGGGTCACCTTCTAAACCAAACCCATTATATAATTCTGGATCCTCTTCAAGTGCCGGAAGAATACTTAGTCCACCCAGACAGGAATAATTAGATATAATCTTTTTAAATCCTATGGTATCTAATATATTATCTCTATTCCAGGAAAGAGTACTGCAATAAAACTGACTGAAATCTTTTCCTGCTAACACTTCTAACTGACCTTCATTATCATCAAAATTGCCAGGGAAAAGTGTTTCATTATTATAATCAAATACCACCGCTGTGGGATATTCTGAATTTGGATCTGCAAGTATTTCTAAATCACGCCATACATCAGGATAAAAAGTATCGAACCATCTCCATGTAGGATAATGCATAGGTACCCATACAACATTTAATTTATCTTTTTTAAGTATATCTTCCTCTATAAGGCCTACGTTATTATAACTAATAGTGGGTGTGATATTTACTTCATACTCTATTTCAGGTACCCAGCCAGGATTTATAGGACAAGTATAATCATTAAGTCGTTTGTAAAACTGATATGTATGATCATGTTCAGTTTTAGCCAGGCCAGGCTCCTGATGATCTTCAGTCATAAAATGCCTGAGGAAAATATGATTAACCTTCATTATTTGGTCCTGATTTTGTCATTTTTATCTATTGCTTTCTTTAATATAGATAGGTCTGACTTTTTAAGTTTGGCATAGTATACCAAGGCCTTAGTGTCTTTAGGAAAACAATGTCCCCCAAAACCTTTTAACCCATCTGTGCCTGGAACTTTCATATGAGTGTCACCCATACGTTTATCTTGTGATAACATTTCTGTGAATGATTCCCAAGGAACTTTGGTGCCACTTGCTTCAAACAGTTCGTGTAGCTCATTAAAAAAACTAACCTTAGTTGCTAACCAACTATTTATAGTGTACTTAATTAAACTTGCTGTAATAATATCTGTTTTAAATGTAGGAACAGTTTTAACAGAACTATGTTTTACATAAGCCTTTTCAACATTCTCACAATCTTTCCATTTGCCTCCTAATATTTGCATACTAGGATTTAAAAAGTCTTCAAATGCATTTGCTTCTGTCAGAAACTCTGGATTATAAACAAGTGATAGGTTGTACTTCTTTTTAAATCTGGTTAAATGATCTGGAGTAATAGTACTCTTTATTACTACAATGCCTTTATAGGTATATGCTTCTAAATCTTTTAAAACACTATCAACAATCTGTACATCTACATCATAGTGTGTATCTTGTGGAGGTGTGGGTACACATACGAATACTAGTTTAGGATCAAACTCCATGAGTTGTTCCATAGTATTATCGTTTTGTTTAGGGTCTACTATGAATTGTTCTGTGTCTACATCAAATCCATTTGATACTGCTGAGCCTACAAAACCATTACCTACAATACCTAACCGTAAAACATTCATTAGTCTACATAAGGAATGTTATCCTTAGTCCCCGACAACCGTTCTACTGCTCTGTTTTCTTTTTGTTCCTGTAACCATTCTTCCTCACCTGCATAGGTGGGACATTTATTGCTTTGTAATAAACGCTCACATTCAAATTTTATTTCGTATATTTTTTGCTTACATGCAAATCCGTTAAATCCGTCAATGCGTGGATCTGTCATTACACCAAACCATTGGTATAATTGTTCTTTAATTGTTTTCTTTCCTGTGCGTTCTATGTAAGGCATTATTTTTTAACCAAGCCGTGTTCATGACCTACTGCTGATAGAATACAACATACTGATAGTATAAGCCACCATGCACTTAGGTCTGTAAATATTACGCCTGATAGAATAATAAGTCCAGTTGCTCCTATAGTTGTTATCCCGGTTTTTTCTCCACTACTTAACTTCATAGTGTCTGCTTCCTTGCAAACTCTATTCCATTTGCTGATTTAATATTTAAAGTGTCTGGCTTTTCGTCAGCAACTGCTAAACAGCCCTTGGGATCTAACTTCCATAATTTATCGCCATCGTCTAATCTTTCGTCTGGTATTTTAATGCCTTCAGTCCAACGACCATAGGCTACTAATACCCAATTACCAGGCTCAAGCCAATCAATATCCGGTCCAACATCAAATACTTTGAACCATCTGGGTACTGTGCCTTCTTCTTTTCCTATTGTGGATTTAATAATAATACCAGCACTTGTGGTTTGGTCACCAAAGTCTCCTTCTGTTGCTAGTATATTATCTTTATATGCTCTTATCCTCATCTGCTTCGTCCTCTGTGTAGTAAGGTACCATGTCTATATCACCATTAGGTAGTTCAACTTCCTTAAATCCTATTGGTTCTGGTTTAACGTTTGGTTCCTCAACTTGTGTGTCTGTGTCTGGCTTGACTTTAGAAGTTCGTACATTCTCTTTTGCTGTTTTGGCTGTTTTTACTTCTTGCAGATTATCATCTGAGGTAAAATCTGCCTGTGGATGATCTCCTTTAATACTTTGCTGAGCTGTGCTGGACATAGGATTGTCCTCGTAATATGCTCGTACACGTTCTTCAGCAGGTGTTTCTATTTTTCCTCCTGGGCCTAATACATTGCCGTGAGCATCTGTACCGGCATTACCGATTGCAGGTCTTTGTCCTTGCTGGGCCAGTAAAGCATCCATGTCTATTATTTGACCTTTATTTGTTTTACGTTGTACCATTATTTTAAAAACTCCGTTATATCTAATCTATATTTATAACTATCTACCTTGTGTACTCCCAGAATATAGAGTAAATAACTGGCAACACTACTACCTCTGCCTACTCCCCATACTAAATTATGTTTACGCATTATATCTATAATGTATATCAATAACTGTAGCACAGGGAATAATCCTCGTTCCTTATACATAACTAACTCCATTTCTACTCTCCCTATCTCGTCGGGACTACGTTGGATGAGTTTATCATGTATATACTTCTCAATATCTAGTTCTCTATAATGTTGTGGGATATTAAATTCTTTACTTATTCTGGAGACGTCACTTATACTATTAAGTTCCAGTTCTTTAGCAACTTTGTTGAATGTTTCGATATCCTCAAATGCAACATCAGTGATATCCTTACCCCTATAGAGTAATTCAATACCAGTTTGCTCGTCGGCTAGATATTTTTCCATAAGTATATTATACAGGAAATAGTTGTTAAAGTCAACCTATTTGTCTTTTGGAACCAGTCTGGGTTTAAACTTTTTATTTTTAAAGTCTACTTCCATCAGTTGGCCGGTCTCTTTAGTTTCTTGGGTGTCTAAAACTTCTTTAATTTCAGTGCCATATATGTCTGCAATAACCTGAGCTTCTATTTGTACTAATGGTTCTTCCATTCTTGCAAGTATATCTTTGTTTACATCTTTATTAAAAAACTCTTTGTGTTCTTCTTTGCTGGCCGCAATATTATCAAATGTACTGAAATCTCTTCTGCGCCACCATGGTGATTCCCAAAAACTTAATTCTCCGATCCATTCAGCGATTGTGGGTAGTGAATCATATTCATGATCATCAGCATACATACTATAACATATACCGTCAACCTTATCCTTAATACTAACACTTTCTACAAAACTGTTCTCATGACAAATAGTATTAAGTTTACAATGTAATGCACTAGCCAAACAGGCATCACTCATATCAGGCAATATTAGAAAATTATTATCATGACTTGCAAATGATCTTTCCACCAAGTCTTTACTGTCTAAATCGTAAATTATACTCTGATGTAGTTGGTCATATAGGAACGAATTAATAACAGAAAAACTAATGTTCTGTTGCAGGAAGGCCTGCTTTTGTGTTTGGTTTGCTTGTACCTCAGTTCTTAAACTATACTCTATTTCATATGTACAAGCCTTAACTTGTTTTTTATCTTCTGCATTATATACCCATAAAGCATGTACTGGTATCATTTTTGTTATTTGTATTATATTCATTTCTTTGCTCCGAATTTAGGCACATCTAAAGTAAACTCAGGACTTGGTGCTGGTGTTTGTGTTGTAGTTTGTTGTATAGCAGGAGCGACATTTTGCTCTGGCTGTTTTGTTAAAGTTTTTTTAATTTTTTTCTGTGTGTAAAAATTACTAAGTGTTGTTAATAAATCTTGCTCTGAATATTCTGGTGTATATACAACCGATTCTATTTCTCCAATATCTAAAATATCTGGAGTCTTATCTAATTCTTCTATTTGGTGTGCCATAAGATCTGATTGCCTTTGATTGCATACATTAATCATATCCATAACTTGGTGTCTCATAGGACTATTTTCAGACATTTTAAATAACTTTTCATTAAGAGTCTTTATCTCTTCAAAAAGTTTATCTGAATCCATATTTTGGACCTTATCGAAAAAATCAGCCATTGTTATAATTCATTTTAAACATTGCTAAAAATGTTTTTGTTCTAAATCTCACCTCATACATAGTAACTTGAAAATCCTGTGAAGGCCTTAAGCCCAAACTCATGCATACACCACTAATACTTTCGTTAAGTTTTCTAGGTGTAGTTTTAGAGTTAATATTAATTGAAAGTTTATAAGAGTTTCCGCTCCAAGACATCCAGTTATCAAAATTTTCTAGGTTAATGCTCTGATTCATAATAACTGTCTAATGTTGTTTCGTGTATATGTAAATATTGATTACGTTGTCTAAAAATAATATCTATATCAGGTGCTATGCCTTTAATAAAGTTCTCTATAGTATAACTTTGCTCGTTACCCCAAGCTCTACAGTTATAAGCTCGAATTTTATAATTCAATTTATCCCCATAGTTTTGGTGAACATCTTTATTAAACGTTTCCATTTCTATACCAACACTTATAAAATATGCCGTGGCATCAAATACATCATGTGTATCACAAATTATAGTAGGTATATTATTTTGTCCTGATCTTTTATCAAGCATGATCGTAAACCTATTATTTTCACAAACAAGTTTACCATAATTGTTAGATATGTCTTTATACTTAAACCCTAACTGTGTGTAATGTTCAATTACATTACTGTTGTGACCATTAATTTTAATACCACTAATATAGTTTAAATACTTTCCTGTTTTAGTTTCTGAGTCTATTATTTTATAACTATCATCTAAATTGGAATTATAATGATCTACTTGTTTCTCGGATAATAAGTATGTCTTAATACCTGTGCCGTTGTCTACAACATAAAAATCCGTAGTGTCATCATATATTGCGTGGATGTCTTCAATATTTTTACCTGTAGCATTGAATCCGATTCCAGATATACATGCTGATCTTCCTGAGTTATCTTTTCTGAGCAACACTATACATTTTGAAAGGTTCCAAAAACCTGTAACACCACTACAATGTTGTGTCCTGTGAACGAAACCTAATCGCTTGAGATCTGATTCGACATGGTCGGTGTTAGCAACTACTGGATCATAACTGATTTCTATAAAACTAAACTCTGCCATTTTCTTTTTTATCTTGTGTATCTGTTGTTTCGCATCCTCCACAACACTCAGGTGTGCCGCAATCCTCATGCTTTACGCCGTCTTTGTCGTAGCCCTGTTCGTCTACTTTCTTTTTGGGTATATAAACTTCTGGTTCCATATTATCTCCTATACTAATATTTAGCAGGAGAATTTCAGGATTATAGCAGTTTAGGTTCTATTAGATATAATTTCGTCAACTAAGCCAAAATCTAATGCTTCTTGAGATGTCATGAAGTTATCACGATCCATCGCACTCTCAAACTCTTCATAAGTTTTACCCTTAGTATTGTGTAAAACGTATGCTTCTGTTAGTTCTTTTTTAATACGCACAATCTCTTTTGCTCGTATTTCAATGTCACTTGCTTGTCCACTTGCACCACCTAATGGTTGGTGTATCATATGCCTAGCACCAGGTAACATAAAACGTTTCCCAGGAGCACCACTGTTAGCAAGGAAACTTCCCATACTAGCCGCTTGTCCCATTACAATGGTAGACACATCTGGTTTAATATACTGCATTGTGTCATACATTGCCATACCACTTGTTACAGTTCCGCCAGGACTATTAATATAAAAATTAATATCAGCGTCGCTATCCTCTGCTTCTAAGAAAAGAAACTGAGCACAAATACTATTTGATACTGCGTCGTTTACTTCTCCATTTAGGAATACGATTCGTTCTTTAAGTAGTCGACTGTATATGTCGTAACTACGTTCGCCTTGGGCTGTTTTTTCTATTACATATGGTACAAAGTTCATGTTGTTATTTACCTTCGGTTAGTTGTATAATTTTGTTAATAATGGCCTGCATACCTTTCTGTCTTTGTACTGTTAGGTTTTGTGTGATACTGTGAAAGTCTCCAAAACGTATTGCACTAGGATTAGGTGTCGCAACCTCGGCCACAAGTTTAGCGATGCCTTTAACCATAAAAGCATCACTATCAGTTTGTATATCCCAAACATCATTTACTTTTTCAGCAGTAACCCATACAGCACTCTGACAACCACTCACATAGTTTTCGTTTGTTCTGATATTTGTACCGTCGTCCATGTCGCCACCAATTTCCAAAAGAATGTCGTAAAACATCTCCTGGTCATGAGACACAGATTGTAATTGTTCGAGAAGGTTTGACATACTGTTAGTATACAGTATTTTATCTATTTGTCAAGTCTAAGATGGTGTGCAATAACCTAAAAATGTATCGTACTCTGTACCTGATGTTAATTGAGTAAGTGTACTTATATCACCGTTAGTTGCTTTGTAAAGCTCTACTGGATCTGCATCATCTTTGCTGAAGTAAACTACATAGTCAGCCGCATCGTTAATACCATCTGTTGGATTATCTATACGCTCAACAGGTGTATAACCTTCAAAAGCACTTGGCGCCGATACGCCACCTGCACTTGCTGGGCCTATATGAGTTCCTACTAAAACATCACTTGATGCTGATACTGAACTACTTTTATTTGCATACCATGTGTCTACACCGTCTGCGGCTGGATATGTTCTATCTGTTGGCATTGTTTAACTCCAATTTTAAATTTATACTTGTATTTATCTGATTTAAACATTTCACAAAACTATTTGCCAAGTCATCTGCTTAAAAACTATTAGTGGCTCATTATTTGCATTTATTTGTTTATGTAATCCATTTTCAGTACTAATACTAAATGTTAAATCATGCTCAAGATATGGCCAATGCCATTCCTCATTATCATTTGGTTGTACTAACAAATACTTCTTAGTATCATCGTGTGGTACTACCCAGTTAGGAGTGACTCTATATTCTTTATCTGGATATTTTTCTGTGTTACCTGTTGTGAGCGGTTCTAATTGAAATGGCATATCCATTTCGTATCCTGAATAATTAAAAATTAAAACTGGTACAGTCTTATTATATACATTATAAAACATCATTCTGGTTCTGCCAGGATGAAAATCTATAATAGGAGAATTATTTTTATGTATATATGTTCCTATTATAAAAGTATCAAAGTCGTCTCCGTTATTTAAACTTTGTTTTAATTTCCAAATATTTACCAGTTTGCTAATGTCTTCATGAACGTGTTTATCATTTGATTGTTGAACCACCAAAGTGTTGGTTGAGTTAAAGTATCTGAATACTCTTAAAGCAACAGTCTCTACATCACCATATCCTGATATATCTTTTAGTTGTGGTAATGTTGCATGTCCAACATGGGCTGTGATGTTTAAACTTTCTGCGTATTGTATTAGTTCAGGCAGTCTTAAATTAATACTATTTGGTAAGTCGCTCATACTCTACGCCGTCCCAGGTTAATCTAAATGTATTATAGATGTCTTCGTTTTTAAATGTTGCTACTAAGCCTTTGCCTTTTACTCTATCAAGCTCTATGTCCTGAAACAAATAGAAGTATCTGGCACACCAAAGTAATACTTCACCTCTGATGTGATTACATTTCATACTTGCTGGTATACCACTGCCGCCTGCAGGCAACTTAAATTTAACTTGCATATGGATATTTATGATAAATAGTTGCATGAGGATCCAAGAAATAGTTGAAGGCACCAAAAAGATGTTTGGTAAAACTGTACCTAATTGTGTTAAGAACGAAGCAATTGGTGAAACAGATCAGTACGAAATATCGTATAAGAACTCTAAAGGTCAGATTGCACCATTCCAATCAGGTCTAACTAAACAACAGGCAGACGACAAGATATATAAATTAATCAACGGTATTAGACAATGGGGCAATGATCCTAGTAAGTTAAACTTTGATAATGAGAAGATGGATCCACAAAACATTATTCTTAAAAAGAATGGACAACAAATACCACTTCCATATGGAAACGTACAGGAAGTAAACACAGGTAATCCACACAAAGGCAAGTATGTAATTAAAACAGATGAGCCAGGCAGGAAAAATCCAGATATTATTATACTGCCAGACGAGAAAGCCGCAAATGATATGGCGGCCGGTTTAAGTAAACACAAACCTAACCTAAACTATTGGATTGAGCTTGTGGAAACAGATATAGATTTCGACCCCACAGATAACCCAACTGATGAATATTTAGAGTTACAACAGGCAGAGGCAGATGATATTGTTTTAACGAACAAAGAACTTGCACATCTAAGCAAACAACAAAAAGTCTATAAGTATCCGGAAATTAAGAGAAACTTTTACCGTAAGCATGGACCAGAAAAGGCTGAGAGAATGCTTGCCGCTATGACACAGAAAGGTTTATTTAATTAAGAGATTTGATCGCTTGATGGTAATTGTTTAGGTGTTTGATCAGTTTGTTTAGTTTCCTGTTCAACCTGACTAATTAATTTTGTTTTGAGACTAGGAGCCAGTATACCTTTTGCTTTTTCAAACAACCACATAGAACCACCAATAAGGTATAACCAACTGATAACTACAGCCACATTACCAAGTCCTAAACTCAATAACCATTCTGCCACAGCCTGTGTGGCAGTTATTGCCTTGGGTATTACTATCCCTATTGCTTTTAATCCTGCCGCTAATGTTTCTGTGATTACTTCTATTGCCGCACCTCCAACATTTTGAGGTTCGTAACTTTGCACAAAAGCGATAAGTTTATCCCAACCACTTTCTATTGTGCCTAAAACTGCTGAATTTATTTCACTACCAAAATTAAACTCTTTACCCATAATAGTCATGTCTAGTTTATTAACAAGAGTCTGGTATACGACTGTACCACCTACACCTAAACCCACAAGCAATGCATTAAAAGGTTTCATAAGCAGATTAGTAAGAGTCCAGTAAACAATCTTGTTTAAATTCTTAAATACAATCTCGCCTGCTTTACTGACACCTGCCCAGATTTTTAAAGTAAACTTTTTAATATATTCTAAAACTCGTGATGCTATTCCTGATTCTTCTTCTGTGAGCTGACTAAAATCCATACCACCAATAAAATTTTCCCAAAACAATTCGTACTCTGCTTGTTCGCTTTCTGTTAATTTTACTGGAGGCAAATACTGACTCTGATGTTCTATCACACCTGCCAATACTTGTAGTCTACCTAGTTCTGAAGTTTGCATGTCTATATTTATCGTTTGCTGGCTTGACTTTTAAAGAATCCGTGCTACACTCACGATTACTTGTTCGTTTAGACAGGGCTAAACGACATCGCGGGTGCTACGGAGCACTTCCGCATCACCGGCTCAGGCGTAGTAATCAAAGGGCATACTTCTATCCGAACACACGCCTGTAAGTTTTTAACACCCACAAGTTAAATTTAGGCTTTTCCCACTGACGTTCGTGAACATAGTATAAAAACATTTTGGTTAGCACTTCCAGACTGGCAATGCTGGCACCCATAGTGATGTTGCCAGTTATTAACCAAGACAGAAGAAAGGTATCAGCACTTGCTAGAACTCTCCAGGTGCATGTTTTTACCAAACTAATTATATGAGCTCGTTTCTTCATATAATTATTTAATCTATCAGGGTATTGAAGTAATCTGCCCACATAATGTTTTGCTGTATAGATAAGTGATTAAATGTTTTACTGTTATATGCCTGTGTGGGTACTGTGCCATTAAGAGTCATTATGTCAATATAAGTGTTCCTAAACTCAGCAAATAGATCCACACAATCATTTCCCACACTATACCAAACATGCGGCAATTCCAGTTCTTGTAGCAAACAAAATGCACTGATGTTATACTGGTGCTGAGTCTTATCTGGTAGCTCGCCACTTATAATTTTTCGCTGACACTTGGCCAGAAACTTCTGGCTGTATTCAGATAATTCAGTATCAGTATCATCCTCTAACCAATGTAAGTCCCTGACTCCCCATCTGCCTGGTTCAGGATCAGGTTTAACATCACACTCTGGTGGTTGTCCAGTACGAGTTTCACACCAGTTCCAGAAGTTTGTCATATTCTGACTGTTGATACCCAATGTTGTGGGCATATGAATTCTGCTACAGGGAGGATAGTCATATATAACATAGTCTGGTAACTCCGAATGTTCCACGGCATGTTTCAGCATCAGATACTGACTGCGTGGTGATTGTGGTGTGGTAGCATAAACTATGGGCTCACAATCCAGTTGTGCTATCCAGTCACGTTTGCCGCCACCACGATAGTAGCCACTGCAAAAACTTCCACCAAATATCCAGACTTTCTTCATATATTCATATTTATAAAAGCATGTGTTTATAAATACTGAATGTGAAAGTGGAAATGATTAATCCTGAATATCCTGTGTGGAGTATTACTGATATGAAACTCACACATTTAAATTACAGAAAAGGCAAACCCAAAGGGTACCCTGGCAGATATCATTTAGATATAACTAACCACCCAGATTATATCAATCAGTTTGTGGCAGATTGGTGTAACCAATATGCTGATATAATTAAAATTGCCAGAGCAGATAACACAGAGCTCTGGGATCAGATCTGGAAACACTATGCTGATAATATCAGCATAAAAGAAACTGTAGAGTTTACAGCAGACGAGCCTGGATTTACCATGGAGTCACACACTGATAACAGATGGATAGTAGGTGTACTGATAATTAATTTAGTGGATAATCTGGGAGGCAGTACATATTTCCCATATTTAGACTGGCAGTCTTCAGAAGCAGTGGGCAATGGTGTGTTCTTTTTAAACCATGTCAATACTACTCACAGCATCAATTGGCAGGGAGAAACAGACAGATGGATAGCATACCACACTATCACAATAGAGGACATATGAAAATATTAATACTGGGAGATAGTTGGGCCGCAGACTGGAGCAGACAGCATTCAGAGTATCTGGGTTGGCCTAATATTGTAGCAGAACAGCACACAGTAACTAACATAGCTCAGGCAGGTGTAAGCCAATACAGTATATTAAAACAATTAGATACTGTCCAACCCCAGGACTATGATGCAGTAATAATAAGCATTACATCACCATACAGAGTTTATACACCACAACACCCTGTACATACATCAGGCTTACATGCCAACTCAGACTTAATATATACTGATCTGGAACATCATGCCACAGAAAATCCTGACAATAAAAGACTACAGAGTGCTGTGGCATACTTTGAACATCATTATGATTTAGGTTATGCAGAAACTGTACACCACAGCATGGTGGAGCGATGCCTCAGCAGACTAATGAATCCCAACATCATAGTAACTAGTAATATCGAAAACAATACTGACTTCGTTACTGGACAGACATACATAGACGGTTACCCTGTATATCAGAGTTACCCAGGCAAAATTAATCATTTAAGTGCAGAAGGCAATCAGATATTTTCAGATATCATACTGCGGGAAATAACATAATGGAGTTCCAATATATAGATGCTGGTCGGGATAACTATACCACTGAGATAGCCGAATTTATATCAGGCGGTCAACAGGGTTGTCCAGAAAGTCAGACCACCGAAGCATATCAGACAGACTGGCTCAGTACTGATGATGAACGCAGATGGAACAAGTACATCAGGAATCCACAACTAAAGCCATTATTAACCAGGTACATTTCAGACCCCATCAGATACCAGTTCAACAGCAGTGGTTTTCGTAGCGATACAGATTTTGATACATTAGCAACAGATCAGACACCAGTGGATGTTTACATTGGCTGTAGTCATACTCAGGGCATAGGACATCATTTCGAAAACACTTATCCTGCCTTAGTGAGTGCAGAAACTGGTAATGTGCCCATGAACCTGGGACAATATGGCACAGGAGTACAAAACAGTTTAAATAATTTATTAAAAGTAATCAGCAGTCATAACATTCAGTCAGTGTTTCATTTCCAGCCCATATACGGCAGATATGGATACAAGGAATCTGGTGAGTGGAAAACTTTAAGCATGTGGAGTATGCATGAAACGATTCAGTCAGGCACACTGAGTCAGCAGTATGTGATTGATAACCGAGCTGACCTGGGTGCTATAGCATTAAATCATTATGTAACTGTACATGCTATTAACAGTATATGCGCCGAGCGAAACATACCCTATTACCACACCTGTGGCGAAAATTTAAGTAAACGAGCTGATGCCCGACCCTGGAACGCCTATAACCTGTCAGACAAAACCAGAATGAGTAGTGGTGCATTACCAGGAATAGACCAGTATGACGAAAAACTTAGCGATATGAGTTGGCAGGAGTTTATACTTAAGGCAGACTTTGAACGACCGTTTCCAGATTCTGATGTGGCCGCCAGAGACCTGTTGCATATGCCACTCAGTTTCATAAAACTGATTGCTGAAGACTTCATTCAGAGACTTCACGATACACCAGGTGGCAACATAGACTTCCGGATAAAAATATAAGCCTGATAAATAGTGACATGAACAACGATAACATGCAGGACATATTAAAGAACTATTACGCCGCAGGTGGTAAAACCTTATTCGAAAATCAGACACTACTGGAATACAACCGGGCCACAACCATGAACAAATGGGGCGAACGTATTGCCAAAGCGGCCGAATTCAACGTTGAACATTTAGGCGACAATTGGTTTAACAGTAATGCAGACATGAGAAACTACGAACCAGATGGACCTGAAGCAGAAGAATTTATTGCTGAACTGGTTCTCGAAGAACTGGAAAAAATGGACCCTACCAAGAATAAACAGTATGTGATGACACTGGTACGTTGGTACATAGGCAGTATTAAAAAACACAATCAACTACAAGCCAAGTGGGAATATGTGACCGCTGATGATAGGCAGGAAGATTTATCCTACCCACCGCCTGAGAATTATACAGACATGGGTGGATCAGGCTATATAGATAGTTTAAGTGACGAAGACTTTGAAAGTTTCCAATTGGATCCACAAAACTTAGATACGTTTAAGTTAGAAGACAGTGAGCAGATAAAATCAGCATTGGCAAATTTTGAACGCATGAAGCCACAACTACAGCCAAACGAACGTGACATAGGCAGATACAAAAGTTTCTATCGTTTTGAAGACTTTGTGGACAGCAAGATGGATCCTGAACTCAAAGCAGAAATAGAAAGTGAACTGTTAAACAGAAGTGATGTAGAAGTGTTGTATAACGGACCATTAGGCACAGTCACAATACCCAGAAGCCATAAAGCCAGTTGCGAATTAGGTTCAGGCACCAAATGGTGTACCGCTGGCAGAGAAAGTCACTACTATGACAGTTACAGTAGTAGAGGCGATTTGATCATATACAATGAAAAGCCTGGCAATAACAAGTATCAGATACATGTCACACTGGATGGAATAGAAGCCAGAGATGCTCGTGACAGACTGATACCACCTGCGAAAAAAACCGAATTTACAAAAAAACATCCTGTGTTAAGCAAAATCATAAAGGCGGAAGAGGACAAATTATTTACCATAATGGCACAAAAGGAATACCGGATGGCGAATTTGTTTACCAGAAACGGTAGCGACCCTGTGGAACTAGTGAGAGATTTCATCCGGTTCAATGCCAAACATAAAGGCGGTGTGATGCGGTATGTGGATGAATACTATGTGGAACACGCATTACCAGACATACTAAAGAAATCACCCCTGGCACCAGGCCGAGAGTTTTTCAACCTGATGCTGACTTATGCTAAACAACGTGGTAAGCCATGGCCTGAAGCACAGAAGTTGTTGTTGGCAATAACAACAGGAGTGGCCGATAGTGCAGATCTAAGCAGTAACACAGAACTCAAAACAGTTAATAGGTTGGCTCAACACACAGAAGAATTGGGCAGTACACCTGAATTAGCACAATTCAAAACTGATCTGTTAAAGAAAATACAGTCACAAAGCAACACAAACATAGAGAGTGTGGACTTATCTGATATCAGAGTATAAATAGTGATATGAACGACGTAGACCACATGAAGCATTTAATCCAGTTAGTGGAATCCGCAGAACAACTGGATGAGGGTCCTGTAGGAAAAGCATTAGCAACCGCGGCTCTCACACTAGGGCTAAGTTTTGGTAACCAAGTAAATGCTGAAGAAGTATTTGTATACCAGGATATGCAAGGACAGTTACAAACAGTAACAAGTATGTGGGATATACCAGACGATGTTATGCAGAGTTATGTAGTAGACACCGACACAAAGAAAATTAAGTTCCTTAAGAAGCCTAATACACCAAATGACAATAATCAAGAAGTAAAAAATCCTCCAGAAGTTGATAAAGCATTAGATCTTTTAACAATAGGATTTTTTGATAAAGAATCCGTAAGGTTTACAAATTTAAGAATATATACATTGCAAGACAATACAAAAGTTTTGGGTGGCTATGTTAATGGAAAAAACAGAATGGGTGGATACGTTGGTGAAAGACCTTTTTATTCAGTGTTGTCTGGTAAACTTGATCAACCTGAAAGAGATAACTTTACCTACAATAATTATATGAACATGCCTAGTAGTGATATGGGGCGGTCCGATTATACACCATCTCAAATACCATTCTTATTCAATATGTGGGCCGATAATATGTCTACAAGAGATTGGAAGAAATTAAAGAGCGGAACTACTGCAGGATTTCCAGGTGGTAACATAGCAGATACTGGTGTACTTAACACTCTGACACCTGCAAAAAGTATAAGTTATAAAGATAAAAACTGGGCTTCAACACCTGTTATGAACGTACCTGCACAAAGTAAGAGTGCACCAGCACAAAGTAATACTATAGACCATGGTATTAATGTATCAAGGAGTCCAACAGGATTTGCTATTGATAGTATTGACCCTGGATCCCCGGCAGTAGGCAAACTGCAACCAGGCGATATAATTACAGGTTTACGTTATAAAAGTAAAAAAATTGACGGCAGAAGAGATTTAAATGATATCCGTGATGAAATTAGTTTACTTAAAGGTAAAACGGTAGTATTCCAGGGTACTAGAAACAATAAAGACTTTTTTGTTGCTGTTAAACTATAATCCCATAAAACAATCCCATAGTTGAAAGAAGGGTCCTTAATAGGGGTCATTATTTTTCTGACGAAAAAATTTCTGAACCGGGCATACAGGCCCCTATAGTGAGTAAACAAAATCGAGCGGCTAGATAGCCCTGCTGTCATGAAATATCACCTTTCGTCGACATACTGGTCGGGGTGGGGATTTTATATTTTTTCTGTTTTTTCCAGGAATTCCAGAATGTCTGCCTGGTCATAGCCGTCTGCCATCATTAACACAGCCCGGCCTCTCTGCTCAGCCTGGGCAATGTACTTAGGTAACTCGCCTAACCGTATAGAGAGAGGCTCTGAAAGTTCTCCCCCGGGGGAGATCGTCTGGATGTCTATCAGTGTGAATAGTGTTATTTCTGATGGCATTTGCCTGGGCATTTTGCAGTACATACTTTACCTGGTGTAATGACTCTCACACAGTGGATCCATGTGAGTACCAACTTCATTGATGCCGATAGTGACTGTTATCTGTCTGCCATCATATGGGCTACGGCCTGTTCTGGTTACTTGTGGGTCACCATACTCCTCTAAGGTCTGGATCTCCAGTCCGGAACCATCTGCTACTGGACGCATATCACACCCACGGCCATATTCTGACGGCTCAGATGTAGCCTCTCTGGCATCGTAATAGTAACGACTCATGTATGCTTCACCACCTTCCGATACAATTCTATTGACTTCAGCAATGGCTTTCTGATAATAATTAACAGTACGAGTGACACCTGCTTTAGCGGCCGCTTCAGTCTTGTATGACGTTGATCTGTAACTCTTGCGAGTTGGCTCACGGTGTATACGATTTGTTTCTTTATTTACTATTACGAACATAATTACTCCTACCTAATTTGTTTATATGTATATATTATAGCAGAAAAGGGAGTTTTGTCAACTCCCTATTGCTAATATTGTTAAGCCGCTAACACCTCGTCTTTTGCAACGTTAAGCTCATAGCCTCTGTTACTCCTGTAGTCAGCAGTCCAGTCAGTAAAACTGCACTCTGCCAAAAAGTTTTGCCAGTTGTCATGCTGTAATACGTCAGTGTTAAACGCCCACAGTTGCCCGTTGCTGTGTTTTTTAATAACAACACCATAGCCAGTGTCATTTATGCTTTGTACAGCTCTAAAAAACCTGTCCGTGTAACTAGTGTAGCCATGTCCTCTGCTTGTGTGCAAATTCATATAGTGCCTAGCCGCACTCATGCTGTGCAGTTGTGCCTTAATGTCAATTAAACGCATAGCCGTTCCAGCATTCCATTCCTGCAATACTGCTAAAATATCACGTGCAAGTAGTTGCCTAAACAGTTCTCTGTTGCTAATTAGTTTGTTTTTTGTTGTTGTTGTCATAAATTGTACTCCCATATAATTTAATTTACTATACTAGTATAACACTAAAAGGGCTTTTGTCAAGCCCTTTTTGCAGTTTATTTTAGCCTTACCAGCCTAACTCATTGTCCAACTCAATGTGATCATATGCGTCATATTTTTCCAAATAATCCACAACCATTTTTTCCTTTGTTTTAGCACTATGTTTGCTTACCAGTGTGTAGTTGCCTCTCCATTCCTTGTGCTCAACTAACTCAAAGTTAGGATCCTGTTTAACCATACGCTCAAAATGCCATTGTAAATTACTGTAGTAATTTTCCCTCATAGCCGTGTCGCCGCCAATATCCGTCATAGCCTCATAAGTATCCTCAACACGCATGTCCGCAATGTTTTTGTCCGTAAATGCACACATAAAATTCTCATATGCCGCATCCGCCATAGCCTTTTGATCAATTAAGTCCAAACTTTCACCAAGTTTTACGTTTTGTGTTAAGTGCCAGGCTGTGTCGCAATAGTCGTCAGCCGCACTATTTACAAATGCATACTCAAAATCTTTGCCCACTTGCATGTCCGCCACAAATGCCCAAGCACATTGTATTGCACTATCCATAATTAGATTGTGTGCAATAGCATTGATAGTTTTTTTGGTTAGTTTAGTTTTAGTTTGCATAAATACCCTCCCAGATTTAAAATGCGTTTTGTTACTGTATATATAATAACACTAAACGCTGTATTGTCAAGTGTTTCCGAGCAATTAACTAACTTATTTTCAGGTCAAGATGTTAAAAGATAGGCTCAAGAACAACTACAGAAGCCGAGCGACAACCCGCATTCTGACGTACTGATTCTGCCACAATCAAGATGAGTACAGAACAGTAACAGATCCGATAAATATGTGTATGAAGATCGCAGAAGTCATTACCCAGAAGTCAGAAGCCAAAGCGCCAGAGAAGCTCTGTAAAAGCAGGGTTCCTGACGACCAACTGGGTGCTAGCCAATTGGCAAGTTGCAAATCACAGGGGCTCAGAGCTCGCGACAGTGGTGATTCATACACCATAGGTGGGAAAAAGGTGAAACTCAGAAACAAGAAGATACGTGGCAAGAAGTACGGCGGTCCCATACCAGCTCACGGTAAAAAGAACAAGGCCAATGCCAGAAAGGGCACCGCCTAGTCTGGTATTATACCCGACATCCTGATAAATCCCAGATCTTCAGAATATCCAAATCTGATCTCAATATGGCCTCCATATGATGCCTTGCGAACTATGTAGCGATCAGGCTGTATTCCCAGCTCATACAGCCAGTCATAAACGTGGGCACGTTTTGTAATACCCAACTCTGATGTCTGTGCAGTGGTGAGCGTGATACTGCGTGGCTTCCACAGTCTCCACAGTTCCGATATTCTGAGTTCTGCCTGGTTTTCCATAATATCCAGTATTATAGCACGATCGAGTGTATTGTCGAGCAACATCAACTATTCTGCTCCGGGGGAGACTTTAACTACTGTGGAGAAGATTTGACAA
>Ga0222719_10000328_pt1 | contig 47995 bp, 48 predicted proteins | sample C33_34DmetaG_FD_165039 | JGI IMG/M metagenome (GOLD analysis project Ga0222719, IMG submission 165039) | Estuarine water microbial communities from San Francisco Bay, California, United States - C33_34D | ecosystem: Environmental > Aquatic > Marine > Unclassified | place: USA: California...
CATTGATAGTTTTTATATTACCATCAATCATTTCTAATTTGCAATCAGCCATATTAGCAAAAAATCTATTGTGAGTTGCATAAATTATTAATCTATTTTTATTTTTTAATTTATATAAAACATTAAAAACCTCTTTAGCAGTAGTATGATCTAAGCTGCCTGTAGGCTCGTCTGCTAATATAATTTCAGGTTCATTAATTAGTGCTCTAGCCATTGCAATTCTTTGCATTTCACCTCCTGACAGTTCAGATGGAAAATGAGCTTCACGTGATGAAAGACCCATTGTTTTTATAATTTCTTTTGCTCTTTCAATTGAATTTTTTTTATCATTAGTTAAAGCTAAACCAGCTAAATAAACATTCTCTAATGCTGTAAAATCTGGAAGTAAATTATTTTGTTGATAGATAATACCAATTTTACTCGATCTAATTTTATCATTTTTTGTATTTTCATTAAAGTTTACCGGTGTTTTATTAATTAACAATGAACCAGTGGTAGGTTTATCTATTAGTGACAAAACATTTAATAATGTAGACTTTCCAGATCCAGATGGACCAACTAGAGAATAAATCTTACCTTTTGTAAAAGAATAATTAATTCTTTTTAAAACATTTATTTTTTTATTGTTAGAAAAAGATTTAGATATGTTCTTTAATGATATCAAATTATTCATACTTAAGTCCTTTAACAGGGTCTAATTTTGAAGCTTTTATTGCTGGAAAAATTGAAACGATAATAGTTATAAAAATTGAACAAAGAGAAATTATAAAAATTGAAGTTGGGTTTATTTCAGAAGGCATTGTGCTCAAAAAATAAATCTCTTCAGGAAACAAGCTAATATTAAATGTATTACTTAAGAATTCTCTCAGGTTTTCAATGTATAAAGAAAATATTACACCTAAAAAGATTCCAAAAAGTGTTGCTGTAGTTCCAATAATAACACCAACAAGGAAAAATATCTTAACAATAGACTTGTTCATGACACCAATCGACTTGAGTATAGCTATATCTCTTGTCTTATTTTTAACTAAAATTGTAAGACCCGAAATAATGTTAAAAGCAGCTACTATAATAATCAAAGATAAGATTATAAACATTACATTTCTTTCAACCTTTAATGCAGAAAACAATGAGCTATTCATATCAGCCCAACTATATACAAATTCATTTTTGAATATTTCTTGAATTTTATTTTTTGCTTCTTCAATATTTGATGGTTTGTTCAAATAAATTTCTAGGTTACGGTCTTCTTTTTTAAAACTAAAAAAGTTTTCCAATGTTTCTAAATTTATAAAAGCAATATTTGCATCAAAATCCGCTAAACCACTATCAAAGATAGATCTAATAATAAAAGTTTCTTGCCGGGGTAGACTTCCTATTATTGTTTCAATGCCTACTGGAGACATTATTGATACTTTATCTCCTACACTAAGATCTAAATTAAAACTTAATTCTTTACCTATTGATATCGAATTCTTTGTTAATTGGTTTGATTTACCAATTAAGTTTCCTTTTTTTACAACATCAAGTTTTAGAAAGTTTTCTCTACTATAACCTCTTAAAATTAAACCTTTAGTGTAGTTTTTACTAATAACAATTGCTTCACCAGAATTACTAAGTATTAATTCTTTTGAAATTAATTTTAGATTTTCACTATTTAGTTTTTCTAAATTAATAGAAGTTTCATATGGCTTAACAGTGACATGAGCATTAAATCCTACAATCTTATTAATTAACTCACTTCTAAAGCCATTCATAACAGACATCACAATAATAAGTACTGCAACACCAAGGCTAATTCCAATAAATGAAAAAATGGATATTATATTTAAAAAACCGTCTTTTTTTCTGGTTTTTAAATATCTAAGTGTAATTTCTTTTTCTAATGCAGAAATCAATTTTTTAATTTTTGTTCAGTTAAAATTTGAGTTATTTGATCTAGTGTTAAACTTTTAGGATCCTTTCCAATCTCTTTAAACTCTAATAAATTATCTTCTGAATTTTTTCCTAAAATTATTTGATAAGGCACACCTATCAAATTAAATTTTTTAATTTTAGATGAAAGATTTTCATCCATATCATCAATAATTGTATCAATATTTTTACTTTCAAAATGTTTAAAAAGTTTATTCGCTTTATCTAATGCCGATGTATCATTTTTGTTAATCATAGGTATTATTGCAAGTTCGTATGGTGCTACAGAAAATGGCCATTTCATTATTTCATCTTTTTGATCATATTTAGCTTCTATAATTGCTCCAACTAGCCTTGATACACCAATTCCATAAGATCCCATTTTAACAAAATCTTTTTTGCCACCTGGGAGATCTACAGCTGCATTTAAAGCTTTTGAATATTTATCTCCAAAATAAAAAATGTGACCTACCTCTATACCTTTTGTAATTAACCTATTTTCTTCTGACACCTTTTCTTCAAATTCATTTTTATTAAATTTTTCATCGGCTACAGCGTAATATTGTTCATATTTTTTTCTTAAGTCTTGTAAGGATTGTCTATCCAATACAGTTCCTTCACTACCTAAATCAAAAACTCTTTTATCTGTAAAAATTTTACTTTCTCCTGTATCTGCTAAAATAATAAATTCATGAGATAAATTTCCACCAATTGGTCCCGTATCAGCTGCCATTGGTATTGCTGAAAGTTCTAATCTTTTAAATGTTTTTAAATATGAGAAAAAGAATTTATTATACGAGAATGTTGCATCTTCGTCATTAACGTCAAACGAATATGCATCCTTCATATAAAACTCCCTACCTCTCATTATTCCAAATCTTGGTCTAACTTCATCTCTAAATTTCCATTGTATATGATATAATAATTGAGGAAGTGACTTATAAGATTTTACACTTGATCTAAATATATCTGTAACTAACTCTTCATTGGTTGGTCCATAAAGCATTTCTCTACCTTGACGGTCTTTAATACGAAGCATTTCATCACCATAATCGTCATAACGACCACTTTCTTTCCAAATATCACTGGGCTGTATAGTTGGCATAAGTATTTCTTGGGCACCAATTTTATTTTGTTCTTCTCTTACTATTTGTTCAATTTTTTTCATCACCTTAAAACCTAAAGGTAGCCATGAATAAATACCTGCTGAGGATTGTTTAATCATACCAACCCTTAGCATTAACTGATGTGATTTAATTTTTGCTTCTGATGGGTTATTTTTTAATATTGGAATGAATGACTTTGAAATGTACATTTTAATTAATTATATATCTTAAATTTAAATATTCATATTTTATCAATAAATAAATTATCACGAAAATAACTGTTGTTATACCAGTACAATAAATGAATTTTTTTAGCATCTTAGGATTTTCAGGAGAACCTGCGTCTTCACCATCAATTTTGATAGATTTTTGTCTATTTACATCAATTGGAAGGATTGTAAAAAAAACTATCCACCAAATTATTATATAAATTATAGCAAGACCTGTTGCACTCATTTAAATTCTTACTAGGTTGATATTGATAAATGGTCTTTTACCAGTGAAATCTTTAGCACATTTTCTACATGTTATTTTTAAAGCATCAATTAAATTAAATTCTTGCTTTTTACTTTTTATAGAAAAAGTTCTAGTTGTTTTTTCGATTGCTTCTTCTAATTCGTATATAAACTCATCGACATCATAAACAGGCAGTCCTCTAAAAGTTAATACCGGTCTTTTGTGGATATTACCTTTTGCAGTAATTAAAATAGTAACCTCCATATATCCATTTGCACTAATGTTTTTTCTATCTTTGATTGATTGAGCATCTTCTTCTACACTCATATTACCATCCAAATAAAGTCTACCACTTGGTGCTTTATCAAAAACATGTGGTTTGCCAGGTGCTAATTTTACAATATCTCCATTTTCAACTTGAACAGGATGTGGAACTTTCATTTCTTTAGCAAACTTCATATGCTCAATCATATGTCTGTGTTCACCATGAACAGGAACTGCACATTGAGGTTTTACCCAATCGTACATCTCTCTAAGATCATCTCTATTGGGATGTCCAGAAACATGAACAAATTCGCTTTCTTCTGAAATAACTTCAACGCCATCTTTAACTAGTTGATTTTGTAATTTATACAATTTTTTCTCATTACCTGGAATAATTTTTGAAGAAAAAATAACAGCATCATCTTTTTCAATGAATACATCCGGGTGAGTATTACTAGAAATTCTCATTAGTGCTGCCATAGGTTCCCCTTGGCTACCTGTACAAAGATAAACTATTTTTTCTCTAGCAATTTTTTTGGCATCACGCGCATCGACAGGTTCTATAACATTTTTTAAATAACCACATTGTCTTGCTGCTTTAAATATTCTATGCATGGACCTTCCTACTAAAGATATTTGTCTACCAGTTTTTTCTGCACAATAAAAAGCTGTTTCCATACGTGCAACATTTGAAGCAAAAGAAGCCATTACAATTCTCTTTTTAAGGCTACCCATGATATTTAATAAGCTTTTTCTAACATCTAACTCTGAACCAGCTTTACCCATGCTAAATACATTTGTTGAATCACAAATCATAGCAAGCACACCCTCATTACCAATTTCTTTAAGTCTATCTGAATTGATCTTTTCACCAATAAGTGGCTCAGGATCAATCTTCCAATCACCAGTATGCAATATTACACCTGCTGGAGTTTCAATTCTAAGACCATTGGGCTCAAGGATTGAGTGAGTTAGAGTTATATATTCTATTTTAAATGGATCTAAATTTACTGTTCCATTTAATTGAACTATTTTGAGAAACTTGGTTACATCTATATTTTTTTCTTTAAATTTTTCTTTTATTAAAACCGCTGTAAATGGAGTTGCAAAGATTTTACATTTAAGTTGAGGCCAAAGATGTGCGATCGCACCAATATGATCTTCATGTGCATGAGTTAAAATAATTCCTAAAAGGTCATCTTTTTTATCAACAATAAATCCAGGATCTGGGTAAATAAGATCAATACCGGGTAAAGTATCATCAGCAAATGTAACCCCAATATCAACCATGATCCATTTATGCTCACCAGGTTTACCGTAGGCAAATAGGTTCATATTCATACCAATTTCTCCGGACCCTCCTAGAGGGCAAAATAATAATTCATCTTTCATATTTATTTAATTAAAGTAGTGGCTCTGATTAGGCCTTTAATTGTTATGTCTTTATTTAATGTAACTTTCGTTTTTATTGAATTTTTGAATAAACCAGAAAATCCTCCAGTAATAATAATTTTAAAGGACATCTTAGTCTCTTTCTTAATTAAATTAACAATATTGTCAATTAAACCCTCATATCCCCAAAAAAAACCTGCTCTAACAGCACTAATAGTGTTTAAACCAATTACTCTATTTGTTTTTTTTAAATTGATCTTTGGAATTTGTGATGCTTTATCGGTTAATGTATCCAATGAGAGTTTAACACCAGGTGCTATAACGCCACCATGATAAGTATTTTTAATCAAAACATCAAATGTGGTTGCAGTTCCAAAGTCTAAAATTATAAAATTATCCTTATTATTAATGATGCTAATTGCATTTGCTAATCTATCTGAACCAATTTGTTTATAATTAACTTTAATCTTAATCAATTTATTTAAATTAAGTTTTTTTAGTTCGTGACACTTAATTTTATAAACTTTTTTAAAAAAGATTTTAACTGTATTAAATTTTTTTGGTACGACGCTGCAAAATAAACATTTGTTAATCGATTTATTTTTTAAATTTAGGCCAAGTAAAGATTTATTAAGTGAGGAGTGATTTATTTTTTTTGTTAATAAAGTAACACGTTTAATAATAATGTTTTTAGAGTTTACTAAACAAATTTTAGTTTCAGTATTTCCTATATCGCCAACAATAATCATTTTAAATTTCTATCTAAGTTTTTTATATTAAATTTAGGAAACATTGGAATAAAAGTTTCATAAATTTTTTTTAACCTTAAAGCAGCATAATTAGGGGTAATTTTGGTACCAGTTAAGTCAAACAAATTTGTAGTTAAATAGTTTTTTATAATTGGACTCTTAGTCAAATTTATACCCACTCCAACAACAATAAATTTTTCACCAGATTTGGTTAATATTTCTTGTAAAATACCTGAAATTTTCATTCTATTAATTAATAAATCATTTGGTTTTTTAATTGTAATTTTACCATTATAAAATTTTGATAATAATTTTTTAACTAAAAGACAGTTAACTTTTGTTAAATCTTTCAATGATAATTGGACTTTGTTAATTTTAAAAAAAATACTAACAAATAAATTTCCTTTAAAAGAAGTCCATTTTTTTCCATATTGACCCCTTCCCTTTTTTTGTTTTTCAGCAATTATAATTCCAGATTTATTATTGGTTTTTTTAATTATTTGTATGGCTAGATCGTTAGTACTATTTACAGTTTTAAAATTAAACTTTTTTAATTTCATTAAATAATATTAATTCTAGATACAATTTCCACTAATTTGCTTGGAAAAATAAAATATAAGAGAATTAATAATGTTGAAAAAGTCAGGGATCCTTTTAGCCAAATATTATGATCTGTGTCATAACTTTCTTTTTCTTTATCAAAGTAAATAACCTTAATTATTTTGAGATAATAAAATGCAGCTATTACTGTTGATAAAAGACCCACAATAGCCAAGAAGTACATTGACTGCTCTATGACAGCTTTAAAAATATAAAATTTTGCAAAAAAACCAGCTAGTGGAGGAATCCCTGCTAATGAAAAAAGAATAGCTAGTAATGATAATGATAAAATTGGATGATTTTTTGATAGCCCTGATAAATCATCAATGGTTTCATAGTAAGCATCATTTCTCTTTAACATCAATAGGCAACTAAAAAAGGCAAGATTCATAACCAAGTATATCGACATATATACAATGGAGCTTTGAATGCCTTCGTTTGAACCTGTAGACAAACCAGCTAGAGCATAACCCATATGACCAATTGAACTATATGCAATCAACCTTTTAAGATTATTTTGACCAATTGCAGCAATAGCACCAAAGATCATAGAGGCGATTGATAAAAATATTAATATAGGTTGCCATTGATCGATCATATTAACAAAAGGTATATATAAAAATCTTATGAAAACCGTAAGAGCTGCAACTTTTGGTACAATTGCAAAGAATAATGTGACAGCAGTTGGAGAGCCTTCATACACATCTGGTGCCCACATATGGAATGGTACAGCTGATATCTTAAATGCCAAACCAACAAGTATAAAAACAATTCCAAATGTTAAACCATAATGAGATGAATTCATTAAATCACCAATAACATTAAAATTAGTTGATCCAGAAAACCCATAAACCAAAGAACATCCATACAACAATAATCCTGATGATAAAGCACTCAAAACAAAATATTTTAGTCCAGACTCTGAAGACTTTAATTGATCTCGATTAAATGATGCTAACACATATAAAGCTAAAGATTGCAACTCAAGACCTATATAAAAAACCATAAGATCATTTGAACTGATCATTACCATCATGCCTAAAATTGAAGAAAGAATTAAAACTGGATATTCTATTAAAAAAATCTTAAATATTTTGAGATATCTTGTTGAAATTGATAAAACAAATGCACCTCCTAAAATAGTGAGTATTTTCATAAATGATGAAAGATTATCCACAACGTAACCATCATTAAATAGTGAAATATTTTGATCTAACGGATTATTAAAAATTAAAATACCCGTAATAAGTAAAGATCCTACTGCAAGATTATGAACAATATTTGAGCTATTCTTTTTATAAACTCCAAGAAGCAATAAAAACATTATAGACAAAGATATAAATATTTCAGGTAGTATAAAATTTAAATTATCCATTAATTTTGTACCTCTGTTATATTCATATTTAAGTTAAAATTGTACATCTCTATTAAATCTTTTACAGAAATTTCAATCGTATTAATAAGAGGCTCTGGATAAAATCCAAAAAATAAAACTGGTATTGCTAAACACCACAAAATAAATTTTTCTGAATTATTAAGGTCAGGCATTTTTAAAAGTTCTTTATTTTTAATCTCTCCAAATACAACTCTTCTATATAGCCACAACATATATGCGGCGCCAAAAATAACACCTAAACTAGCTATAACTGCTACTAAGAAATTATCTTTAAATGCCCCCATTAGTATTAAAAATTCACCTATAAAACCACTAGTACCGGGTAAGCCTAATGCAGCTAAAGTGAAAAGCATAAATAATATAGAATATTTAGGCATAACCGAAACTAAGCCACCGTAAGTTGCTATTAATCTGGAGTGCATACGATCATAAACAACTCCAACACATAAAAACAATGCTGCTGAAACCAAACCATGACTTATCATTTGAACTATACTTCCTTCAATACCTTGTTGGGTAATTGTAAAAATACCTAATGTAACAAATCCCATGTGTGCAACTGAAGAATACGCTATTAACTTTTTCATGTCTTCTTGCATCAGCGCAACAAGAGATGTGTATACAATAGCAATCAAACTCAAGGCATAGACTAGAGGCGTAAATAAATCAGAAGCTACTGGGAAAAGTCCTAAAGAAAACCTAATAAACCCATAACCAGCCATTTTAAGTAATATAGCTGCAAGCAAAACAGAGCCAGCAGTAGGCGCTTCAACGTGTGCATCTGGCAACCAAGTGTGTACAGGCCACATTGGAGTTTTGACAGCAAAAGAACTAAAGAAAGCTAACCATAATAAATTTTGATATTTGGTGTCTATACCAAGTTCATAAAGCTGAGTTATATCTGTGGTTCCTGATATCCAGTAGATCGAAATTATAGCAATTAGCATTAAAACAGAACCAAGTAATGTGTATAAGAAAAATTTAAATGCTGAATATACTCTTCTTGCTCCACCCCATATTCCAATTATTAAAAACATAGGTATTAATCCAGCTTCAAAAAATAAATAAAATATAACAAGATCAAGAGAGCAAAAAACACCAATCATTAAACTTTCCATTACTAAGATAGCAATCAGGAAATCTCTAAGTCTGTCTTTAACAGTATTGTTAACTGAGATTATACAAAGTGGTGTTATTAGCGCAGTTAAAACTATAAATAAGATTGATATTCCATCAATACCTATCTTATAATTAATAATTCCCTTTAACCATTCTCTATCTTCAACAAACTGAAAATCAGAAGTGGTTGGGTCAAACTGATACCAAAGGTATAAAGAAATCAAAAAGTTAACAAACGATGTAAATAAAGCAACATATTTACCTGTATTAGAATTCTTATCTTTGGAAAATAATAGAAACAAAGAGCCCACTACAGGAAGTAAAATTAAAGATGATAAAATTGGAAAATTCATTAATTCAAAATTAAAAATGTTAATAACGCAGAAAATCCTAATAATATCATAAATGCATATTGATAGATAAATCCACTTTGAAATTTACTTGCTTTTAAAGATAGCCTATTAATCAATGAAGAAACTCCATCTGGTCCAAATTTATCAATAATTTTAACATCAACCACCTTCCAAAAAAATATTCCTAATTTTTTTGAAAATTTAATGAACAAAACATCATAAAGTTCATCGAAATACCATTTGTTTATTAAAAAATTATGTAATGGTTTATTGGATTGAGCAATTCGATTTGGAATATCTTTATCTTTAACAAATAAATAATAAGCAATTGGAATGGAGGTTAATACAAGTGCTGGTGTAGTTAAAAGAAACCATAAAGGAGGATGTTCTGTACTTAATGGATTTAAAAATTTAATTGAATCTCCCCAAAAACTATTTCCACTACTATTACCAATGAACAAATCCTTAAATAAAAAACCAGCAAAAATAGCTCCAATAGCAAGTATAAATAAAGGTAAAAGCATTACTAATGGGGATTCGTGCATTTCGTTAATATTAATTTTTTTATTATTATAATCTCCATGAAACGTTTTAAAAATTAATCTCCAAGAATAAATTGATGTTAAAACAGCAGTCAAAATTCCTACACCTGCCGCATAATATCCTGTTGTATTTCCTTTAAGATACGCAAATTCTATAATTGCATCTTTTGAATAAAAACCAGATAAGAATGGAAAACCAGTAAGAGCTAATGTTCCAATAATCATAAATATATAGGTATATGGAAGTTTTTTATAAACACCTCCCATCTGATTAATATCTTGCTCATCTTTAAATGAGTGAATTACAGATCCAGAACCTAAAAAAAGTAAAGCTTTGAAAAAGGCATGAGTAAATAAGTGAAACATAGCAACATTATAAGCACCTACTCCTGCCGCAAAAAACATATAACCAAGCTGACTACAAGTTGAGTATGCAATTATTTTTTTTATATCAGTTTGCACTAAAGCTACAGTTGCAGCAAAAAAAGCTGTAGTCATTCCAACAACAGTAATTATATTTAGTGTAAGAGGTGAGTATTCAAAAATTGGAGAACATCTTACAACTAAAAAAACACCAGCTGTAACCATGGTAGCCGCATGAATTAAAGCTGAAACTGGTGTGGGGCCTTCCATGGCATCTGGCAACCAAGTGTGTAAGAAAATTTGTGCTGATTTACCCATTGCACCTATGAATAAAAGAATACAAATTAAATCAATTGCTCCAACATTCATTCCTAAAAATAAAAGTTTTTTTTCAACAATTTGTGGAATTTGATTAAAAACTTCTACATAGTTTACAGTACCAAATAAATAAAAGATTAAAAAAATTCCTAAAGCAAAGCCAAAATCACCTACTCTATTTACCACAAAGGCTTTTATTGCAGCTGCATTTGCTGTTTCTTTTTTAAACCAAAAACCAATCAAGAAATATGAACAAAGCCCTACACCCTCCCATCCAAAAAATAGCTGAAGAAAATTATCAGAGGTAACCAATGTTAGCATTGAAAAAGTGAAAAGTGACAAATAAGCCATGAATCTTGGCTTATGCGGATCATGAGACATATAACCAATTGAGTAAATATGCACTAAAGCTGAAACTAAAGTTACAACAACAAGCATTACAGATGATAAAGCATCAACTTTAATAGACCAATTAACATCTAAAGTTCCAGAGTTAATCCAAGTTGCTACAACTACATTACTTTCATATCCGTTAACAATTACTTGATAGAATAATATAATTGAAAGTAACGCTGAAATTGACACAAAAAGACTAGTTACAATTTCTGAATTCCTATCACCTAAATATTTACCAAAAAAACCTGAAGTTATTGAGGCTAATAATGGAAGAAATATTAAAGCTAATTCCATATTATCCTTTTAAACTGTCAATTTTCTCAACATCAATTGTTGATGAGTTTCTATAATAGACAACAATAATTGCTAAACCTATTGCCGCCTCTGCCGCTGCAACAGTTAATATAAAAAGAGTGAATATTTGACCAGAAATATCGTTTAAAAATATTGAAAATGAAACTAAATTAATATTTACAGCTAATAAAATAAGCTCAATACTCATTAAAATTACTATAATATTTTTTCTATTTAAAAATAATCCGACTATGCCGATAGTAAAAATTATTGCAGCCAATGTAAGATAGTGACCTAAACCTATACTAATCATCAGATTTAACTCCTTTATTGTTCTCAACATCAATTAATTCAACACCATCTGATCTTTCACGAGATATTTGACTAAAATAACTTTGTCTTTTAACTCCAGATCTTTGTCTAAATGTAAGAACAATAGCACCTATCATTGCAACTAATAAAATCATTCCACTTAACTGAAAAACATGAATGTAATCTGTATATAGAACGTAACCAATTGAATGAGTATTGGTTATATTTTTATCTATTGTTAAAGACATTGCCGAGACAAGATCAGGTTTATATTTCCATCCACCAATTACGATTATTAATTCGAAAAATATTATAACACTTACTATTAGTCCAATAGGTATATGTTTTGAACTTTCCTGTGCACTAAACCACTGATTTTTTTGTTGAGCTACATTTAACATCATAACTACAAATAAAAATAAAACAGCAACCGCACCTACATAAACAATCAACATGATCATTCCCAAAAATTCAGCGCCGATCATTATAAATAGGCATGAAATGCTTATGAAATCTAAAATTAAAAAGAAAACAGAATGAACGGTGTTTTTAGATACTGTTACCATTATAGCAGAAACAATTGCTATAAAAGAAAACGTATAAAAAAATATTGCGTGCGCTAACATAATTATCTGTGAGAGTTATCAGCTTTAATATTGGCTGCTAAAACATTTTCCCATCTATCTCCATTATCGAGTAATTTTTCTTTATTATAATAAAGCTCTTCTCTTGTTTCAGTTGAAAATTCAAAATTAGGCCCCTGTACAATAGCATCAACTGGACAAGACTCTTCACAAAGACCACAATAAATACATTTCATCATATCAATATCATATCTAGTAGTTTTTCTGCTACCATCAGCTCTTTCAGAGGATTCAATTGTGATTGCTTGAGCTGGACACACAGCTTCACATAACTTACATGCAATACATCTTTCTTCACCGTTAGGATATCTTCTTAAAGCATGTTCACCTCTAAATCTTGGGCTTATTTTTCCTTTTTCAAAAGGGTAATTTATTGTTTTTTTAGATTTAAATATTTCTTTGATAGCAATATTTAAGCCACCTAAAAAATCTAATAAAAAAATTGTTTTAAATATTCTTGAAATTTTCATAATTAATTAACCGGTAATAAGTTGAAGTAAAACAAATAGCTAGCTGTTAGAACTACCCATGTTAATGATAATGGTAAAAATATCTTCCATCCTAGTCTCATTAATTGATCGTATCTATATCTTGGAACAATAGCTTTAACCAAGGCAAACAAAACAAATAAGAATAATATTTTAAAAATCATCCAAATTGCGCCTGGAATTAAGTTAAATGGATAAAGATCAATGGGCGATAGCCACCCACCTAAAAAAAGTATTGACCCCATAGCGCACATCAAAAGAATATTTGCATATTCTCCAAGCCAAAACATTGCATACATCATGCCTGAATATTCAGTTTGATAACCCGCAACAAGTTCTGCTTCTGCTTCAGGCAAATCAAATGGCGGTCTGTTTGTCTCCGCTAATGCAGAAATAAAGAAAATCACAAACATTGGAAATAATGGAATTATAAACCATAAATTTTCTTGAGCCATAATTATATCGTTCAAATTTAAAGAACCAACACAAAGCAAAACATTTATAATAATAACTCCAATTGATACTTCGTAGGAAACCATTTGTGCAGCAGATCTAATAGCGCCTAAAAAAGGATATTTTGAATTTGAAGCCCAACCACCCATAATAATTCCATAAACACCCAAAGAAGAAACAGCGAATAGATAAAGGACACCTACATTAATATCAGCCAATACTTGAGTTGCACTGAATGGAATAACAGCCCACGAAACTAAGGCCAAAGTCATAGTTACAATTGGTGCTAGTATAAAGATTACTTTATTTGAACTTGAAGGAATTATAACTTCTTTAAAAATATATTTTAATGCATCAGCTAATGATTGAAGCAAACCAAAAGGTCCAACAACATTAGGTCCTTGCCTTTTTTGTACAAAGGCCCAAATACGTCGGTCAAGCCACACAATCATAGCCACAGAAACTAAAACAGGAACTAATAAAAATAATATTTTGTAAGTTTGTAAAAAAATAATATTAAGATATTCCATAAATTAACCTTCTGTTCCTGTAGACTTTAAATCTGCTTTTAAATGTCTACACTCAGACATAGTTTTTGAAGCTCTAGCAATTACATTTGAATAATAATAATCATTATCTATTTTAATCAATTCATTTTCAAAAATTAATTCCTTAACTTTTGATGAAGTTAAAGAGTTATTTTTTTCAATATGTAGATTTATTTGATTAATTAAACTGCTATCCAGCTCATCTTTATCATTAAATAATTTTCTATGATTCATGGACTCTGCAAGTTCATTTATTATTACCCAATCCTCTTTTGCAAGTTCTGGTGGATAAGATGCTTTGTAGGCTTTTTGTAATTTACCTTCTAAATTTGTAAAATAACCATTTTGTTCTGTATAAGCAGCCCCTGGCAAAATAATGTCTGCTATTTCCGCTCCTTTATCTCCATGAGAGCCTTGATAAATAATAAACTCATTTTTTTTTTCAAAATTAATAGTGTCTAGACCTAGAAGATAAACAATTTCAAACTTGTGATCTTCCAAGTCTTTCAAAACTTCATTGTCACCATCAGTTGTTTTATATACCCCAAGATCAAACGCACCTACCGTGGATGCATTTTCAGAAATTATATTTAAAGCATTCCAATCATTGGAAAGTTTATTATTTTCATCTAAAAATTGCTTGATTGATTCAAAAATATATTTAGATGATTTACTTTTTAGTGCAGATTGACCCATTATAATCATAGGTTTCTTTGCTTGTTTAATTAAATCAGATACCTCATGTTTACCTTCGATAATTTTTTTAACAGTTTCAGTGTTTCCATCTAAAGACTGGTAAGGGTATGTAAGGTCACCTACTTCATTTAGCGAAATAATTTTAGTTTTGTTTTGAAGATAGGATTTTCTAATTCGGGCATTTAAAATTGTTGCTTCAAATCTAGGGTTTGTCCCTAAAAGGAAAATAAAATCAGCTTCTTCAATTCCATTAATTGATGAGTTGAATAAATAATTTTCTCGCTTTCCTGGATTTAAATAACTGTAATTATCTCTAGACTCTATATTTTGAGAACCTAATGTTTTATTAAAAAATTCTTTAAATATATAAAGTGTTTCCATATTGACTAAATCACCAGTTAACCCACAGATTTTTTCTTTATCAGTGTTTTTAAACTTAGATTTAATTATATTAAAAACTTCAGACCATGATGCTTTTTCAAATTTTCCATTATACTTAATATAAGGTGTATCTAGTCTTTGATTTGATAAACCATCGCAAGCATGTCTTGTTTTATCAGAAATCCATTCCTCGTTAATGTCTTCGTTTATTCTTGGTAAAATTCTCTTAACTTCCCAGCCATAGGTATCAACTCTTATATTAGAGCCAATAGCATCCATAACATCAATAGATTCGGTCTTTTTTAATTCCCAAGGTCTTGCTTCAAAAACATATGGTTTAGATGTTAAAGCTCCAACAGGACACAAATCAACAACATTAGCAGATAATTCTGATTGCATTGATTGCTCAAGGTAAGTAGTTATTTGCATATCTTCACCACGTCCTATTGCTCCTATTTCTGGTACACCAGCAATTTCTGTTGCAAACCTAACACATCTAGTACAATGGATGCACCTTGTCATTTGAGTTTTAATTAAAGGACCCATATTTTTTTCAGGAACTTGTCTTTTATTTTCTTTAAATCTAGATTTATCTACCCCATAAAACATTGATTGATCTTGAAGATCACATTCGCCACCTTGATCACATACAGGACAATCTAATGGGTGATTTGCAAGTAAAAATTCCATCACACCTTTTCTTGCTTTTTCAACAAATTCAGTATTCGTTTTAATATTCATACCTTCAGCAGCAGGCATCGCACATGAAGCAACTGGTTTTGGAGATTTTTCCATTTCAACTAGGCACATTCTACAATTTCCAGCAATTGAAAGTTTTTCGTGATAACAAAATCTTGGAATTTCAACTCCAGCTTTTTCACAAGCTTGTAAGACTGTTAAGCCATCTTCAACTTCAACTTCAATATTGTTAACTTTTAATTTAGGCATTTTTTTTATCCAATAAATGTTGATCGACTAAATAAGGAACTTCATTATTTTTTTTTATTGTTGGTTCAAAATTGTTTCGTTCCTCAATTTCTTTTCTAAAATGTCTTAACAAACCCTGGACAGGCCATGAAGATCCTTCACCAAAAGCACAAATAGTATGACCAGCAATTTGATTTGTAACATCACCAAGCATTTCTACTTCATCTTTTGACGCTTCTCCCTTAGCCATTCTTTCTAACATTCTCCACATCCATCCAGAACCTTCTCTACATGGTGTGCACTGTCCACAACTTTCATGTTTATAAAATCTAGCAATTCTTGCCATACATTTAATAATATCCTGATCATTATTTATAACGACAATACCTGCGGTTCCTAAACCACTTTTCTCAGCAACAAGTGAATCAAAATCCATTGTTAAAGTTTCACATGTTTTTTTTGGTATAATAGGCATAGAAGATCCACCTGGTATTACTGCTTGTAGATTATCCCATCCACCAATTACTCCGCCAGCATGTACTTCTATTAACTCTTTAAGAGATATACTCATTTCCTCTTCAACGTTACATGGTTTATTAACATTTCCAGATATACAAAATATTTTAGTTCCTGTATTTTTCGCTTTTCCTAATGACGCAAACCATTTACCACCTTTTCTCAAAATCGTCGGAACAACAGCTATAGTTTCCACGTTATTAATTATTGTTGGACATCCGTATAATCCTATTAAAGCTGGAAAAGGAGGTTTTAATCTTGGCTGACCTTTTTTACCTTCGATGCTTTCTAGAAGTGCTGTTTCTTCACCACATATATAAGCGCCTGCTCCATAATGAATATAAATATCTAAGTCCCAGCCAGTACCAGAGGCATTTTTTCCTATAAGTTTTTTTTCATAAGCTTCATCGATTGCTTTTTGAAGTTTTTGTCCATCAATAAAATATTCGCCGCGTATATAAATATAGCAAACATGGGCCTGAACTGCGTAAGAAGCAATCAAACATCCTTCTATTAATTTGTGAGGTTCAAACCTTAAAATATCACGATCCTTACATGTGCCAGGTTCAGATTCATCACCATTTATAACTAGATAGTGAGGTCTAGAACCAAGTTCTTTTGGGGCAAAAGACCATTTAAGACCCGTAGGAAATCCAGCACCACCTCTTCCTCTTAATTCCGATGATTTAACTTCTTCTATAATCCATTCTCTACCTTTTTTTATTATTTCAGCAGTATCTACCCAGTCGCCTCTATTTTTTGAAGACTCAACATCTGAACCTTTATCATTATATAGGTTTTGAAATATTCTATCTTTATCGTTAAGCATTTTTTAAATCCAAAAGTGTTTTTCTGTTATTTTCAGGTTCATTATTAACTCTTCCTCTATAAGATCCTGGCTTTGGCGTCTTACCGTCAAGTATCTCATCTAAAATTTTTAAAGTTTTTTCTTTATCTAGGTCTTCATAATAGTCATCATTAATTTGCATCATTGGGGCATTAACGCATGCACCCAAACATTCAACTTCCATCCATGAGCATGATTTATCAGTGGATAATTCATTTTCATTTTCTGAAATTTTTTCTTTGCATGCTTCAACAAGTTTATAAGCTCCTCTGATCATGCATGGTGTAGTTGTGCAAACTTGAATAAAGTGTTTTCCAACTGGTGATAGGTTATACATTGTATAAAAAGTGGCCACCTCATAAACTTTTATATAAGGCATATCTAAAAACTTTCCGATATATTTCATTGCTGCAAGTGGTATCCAGTTATCATTTTGTTTTTGAGCGATATATAGTAATGCCATTACAGCGCTTTGTTGTTTTCCTTCTGGATATTTGGAAATCATTTCTTTTGCTGCAGCTAGACTATCTGCTGTGAATTCAAATTTTTCTGGTTGTTCTTTTGCAGGTTTTCTTAAACTCATTATCTATCAACCTCTCCAAAAACAATATCTAACGAACCTAAAACAGCAGGTACATCAGCAAGCATATGTCCTTTAATCAAATAATCCATTGCTTGTAGGTGAGAAAAGCCAGGAGCTCTAATTTTACATTTGTAAGGTTTGCTGGTTCCATCAGATATTAAATAAACACCAAATTCACCCTTTGGTGCTTCAACAGCAGTATAAATTTCATCTTTGTCAACACGATAACCTTCAGTGAATAATTTAAAGTGATGAATTAAAGCTTCCATTGATTGTTTAATATCTTTTTTAGGTGGAGGACTAATTTTTCCATCTAATGATTTAATTGGTCCTTTTTCCATTTTACTTAAACATTGTTTGATTATTGAAACACTTTCTCTCATTTCTTCAATTCTACATAAATATCTATCAAAACAGTCTCCATTTTTTCCTACTGGAATTTTAAATTCTAGTTGTTCATAACAGTCATAAGGTTGAGATTTTCTTAGATCCCAAGGAACTCCAGAGCCTCTAATCATAACACCGCTAAAAGAATAATCTAACGCATCTTCCTTGGTTACAATTCCTATATCAACATTTCGCTGTTTAAATATTCTGTTGTCAGTCAATAATGTTTCTAGATCATCTATTATCTTCGGGAACGACTCACAAAAATTACCTATATCCTCTTCAAGACCCATCGGTAAATCTTGATGAACACCACCGGCCCTGAAGTAATTGGCATGTAGTCTTGAACCAGATGCTCTTTCATAAAATGTCATTAATGTTTCACGTTCTTCAAAACCCCATAGTGATGGAGTTAAAGCGCCTACATCAAGAGCTTGAGTTGTAACATTTAATATATGACTTAATATTCTTCCAATTTCACAAAACATTACTCTGATTAATTGGGCTCTAATTGGAACATTTATCTTTAAAATTTTTTCTATAGCTAAAGCAAAAGCATGTTCCTGATTCATTGGAGCAACATAATCAAGTCTGTCAAAATAAGGGACTGCTTGCATATACGTTTTATTTTCTATTAACTTTTCTGTTCCCCGGTGTAGAAGACCAATATGTGGATCAGCTTTTTCAACAACCTCTCCATCTAATTCTAAAATTAATCTTAACACACCATGAGCTGCGGGGTGCTGAGGTCCAAAATTTAGATTTAATGTTTTAATTTTTTTTGTCATTTTCAAGGTCAGTTTGATCTTTAATATATTTTGTTCCTTCCCAAGGGCTTTCGTAATCAAAATTTCTATAATTTTGCTCTAACTTAACTGGTTCACTAATAACTTTCTTTTGATCTTCGCTATATCTAACTTCAGTATGACCAGTTAAAGGAAAATCTTTTCTTAAGGGGTGTCCTTCAAAGCCATAATCAGTAAGTATTCTTCTCATATCTGGATGGTCTTTAAACTTAACTCCATACATATCAAAAACTTCTCTCTCCATCCAATTTGCTGCAGGATAAATGGGTGTTAGTGATGGAATAACTTCATTTTCACTTATTAGGTAACTTAATATAATTCTTTGATTAAATTCATGACTTAAAAACAAATACACAACTTTAAAACGTTGAGCATTTTCAGGGTAATCAACAACTGTAATATCAATTAACTGTCTAAATTTTGTATTCTCGTTACTTTTAATAAATAACGTTACATCTATCAAATCTTCATTATCAATATTAATATATAACTGTTCATGTCTAATCTCAGTTTTTTTAATTTTAGTTGTAAGTTCCGAGTTAATTTTTTTTTCAAGATCTATTAAATTTTGCATATAAATTACCTTTCAAAAGATCCTTTGTTTCTAATTTTTTTTTGTAATTGCAAGATTCCATAAAGTAATGCTTCAGCTGATGGAGGACATCCTGGCACATAAATATCCACAGGTACTATCTTATCACAACCACGGACTACAGAATAAGAGTAGTGATAATAACCACCACCATTTGCACAACTACCCATCGAAATAACATATCTCGGTTCAGGCATTTGATCATAAACTTTTCTTAATGCCGGTGCCATTTTATTAGTTAAAGTTCCAGCTACAATCATAACATCAGATTGTCTTGGTGACCCTCTTGGTGCAGCACCAAATCTTTCTAAATCATATCTTGGCATTGCTGTTTGCATCATCTCAACAGCACAGCAAGCTAAACCAAAAGTCATCCAGTGTAATGAACCAGCTCTTGACCAGTTTATTAAATTATCAAGTGAAGTTGTGATAAAACCATTTTTACTAAAGTCTTCAGCAAGTTTTTTAAATTCTTCAGGAATTTCTTTATTTTTATTTTCTAAGTTCATAATCTAAAATTTTATTCCCAGTCTAGTGCACCTTTTTTCCATTCATAAATAAATCCAACCGTAAGAATGAATAAAAATATCATCATTGAAGTAAAGCCAAGACCTCCAATATTGCCCAATGATATTGCCCAAGGAAAAAGGAAAGCTATCTCTAAATCAAAGATTATAAATAGAATTGCCACTAAATAAAACCTTACATCAAATTCCATTCTTGAATCTTCAAAGGGTTCAAAACCACATTCATACGCAGATAATTTTTCTGGATCTGGATGTTTTGGTGATAATATTAAGTTTACAACAACAAAAGCACAACTCAGACCAAGTGCAATAATCAAAAATATAATAATTGGTAAGTAATCTTTTAAAAATTCTGAAAGCATTTGAGTCTATATAGCAGTTTTTACCTCTTGTTGAAGGGTACTTACGTCACATTTTTAATAATATAAATGTTAATTAATAGGGAAAAAGTGGCGGGAGTGAAGGGACTCGAACCCTCGACCTATCGCGTGACAGGCGATCGCTCTAACCAACTGAGCTACACCCCCACTTTAGTTGTTTTGGTGGGCAGTAAAGGACTCGAACCTTTGACCCCCTCGGTGTAAACGAGATGCTCTACCAACTGAGCTAACCGCCCAAAACAAGCGCTACTATTACATCAAGGAATAGATAATGTAAATTGGTAATTATTGAATACTGGCTTGAGATTTATCATTAGATTGAGAAATTTTCTCAACCTCGACCCACTCAACTCTTTTTAATTCTTTTGTTAAAGCTATTTTTAATACTTCGTCAGCATGCTCAACAGGAGTAATTTTTATATCATCAATAATTTTCTTAGGCATATCAACAAGATCTTTTTCATTTTCCTTCGGAATTATAACTTGTTTTATCCCAGCTCTGTGTGCTGCTAATAGTTTTTCTTTTAATCCACCAATTGGCAATACTTGACCTGTTAATGTTACCTCGCCTGTCATTGCAACATCTCTTCTGACGGGGTTATTTGTGATTGCAGAAACTATTGAAGTGACCATACCAATACCTGCTGAGGGTCCATCTTTAGGAGTAGCTCCTTCTGGAACATGAATATGAAAATCCTTTTTTTCAAATAAAGGAGGAATGATTCCATAATCTAAACTTTTTGATCTAATAAAAGATTTTGCAGCTTTGATAGACTCTTGCATAACCTCACCTAATTTTCCTGTAATTTGCATTCTGCCTTTTCCTGGCATTATAACAGTTTCAATTTTAAGAATTTCCCCACCGTATTCAGTCCAAGCTAAACCAGTAACAACACCGATTTTATCTTTACTTTCAAGTTCACCAAATTTAAATTTTTGAATTCCTAAATAGTCTGGTAAATTTTTTAAATCAATTTTAACTTCTTTCTCTTCTCCAGAAACTACTTTCTTAACAACTTTTCTGGCTACTTTTGAAATTTCTCTTTCTAGGTTTCTTACACCAGACTCTTTTGTATAGCTTTGGATAATTTCTTTAATTATATCCTCAGATAAAGTCATTTCATTTTCTTTAACTCCATTATCTTTAACTTGTTTGGGTAGTAGATACTTATTTGCAATATTAATTTTTTCATCTTCTGTATAACCAGCTAATCTAATGACTTCCATTCTATCTAATAACGGTGGTAAAATATTCAAAGTGTTAGCTGTAGTAACAAACATGACGTCAGATAAATCATAATCAACTTCTAGATAATGATCATTAAATGTTGTGTTTTGTTCTGGATCTAATGCTTCTAACAAAGCAGAAGATGGATCTCCTCTATAATCATTTCCAATTTTATCTATTTCATCAAGAAGAATAAGTGGATTTTTTGTACCTGCTTTTTTCATCATTTGAATAATTTTACCAGGTAAAGAGCCTATATAAGTTCTTCTGTGTCCTCTTATTTCCGCTTCATCTCTCATACCACCTACAGAAACTCTTACAAATTCTCTGTTAGTAGCTTTTGCAATTGATTTTCCTAATGATGTTTTGCCAACACCTGGAGGACCAACTAAACATAAAATTGGACCTTTAATCTTTTCCATTCTTTTTTGGACTGCTAAAAATTCAATAATTCTTTCTTTAACTTTTTCTAAACCAAAATGATCTGCATCAAGAACTGCAAGTGCTTTTTTCAGATCAATATCAACTTGGCTTTTTTTATACCAAGGAAGATCTGTCATCCAATCAAGATAATTTCTGATAACAGTAGCCTCAGCAGACATTGGGCTCATATTTTTTAATTTTTTAAGCTCAGCCATACATTTCTTCTCAACATCTTTTGGCATTTTTGCTTTAATAATTAATTTATTCAAACTTGAAGTTTCATCTTTTCCATCTTCGATTTCACCCAATTCCTTTTGAATAGCTTTAAGTTGTTCATTTAAATAATATTCTCTTTGAGTTTTCTCCATTTGAGTTTTAACTCTTCCTCTAATTCTTTTTTCAACTCCAATAATACTGGTTTCATTCTCCATTATTTTAATTATAGAATTAAGTCTTTTCTTAACATCTATAGTTTCAAATATTTGTTGCTTCTCTGAAATTGTAGCTGTTAGGTGAGATGCGATATTATCAGCAATGTGTGATGCATTAGTTAACTTTTTAATATTATTAATCGTTTCACTTGATACTTTTTTATTAATTGAAGTTAGTTTTTCTAATCTTCTTACAGCAGTCATTGCTAGTGGTATTAAGTCTTCATCTTTAGTCACTACATCATGGTGATGAGCATATTCACAAATAATAAATTTCTCATTATCTTTAAAATCTAAAATTTTTACTCTTTTACTTCCTTCAACTAAAACTTTTACTGTACCGTCTGGTAATTTTAATAACTGAAGAATATTACCTTCACAACCATACATGAAAACATCAGTTTTTTTAGGGTCATCTATTTCTGAATTTTTTTGGGTAACTAGAACAATTTTTTTGTCCTTTTTCATAACTTCATTTAAAGCGGCAATAGATTTATCTCTACCAACAAATAATGGAACTACCATATTTGGAAATACAACAATATCTCTTAACGGTAATAAAGGTCGTTCAATTTTTACATCCATCATCTAAATATGGATATTAAATATGATATTGCAATAGCTATTTATTACTTATTAACGTGAAATTAGGCAGCAGAAGTTTTGTCAGTCTTTGTTTTGCTACTATTTTTTGAATGAACTATGATTGGTTGAGATAGTCCTTTGGCCGCACTAGCGTCTACAATAACTTCCTCCACATTGTCTTGACTTGGAAGATCGTACATTGTTTTTAATAAAATATTTTCTAAGATTGATCTAAGGCCTCTAGCCCCAGTTTTCTTATTAATTGCTTTTTGTGCAATCTCTTTGATCGCATTTTCTTTAAAACTTAACTTAGCTCCATCTAATTTAAATAATTCTTGGTATTGTTTAATTAGCGAGTTTTTTGGTTCTTGTAGTATTTTAACTAGAGATTTTTCATCAAGATCTTCTAATGTAGCTATCATTGGAAGTCTTCCAATAAATTCTGGGATTAAGCCATACTTTAACAAATCTTCAGGTTCTAAAGTTTTCATCCACTCACCTGTTTTTTTATCATCTGTTTTTTTTACATTTGCACCAAATCCTATTGATGTACCTTTATCTCTTTGAGATATTATTTTATCTAAGCCAGCGAATGCTCCACCACAAATAAACAAAATATTTGTTGTGTCTACTTGTAAAAATTCTTGTTGTGGATGCTTTCTGCCACCTTGAGGTGGAACGCTCGCCACTGTCCCTTCCATAATTTTTAATAGAGCTTGTTGTACACCTTCTCCAGACACGTCTCTAGTTATAGAAGGGTTTTCTGACTTTCTGCTAATCTTATCAACTTCATCGATGTATACAATTCCACGTTGTGCTTTTTCAACGTTGTAATCAGCAGCTTGTAATAATTTTAAAATTATATTTTCAACATCTTCACCAACATAACCTGCTTCTGTTAAAGTGGTTGCATCTGCCATTGTGAAAGGAACGTCAAGGATTCTTGCTAGAGTTTGAGCTAATAAAGTTTTTCCACAACCAGTTGGACCAACTAAAAGAATATTTGATTTTGAAAGTTCAACTGTTTTGCTAGTTTTAGTCTCGTAATTAAGTCTCTTATAATGATTATGAACAGCAACTGATAAAACTTTTTTTGCGTGAGGCTGCCCAATAACATAATCATCTAATACAGCACAAATTTCTTTAGGCGGTGGTAACCCATCTTGATGTTTAACAAATGTGTCTTTACTTTCTTCTTTGATGATATCCATGCATAGTTCAACGCATTCATCACATATAAATACAGTTGGACCTGCAATAAGTTTTCTAACTTCATGTTGGCTCTTTCCACAAAAAGAACAGTAAAGAATATTTTTATTATTTGTTGTCATATAATTTATAAACGAATCAGTAAAGTTACTTTAATATAGAAGACTCATACTAATCAAGTATCAGTTTAATGGGGTGTCAAGATGTTGTGTATTAAGATCTATTTTCAACTACTTCATCTATCAAACCAAACTCTTTTGCAGTATCTGGAGTCATAAAGTTATCACGTTCTAGTGCTTTCTTCACATCATCAACAGATTTTCCAGTATGTTTTGAATAAATCTCATTAAGTCTTTTTTTCAAGGCTAAAACTTCGTTAGCATGAATTTCAATATCTGTAGCTTGTCCTTGAAAACCAGCAGAAGGTTGGTGAACCATAATTCTAGAATTTGGCAAAGAAAATCTTTTACCTTTTTTACCTGCAGCTAATAAAAATGAACCCATTGATGCAGCTTGACCAATACATAATGTTGAAACATCTGGTTTAATGTATTGCATAGTATCATAAATTCCAAGACCTGCTGTCACTAGTCCTCCAGGACTATTGATATATAAATTGATTTCTTTTTTTGGATCCTCAGACTCTAAAAACAAAAGTTGAGCTGTAACTAAAGATGCTACGTTATCATTTATTGGTCCTACCAAAAAAATAATTCTCTCTTTGAGAAGTCTTGAATAAATATCATAAGCTCTCTCACCTTTATTTGATTGTTCAACAACCATAGGTACAAGAGTATTCATTTGATCTGATAAGTTTGTTGTCATAAGTTGATTCTCTTACTTATACAACTTGTGATTACTTTTTACTAACTTTTTTTGTTGAAGGTTTTTTAGATGCTGAGGGTTCTACTTTTTTTTCAATTTTAGTAGATTTTGAAGCTTTTTTTTCCTCAGGATGATCGTGGTCATGATTGTGGTCATGTTCATGATTATGATCTTGTTTTTGATGTTCCTTTAAAATTTTTTCTGCTTCTTCTTTGCTAATTTCTTTTTTAGATGGTTTTGCTTTAGTTTTAATTAGATCGATAATTTTTTCCTCATACACGGTTCCTCTTAAGCTAGCTAATGCTGATGGATTTTTTTGATAAAATTCCATAACCATCTTTTCTTGGCCAGGCATCATTCTAAGTTGTTTTTGTACTTCAGCTTGAACTTCTTGTTCGGTCACTTTGATTTTATTTTGTTCACCGAATTCATTTAAGATCAACCCAACTTTAATTCTTTTTTTAGCGATTTCCTCAAAATTTTTTCTACTTTTTTTAGAATCTTCTTCAGTCATACCTTGAGATAAAATCTTAACTTCTTCTTCAATTAAGTTTTCCGGAATTTCATCCACTTTAAAATTTTCAATTTCTTTTAAGATTTGAGTTTTTGCCAATTTATCTAGAGAATTTTTATATTCATCATTAATTTGTTTACTAACTAATACTTTTAAATCAGCAAGATCTTTTGCACCTAAGTTTTTAGCAAAAACATCATCTATTTTTACTTCCTCTGATTTTTTTACTTCTGTAATTTTACAAATAAAATTAGCTTTCTTATTTGCGTATTCTTTTTGTGGATAATTTTCAGGCAGAGTAACGTCAACAGATTTTTCATCATTTTTTTTAACGCCGATAAGCTGCTTATCAAAGCCTTTAATAAATAAGTCCTTACCTAGAATTAATTGAGTATTTTTTCCTTCACCACCAGTAAAATCTTTTCCATCAATCGTTGCTTTGTAGTCAAAAATAACTAAATTTTCCTCTACTGCTTTAACATCTGCTGCAACTTCTTTAAAATTGTTCTGACTTTTGGCTATTTCTTTAATTCTTTTATCTGTTTCGTTTGTGTCAATTTTAACTGAATATTCATCAAATTTAATATTTTCAACAGACTTTAACTCTACCTTTGGAAGTTCTGTTATCGACATTACATATTCTAAATCTTTATCTTCACCATAGGTTTTAAGATCGAGCTTTGGTTGTCCAGCTGGCTTAATTTTATTATCTTCTAAAGCTTTAACTGATGTATCTTTAAGAACTTTATCTAGCACTTCACTAAAAATTGCTTGGCCAAATTGTCTTTTTAAAACTTCTTTAGGCACCTTGCCAGGTCTAAAACCTTTTAAGTTAACAGTTTTTTTAATTTCTTCATATTTTTCATCCATATAAGAATTCATAGTTTCTTTATCTATGAAAACTTTAATGTCTTTATTTAAACCTTTTTTATTTTCTACTGTAACTTTCATAATTTTTTAAGCTTGTTGGTAGGCGAAAAAGGACTCGAACCTTCACATCTTGCGATACTGGTTCCTAAGACCAGCGCGTCTACCAATTCCGCCATTCGCCCACAATTCTTGTGGCTTTATATAGGATAGTTTCTATTTGTCCAATGACAATAATAATGAAATATATTAATAATCAATTATATTTACTAGTAATTTAAAAAAAATGATTATTTCTCCATGTATAAGTATATGTAAAACAGATCCTCAAACAGGATATTGTTATGGATGTGCAAGAAATAATGAGGAAAAAAAAATGTGGAAAATGCAAGAAACTACAGAAGAATGGAAAAAATCAAACTTAACAATCATTCAAACACGTCTGAGTGGCTGGCAATTAGAGAGTTTTAAAGAATCTTATGATCATAAGATTGAAAATGGAATTTCACTTTATAAAAAGAATTTAAATAATGAGTAAATCTACTTTAGCTATATTAATTTATGTTGCAGGGTTAATCTTTGGAGCATTGGTTTTAAATATATGGAGTGCAGAAACTGGACCCAAAGCTTTTATAGGGATAATTTGGACAGCAATTTTATTAATTGCACTTTTTTACGCTGATAAACATGAAAAAAAGTAAAAAAATAATTTTTTTTGGTATCTTTTCAGTCTTATTAGTAAGCTTCCAGACATTTGCTTTATCTGAAATTATGTATTTAACAGGCTGTAAGAATTTAAAAGATGGTTTTATTAAAAATGAATATATTTTAGATTTAGAAAAGTCTTTAATGAAGAGAAATTATATTTATGACAGTAAAACTTTTAAAAAATATAAATCTACTGATCTTAGTGTTAAACAAGAAAATTTAATTGAAAGATTTATCTATGAAGATGAGAACTTAATACTAACAGACAAAATTGGTTACCCACAATTTTATACCCAACTAGTCTTTGAAAAAAATAAACCATTAATAAAAATCAAAACAGTCATAAATGGAGAGCAAGGTATCTCAAAAATTTCAACATGTGATAAAGTGGAAGTTTTCGTAAAAGAAAGTTAAGATTTTTTACTTTTCTTATTTACTTTACTTGTAAAATTTATTTTTTTTGAACCAAATCTACTATTAGTTATATTGCTTCTATGTTTAGCATAAGCCTGTTTTTGAGCTAACTTCATGGCTTTTTTAGATGACATTTTATTAGTTTATATTTTTTAAAAATTTTGTCGAGCAAGAACATCAAAATTTTTATCTGAAATGATTATCTCTCCAGAAGAAGGTGAAATGTTTAGTACTTCTTGAATTGTTACATAATGTGTAACTAACACTAAATTGTTATCACCGTTCCATTCGTTAATATATTTTTTTAAATCATAAATTTGTTTATTTTTATTACTTGCAAATTTTGCACTGAAAAATGAATTTAAAAAACTTTTTGTTTCATATTTATCAAAAGCATGTTGAGCTGTTTGTTTGCATCTACACCACTCACTTGATAACACCTTATCAATTTTAATATTATTTTCTGAAAAAAACTTCCCAATGTTTTTAGATTGTTCAATACCCTCTATACTTAAATTTCGTTGAGTTTCACATTTTAATATATCAAAATCTAACGGATCACCTCCACCTGGTGCAATTGCATGTCTTATAAATATTAATTTTTTACCTTCTTTTAACAAACTTTGTATTTCATCATTTGAATTTGCTTTTACTGAAATATTGAAAGATAAAAGTATTAATAAAAAAAATTTTATAAGTTTCATATATGAGTATAAAATTCAAAAAATTAAATAATTCAATAGTTAAATGTAAAAGTTGTCCTAGGTTAATTGCATTTAGTAAAAAAATTTCTATAGAAAAAAGAAAACAAAATATGAAAGATACTTATTGGGCTAAACCAGTTACGGGATTTGGTGATATTAAAGCTAAACTATTAATTGTAGGTCTGGCGCCTGCAGCTCACGGGGGTACTAGAACAGGCAGAGCGTTCACTGGAGATAAATCTGGAGATTTTCTTTTTAACTGTTTATTTAAAGCTAACATATCGAATATATCAACTTCTACGCATATTGATGATGGTTTAAAATTAAATAAAACCTATATTACAAATATTCTTAAATGTGTCCCTCCAGAAGATAAACCTTTAAAAAATGAATTATCCAACTGTTCAACATTTTTTAAAAATGAATTGACCTTATTAAAAAATTTAAAAGTTATTATAGCATTAGGTAAAGTTTCATTTGATAATTGTATAGAATTTTATAAAAAAAATTATCATTTTGATAAAAAATTAATCTTCATTCACGGTGTAAAATATTTATTACCTGATAATAAAATTCTAATTCCTAGTTATCACCCTAGTCCAAGAAATGTTAATAGAAAAATAATTAATACACAAAAAATGGTAAGCTTGTTAAAGAAGGCTAAGAAAATTATTTAATTTTTATACTATCGCAAAAATAAGGTTTAAAAACTTTAAAAATGTCCTCTGGAACTTTTATAGGTTTTCCATTTTTATCTACAAAAACTAAATGTACTTTTGCCTCAACAATTAATTCGTCATCTCTAGAAATAAATTGTGACATAAAAAAAGAAGTTTTTGTAATAGATTTAACAAAGGATCTAATTTTTAACTCGTCTTCAAGATAAGAGGGTTTTTTGTACTCAATGTTACAAGATTTAACAACAATTAAGGCTCCATAATCTTCTTTAATTTTTTTATTATTAAATCCGATTGTAAACAATGCTTCTGTTCTTGCTCTTTCAAGAAACTTCAAATAGTTTGCATAATAAACAACTCCACCTGCATCAGTGTCTTCATAATAAACCTTTATATTGTGAAAAAAATTTTCGTGCATGAATTTATACTATCAAAAATAAATATTTTTAGCATCAAACTAAGATATAATATAACAATGAAAGTTTATATTATTTGGCTTTTAGGTGTAATTGCTTGGAATTATTTGGTCCCTAATGCTGCACCCATTGAAGATGTAATTGTTGCAGTACTTTTATCTTTTTTAAGTATTGGTCTTAAAAAAGTATTTAAATAATCTTATTCAGCTGAAAAATAAATATCTTGATAATAAGAGATAGCTTTTAATTTCGAATTATCAGTGTCAGTCATTATAGCTATACCTGAAATTTCTGTAACATCAATTTCATGAAGTTTCTTAAAATCTTTTTGCACATTTGCTTTAACAGTAACCCATGTATTTTTGTTATTTTTTGTAGTTGAGAGAACATAATCAATAGATTTTTTTGTATATGGACTTGGCCAATATTTTCCAACATCATTATTACTTGAAAAAACATAATTAATTGCCCTGTTAGATAATGGTGTAGAACCTGTTTTTTTTATTACAAAAACTCTAGCAGCATAATCGTGCCCTTTTTTACTATTTTCAATAATTCCAGATAAATCTTTCTCAACTTTCCATGTAATATTAATAATAGGAGTTTTATTAAGATCAATGCTAATTTCTTTTCCCAAGCCTGACCCAACACCTTCAGCCTCTGCTCTTATAAAGTTACCATTTTCGTTAGACCCAACAGCCCAGCTGGTCTCTCCTTTAACTTTTTTAACTTTTAATGTATTTAGCTCATCGTTAGTAAAATCGAAAACGTAAACATTTTCAGCTAACAAAGGTTTTGTTATTAAAAATAAATATCCTAATAATATTAAAAAAAATTTCATCAGTCTGAGGGTATATCTAAATTTAATTTTAAAACAATATTTGAACACACTTTAAGCATTAAATTATCAATATTGGATACTATATAAATAGAATGAAATTAATTTCTATATTTGTTTTATTAATATATTGGTCCATAATTCTACTGGCACCAGTTATTTCTAAAGAAAGTAAGTCTCTTAATGTTGATTCTAAAGTGCTAGTTAGTAAGTAGAACGACCACCACTAATATCAAAAACAGCTGCTGTTGAAAATGAGTTTTCTTCTGAAGCTAGCCAACAAATTAATGAAGTAAACTCTTCTATCTCTAAAAATCTACCTCTAGGAACCTTAGAAAGCATTCTGGCAACATGTTCTTTTGACATTTGATCAAGAATTCTTGTTTTTGCACCAGCTGGGGTAACAGCGTTTACAGCTATATTTTTATCAGCCAGTTCTTTACCTAATGATTTAGTTAAACCAATAGCTCCTGCTTTAGCTGAACTGTAGGCACTAGCATTAGCGTTACCATCCTTGCCAGCTACAGATGCAACATTGATGATTCTACCATAATTATTTTTAATCATATTGGGCACAACACACTTGCAACAATTAAAAGTCCCCATTAAATTTATTTGTACTATTTTATTCCACTCATCAACATCATAATCCCATAGAGAGGATGTCGAACCTGTAATACCAGCATTATTAATTAAAATATCAATGTTAGTAGATTTTGTTATTTCATCTACAGTTTCTTTAACATTTTTATAATTGGAAACATCAACAACTTTATAAGACAGATTTGGGTTGTTTAGTTCCTTAGTAGCTTTTTTAAGTTCATTTTCATCTATATCCCAAATAATAGTTTTAACACCTGAGCTTAAAAATCTTTTTGCTATATCAAGACCAAAACCTTGAGCTCCACCTGTGATAATTGCTGTTCTATTATTTAAATCAAACTGATGCATTGGTTTATTTACTAGCTAAAAGATAATAAGTCAAAGATGATACAAATGCTCCAATGATCCAAGAATAAGAGTGAAAACTCATTAAACTTTCATTCCAGATAGTTGAGGCTGCAAAAATAAAACCTAAAACTAAAGAGTAGATAGCTTTCAAATGCCAACCATTAGAATAAAAATACATACCCTTCTCGTCTAAAGAAAAAATCTCATTGTTATTTAAGTTAGTTTTTTTTAATAAATAATAATCAACAACCATAACACCAAATAATGGGCCAAAAAAAGAACCAAGGGTATCCACGAATGCCAATATTCCAATCTGACTTAATAATGGTAACCAAAGCATACCAACAATAAAACCAATAATCGTAATAACAATAGCAGATTTTTTTAAATCAAGAGTTTGAGGAAAAAAATTCAGTAATGAATTTTGAGCTGGAACATAATTTGCTATTAAATTTGTTGATGCAGAAGCAAAAACAATAAAAAATAAGACAATCACAGTTAACTGAGAATTGTCAATTTTACCAATGATATCTGTAGGATTTGTTAAAATTCTTTCCATGAGTTCTAAATTTTTGTTTAGAAAAATATCTGATCCAATGACTATAAAAACTGCAAAGAAAGAAAAAATTATCAAATTTAATATTAAGCTTAAGTTTCCTTTTTTTAATTCACTCTCATTTTTTACATATCTACTAAAGTCACCGTAGTTGACTATAACTACTGAAAAATAAGCAAATAAAGTTGCTGCCACAGTAATCAATGGAGCAACATTGCTACTATTTAAAATGTTTTGTATCGAAAAAATATCAAGAAATGCAGCAGAAGTAACCTTAACATCATAAAGAAAAACTGTTAAAAAAAATATAAGCATTCCTGAATAAACGGTAATCGCAGAAACTTTTATTATAAGTCTATTAAACTGATGGCTTTTACTAAATAAAAAAGCTTGTAATAAAATTGCAAAAACAAATGCTATCCAATCAATTAAATTTAAACCAAAAACAAATACTAAAAAAATATCCTGATCTAAAAGTGAATTATCAATAGAATATAAGGTTATTCTAATTAAGTAGCTAAAAAGTTTTGATAAAAAATATGTTTGAATTCCAAACATGAAAATTCCAACCAATCCTCTTAATAGAGCAAAATATTTAGCTCCTTTTATTCCAATCGAGGTTCTTAAAATTACTGGAAAAGGAAGTCCATATTTTTGAGATGGTTTACCAATTAAATTTGCAAAGAAATAAACAAATATTGAAGCAATTAAACTTCCAGTTAAAACTACAAAAACATTTAATTCATAAACTAAATAAAGTGAGGCAATTAAAGAAAAGGCAATCAAACTTTGGATATTATTTGCCCAAAAATAAAACAGATCTTTCCAATTCCAATTTTTATCATTTGGATTAACTGCAACTAATTCCCAGTTAATTAGAGTATTTTTTGATTTGATCTGATTCACTAAAACTATAATAAACTAATAAGTTCTACTGTCCATATAGATAGGTTGGTAACCATAAAGCTATTTGTGGGAAGATTATTATTAAAATCAATCCTATAATTTGAATTACCATAAATTGCATCATGCCGTAGTAAATATCTTTAAGATCCCACTCTGGAACAACACCTTTAAGAAAATATGCTGATAAGGCGACTGGTGGTGAGAGCCAGGCTGTTTGGAGATTAACTGCAACAAGTATTGCAAACCAAGTTAAATTAAAACCAAGCGCTTCTACTAAAGGCAATATGATTGGAACTATTATCATTACGATTGGTACCCATTCTAGAGGCCAACCTAAAAGAAAAATTATAACCATAATCATTGCAAGAATTAAGTATCTGTTCATCTCTAGACCAAGTAAAAATTCTGTAAGAAGCATGGGTGTTCCAAGTCTTGAAAATACAGCTCCAAAAAAGTTAGATGCAGCAACTAAAACCATAATTAATGCTGCTATTTCTAATGTTTTAACAAGAGAGTCTTGTAATTTTTTGAAAGTTAATTTTCTATAAGCTAAAGCTAAAAGTAAAGATCCCATAGCTCCACACCCTGCAGCCTCTGTTGGTGTTGCAAATCCAAACAAGATACTTCCAAGAGCAGCAAACACTAATGCTGCAGGTGGAACTAATCCTAAGAAAAATTCAACCCAAACTTCTTTCATATTTGTTGCTCTTAATTCTTTTGGTAATACGGGTCCTAAACTTGGATCTATCCAACATCTAATTGTTGTGTATGCCGCATAAAGAGTTGCAAGCAATACACCTGGTATTATTGCTGCAGCAAACAAATCTGTTACAGGAATTTCCATTATTGGACCCATCACAACAAGCATAATGCTAGGTGGGATTAAAATTCCAAGTGTACCACCAGCAGTAATAGTTCCGGCTGCTAATCTTACATTGTATCCTGACTTATTCATTGATTTTGCAGCCATAATCCCAAGGATGGTAACTGATGCACCAACAATTCCAGTTGCTGCAGCAAAAACCACAGAAACGAAAAGCACAGCATAATAAAGTGAGCCTCTTACTTTAGCTAACATAAGTTGGAAAGCTGAGAATAATCTTTCCATTAATCCAGCTTGTTCCATCATAATTCCCATAAAGACAAAGAGGGGAACTGCAGCAAGTGTTTGCTCTGTCATGACCATAGAAAACTGCAAGGTCATTAAATAGAATACTAATTTACCAAATCCCAAATAACCAAATACAAAACCTAAGAAAATTAAGGTAAATGAAATTGGAAAACCTACAAAAATTGAAAAAAGCATTACTCCTATAAGAATAAATCCTAATAAAGCAGGATCCATAAATTCAGCTAACATTATTTCTCCTCTCCAGGCCACTTACCTTTAGTAGCTGCCCAATAACTTTTAAATAATTCCGATATCCCTTGAACAATCAAAAAAATAATTCCGACAAACAAACAAGCTTTAATTGGCCACATATAAGGCATCCATGCTGTGTCCATACCCTTTTCACCTCTCATGATAGACTCTTGAAGAAAGCCAGTTGACATATAAAGAAATACACTTAGTCCTGGAAAATAAAATATTAGGTAAAGCCAAAAATCTATTCTTCCTTGATTTTTGGTTTTAAAATTTCTGTATAAAAAGTCTGCTCTAATATGAACACCTTTTGAAAGTGCATAACCAGCTCCCAACATAAATAAGGCTCCATACATAAATCTACTCATGTCATAAGCCCACATAGTCGGTGCATTGAAAAGTTTTCTGGCTAAAACTTCATAAACCATTGCAAATATTAACGGTATAGTAATCCAGCAAACTGTGTTGCCAACCCATTTATTAAATAAATCAATTTTTGTAATTGCTAATGCCATCCACTTAGGCATATTTCTTGGCATTTTACCTGAACCACCTCTTCTTTCAGCAATCATTTCATCTGAAATGTCTAGTTTCATAGGCTTTATAGATTTAAGAGGTTTTTTAGATTTGTGGTTTCTTGGCATAAATATTTAAAAAAAAACTAAAGCGGATCGTAAAATCCGCTCTAGTTATATTTATTTTTTATCTAAATACTACTTTAAAGTAGCTGCGTGAGCCATTCCTAGCTTAGCATTAGACATTTGAGATCCAGACCAGAAAGGAACTGCAATATCAGCAAACGCTTTTTGAGAGTCCCAAACTTCTTTAAAGAATTTGTTCTCATTAGCATTTTTTTCTAGACTTGCTTTTGCAGCAGCCATATATGCTGGGAAATAATCTGCTGGAGTATCATGTAAAATCACACCGTGTTTTCCAGTCAACTCAGCAAGAGCTTTTCCGTTTTCATATATTCTGTAACTCATAGATTTTGATAGAGATGCATTCGCAGCAACTTCTAAAGCTTTTTTCTCTAAAGCAGACATCTTTTTATACTTAGATCCTGTAATGTAGAAATCAGCATTTACTACTACTTGGTGAAGACCTTGTAGGTAGTAATGTTTTAGAACTTTCTGAAATCCAAAAACCATATCTGGTTTTGGGCAACACCATTCAGCAGCATCAATTGTTCCTGCTTCAAGAGCTGGTAAAATATCTCCACCACCCATTGCAACTGAAGCTACACCAATGTCTTTATAAGTTTGTCCTGGAATTCCCGGAGGAGTTCTGAACTTATACTTTCTAAAGTCAGCCATGCTATTAATTGGCTCTTTGAACCAACCTAGAGCTTCAGGGCCTACTGGTTGTAACATAAATCCTTTGATGTCTCTTCCCATCTCAGACCATAGTTGGTCGTAAAGTTCTTTACCACCACCATATTGGAACCAAGATAAAAAAGCGATGTTATCGATACCAACACCTGCACCTGCTACTGGCGAACCAAATAACATAGCTGCTGGGTGATCGCCTGACCAATAGTGAGTCCAAGCAAAACCACAATCGATTAATCCTTTATCAACTGCATCTAAAGTTTCTTTTACACCCACTACAGATCCAGCTGGCATAATTTCGAACTTAAGCGATCCACCAGTCAATTCTGTTACTGTATCAGTGAAGTCTTTCAACATTACCACTTCATCAGCTTTTGAACTAATTACTGTTTGACACTTAAGAGTTTGTGCAGATGCACCCGTTACTGTCATTACAGTAAGTAGAAGCGATCCAACAAACAAAGATATGATTTTTTTCATATTTATATTTCCTCTTGTTGTGTTTTTTATAAAAAAACTACCTTTTCAAAAATAAAAAAATAAAACAAGTCTTAATATTAGAAAAATACTAATTATAAGCATTGGTAGTACTAGAATTTTAATTTTTACTATTATACACATTCTAAATTGATGGAAAATTTTGATTATATTATTTTAGGAGCTGGATCAGCAGGTTGTGTTCTTGCAAATAGACTGTCTGAAAATCCAAAAAACAAAGTTCTTTTAATTGAAGCAGGTGGCAAAGATAATTACCCATGGATTCATATACCAGTAGGATATTTCAAAACTATGCATAACCCCAATGTTGATTGGTGTTATAATACAGAACCGGATGAAACTATGAACAATAGGTCCATAAGGTATCCTAGAGGAAAAACTCTTGGAGGTAGCTCATCAATAAATGGTCTACTTTATGTTAGGGGTCAACACAGAGACTACGATGTTTGGAGGCAGCTAGGAAATAAAGGCTGGAGTTGGGAAGATGTATTACCTTATTTCATCAAAGCTGAAAATCAAGAACGAGGAGAAAGTGAATTTCATGGTGTAGGAGGTCCTTTGTCTGTTTCTGACCAACGAATACAATTGCCTTTATTAAATCAGTTTCAAAAAGCGGCTGAGGAATTTGGAATTCCAAAAACTAAAGATTTTAATACAGGAGACAATCATGGCTGTGGTTATTTTCAAGTAACAGAAAAGGATGGCTTTAGATGTAGTACTGCTGTTGGTTATTTAAACCCAGCTAAGAAAAGACCTAATTTAAAAATAGTTACAAAAGCTCATGTTAAAAAGATTAATTTTGAAAACAAAGTTGCTAAAGAAGTTGAGTATTGGATTGAAAATGAAATATTCACTGTAAGTGCAAATAAAGAAATTGTCTTATCTTCAGGAGCAATAGGTTCTCCACAATTATTACAAGTATCTGGAGTTGGAAATTCAGATAAATTAAAGGAACTAGGAATTGAAATGGTGCATGAATTAAAGGGTGTAGGTGAAAATTTACAAGACCATTTAATGTTTAGACCAATATATAAAATACAAAATATAAAATCTCTTAATAAAAAAATTAATAGTTTATTTGGTAACTTGTTAATTGGATTGGAATATATCTTTAATAGAAGTGGGCCCATGACTATGGGTGCAAGTCAAATGTGTATGTTTGCAAAAAGTGATCCCTCATTAGAGCTGCCTGATTTACAATGGCATGTTCAGCCAATGAGTATGGATACATTGGGAGCTACCAAAAACCATGATTTTCATGGTTTTACTCCAACAGTTTCACAAATTAGACCAACTAGTAGAGGTCATATTAGTATAACAGATAAAGACTCACGAACTTACGCAAAAATAAAAATGAATTATTTGTCGACAGATGAAGATAGAAAAATTGCAGCAGCTGGTCTTAAATTAACAAGAAAAATTGTTTTAGAATCTGAGACATTTAAAAAATTTAGCCCAGAAGAATACCGACCTGGAATTCATTTAACAGAAGATGAAGATATTTTAAAAGCAGCAGCAGATTATGCTCAAACTATTTTTCATCCTGTTGGAACATGTAAAATGGGTCAAGATGATATGGCCGTTGTTGATGATCAGCTAAAAGTTCATGGAATTAAAAATTTAAGAGTAATAGATGCATCAATCATGCCCAATATCACCTCTGGTAATACTAATGCACCTACAATAATGATTGCAGAAAAAGGTGCTGATATGATACTAAGCAGCTGATGTTTGCAGAATTATTCGGGCCTGAACAACTTGTAATTTTAGGCCAAATTATATTTATCGATTTAGTATTAGCTGGTGACAATGCCATTATTATTGGAATGGTTGCCTCTAAATTTCCACCCGAACAAAGAAAAAAAGTAATTTTTTGGGGGATAGGTGGTGCAGTAATTTTAAGAATTATCTTAACCATGTTAACTGCTTATTTATTACAAATAACAGGATTAAGATTAATAGGAGGATTGCTTCTTCTTTATATAGTCTACAAACTCTACACAGATGTAATTAAAGGTCAGTCAGGTGAAGAAGATATTAAAGTAGATAATTCAAGCTTTATGAAAGCTATATGGACAGTTTTACTTGCTGATTTTACGATGAGTTTGGATAATGTTTTAGGTGTAGCTGGTGCTGCTGGTGATCACTATGTATTATTAATATTTGGTTTAACTTTATCAATAATTCTTATGGCAACAGCAGCTACTGTAATTTCAAGATGGATTAATGAATATAAATGGATAGCCTGGATTGGTTTAATTGCTATACTGGTTGTTGCTATCGAATTAATTTATACTGATTTAAAGTTATTTATTTAAATGTACTTACAAAAAATAAATCTTAAAAACAAATATGCATTAGTTACAGGTGCTGGCAAAGGATTGGGAAGAGCCTGCTCAATTGCTCTTGCTGAAGCTGGAGCTACAATCATTGCTTTAAGTAGAACTCAATCAGATCTTGATAAACTTGAAAAAGAAATAAAAAAGATAAAAGGTAAAGTTATCAAAGTTAATTGTGATGTAATGAATTATGAAGATCTTAAAGAAAAACTAGATAAGATTAAGATTATAGATATTTTGGTTAATAATGCTGGGACAAATATTCCAGAACCTTTTGAAAAAATTAAACAAGAAAGTATGAACTACTTAGTAGATTTAAACCTTAAAGCTGCTTTTAATGTTGCTCAATTAGTTGTTAAAAAAATGTTAAAGAATAAAAAAAGAGGTGGATCTATTATTAATATGTCATCTCAACTTGGTCATGTTGGAATGTCTGGCAGAAATGTTTATAATATGACAAAATTTGGTATTGAAGGTTTGACTAAAGGTATGGGTGTTGAGCTTGCCAAAAACAATATTAGAGTAAATACAGTGGCCCCTACTTTTGTAGCAACACCAATGGTTAAAAGATTTTTTAAAAATAAAGAATTTAAAAAATTAGCTTTAGGGAATATTCCTATGGGAAAATTAGCAACAGAAAGTGATGTTGCAACAAGCGTTTGTTTTTTAGCTTCATCTGCTTCATCGATGATTACAGCTACATCAATCCTAGTAGACGGTGGATGGACAGCAAAGTAATATATAGATTACTTTCATTAGTAGCGTTATTTTTTTCAACTCAATCTTTTGCCGTAGAGTTTCAGGGAAAATTCATTCAAGGACATTACATTATTGGAAAAACTGAGCCTGGGTCATCAATTTTTGTAGATAAAAAAAAAGTTAAAGTCACAAAAGATGGTTATTTTGCATTTGGAATTGAAAAAGATAGAAAATTTGACATTACAATTACTGAAAATAATAACAAAATTGTAAAAAAAATTAAAAAAAGAAAATATAATATTCAAAAAATTGAAGGCTTACCTAAAAAAAAAGTTACACCACCTGAAGAATTTTATGCAAGAATAAAAAGGGAAAACAAATTAATAGCTGATGCAAGAGAAATTGAAAGTGACTTACAGTTTTTTAAAGAAAAGTTTATTATCCCAGTTGATGATGCAATAATTACTGGTGTTTATGGCAGTCAAAGAATTTTAAATGGCATACCCAAATGGCCTCATTATGGTTTAGATTTTGCTCAAAAAAAAGGTACTCCAGTTAAAGCAATGAATAACGGTGTTGTTACTCTGGCTGAAAAGGACTTATTTTATACTGGAGCAACTTTAATATTTGACCATGGTCATGGTGTTTCAACTCTTTACATGCATATGGATGAAATTTTTGTAAATGTAGGTGATCATGTTAAAAAAGGAGATATCATTGCTACAGTTGGTTCCTCTGGTAGATCAACAGGACCACATCTTGATGTAAGACTTAATTGGTTTGGTACTAGACTAGATCCTGCAACTATATTAAACATTCAATAATGAAAAAAACCATATTAGAAAAAACAGCAAATAAATTAGTTAATGCATTTATTAACAATAAAATAATTGCACCACTTCCAATAAAATTTACAAAAACATTAAGTGAAGCTCAAAAACTAAGAAAATTATGCGAGAGTAAAGTTAAAGATCCAATAATAGGATTTAAAGCTGCAGGGACAGGTATACCTGTCATGAAAAAACTTAAAGAAAAAAAACCTTTCTATGCTGCAATCTTTAAAAAGAATTTTATAAAAAGTGGAAAAAAAGTAAAAATTAATAAATCAACTTTAGGTATAGAACTTGAGGTTTGTTACCTAATTAAGAAAAACTTTTTCTCATCAAAAGGATCAATTACTACGAAAAATATAACAAAACATATTTCTCACATGGCAGCTTGTATTGAAGTTATTGGTTACAGACAAAAGAAAAAAGGCATTACTAGTTTTGGAGATTTATGTAGTGATTTTGGCGCTAATGTTAAGTTTTTAATTGGGCAAAAGAAAAAATATAAAAAAATTAATATTGGAAATTTAAAGACAAATATTGCTAATAAAAAAATTGGACAAAGCGTTAATGGAAATACAAATACTGTTTATATAAATCCATTAAACTCACTTAGATTTGTTTTGAATGAGTTAAAAAAAGATAAAGTAATTCTTGATAAAGATTTTTATGTATTTACAGGATCGACTGTTGGTGTTGTTCCAATCCTTGGTAAAGGTCTTTATACTGGAAAAGTAGATCAACTAGGTTCAGCTAAAGCTATTATTCATTAATTTTAGATTATCATTTAAAAAACCTTAATAATTAACAATAATTTGGGTTCGTTTTACTTAAAGAAATCTTAATTTAAGGCTACTTGTGCTTAATATTTTTAAAAGTTATAGTTTTTATTATGGCACTTCATTTTAGCAAACAAGAATTTGAGAAAAGAAAACTGGCTACATTAAAATCAATGAAAGAGCATAATCTTGATGCTCTTTTAATGTTTCGTCAAGAATCTATGTTTTGGCTTACAGGCTACGATACCTTTGGTTATGTTTTCTTTCAAACATTAATATTGGACAATAAAGGAGATATTATTCTTTTAACAAGGGCTCCAGATTTAAGACAAGCACAAAATACATCAAACATTGAAGACATAAGAATTTGGGTAGATAAAGACCAGTCTAACCCTACAGATAATCTTAAAATAATTTTAAATGAATTAAATCTAAAAGATAAAAAAATCGGAGTTGAATACGAAGCTTACGGTATGACAGGTCGTAATGCTTTAAGACTTAATAAATCGCTAGAAGGTTATTGTGAGGTAGAAGATCAATCAGAATTAATCACCAAACATAGGGTTGTTAAATCTACTGAAGAAATTGTTTATGTAAAAAAAGCTGCAGAACTTGCAGATCAAGCGCTTGATGAGGCTTGGAAATATGCAAAAGCTGGTGCTAGTGAAGCAAAAATTTTAGCTGAAATGCAAAGAGTTGTTTTAGAAGGTGGCGGTGATTATCCAGCAAATGAATATATTATAGGCTCTGGACACAATGCATTATTATGCAGATATCAATCCGAGAAAAGAATTTTATCAGATACTGATCAGTTAACTATTGAATGGGCTGGTACTTATAAACATTATCACTCTGCAATGTTTAGAACTATTCCTATTGGTAAAGCTGATCCAAAGCATATTAAGATGCATGAGGCTTGTCTTGAGGCTTTAACTAATTGTGCAAAAACCCTAATACCAGGAAAAACTGCAGGTGATGTATTTGATGTACATGCTAAAACTTTTGATGATCTTGGGTACAATAAATCAAGAATGAATGCTTGTGGCTATTCATTAGGGACAACCTTCTCACCCAATTGGATGGACTGGCCAATGTTATATACAGGTAATCCTTATGTAATAACTCCAGGTAATGTCTTCTTTATGCATATGATCCTAATGGATTCAGATAGTAAACTTGCTATGAATTTAGGTGAGACCTATCTTGTAACCGAGAATGGTAATGAGAGATTAGGTAAGCAAAAGTTGGATTTGGTTGTTCTTTAAATTAAATCATATTGATACTGTCTAGCTTTAACAACATCTTCTGGAAGACTTAGCTCCACATCATCTAATCTTATAGATTGATCTTTATTAATATCTTTCTTAACAATTGCTCCATCTGTTAAACCAAGAGGTAAAATTTTTTCATCTTTTGATTTTTTAGAAGCAATTAATTTCCCTCTAGCACAAAAACCACCCTCACCATCTAATCGATCTCCAATTTTCAAATCTTTTTTGGCATAAGCTGCAACATCTGCATTATAATTTATAGTTTGTCCTGTTGCTTTTTGATCAAGTGCAATTGCATATATTGATTGAGCAAGTTCTAAACCAATATAATGATATGGCCTCCATATAGCTGAATAACTGCCAGACAAATCGGTCACCATTCCATAATCTTTAAAGCAATTTTTGACATATTGATTTTGAGCTTTAATTACTATGTAAACACCCCATCTAAGATCGTTTGGAATATCTTTTTGATTTAAATCAATGCTAGATATCACCTCTACTTGACCTTCATAATCAATTAATCCTCCTTCCACTTTTGGAATTAATTTTTTAGCAATGTCATAAACCCCAACAGGTGGAAAAGTTAATCCATTACTTGGACATTTTAAATTTGATGCATTACTGACTGCACACATTTCAATTGCAGATTTATCTCCACATAAAAAACTATTAAACATTTTAGGATTCATACCAGATTCAATTTCAGCACGTTCTTTACTTAAACCGTAGTGACCCCAAACCGTGTCTGGTGTTGAATATTCAAAATCTGGGTGGTACTTCGTTCCTTTTCCTGCACAAACTACAGAAAAACCGTTTAACTTAGCCCATTCAATCTGTTCCATAATTAATGAAGGTTGATCACCATATGCCATTGAACAAATAACATTGTTTTCTTTTGCAAGATCAGCAAGGTATTTCCCACAAGTAACATCAGCTTCAACATTTACTAATATGATGTGTTTTTTATTTTTAATAATCTTTACAGCATGAACTGTTCCTATAATTGGATTTCCAGTAGCTTCAATAAAAACTTCAACATCTCTATCAAATGCCTCATCTAAAGTAGTTACAAAATTTATTTTATTAACTGTCTCTGTAGTTAAACCGCTCTTAAGACAGTTTTTTTTGGCGTTATCAATATTAATATCAACGATAGTATCAATAGTAATTTTTTGTAATTGATTGTATTGAGCAAGAAACATGCTTACAAATTTTCCACAGCCAATGAATGCAACTTTTATCGGTTTTTTTCTGGATTGTAGTTTAGTATTTAAAAACATTTGATCACGATATACTATTTTTTTATAAAATTGATGATACTTTTTGTAAGTGTATCACTTATAATTATAGTTCCTTTTTCATTTGGGTGCATACCGTCATCTTGATTAAGTTCAGGTTTTAAAGCAACACCCTCTAATAGGAAAGGGATTAAATTTAGTTTATATTTTTTAGCTAAACTTGGATAAATATTATCAAATTTTTTTTTATAACTAATTCCATGAGTTGTTGGAGCAATCATTCCTGCTAAAATTATTTCTATATTTTTTAATTTTGCTGTTTGAATGATTTTTTCTAAATTTTTTTCAGTCTCGATTGGGCTTATTCCTCTTAACATGTCGTTAGCACCCAATCCTAAGATCATTAAGTCAATATTCGGTTGAGATAAAGACCATTCAACTCGATTTAATCCTCCAGCAGATGTGCTTCCAGATACACTTCCATCAATAATTCCAAGATCATAACCACTATCATTAAGATTATTTTGAAGGACAATGGCTAAATGTTTTTCCTGTGGAAGACCATAGCCTGCCATTAAGCTATCACCAAATAAGATAACGTTTTCTAGAGCATTGACGTTTATGCTCACTAGACAGACGGCAATAATTTTAATAATAAATCTTTTAATCATGGATAGTCTTCTTAAGCTAAAAAACGTTAATCTTAAATACCAAACTGGTAATGATACTATTAAGGTTTTAAAGAATGTTAATTTAGAAACTAAAAAAAATGAGTCTATTTCAATAGTGGGTGAAAGTGGATCTGGAAAAACTAGCTTAATCATGCTTGCTGGTGGACTAGAGAAAGCAACCTCTGGTAAGATATTTTTTGAAGATCAAGAAATATCTAAAATGAATGAAGATGAAGTTTCTAAAATTAGAAGAAAAAATATTGGTATTGTTTTTCAATCTTTCTATCTTATTCCAAATTATACAGCTGTTGAAAATGTTGCTCTAACTTTAGAGTTAAATAATTTAAAAAACCCTACTGAACGAGCCAAAGAGTTGTTGGATCGATTTGGACTAAAAAATAGATTTAATAATTTACCCAGTCAACTTTCAGGGGGTGAACAGCAACGTGTAGCAATTGCAAGAGCTATAGCCATGAAACCTAAACTAATTTTGGCAGATGAACCTACGGGAAATTTAGATAGTGAAAATTCACAAATGATTGCAGATATTTTATTCAAATATATTAAAGAAGAAAAATCATCTTTAATTATGGTCACCCATGACCCAAAACTTGCAAATAAAGCAAAAAGAAAAATTAAAATCAAAGATGGAAAAATTGTCTAAGCTTTCAAAGTACAAGTTAACTTTGATATATGCCTTAAGAGACTTGAGTAGAAATTATAAAAAAATTTCTAGTATTATTCTAACACTTTTTATCAGCCTATTTATTTTAAGTTCAATTTTCACCATTGAAGATAGTTTGAATAAAGAATTAAATAATAATTCAAGAGCACTTTTAGGTGGAGATATTGAAATTGACTATAATCGTAATGTTGGCAACTTAGAATTAATTAACCAAGTTAAAGAATTTGCTACTGTTTCACAAATGGTTGAGTTTAGCACCATGATCTCAACTACCAATCAATCTAAAAATAAATCAATATTTTCTAGAATTAAAACAGTAGATCAAAATTACCCATTATTTGGCAAGGTAGGTTATGAACCAAGTGGTGCATTTGAAAAATTACAAACTATAGAGAATACAATCCTTGTTAATGAAAACATTTTCAAAAATCTCAATTTAAAAATTAATGATAAAATCAAAGTTCAAGATCAGTTGTTTACTGTAATTGGTATCGTAAAATCAGTACCTGATATTGGGGGTGCTTTTGTATTTGGTGATTTTGCTTTAGCTGGCAAACAAACATTAGAATTATTAAAACTTAATAATCTGGGGAGCTTTTTAAACTATGAGTATAAAGTAAAATTTAATGAGGGAGATAATCCAAATACTTTATCTAAAAAAATTGAGCAGTTATTCAAAAATGAAAAGAAGGTTAGACTTAGATATCACGAAAAATCTGACGGTCCTTTAAAGCGAATAATTGATAATTTCTCTCAATTTTTGTCTCTTGTATCAATCAGTGCAATGCTAATTGCAGGAATTGGAATTGCTAACACTCTACTTTCGTTCATTAATCAGAACAATATGTCTATAGCAGTTAAGAAGTCTTTAGGCTTTTTCTCAAAAGATATTAAAATAGTCTACTATCTACAATTACTCATTCTATTATTCTTAATATCCACTGCCGCCTACTCTTTTAGTTTCTTTCTAGTTCCTATTGTTGATGTTTATCTGTCAGCTGGTCTTGGATTAAATATTGAAGGTAGTTTTTCTATTCTTAATTATTTCAAAGTTTTTTTAGTAGGGTTATTAGTATTAATCATATTTTCTATACCAACCATTAATGCAATTGATCAAGTTAAGGCATCAAACTTATTTAGAAATGTATTTCAAAACCTTCAATTTTATTATTCAAAAAAATCAATTCTTTTAAGTCTGTTACTATTATCAATTTTAATTTCTTTATTTACCATCGGTTCTGCTCGACCTGTTTATAGTTTGGGTTATTTTGGAGCTTTCTTTGTTTGTTTATTAGTCTTCTACTTATTATCAAACTTAATCATTAAATTGTTTAAAGGACTTAAAGAGCATCCAAATATTTCAATTAAAGTATCAGTTAAAAATATTACTCAAACTAAAAGTATTACCCCTATAACTATTATGTCTTTAGGTTTAGGGGTCACTTTACTATTAACTTTAGCTTTTGTAGGTTCAAATTTTAAAAGAGAAATTGCTAAATCTATACCAGAACTTGCGCCTGATTATTTTTTCATTGGTATTCAAAGTGATGAAAGACAAATATTTGAAGATTTGATTTTTAAAATGGATAAAGAAGCTAACCTTGAAATTGTTCCAATGGTTTCAACAGGTATTGTAAAAATAAATGGAATAGATCCAAATACTTATATCGATTCAAGTAATGATAGCCACTGGGTGATCAGAAATGACAGAAGGTCTTCTTGGGCTGATAAAGTTTTAAAAGATAACCCAATTGTAGAAGGCAAATGGTGGGATCTAGATAGACCTGATAAACTTCAAATTTCACTTGATAGTAAAATTGCTAAAGATTTTGATATTAAAATTGGTGATATTTTTACTCTTAATATTTATGGACGTGAAATTGAAGGTGAAATAGTAAATTTTAGATTAGTAGACTACAGAGATTTTACTATTAACTTTGCAATGTTATTAAATCCTCAATTTGCAAAAAATATACCTCACGAATATTTGGCTACTTCAAAGTTTAAAAGTTTAGAGAATTTTAACGAAACTGCTTTACTAGATAAAATGCCTAGTCTTTCTATTATAAAAATTACTGATTACTTGGAGAAAGTAACAGATCTTTTAAACAAAGTGTTTATTGCTGTAACCGTTATCTCTGCAATAACTATAGTCATTGGTTTAATTGTCATATCAAGTGCAATTATAGTTCAGGGTAAAATTAAAGAATTTCAAAATTTAATATTCAAAATTTTAGGTTTTTCCAAAGTTGAGGTTATACTTTCTTCAATTATTGAGTTTTTTATTATATTCACATCCATAATTCTAATAGCTCTCTTTTTTGCAGTCATAGGTTCACAATTTATCATTGAAAATATTTTTCAAATCACTTGGAAGTTTGATTTAATAATATTTTTGCAGGTAACTATTGGAATTGGACTAGCTACATTAATCTTAATTATGATTACTAATTTTAAGTATTTAAGCCCTAAAGTTTATCCACTTATAAGAAATCAATAACTACATATCAGATCGAGATCTAAACCTCTCAAACATCAATCTTGTTTTAACTCCAATATTTAAAAAAGGCTGAGGTGGAAGCCAAGTAGGTTTAGTTCTAGATTCTATTATATTAATTTCATCACTATTTTCATTACTTGCTTTAATTGCTATCTGCTCACCAAATAAAGTTCCAACTCCAATACCAGAACCATTATAGCAACCTGCCACGAAAACATTATCTTCTACTTTTTCAAAAATTTGTGAACTATTTCTAGTTCTAGATACAACCCCAGACCAACTAGATTGGATAATATCATCTGCTAAACTTGGAAACCTTTTTTTGATACCAAGTTTTTGATTTAAAGATCTTTTATCCAACTCTGGTTTAGACATTTTAAAAGGACTATGAACTTCTGCAGTATTTCTAATTAAAATTCTTTTATCTTTAGTCATTCTAATAGTTGCTCCCATTGGTCTAACAGGCAGCACACCCCACTCTCTAGGCTCACCAATAGACTTATACTCTGTATCAGTTAATGGTCTGGTCATGCTTGCAGTTAAGGTTAAGGGGAAATTATAATTATTTTTAATACCAAGTGATTTTAAAAATCCATTTGTGCAAAAAATAATCTTTTTAGTAATTATTTTATGATTATTAAATTTAGAAATAATTGTATCTTTAATTTTTGACCATTCATTTAATTGAGTATTTTCTAATAGCTCAACATTATCTGGCAAAGTGTCAATCATAGCTCTAACAAGTTTTCCAGGATGTAATAAAATTCCGCCCTTAGTATAAAGTGCTAAGTTATAAAAATTCGTACCTAATCTTTTACCTAAATCATTTTTATCTAAAATATTATGCTCAAAATTTAATTTTGATAAAGTTTTGCTAAAATTATCCAGTATCTTTCTATCTTTTTCATTTGATGAGGCAAAATATTTTCCACATTCATTCCAATCACAATCTACCTGATGCTCTTTAATAAACTTTTTCACAACATCAATTCCTAATTTATAAATGTCTGTTTTCTTTTTATAATTAGAAAGTTCTTTATTTGAGGTGAAACCATCATTAAGGGTCGTATCGACTAAATATCCTGAGTTCCTTCCACTTGCACCCTCACCTGCTAATTGGGCATCAACAATAATAATTTTTTGATTTGGGTGTAGTTCTGATAATTTTCTAGCAGCAGACAAGCCTGTATAAC
>Ga0222719_10000329_pt1 | contig 47967 bp, 42 predicted proteins | sample C33_34DmetaG_FD_165039 | JGI IMG/M metagenome (GOLD analysis project Ga0222719, IMG submission 165039) | Estuarine water microbial communities from San Francisco Bay, California, United States - C33_34D | ecosystem: Environmental > Aquatic > Marine > Unclassified | place: USA: California...
CAGATGGTATAAAATGATTTCTATTTACAAAATTCAATCCAAAATCCTCATTAAAAAATTCACTCATTAATGAAGGAAAATTATTATTATTATTATATTTTACTATTCTCATATTTTTATTTTTTAGTTAAACAATTTGAATTATAAATTCATTGAATAATATTCAAATAGAATACCATTAAAGAAATAGTGACAAAATGACGTTAAAAAATAAAATAAAGTGACTTTATGTCAGTTTATGGCAGATTGAACTTTATTTGCAGCTTCATCAAAAGCAATAGCAGAGAGAACATTTAATCCAGAGGTGTCAATTATTTCTTTTGCCTTATCTGCGTTTGTCCCCTGAAGCCTGACTATAATTGGGACATTTATGTTTTCTAGATTCTTATATGCCGAGACAATGCCTTCAGCTACCCTATCACACCTTACTATACCACCAAATATATTAACCAATATAGCTTTAACGTTAGCATCTTTTAAAATAAGCCTAAATGCTTTTTCGACTCTTTCTGAATCTGCAGTTCCACCCACATCAAGAAAATTTGCTGGTTCTCCACCTGCTAGCTTAATTAAATCCATAGTTGCCATTGCAAGTCCAGCTCCATTTACCATACAACCAACATTGCCATCTAAGTCTACATAATTAAGACCATTTTCTCTAGCTTCTACTTCAACCGGATTTTCTTCATTTAGATCTCTCATTGACTCATAATCCTTATGCCTAAACAGAGCATTTTCATCAATTGTTACTTTAGAATCAACTGCTATTATTTTATCATCTGATGCTTTTAAAACTGGATTTATTTCAAATAAAGAAGCATCAGATTCAGAATATGCATTATAAAGACAAGTGATAAACTTGGTCATGTTTTTAAATGCTGTACCCTCCAGGCCAAGGTTGAAAGATATTTTTCTTGCCTGAAAAGGAAGGATTCCCATGCGAGGATCTATTTCCTCATTAAAAATTAAATTAGGAGTTTTTTCTGCAACAGCTTCTATATCGACCCCACCCTCAGTTGAGTAAACAATCATGTTTTTAGATGAAGATCTATTTAATAGTACGGAAATATAAAATTCTTTTCTATCAGAATCACCATCGTAATAAACATCCTCAGCAATAAGAACTTTTCTTACGAGTTTTCCCTCCTTTGAAGTTTGAGGAGTTATAAGATTCATACCTATAATTTCTGAAGAAATCCTCTTAACATCTTCAAGACTTTTTGCAATTTTAACTCCTCCCCCTTTTCCTCTTCCACCTGCATGAATTTGTGCTTTGATTACATAGATATTCGTCCCAGTTTCATCAGAAAGTTTTTTAGCGCAGTCCACAGCCTCCTCTGGAGTGTTAGCAACATAGCCCTTTTGAATTGAAACATTATATTTTTCTAGTAATTGTTTGCCTTGATATTCATGTAAATTCATGCCGACAAATATAGCTACAAAACTTAAGAAATTTGAATTATTTAAAATCAGATTTATATTTAATTGCTAAATTCAATTTATGAATATTAAAAAACTTAAAGATGCTGCTTATATTTTTGGAACGCCTCTTTATGTCTATGACTTATCAATAATTGAAAGTCAATACAAGAAACTTCAAAATGCTTTTAAAAGCTTAGACAACTATAAAGTTCATTTTGCCTCTAAATCATTATCTAATATCTCCATATTAAAATTTATTAAAAATTTAGGATTAGGTCTTGATGCTGTATCACTTGAAGAAATTAAAACTGGTATTAAATGTGGGTTTAATAAACATGAAATTCTTTACACACCAAATGGTGTTAATTTTTCAGAAATTCTAGAAGCTAAATCTCTAGGGGTAAAAATAAATCTTGACAGCATTGAGTCAATCAAAGAATTTTCAAATCAATGCCCAAATCAATCAATATCAATTAGAATTAATCCAGGTATATATGCAGGTGGAAATGATAATATAAGCGTCGGACATTCTAATTCTAAATTTGGAATACCTGAAGAGTTTATTAAAGATTTAATTATTATGGATGAAGAGGAAAAAATAAAAGTTACAGGTCTTCACATTCACACCGGAAGTGATATCATAAAAAATAATCAATTTGATGAAGGGGTTAAAAAAATATTTTCAATTGCTACTAAATTTAAAAGAATTGAAAGCATTGATTTGGGAGGAGGAATAAAGATTCCATACTTCACAGGGGATACTGAGACTAATCTTAAAGATTATGCATCCATCATAGAAAAAGAATATAAAAAATTTAAAAACAAGACTGGAAAAGAATTAAAATTGATTTTTGAACCAGGTAAATTTCTAGTAAGTGACTCAGGATATTTTATCACTAAAGTAAATTATATTAAAAAAGCTAATAATAATTGTTTTGCTCAAGTTAATTCTGGATTTAATCACTTTATCAGACCTACTTTATACAAATCATATCATGAAGTAATTAATTTATCAAACCCTAATGATCAAAAAGAAGAGTATACAATAGTTGGCTACATATGCGAAAAAGACACTTTTGCAGAAAAAAGAAAGGTTTCAAGAATTTCAAAAGATGACATTCTTTGTTTTAAAAATGCAGGTGCTTATGGATACAATATGTCTAGCAACTACAATAGTAGATTAAAACCTGCAGAGGTTTGCATACATAACAATGAATTAAAAAAAATAAGAGAAGCAGAAAAATTAGAAGATTTATATAAAAATCAAATTGATATTTTTCAATAAACTTAATATTTAGCTAGTTTTAAACTTTTTTTAATTTTTAAGTTCTAATTAAATGTTAATTAGAGATTATTACTAATTAATCTTTCAATAAATAAAATTATATTTGAAACTAAAATTTTCAAAATTATGATTAAACTCAAATTAGTTTTTACATTATTACTTACTGTAGCATTAAATGCTCAAGGAAATGTCAACGGAAATAATGTTGGTGCCTCTCAACAAGCATTAATAGATTTAGGAAATAGATCTAGCAGAACACCTCAACCATTAAATGTTCAAGGTAGCCACTATTTTGATGAAGAATTTAAAAAAACTAAACTTGAGTATTTTGGAAAAGAACTTAGTGACACCGGCTACATGAGATATAATGCATTTAGAGATGAAATTGAAATGGCAGACACACAAAATCAAAATGAAACTGATGTTGTTTTATTAAAAAGTGCAGATGTAATTCCATTAATTAACGGCGATAGGTATGAGTATCTTCCGTATAGACTTGAATCAGGCAATGCTGTTATTGGTTATCTTGTTAATATTTTTAGTGGCGAGAGTGATAAGCTATTCCTTAAAAGAAAGAAAACTTTCATGGAAGCTAAAATTGCAAGAACATCACTTGAAAATTCTTTCCCACCTAGATATGTTGAAAGTGAAGAACTTTACATAAGTTCGAACGGAGCTACTCCTGTTAAACTTAAGCAATCTAAAAAGTCCATCATTAGTTATTTCAAATCAAACTCTGATAAAGTCAAAAAGTTTATCAAATCTGAAAAACTTAAAGTGAGTGAAATAAGCTCAATAATTAAGATTTTTGAATTCGCAGAAAATTTATAGTTTTATTACGAATATCTTAATATTTAGATTAAATTTTTACCATATTCACATATTATAGCCTTTTTAACTACTAAAATCTCGTTTTTATTAGTTTTTTTCTAATAAACTTTAAAAGTTCCTTTTTTTTCTGAAATATTGATGTAACTTAGCATTTACGAAAAATTTAAGAAAATTTTAACAAAAATTTATTAATAACTAAATAACTAAGTATGAAAAGCTTATTCAGATTACTAGTGGTTTTCTTGCTAACGACTCAACTGTCGTTTGCGCAGAAGACAGTAACTGGTGTTGTTTCTGACCCTGACGGTCTTCCTTTACCGGGAGCTACTGTTCTTGTTCAAAATACAACTACTGGTGTAACCACTGATTTCGATGGGAACTTTTCTATTAATGTATCTGAAGGCCAGTCTCTGGAATTCAGTTTCGTTGGTTATGAAACATCTGCAATAGTAGTTGGTTCAGGCAACGTCATTAATGTGAGTCTTTCCCTAGGTAATCAACTTGATGAAGTTATCGTAACCAGTTTAGGTATTACAAGAGAAAAACGTGCACTAGGATATGCTGTATCTGAGGTTGACAATAGTCAAATCGAAAGTAGAGCTTCTGGTGATGTTGCACGTGTTTTATCTGGTAAAGCTTCTGGGGTTCAGGTAACAAATCAAGGTGGTATTTCTGGTTCAGGAACAAGTGTTGTAATTAGAGGTTTAAGTACCTTTAGTTCAAGTAACCAACCATTATTTGTTGTTGACGGTGTGCCTTTCCAAAGCGATACTAACGCACAGGGAAGTTTCACTTCAGGTAACAATGGTTCGTCAAGATTCCTAGATCTAGATCCAAATAATATTGAGTCTGTAAACGTTCTTAAAGGATTAGCTGCCGCTACTCTTTATGGATCGCAAGGTAGAAACGGTGTAGTTTTAATTACTACAAAATCCGGTACTACTGCTTCAGGTTTGAATGCTCAAAAAAATGAAGTAACTGTAAACACATCTTACTTCTCTAACGAGCTTGCCATGAAGCCTGACTATCAAATGGAGTATGGTAATGGATTTAACCAAAACTTTGGTTGGTTCTTCTCTAACTGGGGTCCAAGTTTCCGTGAGGAAGGTCCTGCTGGTTGGGGTAAGCAGTCTGCCATTAATGGTACAGTTTCAGGTCAACCTGGATTCTTAAAACACCCATACAACAGTAACTTAAACGCAAGGTTCCTTGCTAGAGATCTTCTTCCTTTATTAGGTTTATCTGAAGATTCTCTTTGGGAATGGAAACCTTACGATAGCGCAGGTGATTTATTTCAACCTGGAAGTATTGTTAACACTAACATTAACTTCAGAGGCCAAAGTGATGACGGAAAAGTATCGTACAATGTTAACTATGGTAATTTAGATGATCAAGGGTTCACACCTGGAAACACTCTAAGAAGAAACAATATAAGTTTCGGTGGTAGAGCTGTATTATCAAATAAAATTACTGTTAACGGGACACTTAACTACTCATTTACTGATTTTAAATCTCCTCCTATTGCTGCTGCATATAGTAGTGGTAGTAGTGATTCATCATTATATGGTAACGTATTTTATACTCCAAGATCTGTGAGTATAGCTGATTTACCTTATGCTCACCCTATTACTGGAGCATCTATTTATTATAGATCTTCAAATGGTATTCAACATCCATTATGGACTGTTAATAATACTCAAGATGCGCAAGCAACTCACAGGGTTTATGGTGGTACTTCAGTACAATATGATATCTCTGATAACTTAAATGTTCAATATAGATATGGTTATGATGTATATAGTGAAGACAACACAAGTTACCAAAATAAAGGTGGTGTTGACGGAAGTGTTGAGTCACAATCTGGTTTCTACGAAAAGTGGAATAACACATCTACAATTTTTAATCACCAAATTACTATAAATGGTGATTACGAGCTTGATAGTGATTGGTCTATGACATTTAATGCTGGTGCTACATCTAATGCAAAAGAATATGATAGAAATGGTGTAAGAAGTACTGGACAGAATGTGTTTAATGTTTTAAGACATTATAATTTCAACAATCAAGAAGAAATTGAATATTATTCTAGAAGAAACGTACTTGGTGTATTTGGTCAAGCATCTCTAGATTATCAAAACTACTTGTATATAACCTTAGCATCTAGAACTGACTGGGTATCTAACCTTTCAGAAGAAAATAGATCTATAACTTATCCATCTGCTAGTATATCTTTTGTTCCATCTTCTGTTTTAGACTTTGGTAACTTACCGATTGACTTCTTAAAAGTTAGAGCGAGTTATGGTACATCTGCGACTTATCCAACAGGATATCCTATCGCATCTACCCTTAACCTTGATACTAAAAGTTTTCAAGTTGCTGGTACTGATGTAATTTCAAACACAACTGGTTCACAACTTGGTAACACAGCTTTAAAGCCAGAGTTACTTGCTGAACTTGAGTTTGGAATTGAAGCAAATTTACTAGATAACAGATTATCTGCTGAAGTTTCTTATTTCCAAAGAAATACTACTGATCTTATAATATCTCAACCATTAGACCCTTCTACAGGTTATACTTCTACAAGTACTAACATTGGTAAAATTGAAGCTACTGGATGGGAAGTTGATTTAAACGCTGATTGGATTAGAGGTGATAAGTTTAACTGGAGTACTAGTTTAAACTATACAACTAACCAAGCAATCGTTGTGGATTTAGGACAAGATACAGATCAAATTGTTTATGCTGGATTTAGTACTAGAGGAAATGCTGCTATTCCAGGATTACCTTTAACATCTATGATTGGAACTTCTGTTGGTAGAGATGCCTCAGGTGCACCAATAATTGATGCTTCAGGTAGCTATACTAGTAACAATGATACTAATTATAAGACTAACAAATATGCTTTAATTGGTGATGCTAACCCAGACTTTATTGCTAATATATCTAACACGATTACATATGGAGATTTTTCATTTAATTTCCTATTCAACGCTACTATTGGTGGTGATATGTACTCAAATTATATAATGACACTTCTTGGTAGAGGTATTACTACGGATACTGTTGATAGAGAATTACCATATGTTTTACCTGGTGTTCTTTCTGATGGTTCTCCTAATAATAAGCAAATTGATAACGCTACAACCTATTTCGGAAACCTAATCTTAGGTGCTGATGAATTAAGAACATGGGATGCTAGTGTACTAAGACTAAGTGAAGTTTCACTTACTTACGACGTGCCTTCTAAATGGCTAGATAAAACTCCATTCGGAGCGGCTTCAGTATCTGCACAAGGTTTTAACCTTTGGTATGATGCATATAACACTCCTGAAGGAACAAATTATGATCCAAACATCGCCGGTTTAGGTGTTGGAAATGGTTCTGGATTTGAATACTTCAATGGTGTAAGTGCTAAAAGATACGGTGTAAGTGTAAAACTAACATTCTAATTCAAAAATTTAAAAGATTATGAAAACTTTAAACAAAATTTCAATTATAGCTTTAACTAGTCTACTAGTATTAAGCTCATGTGAAACTACTGAGTTAGATTTAACTTCTAACCCTAATGCACTAAGTCCTGCACAGGCAAGTGCAGATCTATTCATGAACGAAATCCAAGTTGATTTCGCATATATGGTGAATGGTCTTAATGGTGTTGGTTCTAGATTAACTAGAATTAACCAATTGGGTGGTGAAAGATTATATCGTGATGCATATTCTCCTAATTCATTTTCAGGAGTATGGTCGCAGGCATATCAACAAATAATGGAAGACATTAGAGTAATGAACGGATTAGCTGCAGAAAGTGGCCTAACATACTATATAGCTATGGGTGAGGTTATGCAAGCTTATACATTATTAACTCTTGTTGATTATTTCGGTGATATTCCTTACACAGAAGCATTATTAGGATCAGAAAATCTTAATCCAGCTTTGGATTCAGGACAATCTGTATATAATGCAGCTTTAGCTTTGCTAGATTCTGCTATTAATAACTTTGGTCAAGGTGGAGCTGCTCCTCAGTACGATATGTACTATGGTGGAGATGCCTCTGGATGGATTAAGGCAGCTAATAGTATTAAGAAAAAAGCATATTTGAATCTAGGAGATTACGCTAGTTATAACTCAATAACTAACTATATAACGGATAGTTCAGATGATTTCCAATTTACTTGGGGAACAAATGCAATTAATCCTGATACTAGACACCCAATGTATAGCTCAAGTTACTCTAATACAGGAGCAGGTGTATATCAATCAAACTGGTTAATGAACCGTTTGATGATTGGTAGAAATGGTATGAGAGATCCTCGTATCAATTATTTATTCTATAGACAAGTTGCTCAAACTCCTGGAAAGGATGCTCCTGCTGATGAGATTAGTTTAGAATGTTCAACTCCTGGTTACTATATTGAGCCACATAGAGTTGCATACGGACTATACTGTAATCTTCCAGAAGGATATTGGGGAAGAGATCACGGAAACGATGAAGGTATTCCACCAGACGGATTTAAAAGAACTATAGCAGGTGTTTATCCTGCAGGTGGTGCTTTTGATGATGAAAGCTTCCAGTCACTTGGTTTAGGTGACGGTTTAGGTGGACTTGGTATTACTCCTGTTATGCTTAACTCATGGATGCATTTTATGAATGCTGAAGTAGCTGTTATGACTGGTGGTGATCCAACTACTGAAACTCTTGCAGCTATTAGATCTAGCTTAAATAAAGTAGATGATATAGCAGGTGCTCCAGCAATGGATGCAGCTTCAATAGATTCTTATATCGCAAATTTTGCAGCCGATTGGACTGCAGCTTCATCATTAGGTGCTAAGCTGGAGCTATGGGCAGAAGAATTTTGGATAGCATCACAAGGTGGTGGTACTGAAAACTATAATTCCTATAGAAGAAATGGTTATCCACAAAACCTTCAACCAATGGTTGAACCAGATCCAGGACAATTTCCTTTATCTATGTGGTATCCACAGAACTTTGCGGCTAACAACTCAAATGTTACTCAGAAATCTGATGTATCAGGAAGAGTATTTTGGAACTCTAACGGACCAGCGGTCGACTAAAACTATAAAATCATGAAAAAATTATTTATATATATAACTTTAATTGCTCTTGTAGTTTCATGTTCAAAAGAATACAGTTCTGATGAATATGGTGGTTACGAGATGATGACTGACTATATGCTTAATGAGTATGAGCAAGGTGCAGCGCTTAGACAGATTTCTACATCTGGTGAATATCAAGCAGCGTCACCTGCTACTTCAGTTGTTAATTGGACATTTGAGCCACACGATCCTGAAATGGGAGCTCTAACTCAAAATGTTGAAATGTTTTTATCATTTAACGGTGGTTCAGAAACACTTTATCAAACAATTGATAGGTCAGCAATGACAGACGGTCCTGTAGGACTTCCTAGATTTGACGTATCACTTTCACTAACACAAGCTTTAGGTGCCATGGGTGTCTCTAGCTTTAGCGGAAATGATGTTGTTACTGTAAGATTTCAGTTAAATCTTACTAATGGGAAATCTTATTCAAGATCATCAGTAACAGGATCCATGACTGGATCTTATTTCAGATCACCATTTCAATATCCATTAATAATTGGATGTAGATTTGATGCTAACAACACAGGCTCAGTTGCTGGTATTTATACCATTAACGGTCAGGATAGTTATGGTGATGGATGGAACGGTGCTACAATTGAATATACTATAGATGGTGTAACTACATCATGGACAGTAGAGGGAACTGATGGTTCTACTTCATTCACAGTACCTTCTTCAGCTTCAACTCTTGGTATTGCATTCACTTCAGGTGATTGGGATAGTGAGATTACATATCAAGTTGAATGGACTGATTTAAATGGTGCTAACGGTCAAACTGCTTTATCGGACGGAACAAGTCCTTCAGTTGGATTTAAAGCTCTAAATATTTGTCAATAAATTTGATTAAATTATTTAATAAAAAGGAGGTTTTTTAAACCTCCTTTTTTTTTATGTATATATGGAAAAACAAATTGAAATTTACGGAATCAGAAGTATAATTGAAGCAATAGAATCATCTAAAGAAATTTCTAAAGTATACTTGTTAAAGTCTGATTCACCTCAAAGTAGTTTGTTTAGATCACTGGTTATTCTTCTAGAGAGAAAGAATATAAAGTCTTCATTCGTACCTAAAGAAAAATTTAAAAAATACAGTGAAAAAAATCATCAAGGTGCAGTAGCTATTTTATCACCGGTTACACTGTTAACTATAGAAGATTTAATTTCGTCAACTTATGATGAAAAATCTCCAAAAACATACTTATTACTTGATGGAGTTACAGATACAAGGAATTTTGGAGCAATAATAAGAACTAGTGCTGCTGCTAATATAGATGGAATAATAATTTCTCAAAACAACTCTGCACCTATTAATGCAGATGTTGTAAAAACATCCTCAGGAGGAGTTTTTAAAATACCAATTGCAAGGGTAAGCAATATAAAGGATGCTATACTCTATTTAAGCTCAATAAATGTAGATATAGTTAGCTTATCTGAAAAGGTAGATAAAACTATTTATGAAGTGGATTTCAAAAAGTCTGTAGGTATTATTCTTGGATCAGAGGATAGAGGAATTTCAAAGAGTATATTAAACTTATCAAATGAAACAGTAAGAATACCCATCAGCTCAAAAATAGACTCACTAAATGTATCTGTTGCCTTTTCAGCTGTTATATTTGAATTAGTTAGACAAAGAAGATTTTAAGCTAAAAGATGTAATTTAGTAAAAAACAAAAATTGTCATCAAGTAAATATCTTTATATTTTTTATTTATTTATAATTACATTATATGTAAGTAGTTGTAATTCAAATATTTACAAAAGCTTTGAAGAGCCAATACTCACTGAAAATATTCTTGAGATTAATGATAGTATCATTAAAAAAGATCCTGTTAAATTACTTATTCAACCAAACTCCCCTATTAGTAAAGTTTTAAGATATCCACTTGGGTTATCAATATTTAAACTAGCAAGTGTTAGTCCTGATGAAAAATTTGAATCATGGCTTTATAAAAAGCCCAATAGGTATAAAAGACTTAGTAAAATCTTATCCGAAAAACAAATACTTCAACTAAAAAGATATAACAACTCTTTTAATGAATTTTTAAAAAATCTCGGACAACAACCAATAATGCTTAGAGATTTAAAAGTTAATCAAAACAAATTAAGATTAGAGCAATATTTTAAAAATGAGGGATATTTTGATTCAAATGTAGACGTTGATACAATAATTAATGAAAATCAAGCTAAAATAAAATACAATGTTAATACAAACACCAGATATTTAATTGACTCTATAACAATTGATGTTAAATCTAGAGATATAGACTCACTAATTAAGGATAGTCAAAAATTAAGTCTACTAAAGGAAAATGAATATTTTTCAATAACAAAATTGATATTGGAGAGAGATAGACTTGTAAATTTATTTAAAAACAACGGTATTTATGATTTCCAACAAAGAAGTATTAACTATAATGTTTTAATAGATAGTTCTGGAGTTAATAAAAAAATTCCTTTAATTATTAGTATTAAAAATCCTAAAGAAGAGAGCTTATATGAGATTAAAAAAATTAACGATATAAATATTTATGTTGAAACTTTGGATGAATTATCAAATATTGGGTCTTACACAGATTCTATTATTTATAAAGGAATTAAGATATTTTCCAAAGGAAATTTGAATTACAGTCCAAAATCATTAACTGAACCTATTTTTTATAAGAAAGGTGAAAATTATAGTGATGAAAAGAAACTAGAAACTTCAAGGTATTTTTCTAATTTAGGAGCTTTTAAATATCCCAGAATTATTACCGATGAGGTTAATGATTCATTATCATCTTCGATATATCTTCTTCCAAGAAACAGGTTTAGCCTGGGATTTGATTTAGATTTCACCCACTCCAATATTGAAGATTTTGGAATTTCTTTCGGGTCAAATTTTAATATCAGAAATATATTTAGAGGCACTGAAAACCTTTCACTGAATCTTAACAACTCTATTGGTGCTTCAAAGGATATCAGTGATCCAAGTGATTCTTTTTTTAATTTATTTGAATTAGGAGGAAATCTAAATTTAAGAATTCCAAGAGCAATTCTTCCTTTTAAATCAGAAAGTATAATACGAAAAGAGATGAATCCAGTCACAAACATAATAGTTGGATCTACAGTTCAACAAAATATTGGACTAGATAAGCAATATTACAGTGGTATTTATGAAGTGAACTGGAATCCTTCAAAATACTCTAAAGTTAATTTTAGAGTACTTGACTTTGAATATGTGAATAATCAAAACATTTCAAATTACTTTAATGTATATAAGAACTCATATGATAAGCTGAATTTTATATCATCTCTATATAATATAGATCAAACAATAATAAATCAAGATGGAGACTTAATCATTCCTGAAGGTGCAGATGTATTTATAAATCAAGTACTTAACAAAGAAACATCTCTTAGTTCAGGGACTGATTTTTACAAAAATGTTAGTTCAATACTCGAAAGAAAAGAAAGGCTGACTGAAAATAATCTTATTATTGGTTCTTCAATAACACTAAATAGAAATACACAAGAAAATTTTTTAGATGAAAACTTTTCTCAATTTCGTTTTAAATTGGAAATGGTAGGTAATCTTTTTAATGCATTATTAAGAGGTGGAAATTTAAATTCAAATAATAAAGTAGAAATTTCAAATATTTTGCCGTCTCAATATACTAAAGCTGAGATAAATTACATAAAGCATATTCTTTTAAACAATGGTGATGTATTTGCATTTAGAGCTTTTACAGGAATTGCTATACCATATGGTAATTCAAATTATATTCCATTTACTAGGTCTTATTATGCTGGAGGATCAAATGATAACAGGGCATGGAAGGCATATAAACTTGGACCAGGGAGCAGCAATAACATTAATGAATTTAATGAGGCCAATTTAAAAATCGCATTTAACTTGGAATACCGAAATACGATCTCTGGTAGTCTTAATGGTGCGTTTTTTATAGATTTCGGTAATATTTGGAATGTAAATGATAGTGTAGATGATGACTCTATGACATTTAATAATTTATCTGATTTAAGTGAGCTAGCAATAGGTACTGGATTTGGTTTAAGATATGATTTCAATTTTTTTGTTCTTAGGCTTGATACTGCTTTTAAGACATATAATCCTGCTAAAGAAAAAAGCAATAGATGGTTTAAAGACTTTAGTTTAAATAAGGCAGTATTTAATATTGGTATTAATTACCCTTTTTAAAATAAGTTTAATATTTTTGACAAAATTTAACCCACATCATTTTGAAAAAGAATTTCATTTACGGTAAAACCAATCAAGAATTATACAAACTTGCTAAACAGAAAAAATTTGCTCTTCCTGCAATTAATGTATCAGGGACAAATACTATAAATTCAGTTCTTGAAACAGCATCTGAGTTAAACAGTCCTGTAATAATTCAATTCTCTAATGGAGGTTCTCAGTTTATAGCTGGTAAAGGAATGCCAAATAAAGGCTTTAGCTCATCTATTTCAGGATCTATAGCTGGTGCATATCATATTCATAAGACCATAGATGATTATAATTCAAAAGTAGTAATTCACACAGATCACTGTTCAAGAAAACTTCTTCCTTGGATAGATGGTTTGCTTGAATATGGTAAAGGATTTTTTGATAAAAATGGATACCCGTTATTTTCTTCACATATGATTGATTTATCTGAAGAACCTATTGAAGAAAATATTGCTACATGTAAGGAATATCTCAAAAGAATGACAGATCTAGATATGACTCTGGAAATTGAGCTTGGTGTTACGGGAGGAGAAGAAGATGGAGTAGATAACTCAGACATTGATTCTTCAAAATTATACACACAACCTGAAGAGGTAGCATATGCTTACTCTGAACTTAAATCTGTAAGTGATAAATTTATGATTGCTGCTGCATTTGGCAATGTTCACGGAGTATATAAACCTGGAAATGTAAAGCTCACACCAGAAATTCTTAAAAATTCACAAGATTATGTTTCAAAAAAATTTAATATACCCCATAACTCTCTTGACTTTGTATTTCATGGTGGGTCAGGATCTTCAATTGAAGAGATAAGAGAAGCAATTGATTATGGTGTAATAAAGATGAATATTGATACTGACCTTCAATTTGCATTTACAGAGGGAATAAGAGATTATATGCTAGATAAAAAAGATTATTTAATGACTCAGATAGGTAATCCTGAAGGAAGTGAAAATCCTAACAAAAAATACTATGACCCAAGAGCATGGTTAAGAAAGGGTGAAGAAACATTTAAAGCTAGATTAACAAAAGCTTTTGAAGATTTAAATAATATCAATACCTTAGTCTAATCTCTATCCAAGATGAGTTGGTTCAAAAGAACAAATAAAAATATTAATACTAAGACTGAGGAAAAGAAAGATATTCCTGCGGGTCTTTGGTACAAAACTCCTACAGGCAAAATAATAGAAACTAAGGAACTAGCTGAAAATAAATATGTTAGTCCAGAAGATGACTATCATGTTCATATTGGAAGTAAAGAATACTTTGAAATACTTTTTGATGATAAATTTAAAGAGTTAAACTCTGGCATGACTTCAGTTGATTTTCTTAGGTTTCAAGATCAAAAAAAATATTCTGACAGATTAAAAGATGCACAAGTAAAGACAAAACTAAAAGATGCTATTAGAATTGGTTACGGTAAATCTCAAGGAAAAAATATTGTTATAGCTTGTATGGATTTTAAATTTATTGGCGGGTCAATGGGATCTGTTGTCGGTGAAAAAATTTCTCTTTCAATAGATTATGCAATTAAAAAAAAGTGCCCCTTAGTTGTTATTTCAAAGTCAGGAGGTGCAAGGATGATGGAATCCGCAACCTCTTTAATGCAGATGGCTAAAACCTCTGCTAAATTAAATGATTTATCTGAGGCTAAATTACCATATATTTCATTATGTACTGATCCTACAACAGGTGGCACAACTGCTTCATTTGCAATGCTTGGAGATATTAATATTGCAGAACCAAAAGCTCTTATTGCTTTTGCCGGACCAAGAGTTGTAAAAGATACTACTGGTCAAGATTTACCAGAAGGGTTTCAAAAAAGTGAATTTCTTCTTGAAAAAGGCTTCCTAGATTTTATATCCCATAGAAAAGAATTAAAAAACAAAATAAACCTTTATGTAGATTTAATTCAGAATAATCCTATTCGTAAATAAGAATAAATAATTTAATTTTCTAAATATATTCTACTATATTTGCGGCTCAAAATTAATTGAATGACAGTACTTAAGAAAGAAGAAATTTTTAAAGAATTCGGAAAGAACAAGAAAGACTCTGGTTCTTCTGAAAGTCAAATTGCACTTTTTACTAAAAGAATAGAAGACTTATCTAATCATTTAAAAGATAATGCAAAAGATTTTAGTACAGAGAAATCTCTTGTTAAAATGGTTGGTAAAAGAAGAAATTTACTTGAGTACCTTAAGAAAACAGACATTGAAAGATACCGTGAAATAATTAAAAAATTAGGTATCAGAAAATAGTATTTTTAGTTTGGTTGTCTTCATACACACAACATTAAATAATAACCAAAACTAAATTATGATTCCAAAACCATTATCACAAACAATATCATTATCAGATGGTAGAGAAATTACCATCGAGACTGGTAAACTTGCAAAACAAGCTCATGGATCCGTTGTTATCAGAATGGGTGATTGTATGCTTTTATCAACTGTAGTCTCAAGCTATGGTTCATCATCCCTTGATTTTCTTCCACTAACAGTAGATTACAGAGAAAAGTTTGCTTCTGCAGGTAGATTTCCTGGAGGTTTCTTCAAAAGAGAAGCAAGACCAAGCAGTGAAGAAATTCTCACAATGAGAATAGTTGACAGAGTTTTACGTCCTCTATTTCCTAAAGATTACCATTCTGAAACTCAAGTTATGATTCAGCTTATGTCTAGTGACGAAAACGTAATGCCAGATGCTCTTGTAGGATTGGCAGCTTCAGCAGCTATATCATTATCAGATATTCCATTTGATGGTCCAATTTCGGAGGTAAGAGTCGGTAGAATTGAAGGTGATTTTATAATAAATCCTTCTAGGAGTGAATTAGCAGAATCAGATATTGATATTATGGTTGGTGCTTCTGAAGACTCAGTTGTTATGGTTGAAGGAGAATTTAATGAAATTTCAGAGGAAGAAATGGCAGATGCTATAAAATTTGCTCATGAAGAAGTAAAGAAACATATTGAGGCACAAAAAAAACTAATCGAAATGGCTGGCGTAAGTTCAGAGAAAAGAGAATATGATGGAGCTCCTGAAGATCCTGAGCTAGAAGCTGAAATTTCAAAAAAAGTTTATCAAAAATCTTATGATATTGCCAAAAAGGGCCTTTCAAAAAATGAAAGAAGCGAACACTTTGGAATATTAAAAGAAGAACTTATTGATTCCTATGATGATGAAATATTAGAAGAAAAGAAAGATTTAATTACGAACTACTTCTACAAAGCACAGAAAAAAGCAATAAGAGACTTAGTTTTAACTGATGGAGTTAGACTTGACGGAAGGAAAACCGAAGATATTAGAGATATTTGGACTGAAATAGGTTATCTTCCTTCAACTCATGGTTCTGCGGTTTTTACTAGAGGTGAAACACAGTCACTTGCATCTGTAACTCTTGGAACTAGTAGAGAAGTTAATATGATTGATATGCCTACTAATCAATCTGAAGAAAAATTTTATCTACATTATAATTTCCCACCATTCTCTACAGGAGAAGCTAGACCTTTAAGAGGTACTTCAAGAAGAGAAATTGGTCATGGAATGTTAGCTCAAAGAGCTCTTGAAAAGGTTATGCCTGAGGATTGTCCTTACACTGTTAGAATAGTATCTGAGATACTAGAATCAAATGGTTCATCTTCAATGGCTTCTGTGTGTGCTGGATCACTAGCATTAATGGATGCTGGTATTAAAATTAAAAGTAATGTTTCCGGTATAGCAATGGGGCTTATTAGTGAAGGTGATAAATATGCTGTCCTTTCAGATATCTTAGGAGATGAAGATCACCTAGGAGATATGGACTTTAAGGTTACAGGAACTAAAGAAGGTATTACAGCTTGTCAAATGGACATTAAAATAAAAGGATTAAAATATGAAATCCTGGTTGAAGCACTTCATCAAGCAAAAAAAGGAAGACTTGAAATACTTGATAAATTAGACAGTTCAATTAATAAAGCAAACGACACAGTTAAGGCACATGCTCCAAAAATGGTTAATATGGAGATTCCTAAAGATTTCATAGGTGCAGTTATAGGGCCTGGTGGAAAAATGATTCAAGAACTTCAAAAAGAAAGTGATACAACTATTGTAATTAACGAAAGAGATGAGGTTGGAGTTGTTGAAATATTGGGTATTGATCAAGAAAAAATTGATAATGCAATTGAAAGAATTAAAAATATAATTTTTCAACCTGTTATTGATGAAGTCTATAAGGTAACTGTTGTCAAAATTTTAGATTTTGGAGCTGTTGTAGAATTTGTTCCTGGAAAAGAAGTTCTTCTTCATGTTTCAGAAATAGCATGGGAAAGAGTAGAAAAAGTTACAGAGTATCTTAATTTAGGTGATCAAATTGAGGTTAAATACATGGGAATTGATAAAAGAACTAGAAAGCAAAAAGTTTCTAGAAAAGTTCTTCTTGAAAGAAAATAATTTTTTTTTTCATTTTGGAACAATTTTTGTTGCAATATATAGTCTATGAGACAACTAAAAATTACAAAACAAGTAACTAATAGAGAGACTGCCTCTCTAGATAAATATCTTCAAGAAATTGGAAAGGTAGACTTAATTACTGCAGAGGAAGAAGTTGAATTAGCTCAAAGAATAAAAAAAGGTGACCAATTTGCACTTGAAAAGCTTACAAAAGCTAATTTAAGGTTTGTTGTCTCAGTGGCTAAGCAATATCAAAATCAAGGTCTAACACTTCCCGATTTAATTAATGAAGGTAATCTTGGTTTAATTAAAGCTGCTCAAAGATTTGATGAAACAAGAGGATTTAAGTTTATCTCTTATGCTGTTTGGTGGATTAGGCAATCTATACTTCAAGCTCTGGCAGAACAATCTAGAATTGTTAGACTTCCACTAAATAAAATTGGATCCATCAACAAAATCAACAAAACTTATGCATTTCTTGAGCAAGCTCATGAAAGAGCTCCATCAGCAGAAGAAATAGCAAAAGAACTTGACATGACAGTTAATGACGTAAAAGAATCTTTAAAAAATTCTGGAAGACATGTCTCAATGGATGCCCCTTTAGTTGAAGGAGAAGATTCTAATCTATACGATGTTCTTAATAGTGGAGAGTCACCAAATCCAGACAGACAACTTTTACATGAATCTCTTAGAACAGAAATTGAAAGAGCATTAGATACACTAACTCCTCGAGAAGCTGATGTAGTTAGATTATATTTTGGTCTTGGAAATCAACATGCAATGACACTGGAAGAAATTGGTGAAACTTTTGATTTAACAAGAGAAAGAGTAAGGCAGATTAAAGAAAAAGCTATAAGGAGGCTAAAACATACTTCAAGAAGTAAAATTCTTAAAACATATTTAGGGTAAGCACATATCCTTTTAATGTTTATATCTTTTACAATCAGATTTAATTAAATTTAGATGGATATTTTATATTCGTAATAAAACGTTATGTCTATAAAAATAGCTCCTTCTATTCTGGCTGCTGACTTTGGTAATCTTGCTGGTGACTGTGAAAAGATTGATAAAAGTAACGCTGACTGGTTCCATTTAGATGTTATGGATGGCTTGTTTGTTCCTAATATATCATTCGGAATGCCAATAGTCAAATCAATCAGACAAATGACAAAAAAACCACTTGACGTTCATTTAATGATTGTCGAACCTGAAAGATATATTGATAAATTTATAGAAATTGGATCTGATATTCTTACTGTTCATATTGAAGCTACCTCAAAAATGGATTATATAATAGATAAAATTAATCATGCTCAAATTAAATCTGGGATTGCTATAAATCCTGATACACCAATTAGCAAATTAAATGATTACATTTCTAAAGTTGACTTAATTTGCCTAATGGGAGTCCATGCAGGATTTGGAGGACAAAAATTTATTGAAAAAACATTTGATAGACTTGAAGAACTTAAAAACCTAATTAATTCTAAAAATTCATCTACACTTATAGAAATTGATGGAGGGGTTAATGAAAATAATTTTAAAAAACTTAAAAATTTAGGTGCAGATGTTCTTGTAGCAGGAAGTTATGTTTTTAACTCATCTGATTATAATTCAGCTATCGATTTACTAAAATAAATATCAATTTAAAATCTTAATTTTTCTATGTGTATTATGAAATCAAGTAAAATATTAAAAATAATTATTGTGTTTATACTTTTTGTTGCTTGTAACACATCAATAAATTTGGATGATGAAATATTATCTGATTATGATTCAGAATCATCTATTATTGAAAATCAAGAGTTAAATTCAATAATTTCAAATGAAGATCCATTAACTTTATTAGCTCTTGGAGATAGCTATACTATTGGGGAGGGAGTTAATGAAGAAGAAAGATGGCCTAACCAATTTATTAAGGTTGCATATGAAAATGGGATAGATTTTTTAAGTCCTAGAATAATTGCACAGACTGGATGGAAAACCTATGACCTAATAAATGGTATAGATTCATATAGTTTTGAGAAAAAATATGACTATATATCTTTATTAATTGGGGTTAATAATCAATTTAACTCAAGATCAATTAATGAATTTGAAAATGATCTCGACAAACTATTAGTTAAAATCAAAAATTTAAAGAAAAAAGATGCTAGTGTATTAGTAATTTCAATTCCTGATTGGGGGTCATCACCATTTGGGATTGGATATGATAGAAATCAAATCTCAAACGATATAAATCAATTTAACAATAGTTTAAAAAAATTTGCAAGTATTAATGGTCTTAAATATGTCGATGTAACTGAGATTTCTCGAAGAGCAATTAATGAGCCTAATCTTATAGCAGGTGATAATTTACATCCAAGTGGATTAATGTATTTAGAATGGGCAAAAAAAATTTTTAGTGTGTGGATAAATTAAAAAAAATAGCAATTAATCTTGATTCTAATGATGAATTATCTTCATATAGAAATGAATTTATTTTACCTAATAACACTATTTATTTTGACGGAAATTCACTAGGTGTTCTATCAAAAAATATTATTAATGATATAAATAATACAGTAAGAGAGGAATGGGGAAATAATCTTATTTCTAGTTGGAATGATAAATGGATTGAGCTTCCTAATAAAGTATCAAAAAAAATAGCTTCTATACTTAATTGTAATGAGGATGAAGTTTATGTTGGTAGTTCTACTTCAAATAATCTTTTTAAGCTGATAAAAAGCATATTAGAGGCTCATAAAGACATAAAAAACATATCAACTGATAATCTTAACTTTCCATCAGATAAATATATATGTGAAGGCATTTGTAAAGATTTTAATTTAAAATTTAAATTTTTAGATTATAAAAATGATTTGCTTCCCGACATAAAACTTCTCAAAAGATTTATAATTGATAATCCAGGCATTATAGTTCTTTCTCATGTAACTTATAAATCATCTTATAGATATCCCATAAAAGAGATTAATTCTTTTTGTAGAGAAAATAAATCAATAGTTATTTGGGATTTAAGTCATTCTATTGGAGCAGTTGATATTGACATGGAATCAAATAAATTAGATTTTGCTGTTGGTTGTACATATAAATATCTTAATGGTGGACCTGGATCACCAGCATTCATTTATGTTAGAGAAAATCAAATAAAAAAACTAAAATCTCCAATCAAAGGATGGTTTAGTCATAATAAGCCGTTTAATTTTTCTGAAAAGTATCAAGAATCTAACTCAATGGAAAAGTTTTCCAATGGAACACCTCATATTTTATCATTATCAACACTAAAAACATCATTAGATATAACTATAAGTGCATCAACAAAAAAACTTGAAATTAAATCTCATAAATTGTTTGAACTTTTTGAATCAATATATAAAGAGAAATTAAGAGATAAGAAGTTTAAATTAATGACTTTAAATAATAAATTTGAAAGAGGTTCTCATATTTCATTATACCACAATGAAGCATGGAGAATATCTCAGTGTTTAATATCTCCTTTTAGAAATAATTCAATTAAAATTATAGTTGATTATAGACCTAATAATATTATTAGAATCGCTTTAACGCCTTTATACACATCTTTCAAAGAAATTATTATTTTATGTGAAAGAATGATTGAAATAATCGATAATAAAGAGTTTGAACAAAAGAATAATACAAAAGATGGAGTTACTTAAAATTTTAGGTTAATTCATCAATTTATTTTTTATCATTTCTGCAATCACTCTTCCTTCAGCTTTCCCTGACACTTTTATATTAACGTTAGACATTACCTTGCCCATATCTTTCATTGACTCTGCCTTTAGATCTTTTATTACTGAATCAATAATCTCAGATAACTCAGATTCACTTAGTTGTTCTGGAAGAAACTCTGAGATAATCTTTGCTTGAGAAATTTCAATCCCTGCTAATTCTTCTCTTTCTTGCTCGATATATATTTTAGCACTATCATTTCTTTGTTTTACCATTTTTTGAAGAATTTTAAGAATAATTTCATCTTCAACTTGATCTTTGGCCCCAGTTTTAGTTTTTTCTAATAAAATTGCAGACTTTATAGCTCTAAGAGATTCTAATCTAATAGTATCCTTACTTTTCATTGAGTCCTTAATTGACTCATTAATTTTGTTTTCTATATCCATATCTTAATCAACGTTATCATGAAGGTATGTATTTACATCTGGAAATTCTAACTTATTATCCTCATTTAAAATAGTCTTTGAAAATATATCTTCATCTTGAGATTTAGTGTTACTAATTTCAATACCCATCCTTTTATAAGCAGGTATTTTTTCTAAATCTTCTATAGTAGAATTTTTATTCTTAAACACATAATTAAATTGTTTTAGATTCTCTCTTCTAATTAGATTTTCACTGTCTAAATCAGTATCTAATGGTTTATCAAATAGATTTTCAGAAAATTCAACTTCATTATCTAAATTATCTCCATTTTCATGAAATTGATTCTGGACTTCAAAAACTTCATGCACTTCCTCATCAAGGTCTAATTTAATAAACTGGATCTCATCTTCGTTGATATTGCTAGGTTCTAATTCTGCTAAATCATTAAAATCAATCTCGTTTTCTTCATCAATCTGATTATATTCTTTATCATCTGAATTAAACTCTTCTTTGTCTAAATTACTAATTGAGTAATTATCACTTGAAAAAAGACCAAATGAGATTTCATTACTGGATTCCTCAGAAATAGTAACTTCGGACTCTACATATTCAATTTCATTGAGCTCAATATCATTAAGATTAAAGTCATTTATTTCTGGCTCAACAACATCATAACTTATGTCAATATTTCTTAGTATTTCATTTATTTCACTTTCTATCTTCTTTTGTTGAGAATCATCATTTAACTTGTTTTCAACAATTGCATTAGGTTCATGAGTTAAATTATCTGAACCCTTTTCATATTTATTTATCAATACTTTTTCAAAGGGGTGATCTTGATCTAGTTTATAAACTACTTTTTTAGTTTCAGAACTTACAAGACTTTTTTGTTTTTCATCACCAAAACCAGTTGCTATTACAGTAACAGAAATATTGTTTCCTAACTCAAGATCTTCACCCACTCCCATTATAATATTTGCACTATTTCCTGTCTCATTTTGAATATATTCATTTATTTCTCCTATCTCATCAATTGTAATTTCTTCTGAACCAGATACAATTAGTAATAAAACATTTTTACTTCCTTCAATTTTATTGTCGTTTAGCAATGGAGAATCTAAGGCTTTAATTACAGCTTCATTTGCTCTATTTGACCCACTAGTAATTGATGAACCCATTATAGCAGTTCCACTATTAGATAATACTGTTTTTGCATCTTTAAGATCTATGTTTTGAGTATAGTGATGAGTAATTACTTGTGCAACTCCTCTTGCAGCTGTAGCTAAAACTTCATCAGCTTTTGAAAATCCTTCTTTAAAACCTAGATTACCATAAACATCTCTTAATTTATTATTATTAATTATTATTAAGGAGTCTACTGATCTTTTTAATTTTTCTAAACCTTTAACCGCCTGTAACTCTCTGTTTTTACCTTCGAAGTTAAATGGAATAGTAACAATCCCTACTGTTAAAATATCAAACTCCTTAGCCATTTCTGCAATAATTGGTGCAGCACCAGTTCCAGTTCCACCTCCCATTCCTGCAGTTATAAATAACATTTTAGTTTGAGTCTCCAAAAGGTTCTTTAATTCTTCATAACTCTCTAGTGCTGCTAGTTTACCTATTTCAGGATTAGCTCCAGCTCCAAGACCCTCTGTTAAATTTACTCCAAGTTGAATTTTATTAGGAACAGGACTTTCTTCTAAAGCTTGAGAATCTGTATTACAAACTACAAAATCAACCCCTTTGATTCCTTGACTATACATATGGTTTACCGCATTACTTCCTCCCCCTCCTACTCCCATAACCTTCATTACATTACTTTTATTTTTTGGTAAATCAAAACTAAAGTTTGTGTCTATTTCTGTTTTCATTTTTTTAATTTTTATTAATTATCAATTGTATTGTCTAGGTTTTCTACTTTATCTATAAAACTTTTAAATCCTTCAGCCCATTTTGTCAAAGTTGTTTTTCTTCCTTGGTTCACTAAGTCATTTGAAGTTGAATTTATAATTGAGTTATCTTCTAAAGAATTATTCTCAATAGCTTTCATCAACAAGCCAACTGCAGTTGAGTAAATTGGATTATACTCATTTGAGTCTCCTGCTAAATGTTCACCTGGAAACCCTATTCTAGTATCCATTCCAGTTACATATTCGGTTAATTGTTTTAAATGTCTTAATTGACTTCCTCCTCCTGTTAAAACAATTCCAGCAATTAATTTTTTCTTTGAATCTTCATGACCATAATTTTTGATTTCTAGGTAAGCTTGCTCTATAATTTCTACAACCCTTGCATTAATTATTTTAGACAGTGTTTTTAATGAAATTTCTTTTGGATCTCTTCCTCTAAGTCCTGGAATAGAAACAATTTCTGAGTCTTTATTTTCTCCAGGCCATGCTGAACCAAATTTTATTTTTAGTTGTTCAGCTTGATTCCCTATTATTGAGCATCCCTCTTTGATGTCTTCTGTAATTACATTTCCTCCAAAAGGAATAACCGCAGTATGCTTGATAATTCCGTCTTTAAATATGGCAACATCTGTAGTACCTCCTCCGATATCAATAAGAGCAACTCCTGCTTCTTTTTCCTCTTCTGATAAAACAGCATCTGATGAGGCTAATGGTTCAAGAGTTATATCTCCCATCTCTAAACCTGAACTTTTTATGCATTTTCCAATATTTCGAATTGATGATACCTGGCCTACAACAATATGAAAATTTGCTTCTAGTCTCCCGCCATACATGCCAATTGGTTCTTTAATTTCAGATTGACCATCAACTTTAAAATCCTGAGGAAGAACATGAATTATTTCTTCACCTGGAAGCATTACTAATTTATAAACTTGATCAATTAATTTGTCAATGTCATTCTCACTAATTACCTCATCTGGATTTTCTCTGGTAATGTAGTCGCTATGCTGAAGACTTCTAATATGCTGGCCCGCTATCCCTACTGCTACCTCCTTAACATCTACACCTGATTTTGTTTGTGCTTCATCAACAGCAATTTTAATCGATTGTATTGTTTGAGTAATATTGTTAACAACACCCCTGTGAACTCCTAAACTTTGTGATTTTCCAACACCAAGAATTTTAACTTTATTAAATTGATTTTTTTCTCCAACCATTGCTACAATTTTTGTAGTTCCTATATCTAATCCTACAGAATAATTTTTATTCATAATTTATTTTTTTATTGCTATTAGTCTATTATTGTACACCAAGTCAACTTGTTTATATTTTTTATTTGATAAATCATTAAATTGATATAAATAAAACCCTTTCAACTTGTTTAGTTTGTTTGTTAATTGAAATTCATTTCCAAATCTTATATCAAAATCAAAATCTTTAATATTTAAGTATATATCATCTCCCTTAAGACTTATAAACTCTAATTTATTTTTAAAAAAATCATCATTCTCTAAAGCAGTAATTACTTTTAAAATTTTTAATTTATCATCTTCAGTCATAATTCCTTTTATCTTGGGTATACTGTCAATTAATGAATGTTGTTTTTTAATAATTACTCCTGAAGAATCCATATAACTATTTAATTCTATAATAGTAGCTATAGGTTCCCTGTCTTTTATATCAATTTCTAATCGCATATAGCTATTTCGATAAATATCAATACTTTTTATTGATTTAATTTTCTCAAGTTCTTTTTCGATTTTTTGAAATTCATTAATATTAATTAGATCTGAGAATTCTTTACTTCTCATTAAACTATCAACTACATTTCCGTTATCAAAATATCCAGTACTTGAATTATTTATTTTAAAATCCAGGTAACTATTATGGTCAGCAAATGAGCTTATCAAGCATGAACTTATCAATATAATTATTAAGACTACCATTTTAATTAAACTACTCATTTGCAAATATTTTTTTATTTAAATTTTCAGTAATATTTCCAGCACCTAATATTGAAATCACTTCTGATGTTGAGTTTTTTATTATATCATTAATTAGTTCTTTATTTATAATCTCTTTTTTGGAGGAACTTATCTTTTCCAGTAATACTTGTGAGTTAATTCCATCAATTGGCTTTTCCCTAGCAGGATAAATATCTAAAAGATATACCTCATCAAACTTTGATAAGATATTTGCAAAATCATCCATAAAATCTCTTGTTCTAGAAAATAAATGAGGCTGAAAAATAACAGATTTAGATTTGTTTTTATAATTACTATTTATTGTATCAAGAACTGATTCAATTTCAGTAGGATGATGTGCATAATCATCAATAACAATTTTATCATCTATTTTATATATTTCCATTCTTCTTTCTATTCCATTCAAATCAGAAAGAAATGGAAGTAATTCTGCAATTTCAATTTCTTTTATCTGATCAATTATAGAAAGAGCAGATAAAACATTTTTTAGATTATGAAGACCAATTATATTCACATATATGTTGGTAAAAAAATTATCTGGCGTTTTAAAGTCAAAAATAATTCCGTCATTTTTTATTATTATACTTGAAGCTTTATAATCAGCATCATTTTTAATTGAAAAAGTAAAATCACCTTTTATACTGACTTGCTCTTCAACAACTAAGCTATTTTTAACACTTTTTGAAAAAAGTTTAAAACTCTCAATTAAAGAGTCAAAATCTCCATAAATATCAAGATGATCACTGTCAATTGATGTAATTACTGCATAGTCTGGAGATAAGTTAAGAAAAGACCTATCATATTCATCTGCCTCAACTACAACATAATCATCTCCTGTATATAAATAATTTGAATTATAGCCCTTCATGATTCCTCCAACAAAAGCTTTAAATTTTAATCCATAAGAATAAAAAAGATCACTAATTATTGCAGTAGTTGTAGTTTTTCCATGAGTTCCTGCTACTGCAATACATTTAGAATTTTGTGAAATCTCTCCAAGAATTTCAGATCTCTTATAAATTTTATTTTTTCCATTTAAAATAAAATAATTTAGAAAAATATTATCCATTTTGATAGCAGGAGTATATACAATTTCTAAATCATCTCCCATTATGTCATTGGGAATCTCTTCAATATTTAATTTATTTGTTACACCTATTCCTTTATCTATTAATATTTCTATTGACCTATTATTCGATTGATCATACCCAAAAACAATGTTACCTTTCTCATGAAGAAATTGAGCAATCGAGGACATCCCAATACCTCCAATACCAATAAAAAAATATTTTTTATTCTCCATTTTTCAAATGTTTCTTTATTAGTTCAACAATGTCGTTTGAAGCATTAGGTAATGCTGTTTTAGAAATATTAAGTGAGAGTTCTTCTTGTAATTTTTTATCTTTTATAAGTAAATCAAGCTTGTTTCTAAATATTAAATCTAGATCCTTCTCCTCAATACAGATACATGCATGTTTTTCTTCAATTGCTTTTGCGTTTTCTAGTTGATGATTCTCCGCCACATTAGGTGAGGGGATTAAAATTGCAGGCTTTGATACAATTGCTAATTCAGAAAGAGTTAATGCGCCACTTCTAGCAATTATTAAATCAGATGAATAATAAAGAGAATCGATATCATCAATAAAATCTATTACATGGACAAAGTCTGAATTATATTTTTTATAATCTTTTAAATAGTTCTTTCCACATTGCCAAATAATAAAAATATTTTGCGAGACTATAAAGTCAATATTCTTCTCAATTGTTCTATTTATTTTATCAGAACCTAAACTTCCACCAAGAATTGAAAGTACAATTTTGGTTTCTTCAATTTTTAATTTTTTCTTTAAATTTATTAGATTATTAGAATTATAAATTGACTCTCTAACAGGGTTTCCTGTCAAGAACAATTTACTTGAAGGAAAGTATTTTTCCATCTTATCATAGGCTACAGAAATATAATTAGCATAGTTAGAAAGAAGTCTATTAGCGATTCCAGGAAATGAGTTTTGTTCTTGTATTAAAGTAGGAATTCTTAAAATTGATGAGATAAATACTATTGGGAAACTTGCAAAACCTCCTGTTCCAATAACAAATTTTGGTTTATATTTTATTACAATAAATATTGATTGAATTAAACTGATAATTAGCTTAAAAGGCAAAACTATATTTTTAAGCGAAAAAGATCTTTGAAGACCACTTATCCATAAACCTTGAATATTATAACCATGTTTAGGGACAATATTCATTTCCATTTTTCCTATTGCTCCAACAAATTTTATTTCAGCATTATTGAAAGACTCATTAATCTTATTAGCTATAGATAATGCTGGGTATATATGCCCCCCAGTTCCACCTCCAGAAATTATAAATCTATTCTTTTTCAATATTCTTTTTTTTAATTGAAGAACTTACACTAAGTATCATTCCTAGGGATATGCAAGTCATCCATGCAGATGACCCTCCACTGCTAATTAATGGTAAATTTTGGCCAGTAACAGGAATTATTTGAGTAGCAACTGAAATATTTGTAAATGCTTGAATAATAATAAAAACTCCAAGTCCTGAAACTAATATTTTTCCAAACCTATCATCGGTTCGATGTGTTATAACTAGAATTCTAAAGAACATTAACATATATAGAACTATAATCAAGGATCCACCTATAATACCATACTCCTCAACAATTATTGCAAAAATAAAATCCGAATTACTTTGTGGTAAATGATTCTTCATTATACTTTTTCCTGCCCCTATACCAATTAAACCTCCATTATTTATTGCCATTTTAGCTCTTTCTATTTGATAACTTGCATCTAAGTTTTTATTAGATCCAAAATTTTCAATCCTACTAATCCAAGTATCTACTCTATTTGGAAGTTTTTCAGGAAAAGCTTTAGCCGTCAGGAAAAAGATTGTTAATAGGAGGATTAATATTAAAAACATCTTAAATAAGTGACGTAGAGGGAATCCAGAAATTATAAGAATAACAAATAATGCGCTAAAAATTAGAAAAGCTGATGAAAAGTTAGCTGGTAGTATTAAAAATATATATGTAAATATTGGAATCCAAAGAGGAAGTAAGGTTTGAGAGAATTTAGTTTCTGATAAGTTCACTTTTGAAAGATACCTAGCTGTGTAGGTTATTAAAATTATAGCAGCAAATGAAGAAGTCTGAAAACTAATTCCAACAATTGGAATATCTATCCACCTGCTTGCTGCTGATCCCCCTATCATAGTTCCCTGGGATAAAGTATATACTAATAATACTAATCCTATTGGAAGAAACATAATTGATATACCCTTGAACATTTTAAATGGGATTAATTTCACAGATAATATTAATAAAAACCCAAAGAGAAGCACAATTAGATGTTTAACTAGATAGTAAATTGGTGATGAACCATCAACTACATATGAAAGATATGAGCTTGATGAAAAAACTGGAAAAAAAGAAAACAGAGATAGTAGTAATATAATTACTATTAAAACTTTATCCCCAAATATTAAACTTTTAGTACTCATTTATAAATTTCTAACAGCATTTTTAAATTGATTCCCTCTATCCTCATAATTTTCAAATAAATCAAAACTTGAACATGCGGGAGATAGAAGAACATTTTCTTTTTTCTCTGCAATCTTATTTGCTACTTTAACAGCTTCAGTAATTGACTCTGTTTCAACAATAATTTCTATTACTGGCTTAAATGTTTCAATAATTTTAGAATTATCTATTCCAAGACAAATAATAGCTTTTACTTTCTCTCTAACAATTGGTAGTAATTCAGTATAATCGTTTCCTTTGTCAACTCCACCTGCAATCCAGACGGTTGGAGATTTCATTGAATCAAGGGCGTAATAAGCAGCATTTACATTTGTAGCTTTTGAATCATTAATATAATTTACTCCCTTGATTTTTAAGAAATTTTCTAGACGATGTGGAAGACCCGAAAAAGTTATTAGACTTTCTCTAATAATCTCATTATCAATTTTAAGCAAATCTGAGACAGTAATTGCTGCCATTGCATTAAGTAAATTATGCCTTCCTTTAAGCGCAAACTCTTCTGTGTTTATCATAATAGTTTTTTTTTTGTTAGAAAGAATGTTATTCTCAACTAGCACTTGATTTTGATCATTATTTTTAATTCCAATTGAAATTTTATTTACTGAAGATTTTTTATTCTTTAATACATCATTTAAAACCTTATCATCTGAATTATATATTAAATAATCGGACTCATCTTGGTTCATTATAATCTTCATCTTAGCATTTACATATTTGCTAAAATCATTTTCGTATCTATCCAGGTGATCTTCAATTATATTTGTTATTACAGAAATATTTGGTTTAAATTTTTTAATATCATCAAGTTGAAAACTGCTAATTTCTAAGACATAGACATCTTTATCTCCAGAAAGAAGGGTTTTTGAAAAGCTCTCACCAATATTTCCTGCTAGACCAACATTTATTCCAGATTTATGAAGAATATGATGTATTAACTTAGTTGTAGTAGTTTTTCCATTTGTACCAGTAATACATATTTTAAATGAATTTGAATAACTACTTGCAAATTCAATTTCAGAAATAATTGGAATATTTATAGATCTGATTTTTGAGATAATTTTTGAGTTATCAGGGATTCCTGGGCTTTTAATAATTAAATCTGAAAATTCAATTTTATCAAAAGTGTGTTTGTTCTCTTCAAATCTGATAGAATTTTCTTGAAATATTGATTTTATATCTTTTCGGATTTTAGAATTATCAGAAACAAATACATTATGACCTTTTTGATTTGCTAACATAGCTGCCCCAAATCCACTTTCCCCAGCTCCAAGAATAGTAATATTTTTTATCATCTAATTTTTAGTGTTAAGATTGTGATAAGAGCTAAGAAAATTCCAATAATCCATAACCTTGAAACTATTTTACTTTCATGATATCCAACTTTTTGAAAATGATGATGAATTGGAGACATTAAAAAAATACGTTTACCTATACCTGTTCTTCTCTTGGTTATTTTGAAATAGCTGACTTGAAGAATAACTGATAATGCTTCTAAGAGAAAAACTCCACATAAGATTGGAATTAATAATTCTTTCCTTATTAATATAGAAATAACTGCGATTAGACCTCCAACAGTCAAACTTCCAGTGTCTCCCATAAAAACAGAAGCTGGATATGTATTATACCACAGAAAACCAACTAATGATCCTAATAATGCAGCAATAAAAATTGTAATCTCTCCAACTCTTGGTATATACATAATGTTGAGATAATCTGAGAAAATTATATTTCCTGAAGTCCATGCAAAAACACCAAGTGTAAATACAATTATAGCAGACAGACCAGCAGATAATCCGTCTAATCCATCTGTCAAATTATTTGAGTTTGAAACTGCTGAGATAATAAATATTATCACTGGAATTAATATTATCCATAAAAATCTATCTCCATATTTGAATATAGAATTTGATATTTTGCTGTAGTCTAACTCATTATCTTTAAAGAATGGTATAGTTGTCTTAAATGATTTAATTTCTTCAACTTTAGAAAACTCAATCTTATCATTATTTGAATTTTTATCAAACTCAACTATTGTAATATCATTATTTGATAAAAGAATTAATGCAACAAAAATTCCTAATAATGATTGACCAGCTATTTTAAACTTACCTTTTAATCCTTTTTTATCTTTCTTAAATACTTTAATATAGTCATCAATAAAGCCAATAGATCCAAGCATTAGTGTTGAAAATATTAATATTTGAATATAAATATTTTCAAGATTAGACATTAGAATTACTGGAATAAGTGTTCCTATAATAATTATCAAACCTCCCATAGTAGGAGTTCCTACTTTTTTGTCTTCACCATCTAGTCCAAGCTCTCTAATATTCTCTCCTATTTGTTTTCTTTTTAAATAATTAATAATTTTTTTTCCAAAAATAATAGATATAATAAGTGATAATAATACAGATACAGCAGCTCTAAAAGATAAATAACTAAATAAACTAGCACCTGGAAAATTAAATTGACTTTCTAATATTTCGAACAGATAGTATAACATTTTTATTTATTAAAAATTTGTTTTGCGATTTTAAAATCATCAAACTGTATTCTTTTATTATTTTTTAGTTCTTGATAATCTTCATGACCTTTTCCAGCTATTAGAACTATATCACCTTGTTCACTGCTCTCTTTTGCTTCTATAATTGCTTTTAACCTCTCTATTTCTACTGTAATTTTATCAGTATTAAATTTTGAAACTCCCCCGATCATATCTTCAATAATTGAAATTGGATCTTCAGACCTTGGATTATCTGAAGTAAATATTACTCTTGAGCTTAGATCAGAACAAATTTTACCCATAATCGAACGCTTATCTTTATCTCTATCTCCTCCACAACCAATTACGGTTATGAGATTTTGAGTTGATGATTTTATTTTATTAATAGTTGATATTACATTTTCAATTGCATCTGGAGTGTGAGCATAATCAACTATAACTGTAACTTTGTTTGTTGACAAAAAAGATTGCAACCTTCCAACTACACTTTCAAGCATACTAATAGCAGTTAGTAATTTTATTTTATCAATGTTGTATAGTTTTCCTACAGAGTATATAGCTAATAAATTAGAAGCGTTAAAATTACCTATTAGCTTAGTCCAAATTTCACTACTATCTATACTTAGAAGCATTCCATTTAATTGTTGTTCAATTATTCTTGATGAAAAATTTGACTTTGACTTTAATGAATATGAGTAAACTTTAGCTGAAGTATTTTGAACCATATATTTTGCATTTTTGTCGTCTATATTGATTAGTGCAAAAGCTTTTTTATCTAATCTATCAAACACAATTTTTTTCGTATCTCTATATTCTTTGAATGACTTATGATAATCAAGATGGTCATGAGTAAGGTTGGTGAAAATCATTCCCTTAAAATCAAGTCCATTAACTCTTTTTTGATAAATCCCATGTGACGATACTTCAATGAAACAAACTTGAATATTCTTTTTAATCATTTTTGATAAATGATGATTAAGAGTTATTGGATCAGGAGTTGTGTTTTTTGAAGTTTCGATGAAATCATCATATTCAATATTAATAGTTGAAACTAATCCTGATTTAATATCTAAATCATTATATAATTTATATAAAAGTGATGCTATTGTTGTTTTTCCATTTGTTCCTGTGACACCTATCAAATCTATTTTTGAGGATGGATTATCATAAAAATTTGTAGCAATTATTGAAAGTGCTGATTTTGAACAATTAACACATATATAAACTGAATTATTTTTTTTAAAATTTTTAGGTAATTTTTCACAAACAATAACAGATGCTCCTCTTTTAAGAGATTGATCAATGAAATCATGACCATCAATATTGTAACCTTTAACAGCAACAAAAAGTGTGTTGTTTTCAACATTTCTTGAGTCAAAAGTTATTTTTTTAATATCTATATCAGTATCACCATAAACTGAATTAATATTTACTTTAAATAATATATCTTTTAACTTTTTCAAAATAGCAGATTCTTTTTACTTATTTCAATTTCAATTGGAATTCTAGTTATAATTTTTTGAGCTACTTTTTTAAATACCGGAGCAGCTACTGAATTTCCATAATAACCTTTAGATTTATTAGGTTTATTTATAACTACTATAGCAGAATATTTTGGATTATCTGCGGGAAAATAACCTACAAAACTTGACACATAATCTGTCTTATCAGAAGCATATCCTGTCTGACTTGTTCCGGTTTTTCCTGCAATTTTAATATTTTCATCATATATATTATTTGCTGTTCCCCATGGTTTTTCAACTACATTTATTAGCATTTTTTGAACTGATTTTAGTGTTTTATTAGAGCAAATAGAAGACATTATCACCTCTCTATTTATCTTATAAACTGGCTCCTGACCAAAAGCACCAATACTTTTAATGAAGCTAGGTTTTACCATCTCTCCATTATTTGCAACTGCATTATAAAACGTAAGTGTTTGTAGAGGTGTCATACTAACTCCGTATCCAAAAGCCATCCAAGGAAGAGAAAGTCCACTCCAATCTTTATCTGAAGGGTGAGGAATTTTAGGATTACCTTCTCCCTCAATATCTATATTAATCTTTTGATCAATTTTCATATTAATTAATCTGTCTACAAATCTTTCTGGATTATCTTTATAATTATCATAAATCATCTTAACTATTCCCGTATTCGAAGAAACCTCAAAAGCTCTAGAAATTGGAATTTTTCCATACCCTCTTCTGTTAGAGTCTTTAACCTCTTCATTATAAAATTTTAGCACTCCATTACCTGTGTCAATAGAATCTGTTGGACTTATCACACCATCTTCTAAAGCTGCTATTAGACTCATTAATTTAAATGTTGAACCTGGTTCTTGACTCTCCCATATACCGTAATTAATTTTTTCATAATATTTGCCCTCAGAGGTTCTTCCCAAATTTGAAATAGCCTTAACCTTTCCAGATTTAGTTTCCATTAAAATCATTGTTCCATGATCAGCTTCATATTTTTCTAATTGATATAATAATTCATGATGAACCATATCTTGAATTTGTGTATCAATTGTAGTATGAACATCATAACCTGGAATTGGTTTTCTTTTGTAATTAACCGTCATCGGTTTCCACTGCCCATCAGCAATTTTTTGCATTAATCTTAGACCACTTTTACCGGAAAGATATTCTGAGTAAGCACCCTCAAGTCCAACTCTCTTATATTTACCATCAAGCAACTTTTCATAACCAATTGTTCTTTCTGCAACTTTACCTAAATGACTTTGTCTAGTATGTTGCTCTTTAACTATTAATCCCCCTTTATAGATTCCTTGATTAAAAATTGGAAATGACTTAATCTTATTGACATCTGTAATTGATAAATTTTTACCTATTAATAAATATCTATTATTATTTAATCTTGCATTTTTAAGATGGTTAAGAAAATATTCTTGAGTTGTATTAAAATATGCTGATAACTCTTTAGATAAATCTGAAATATTATCAAAATAAATACTTGATGAAGGTGTTTTTGAATCCCATCTTAATTCATATTTTACAACAGTAGATACTAATAGGTCACCATTATCTGAATAAATATTACCCCTAGGTGATTCAACTTCAATATTCTTTACAGCTTCGATTTTAGATTTTGTAACTGATTCAACTTCAATGTTTTGTAAATAAAAAATCTTACCAATTAAAAAAAATGAAAACAATAGAGACAAAAAGAATATTATATTCATTCTATTAGCTATTCTATTATTCGATTTACTCATTTTAATCTTTAATTATTAGTTTAATTGGTTGGTATTTTGATATTGAAAGTCCGTTATCTTTTAATCTAGATGTTACTTTAGATTCCATCTTAACATACATCAAATCTAATTTTGTGGAAACTGAAACACTATTAAGAGTGTTAACTTCTTTGTTTAGTTTTGTTATTAAGAATATTTTTTGATCTGCACTATGACTACTATATATTGTAAACATGAGTAAAACTGAAACAAACAATAGCATCCTCCAATTCTTCAAAGAATCTTTACCAGCTAAAAAGTCAATATTGACAAATGATAAAAAGTTTTTCATGTTCTTTCTGCAATTCTAAGTTTTGCACTTCTTGATCTATTATTTTTTAAAATTTCATTTTTTGAAGGTGTAATCATCTTACCAACTTTAATTAAATTCAATCTTTTATTTCCATATAAATCTGAAGATGTCTGTTCCCTAAATCCTCCATTTTGTATGAATTTTTTTACTAACCTATCCTCAAGAGAATGATAAGAAATACAAACTAATCTTCCACCTTTTTTTAAATACTGAGATGATTTATCCAATAAGCTCTTTATCACTTCTAGCTCATCATTGACTTCAATTCTAATTGCTTGAAAAATTTTAGCAAAAAATTTATTTTCCTCTTTTTTATTTGTTAGAGGTAATAGAATTTTTTTAAGATCACTAGTTGAATTAATCTCTTTAATCATTCTTTGAGATATAATAGCATGAGTGATTTTTCTATAATTTTTGAGTTCTCCAAAATTTTTAAAAATATACTCTAACTGATCTTTTTTAAAATTATTAACAACCTCTTTAGCATCAATTTTTTGAGAATTATTCATTCTCATATCTAGCTCTGAATCAAATCTTGTTGAAAAACCCCTACTTTCATTATCAATTTGATGTGATGAAATTCCAAAATCAGCAAGCAATCCATCAATTTTCTTAATCTGAAAATAGTTTAAGTAGTTATTTAAATATTTGAAATTTGATTTAACAAGATTTAATCTTTTATCTAATAGTTTGTTTTCTATTGCATCTTGATCCTGATCAAATGCAATTAATCTTCCATTTGGATTTAGATTGTTTAAAATCTCTTTAGAGTGACCTCCTCCTCCAAAAGTTGCATCAACATAAATTCCATTAGGGTTTATTTTTAAACCAATTATTGACTCTTTAAGAAGGACTGGTTTATGATACATTTTCATCTTTTTTGTCTCCCATTACTTCCTCTGCTAGATTTCCAAAATCAATTTTTGCGTCATCTATTGCATTTTCATAAGAATCTTTATCCCAGATTTCAAGAATATTTACTGCAGATGAAACAACTATTTCTTTAGAGATTTTAGCATGAGCTATTAAATCTTTTGGAATTAAAATTCTTCCTGACATGTCGATGTCAATCTTTCTAACACCAGCAGTAAATCTTCTTATAAAGTCGATGTTTTTTTTATTGAATCTATTTAGCTTATTTATCTTAAGCATTAAGTTATCCCACTCTTTTGATGGATACAACTCTAAACAAGAATTAAAAACTGCTCTTTTAATAACAAATCCACTTTTTAATTTATCGGACAACTGTTTCTTTAATGAAATTGGAAGCATGATTCTTCCTTTTTCATCTGCTTTACATTCGTATGTCCCTATGAAGTGTTGCATTAATTGGTTGCTTTAATCAAATATAAAATTTATTTACCACTTTTTACCACTTTTTACCACTTTGTTAATAAATTATTTAAATACAGTTTATAATATTGATTATCAACTAAATAGATTATAAAATAAAAAGGTTATTCTTTATGCATATATTTGTAAATAAGTCAAAAACTATGGAAAAAGAGTTGATCAAAGAAGAGGGGTTTAGTTACATCGAGAAAGGAGAAGGAAGACCAATAATTATTTTACATGGATTAATGGGAGGATTAAGCAACTTCCAAGGTGTTTTTGAACACTTCCCATTAAATAATTATAAGGTAATTATCCCTGAACTACCCGTTGACAGCACACCTATTTTAAAAACAAATGTTGCTACTTTTTCAAAATTTGTAAAAGAATTTATTGATTTTAAAAATCTTAAAGATGTTGTTTTATTAGGGAATTCTTTAGGTGGCCATGTGGGACTTCTTTTTACAAGAGATTATCCTGAATTAGTAAGTGGCTTAATAATAACTGGCAGCTCAGGTCTTTATGAGAAGTCACTGATTGGAGATGGATATCCAAAAAGAGGTAATTATGAATATATCCAGATGAAAGCTGAAGAGGTATTCTATGATCCTAAAGTAGCTACTAAAGAAATAGTTGATGAAGTTTTTGCAAGTGTTAATGATCGTGAAAAACTAATGAGAACATTATCTTTAGCAAAAAGTGCCATCAGACACAATATGGCAGATGACCTTCCTAAAATGGAAACAAAAACTTTAATTGTATGGGGAAGACAAGATGTTGTTACTCCACCAAATGTTGCAGAGGATTTTAATTCTTTACTTCCAAATTCAGATCTAATATGGATTGATAAATGTGGACATGCTCCTATGATGGAACATCCAAATGATTTTAACAATATAATGGAAAATTGGCTTTTAAAGAATAAATTATAATCAATTAGATTATGAAAATCATTAATTCAGTTTTTGAAAAAAGCAGTAAAACCATTGATCAATGTCCAAATAAAAACCTGCCTGAATTTGCTTTTGTAGGCAGATCAAATGTAGGTAAATCATCACTTATAAATTCATTGTTAAACAATAAATCAATTGCTAAAATTTCCTCTAAACCCGGTAAAACATTGCTAATAAATCATTTTAGAATAAACGATAAACTATTTATTGTTGATCTTCCAGGATATGGCTATGCTACTGTTTCAAAAAAAATAAAAGAAGACATTAAAACCATACATGAAGATTATTTTAAACTAAGAAAGGAACTATTGTACACCTTACTTCTTGTTGACATAAGACACGATATTCAAAAAAAAGATATTGAATTTATGGAGTTCTTAATCAGTAACTATTGTCCTTTTGTAATAATTTTTACAAAATCTGATAAATTAAAAAACAATCAATTAGATAAACAAGTCGAAAACTTGAAAAAACAACTTTCTAAGTATTGGGAAGATTTCCCTAAAATGTTTGTTACTTCTTCAAAAACAAAAACAGGGATTAGTGAAATTCAAAGCTTTATTGAGTCTTCCATAAAAAAATATGCTATTTAGATTGATCTGAAATTCTATTTTCAAATTCAATACAAAAATCTTCAATTAAGTTTACCAAGTTTTCTTCACCAGTGGCTTTAGATATAGACTGTTTCATTGATAAAAAAGTTTGAAGAGTGAAAGTTTTCATTTCATCAACTGGCATTTCTTTTGTCCATAAATCCATTTTTAAAGTTTCCTTTTTTTTACTATCCCAAAAAGAAAGCAACATAGCTTTTGAAGACTCGTCTAACATACCACCATCCGGCGCTGACCATGAAATTTGTTCAGGTATATTATTATTATCCAACTTAACTTTAATTGTTATTTCTGTTTCTTTCATTTAATTTTTTTAAACACTAGATTTGCACAAATATATAATTTAATATTAGTTGATGAAATATCCTGAAAAAGTTTCAAAACATATAGTTAGTTGGACAGATAATTATCTTAATAGAAGTAAAATGAAAGGGTTTGTAGTTGGTGTTTCTGGAGGAATTGACTCAGCACTGACATCAACAATATGCGCTGAAACCGGGAGAAATGTTCTTTGTCTTGAAATGCCTATTTATCAAGGTGAAGATCAAGTTTCAAGATCTAAAAAACATATTGAATGGCTTAAGAAGAAATACTCAAATGTAAGCTCTATGACTATTAACTTAGATAAAACTTTTGATTCATTCGTAAATTCTATTCCTAATGTCAAATCTCCAGAAAATGAATTAAGCCTAGCTAACTCAAGATCTAGATTGCGAATGGTTACATTATATTATTTCTCAGCATTAAAAAAATATATAGTTGTAGGTACAGGAAATAAAGTTGAAGATTTTGGTATTGGATTCTACACCAAGTATGGAGATGGTGGTGTAGATATTAGCCCAATTGCAGATTTATTAAAATCCGATGTTTATTCTTTGGCTAAGTTTTATAATATCAATAATGAGATTATTGAGGCATTACCAACTGACGGTCTTTGGAATGATAATAGAAATGATGAAGATCAAATTGGAGCTTCATATGAAGAGCTTGAAAAAGCAATGCAGATAGCTAACAAATTAGAATATCAACTTTCTGAGAGAGATAAAGAAGTTTTAAAAATTTATAAAACGTTAAATTCTTCAAACAGACATAAAATGCTACCAATACCCGTTTGTAAAATTCCAAAAGATTATCTTAGATAAATTGAAAAAATTAAAAATCTTAATTATTGACACAAATCCAATTATTAATATTGGATTTAAATCTATCTTTAAAAACTCAATAATATTTGAGGTAGCTGCATTTTCCAGTAACAAAAACGAAATTAATGAGATAATAAGTCAAAAAGAAATTGATTTAGTTATATCTGAAATTAGTTTCAAAGATGGAAATGTAAAAGATGTTTTAAAATTATTCAAGAAAAAAGATATTGACATCCCTTTAGTGATATTTACTTCTGAATCAAATGAAAATAAATCTGTTAACCTTCTAAAAAGTGGAGCCTCAGGATTTATTTCAAAAAATTTAAGAAAAAAAACAATAAAACGTATTCTTCAAGATATAGCTTATACAAAATATGGGGCAAAAGAATTGAATAAGTTTACTAGACTTAAAAACAGATTTAGCTTTGATTATAATACAGAAAAATTAAATAGTCTTTCAAAACGCGAATTAGAAGTTTTAAAGTTATTCTTTAGAGGAGAGAGAAATATTGAAATTTCTAGAAAACTAAATATTAATCAAAAAACAGTAAACACTTATATAACAAGAGTTATGAAAAAGCTTGAAGTTAATTCCAAAACTGATTTGTACTTATTAGCAAGAAAACACATTAAACAACCCTATTAAGTTTAGCTGAAAGTACTTTTTTAAGCTTATAATAGCTCATTACTTGTTCTAAAGTGTCATTCTTATCATCTTCTTTTTGAAACTCCTGTAGCTCAATAATTTTTTTATCTATTAGAAATCTTCTCATATTTAATATTGTTTCATTTACAAGCTGACTTAATTCACTACCAATTTTTTTTACATAAATATTCTTTCTTTCCCAATCATGTAATTGATACTTGTCATCATTTATTAAAATATCCGATACAATTTTACTAGAATTTGAGTCTAAATCATTTATAAAACTATCAATTGAGACAGTTGTTTCATTATGAAATCCATTTATTAGTTTATTGTAAATATCCTTAAATGGAGAATGGGTAAATTCAATTTCATCTTGCTGAAGATCTAAATATATTTTTTCAAACACTTTGGATCTAATTTCTTTTTTAGTTTCGAGCACTTTTCCATTTTCATCCTTACTAAGTCGAGTATCTTCAAATAAAATTTCTTCAGCTCCATATTTTAAAAGGATGCTAATAATTTGTCTTTCCAGTTGATAAATATAGCTTGATGTATTCTCATTTTTGGAACTTTGAACTTTAACAATTTTTCTATCGTATAATTTTTTAGATGATTTTTTTAATGATTTACTATTTTCAATATTAGCAAAAGACCTGAAAAGTGAAGCTTCATCAATTTCTAGAATAGATGACAATTTTTTTATATAAATTTCTTGCTTTAATGAGTCTGGAATCAGTGAAATTGATTTAAGAATATTTTTTATAAGAGCTACTTTTTTATCTTCATCATTATGAAAGCCAGAGTTTATATAAAGTTTAAAATCAATAAAATCTTTTGATTCTTTTTCAATGTAGTCTAACATAAAATCCTTTTTATTTTTTTTTACAAAACTATCAGGATCTTCCCCATCTGGGAAAGTACAAATTTTTACATTTAAGCCTTCTTCTAAAATCATATCAATACTCCTTAATGATGCTGAAAGACCAGCCTGATCACCATCAAATAATATTATAATATTAGAAGTAAGCCTTTTAATTAGAATAATTTGATCTTTAGTAAGAGATGTTCCAGATGATGCTAATACATTTTTGATTCCATGTTCGTGAAGTTGAATTACATCCATATACCCCTCAACTAATAAACAGACATCATCTCTTACTATAAATTGTTTTGATTCATATATCCCATATAATGTCTTACTCTTATTATAGATTTTACCTTCGGGAGAATTAATATACTTAGCTATCTTTTTAGTAGAATCGACTACTCTTCCACCAAAACCGACAATTCTTCCTGCTATACTTTTAATTGGAAAAATAATCCTTCCTCTAAACCTATCAATTTTTTTATCAGCAGAAAATAATACCAGCCCTGTTTTCTCAAGAAAATTATCAGAATACCCTTTATTTGATGCACTCTTATAAAACTCATTTTGTGAATCATTACTATATCCTAAACTGAAATTTTGAATAGTAGACTTGGATAGCCCTCTATCAATTAAATATTTTTTTATTCTATCCTGTTTTGAATATACTTCCTCAAAATATGTCAATGCATAGGAGTTAATAATAAATAAAGATTCCCTTTCATTTCTTTCTTCAATATTTTCAGCACTTTCTGCTGTTTCTATTATTTCAATATTATATTTATTAGCCAGATATCTTATAGACTCAGGATAATTAAACTGTTCGTGTTCCATTAAAAATGCAATTACATTTCCACCTTTACCTGAACTAAAGTCTTTCCAGATTTGTTTTGAAGGAGAAACAATGAAACTAGGGGTCTTTTCATTTGTAAAGGGACTCAAACCTTTAAAATTAGCACCAGTTTTTTTAAGAGCGATAAAGTCAGAAATCACCTCTTCAACTCTAGAAAACTCAAAAACTTTATCTATTGTATTCTTGCTAATCAATTTAATATATTTAATGTCAATATAATAAATTAATACTTTCGATCAATTATATAATCTAACAGAATTTTAATTGATTCTTTTGAATCATTATCTGGGAATTTTTTAAGTATATTAATAGCGCTATTCTTATAGTCAAGCATTTTATTATAAGAATACTCAAACCCTTTATATTTAATTATAAATTCATTAACCAATTTCTTGTCAGACATAGTATACTTTTTCTTTTTAAGAATAGCTTTTATTACTTTTTTATCTTGATAAGTTGACTGTTTAATTGAAAAAATTAATGGCAAAGTGATTTTTTGAGATTTTAAATCTGACTTTGTAGGTTTACCAATTCTCTTGGTTGTAAAGTCAAAAAGGTCATCTTTAATTTGAAATATTATTCCTAAATAATTACCAAAAGCTTCAATGTCATTTAAATCTTTATTTCCTGAAGAAATTGAACCTAATTTGCAACAACATGAAAAAAGTGATGCAGTTTTTTTGGATATCAAAAGAATGTAATCTTCTTCAGATAAATTAAAGTTTTTTGATTTCTGAATTTGAAATAACTCACCTTCAGAAATTTCTTTAACTGCTTTTGAAACTTCGTTTAATAAGTCATAGTCTTTATTTTCGGTTGAAAGAAGAAGGGCTTTTGATAAAAAAAAATCTCCAATAAGAACTGAGATTTTGTTTTTCCATAGAGCATTTAATGTTAAAAAATTACGCCTTATGTTGCTGTCGTCAACTACATCATCATGAATCAGTGAAGCAGTATGAATTAGTTCTACAAGATTAGCAGCTCTGAAGGATTTCTCATTTAAAGATCCTTTTGAAAACATTTTAGCAAAAAGCAAAACAAGAACAGGTCTAATTTGCTTACCTTTTCTATTAAGAATATAAATTAGAATAAGATCTAAAAGCTTAACTTTTGAAGAAACTGAATTATAGAATTGTTTTTCAAAAATTTTTAATTCTTGATTAATTGGTTTTTTTATTTTTTCCGTGATCTTCAAACCTTATTTAGATAATCATCATTGCATCACCATAGGAAGAAAATTTATATTTCTTTTTCATAGCTTCCTTGTATGCCTTCATGATAAAATCCTTATCACCAAAAGCCGCAACCATCATTAGTAGTGTTGATTTTGGTGTATGAAAATTAGAAATCATTGAATTAGCAATGGAAAAATCATATGGTGGATAAATAAATTTATGAGTCCAACCATTATAAGGGTTTAAAGTACCAAATGATGAAACAGAACTCTCAAGCCCCCTCATTACAGTTGTACCTACTGCACATATTTTTTTATTATTTTTTAATGCATTATTAATTATGTCAGCTGATTGTTGCTTAATAATTAATTCTTCTGAGTCCATCTTATGCTTAGAAAGATCTTCAACATCAACTGGGCTGAATGTTCCAAGACCTATATGTAATGTGATTTCTGGAAGAAGCACTCCTTTAATCTCTAATTTTTTTAGTAAATGTTTCGAAAAATGAAGACCAGCTGTTGGAGCTGCAACAGCTCCTTCATTTTTTGCATAAATTGTTTGAAACCTTTCATTATCTTGAGGCTCAACAGGTCTATCGATATACTTTGGCAAAGGAGTTTCACCAAGTTCCTTAAGTTTACTCCTAAATTCATCATAAGGACCATCAAAAAGAAATCTTAATGTTCTTCCTCTAGAAGTTGTATTATCAATAACCTCGGCAACTAAACTTTCATCTTCTCCAAAATACAATTTATTACCAATTCTAATCTTTCTTGCAGGGTCAACTAGAACATCCCAAAGTCTTTGATCTTGATTAAGTTCTCTTAGAAGAAAAACCTCAATTCTTGCACCAGTTTTTTCTTTATTACCAAATAATCTAGCAGGAAAAACTTTGGTATTATTTAGAACAACAACATCTCCATCATCATAAAACTCAATAATATCTTTAAAAACTAAATGCTCTATTGTTTGTTCTTTTCTATTTAAGAGCATTAGCTTACATTCGTCCCTTTCGACCGAAGGATATTGTGCAATATGTTTATCAGGTAATTTATATTCAAAGCTTGATAATTTCATAATCAAATATTTGGTGAGCAAATATAACCTTCTCAAACACTAAAAGTCAAGTAATTAAGTAATTATATTTGAGAAATATTAAACCCCACTGATTTAAGATCATTCCAAAAATTTGAATAAGACTTAGATACAACCTCTGGATTATTAATAATGAGTGGATTAATTAGAGATAATGGAGCAAAAGACATAGCCATCCTGTGGTCATTATATGTGTCTATAGTAATGCCTGATTTTAATTTAGAATTATTTTTTAAAGTAATTGATTGATCTGACACTTCAACTCTATCTACATCAAATTTTTCTATCTCTTTTTTAAGTGCCATTAATCTATCCGTTTCCTTTATTTTTAAGGTATGTAAACCCTTTAAATTACAATCTACACCAAGGCCTAGACAAGTAATTATAATAGTTTGAGCTAAGTCTGGGTTATCCTCAAGATTAATTGAAATAATATCAGGAAGTTCAATATTATTTTTTTTTAAGTGAATTTTATTATCTCTAAAACTTGTTTCAACACCAAATTTTCTATAAATATTTTCAACTCTAGAATCACCCTGAATACTTTTTTTAAAAAATGTTGAAATAGTTATTTCTGAATAATCAGACAAAGCGACTAAACTATAATAATAAGAAGCTGAACTCCAATCAGATTCTACAGTTTGATCTGAAATATCATCAGCTAGAAAAGGTTTTACAATAATTTTATCTGACTGAATAATAACCTCACCTCCCAATCTTTCAATCAATATTTTTGTCATTTTAATATAAGGCAGAGAAGTAATTTTGGTAGATAAATTAATTTTCAACCCATCCCTCAAAGAAACACCTAACATCATTAAAGAGGATATGTATTGAGAACTTACGTTTGCGGGCAAGCTGACTAGATTATTGGTTATCAGCTTACCTTTAAGTTTAATAGGTGGATACCCTTCACTTTCAAGATATTCAATCTCAGCACCTATATTATTTAAAGCATCAACTAAAATTGAAATAGGTCTTTGCTTCATTCTTTCAGAACCAGTTAAAATTTTTGAAGAATTGATAATTGATGAATAATAAGAAGTTAAAAATCTCATAGCAGTTCCTGCGTGACCAATATCAATTTTCTCATCTTCTGATTTTAAAGCAGAAATCATTGTATTAGTATCATCAGAATCTGATAGGTTAAAAATTTTAAAAAAAGAAGTATAAGCCCTTAAAATAAGTAACCTATTAGATTCACTTTTAGATCCACTAATTTTTATTTCACCTTTAAGACTTCTTTCTTCTTTTGATATTATATACACTATTGAAGTTTTGTATTTGACTTATGTCTATTTGCGTCTCGCTTTGTTTTTTTATCTAGATTTAACTGAAACGATCTTTCAAGATCTATTCCAGTTTGATTTGCAAGACAAATTAAAACAAAAAGCACATCAGATAATTCGTCAGCTAAATTTTCAGTATTATCATCTTTTTTTGAACTTTGCTCACCATATTTTCTTGCTATAATTTTAGCTACCTCGCCTACTTCTTCTGATAAAATTGCCATATTTGTTAGTTCATTAAAATATCTAACTCCATGAAGACTTATCCAATCATCAACCTTTTTTTGAGCTTTTTTTAAATCCATAATTAGTTGTTTTTATTTAGCATTTTCCACAATCCTTCTTTTAGTTCAGAAACTCCGAAAGTGTTAATAGATGATATTATAAAAAAAGGAATCGACTTAAATTCTTTTTTTAAAATTACTTCAAATTCTTTAATCAATTCATCATCCATTAAATCACACTTACTGAAAGCAATCATGAAATCCTTATCAGCCAGCTCAGGATTATATTTAATAAGTTCCTTTCTCAAAATATTAAAATCCTTTTTAACATCCTTAGTATCGACAGGAATCATAAAAAGAAGAATAGAATTTCTTTCAATATGTCTTAAAAAATAGTGACCAAGACCTCGCCCTTCACTAGCACCCTCAATTATTCCAGGAATATCTGCCATTACAAATGATCTGTAGTCTGACATTTCTACTATGCCTAAATTTGGCTTAAGAGTTGTAAATTCATAATCTGCAATTTTTGGTTTTGCATCTGACAAAACAGATAGTAAAGTTGACTTTCCAGCATTTGGGTAACCAACAAGACCAACATCTGCTAGGACCTTTAATTCTAGTGTTATTTGAAGTTCTTCTCCTGGTAGACCTGCTTGTGAATATCTTGGAGTTTGATTTGTTGGAGATTTAAAATGGAAATTACCACGACCTCCTTTTCCTCCTTTTAAAAGAATTATTTCTGTTTTTTCTTCATTTACTTCAAAGAAAACATCATCAGTGTTTGTGTCTTTTATTATAGTTCCCAGAGGAACATCTACAATAACGTCTTCACCACTAATTCCAGATTTTCTTGAACTACCCCCATCTCCTCCATTACCTGCTTTAAAATGTTTTTTAAATCTAAAACTTTGAAGTGTCCAGAGATTAGCATTTCCTCTTACAATAATATTTCCTCCATGGCCACCATCACCCCCATCAGGGCCTCCCTTGGGTACATATTTTTCTCTTCTCAAGTGAGTTGAGCCTCTACCACCCTTTCCTGAGCGAATAGTAAGTTTTACATAATCTACAAAGTTGTCAACAATCATATAACCTTAGATTAAACTATCGATAAGATTAAACAATCTTAAAGTAATATCATCAATAGAACCCTTACCGTCAACTGAATAAAATTTGTTTTGATTTTTATAAAAATTAATAAGTATTGAAGTCTTATTATTGTACTCATTAAATCTATTCTTAATTTTATTTACATCTTGATCATCAGATCTATTTGTAATTTTTCCTCTTTCAAGTAATCTTGATATTAACTCATCTTCACTAACATCAAGGGCAATTGTAGCATTAATATTATGATTTATTGATTCTAAAAAAAAATCAAGAGACTCCGCTTGATTTAAAGTTCTGGGAAAGCCATCAAAAATATATCCTTTAACATCTTTATTTAACAAAACCTCATTTTCAAGCATTTTAATTGTAACAGAGTCAGGAACTAAATCTCCATTGTCTAAATAGGATTTAGCTTCTAAACCAAGCTTAGTTTCAGTAGTAATATTTTTTCTAAATAAATCTCCAGTAGAAATATGATATAAATCATATTTATTCTTTAAGAAATCTGCTTGAGTTCCTTTGCCTGAACCTGGTTTTCCAAAAATTATAATGTTAAACATAGGCACAAATATATTTAAAATGTTTCTTATTCTTTACTGTCTTTAAAGTAATGCTTATTTTTGATCAATGTTTAGAGAAAATAGAATAATTGGAATATTAGGTGGAGGACAACTTGGTAAAATGATTCTGGATGTATCTAACAGATGGGATCTTAAAGTATTTGTACTTGACCCAGACATTAACTGCTCATCTAGTAAATTATGTTCTAAGTTTTTCAAGGGTGATTTAATGGACTATGATACTGTAGTTGAATTTGGTAAAAATGTTGATTTAATTACTATTGAAATAGAGAATGTTAATGTTGAAGCATTAAAATTTCTAGAGTCACAAGGAAAAAAAGTTTATCCTCAACCTAATGTAATTGAAATAATTCAAGATAAATCAAAACAAAAAGAGTTTTATAGAAATAATGAAATACCTACTTCATTTTTCAAAAATTGTAATGGAATTGAAGAGGTTAAAACTTTAATAAAGAGTGGAAAAATATCTTTTCCTTTTATCTGGAAAGCATCCAAAATGGGTTATGATGGCTATGGAGTTAATAAAATATCTAATCATAAAGATCTAGAAAAATTAAATGATTGTCATTGTGTTATTGAAGATTTAATCTCAATAAAAAAAGAACTCTCCGTTATGGTTGCCTCTAGAGAATCAGGAGAGATAGCCAATTACCCTACAGTTGAAATGGAGTTTAATAAAATATCTAATCAGGTGGAATATATTTTATCTCCTGCTCAAATTTCAAATGAATTAAAGATAAAAGCTGAAAAACTTGCTACAATTGTTGCGGAAAAATTTAAGATATTTGGAATAATTGCTGTAGAAATGTTTTTAACGTCTGAAAATGAACTTCTAGTAAATGAAGTCGCCCCAAGACCTCATAATAGTTATCATTTTTCAATTGAAGGTTCTCACACAAGTCAGTTTGAACAATTTTTAAGAGCAATTTTAGATGTACCGTTAGGAAGTACTAATATATTAATGAATTCAGTAATGGTTAATCTAGTTGGTGAAAAAGCTTCTAGGGGGATAGTAGCTTACAAAAATTTTGAGCAAATTATTGGTATAGAAGGAGTTAATCCTCATATTTACGGTAAAATTGAAACTAAGCCTAATAGGAAAATGGGGCATGTAACTATAATTAAC
>Ga0222719_10000330_pt1 | contig 47867 bp, 42 predicted proteins | sample C33_34DmetaG_FD_165039 | JGI IMG/M metagenome (GOLD analysis project Ga0222719, IMG submission 165039) | Estuarine water microbial communities from San Francisco Bay, California, United States - C33_34D | ecosystem: Environmental > Aquatic > Marine > Unclassified | place: USA: California...
AAAAAAAAAAAAAAAAAATATTTATTTTTGATAGTTTAAAAAAAAAAATCTATGATGGTTATAAAAAAAAAAATCGTAGATCAATCAAAATACTTTTAGAAAAGTTTTACAAAGAAAATAAAATCAATGAAATTTTATTATTTTTTAAAACTTATAAGTTATTATTTAAAATTGATAATAAAATTAAAAATTTAAGATAAATCAGTTATTCTTATCAATTTTTAAAACTCCAATAAATGCTTCCTGTGGTATCTCTACTCTGCCAAATTGTTTTGATCTTGCTTTACCTTTTTTCTGCTTCTCCAAAAGTTTTCTTTTTCTGTCTGTTGCACCTCCACCATGAATCTTGGTTAAAACATCTTTTTTAAAACCTTTTATTGTTTCTCTTGCTATTATTTTACCACCTATCGCAGCCTGCACTGGGATCATAAAATTGTGCCTAGGTATCAAATCTTTTAATTTTTCACATACTTCTCTACCTGTCTTTTGAGCGAAATCTTTATGAATCATCATCGCTAATGCATCGACTGGTTCTGCATTAACTAAAATTCCAAGTTTTACTAAATCACCTTCTCTATGTTCAATTATTTCATAATCAAAACTAGCATATCCACTAGTCATTGATTTTAAACGATCATTAAAATCAAAAACAACTTCATTTAAAGGCAATTCATAATTTACGACTGCTCTATTTCCTGAATAACTTAAATTAGTTTGTACCCCTCTTTTATCCTGACACATCTTTATTATTGATCCTAAATATTCATCTGGAGTTATTATTGTTGCTTTTATCCATGGTTCTTCAATTAATTTAATTAATGTTGGATCTGGTAAACTTGAAGGATTATGTAGATCGATTATGTCTCCCTTATTCATATGAACTTTGTAAACAACTCCTGGAGTTGTCGTTAATAAGTTTACGTCAAATTCTCTTTCTAATCTTTCAGTAACAATTTCCAAATGAAGTAATCCTAAAAAACCACATCTAAACCCAAGTCCCAATGCTGAAGAAGACTCAGGTTCAAATGAAAAACTTGCATCGTTTAATTGTAATTTAGCTAAACCATCTTTTAATTTTTGATACTCAGAACTATCTACCGGAAATAATCCACAAAATACTACGGGTTTACTTGGTTTAAAACCTGGGAGTGCTTCTTTCAAAGGTTTTGTAGCATCACATATTGTGTCACCAACTTTTGTTTCAGATAAAACTTTTATTCCAGTTGTTATAAAGCCTATTTCTCCAGCGTTTAACTCATTAATATCTTTTGCTTTTGGTGTAAAAACACCAACTTTTTCAACTACATATTCTTGATTAGTGGACATCATCTTAATTTTCATATTTTTTGAAATTTTACCATCAATAACCCTTACAAGAATTACAACCCCTAGATATGTATCATACCAACTATCAACCAATAAACATTTTAGATCACCTAAACTTTCACCTTTAGGACTGGGTAAAACTTTAATAATTTGTTCTAAAATATCTTCTATACCTTCGCCTGTTTTTCCTGAACAAGGAATTGCTCCCTCTGTATCAATGCCTATCACTTCCTCAATTTGTATTTTTGTTCTATCTAAATCTGAAGCCGGAAGATCTACTTTATTTAAAACTGGAATTATTTCATGATTAATATCAAGAGCCTGATAAACGTTTGCAAGAGTTTGAGCTTCTACTCCTTGCGTGCTATCAACAATTAAAATTGAACCCTCACAAGCATAAAGAGATCTACTTACTTCATAACTAAAATCTACATGTCCTGGGGTATCTATAATATTTAAAATATAATTTTTACCATCTTTTGCTTTATAATTAAGTTTTACTGTTTGAGCTTTAATTGTAATGCCTCTTTCACGCTCAATATCCATTGAATCTAGAACTTGAGCTTTCATTTCTCTTTCAGTAAGTCCGCCACAACTATGAATTATCCTATCTGCTATTGTGGATTTACCATGATCAATATGAGCAATAATCGCAAAATTTCTAATATTATCAATATTGCTCATTTGCTTTAAGAACGTATCTTCGCGCCAGTTTTACTTTCAACAGTTTTAATTATTAAATTATTTATGTTTTCTAGATCATTATCATTCAATGTCTTTTCAGCAGACTGTATGGTTACACTAATTGCTATTGATTTTTGATTTTCTGGAATATTTTCACCCTCGTAAACATCAAAAACATTAATATTACTAATTAATTTTTGGTCTACGCTTGAAATAGCATTAATCAAATCCTGAGCTTTTACCTCTTTAGCAACTATAAATGCAAAGTCTCTCTCGGATTTTTGATAATCTGAGACTTCGAATTTAGTTTTTTGATCATTAAGTGTTTTTTTTGGTAACTTTAAATTATCTAAAAATAATTCAAAACCTACTAAAGACTCTGTTTTAATATCTATCTTTTTTAAAATATTAGGGTGTATTTCTCCAAAATAAGCTGCGACTTGATCTTTACCTCTATTTAAAAACAATCTACCTGACTTACCTGGATGGTAATAATTTGGAGTTTCACTATCTATAAAAAATTTATCTGCGTTATAGCCTGCTTCAACTAAAGTTTGAACTACATCTCTCTTAACATCAAACACATCAACATTTCTCTCTTTTTCAATCCATGAAAATCTTGATTTTTTGCCTGCTGACAAACCACAGACTACAGTATTTTGTTCACCTGGATTAGAACCAGTAAAAACAGGACCTATTTCAAATATTGATAAATCTTTGAAACCTCTGTCTAAATTCTTATTCATATACATTATTAAATTTGAAAATATTGAGTTTCTCAACACTCCTAGCTCTGAACTTATTGGATTAACAATTTTAATTTCTTTATTTTTGTCTTTAAAATGATCATTATAATTTGAGTCAGTAAATGACCATGTTATAGCTTCTAAATAACCTTTTGAAGCAATTGCTCTTTGTAAGAAATGAAATAATTTTTGTGATTGAGTTAGAGTAGATTTAGTTCTTTCTTTAATAGGATAGATAATTTTGATTTTATCATATCCGATTATTCTTACTAACTCTTCAACAATATCTATTTCTTGTGAAATATCTGGTCTCCATGTTGGAATAGTTAATTTTAAATAATTTTTTTCTTTTTTAATTTTAAAACCAAGATCTTCTAAGATTTTAAACGTTTCTTTAATTGAAATTTTAAAACCAGTTATTTTTTCAAATAAACTAGGGTCAAATTTAATAGTTTTAGTTTTGTTTATTTCAATTCTCTGAATATCAATTTTACTAATTTCTCCACCACAAATCTCTCTAATTAATAATGCTGCTTTATTTAAACCATCTTCAATGGATAATGGATCAATGCCTCTTTCAAATCTAAACTTTGCATCTGTATCTAAGTTTAGTTTTTTTGATGTGCTTCTAATAGATCTAGGATCGAAATAAGCTGACTCTAATAAAATATTTTTAGTATCAAATTCTGTACCAGATCTTGTTCCTCCAATAATTCCACCTAATCCCAATACACCCTTACCATCACTAATTACACACATCCCATCCTCTAATTTATAACTTTTATTATCTAGAGCTATGAATTCTTCACCTAATTTTGAATTACGAACTACAATACCTTTTTCAATTTTATCAGCATCATAAGCGTGTAATGGTCGATTTATATCAAACATTACATAATTAGTAATATCAACTATTGCTGAAATTGGCTTTTGCCCTATTGAAATCAATTTATCTTTTAGCCATTTGGGACTTTCAGTATTTTTTACATTAGTAATTAAACAACTACCAAAAGAACTACATGCTTGATTTTTTTCTTTATTAATTTTTACTTTTAAAGTCTGCTTAGTATTCGACTTAATTTTTTTTTGTTTTAAATTTTTTAGTTTTCCAAAACCTGAAGCAGCAAGATCTCTAGCTATTCCTCTCACACCAAGACAGTCTGGTCTATTAGGTGTAATTGATAAATCTATAAGATTTGAACTTGATTTTGAAAAATAACTTTTTCCAATACTCTTTTCATATTTTTTTGATGATAATTCTGTAATTCCATCACTTTCATCTGATAAATTTAATTCAGATTCAGAACAAAGCATTCCATATGAAGTAACATCTCTAATCTTGGCCACCACTAACTTTACTTTATTTTTTGGAACTACCGCTCCAGGAGGAGCGTATATTGTAAATAATCCTTCTCTGGCATTAGGTGCACCACATACAACTTTTTTTAATTCTTTTTCTCCGACATCAACATCACAAACTTTAAGTCTATCTGCGTTTGGATGTTTTTCCGTTTTTATAATTTTTGCGATTTTAAATAAATCAAGACCTGCAGATAATTTTTCTACACTTTCAACCTCCAACCCAACATTCGTTAACTGATTTAAAAGTTTATCTTCTTTTAATTTTGTATCTAAATGATCTTTTAACCAATCAAATGTAATTTTCATCGACTCAATCCTCTATAATTTGTTGGCACATCTAAAGGATCAAAACCAAAATGATTTAACCATCTATAATCACATTCAAAAAAAGATCTTAAATCATTAATGCCATATTTTAACATTGCTAATCTATCAATCCCAATCCCAAAAGCATAACCTTGATATTTTTCAGGGTTAACTTTAACATTTTTTAAAACATTTGGATGTACCATTCCACATCCTAAAATTTCTAACCACTTATCACCTTCTCCTATAACTATTTTTCCATCTTTAATTTCATATCCAATATCAACCTCAGCTGAAGGCTCTGTAAAAGGAAAATGGCTTGGTCTAAATCTCATTTTGATTTTATCAACTTCAAAAAATTGTTTGATAAAATATTCTAAACATCCTTTTAAATGTCCCATGTTTATATCCTTGTCAATGTGAAGACCTTCAACTTGATGAAACATTGGTGCATGCGTTTGATCACTGTCTGATCTATAAGTTCTTCCTGGTGCAATTATTTTAAAAGGCGGCATGTTGCTTAACATAGTTCTTATTTGAACAGGAGAAGTGTGTGTTCTTAATAGCTTTTGTTTTTTACTATCCAGATAAAAAGTATCATGCATATCTCGTGCAGGGTGATTGTCTGGAGTATTTAATGCTGTAAAATTATTGTATTCATTTTCAACATCAGGACCTTCCTCAACACTGAAACCTATTTCTGAAAAAATAGATGATATCTCATCGATTGTTTGTGATACTGGATGTATTTTACCCCTGACAAAATTTCTTTCAGGTAAAGTTACATCAATTTTTTCTTTTTCTAATTTTTCATTAATTTGAATGTTTTCAAATTCATTAATTTTAGAATCTATCAAATTTTGTAATTCGGTTTTGATAATATTTAGATCAGAGGCAAATTTTTTTCTTTCAGATTCAGCAATAGATCCAATTTTTTTAAATTGTGATGAGATCAGTCCATTTTTACCGAATAAATCAGATTTAATCTGATTTATTTCTAAAAGATTTAATTTATCTTTTAACTTTAAACTAAATTCATCTTTTATTTTTTTAAGATCTGACATCTTTACAGATTATTTCTTCAGCAGAATAAAACAATAGTGAAGATTAATTTAAAGCAGATTGTGCTTTTTGAACAATAGTTTTAAAGGCTTCAGGGCTATCATAGGCTATCTCAGCTAGAATTTTTCTATCAATTTTTATTCCACATTTATTTAATCCATAGATAAACTTAGAATATGTCAAACCTTCAGCTCTAACACCTGCATTTATTCTTTGTATCCAAAGTGATTTGAAGTCTCTTTTTTTGTTTCTACGATCTCTATATGCATATTGCATAGCTTTTTCCATAGCTTGCTTTGCAACTCTAATTGTATTTTTTCTTCTACCCCATTGGCCTTTAACAGCCTTTAAAACTTTTTTATGCTTAGCTTTACTTGTGACACCTCTTTTTACTCTTGCCATTTTAACCTCTTAAGCTGTAAGGCATGTACGACTTTACAATTTTTCCATCTTGTTTTGACATTGTAGTAGTGCCTCTTAGTTTTCTGATTTGAGAATTTGTTCTTTTAATCATACCATGTCTCTTTCCTGCTTGGGCCATCATTACTTTACCTTTTGCTGATATCTTAAATCTTTTTTTTGCAGAGCTTTTTGTTTTTAATTTTGGCATAATTGAGCGAGGTTATACAAAGAATGTTTAAAATTTACAACTAATATTAAAGCTTATAAAGGTTGAATTACCATTATCATTTGCTTGCCTTCAAATTTAGGGTGTAATTCTACCTTACTAACATCTTTCATGTCCTCTTTAATCTTGGCCATTAGTTCATTGCCTAAATGTGAGTGTTGAAGCTCACGTCCTTTGAATCTAATGGTAAATTTTACTTTATCACCCTTAGCAATAAATTTTTTTGCATTTTTAACTTTAAATTCGTAATCATGAGTTTCAGTTACAGGTCTCATCTTAATTTCTTTTAAAGCAACAATTTTTTGTTTCTTTTTAGCTAGGTTTGCCTTTTTTTGTGCATCATATTTAAATTTACCCATGTCCATAATCTTACATACTGGAGGATTTGCATTTGGAGCAATCTCAATTAAATCAAGACCTTGATTTTTTGCCATGGATATCGCTTCGTTAGTATTTAAAACTCCTAAATTGTTCCCATCACTTTCAATCACTTGTACTTCTGGTGATGAAATTCTATTGTTAGATCTTGGTCCACGATCTTTGGTTCTTCTTTGGAAATAATTTTGTTTAAAATCTGCCACTTAGTTTTTCGAAGGTGCTCTATTTAAAGCAGAGAATTTTTCTAGAAATACTTTTAATTCCATATTTTCTTGTTTATTAGAATCCATTCTTCTAATGGTTACTGAGTTACTGTCAACTTCTTTTTTTCCACAAATTAACAAAAGAGGTATTTTCGCTAGTGAATGATCTCTAATTTTATAATTTAAATTATGATTTTTTAAGTCAACCATTGAGCTTATTCCTACTTCTTTGATTTTATTAGAAACTTTTATTGCATAATCTTCAAAATCTTCAGAAATTGGAATAACAACTGTTTGTAAAGGCGAAATCCAGAACGGAAATTTTCCCGCATAGTGTTCAATTAAAATTCCAATAAATCTTTCAAGTGAACCAAATAAAGCTCTATGTAACATCACGGGAACTTTTTTTACTCCATCTTTATCTACATATGATGCATCTAACCGGCCAGGTAAATTTAAATCTACTTGCAAGGTTCCACATTGCCAATCTCGACCTATAGCATCTCTAAGAACGAACTCAATTTTTGGACCATAAAAAGCTCCCTCACCTTTATTTATAGTGTATTCTAATTTAGAAGCTTTAACTGCTTCTAATAAAGAAGCCTCAGCCTTATCCCAAACTAAATCATCACCAACTCTTACATCAGGTCTATCAGCATATTTTAATATTACATTTTCAAAACCTAAATCTTTATAAATGTCTAAAATTAAATTTGTAACATTTAAACATTCACTAGTAATTTGATCTTCAGAGCAAAAAATATGTGCATCATCTTGAGTAAATGCTCTTACTCTTAAAAGGCCATGTAAAGCACCTGATGGTTCATAACGATGAACTTTTCCAAACTCTGTAATTCTTAAAGGTAAATCTCTATAACTTTTTAATCCTTGATTAAATACTTGTATATGACCAGGACAATTCATGGGTTTTATTGCAAACACTTTTTCATCTGGTGTTTGAGAGGTATACATATTCTCTCCATATTTTTCCCAATGACCTGACTTTTCCCATAACAATCTATCTAATACTTCTGGTGTGTTAACCTCTTTGTAGCCAGCTGCATCTTGCCTAGCTCTCATATAATTAATTAGTTTTTGAAATAAAGCCCAACCTTTTTCATGCCAAAAAACTGATCCTGGACTTTCTTCTCTAAAATGAAATAAATCCATTTCTTTACCTAGTTTTCTATGATCTCTTTTTTCAGCTTCTTCTATTCTTTTCAAGTAAGCATCAAGATCCTTCTGAGTTGCCCAGCTGGTACCATATATTCTTTGAAGCATTTCATTATTTGAGTCACCTCTCCAATAAGCACCTGAAACCTTTGTTAGTTTAAAAAATTTTCCAACTTTTCCTGTTGAGGATAAATGTGGCCCCCTACACAAATCATGCCATTTACCATGAAAATAAATTGAAACCTCCTCACCTTTAGGAATACTCTCAATCAACTCTGCTTTATAAATTTCACCTTTTTTTTTAAAATGTTGAATAGCTTTATCTCGATCCCATACTTCTCTTTTTGTTTTTTCATCACGATCAACTATTTCTTTCATCTTATCCTCAATATTTTCTAAATCCTCCTCAGTAAATGGTTCTTTTCTTGCAAAGTCATAATAAAAACCATTTTGAATAACTGGACCAATAGTCACTTGTGTGCCTGGAAATAATTCTTGAACAGCCATTGCCAAGATATGAGCTGTATCATGTCTTATTGTTTCAAGTCCTTCATCATTTTTTGAGGTAAATATTTTTACTGAACAGTTTTTATCTATTATAAAATCTAAGTCTTTAAGTTCTCCATCTACACTTATAACCATTGCTTGTTTAGCTAATGATTTGCTGATTTTTTCAGCTACTTCAAGTCCAGTAACTTTTTTTGGAAAATCTAAATTGTTTCCATCTGGTAGTGTAATTGTAGGCATCTAATTTAGTAATCTTTTATACTCTGAATAAGTAGAAAAACACATTTTTTCAACATTAAATTTTTTAATTATGTTTTTTCTACCTTCTTTACCTATTAAATTTATAGATGTTTCATCCATTGTGATCGCTTTTATAATTTTTTTGCTCAAAGAATGGGCATCTCCCGACTCAAATAAAAAACCAGTTTTTTCATCAATAATTGTTTCATTTGATCCTCCAATATTGCTAGCAATAATAAGTTTTTCCATAGACTGGGCTTCAACCGCAACTCTTCCAAATGCCTCTGGTTCAATTGAGGCGGAAATAATAATATCAGAAACTTTGTAAGCTAAAGCCATATCCTTGCAATGTTTTATAAATTTAATTTGATTAGTTAAACGATATTGTTCTGTCAAACGAACTAACTCTTTTTTATATAAATCTCTCCCTTGATCATCTCCTAAAATAACAACATGAAATGCCTCATAACCTAGTTCAATTTTTACTAAATTAATTGCTTCAATAAGTAACTTTTGTCCTTTCCAAGATGTAAGTCTTCCGGGCATCAAAATAATTTTTTTTTCTTTATTAATTTCCCAATTTTGTAAAAGTTTTTTTTCATCATTTTCAAATTTTGTTGTTGGATCAAAATAATCTACGTTAATTCCCCTGAAAATAACGAGAAATTTTCTATTAAGTTTTAAAAATTCAGAATAATTATTTTTGATATGTGAAAATATAAAGTTTGATCCTGCAATTATTAAGTCAGATCTAACCATGATTGAATTATAAAATTTTTTAAGTTTACCACTAAAATTATATGTACCGTGAAATGTTGTAACAAACTTCCTACCAGTTAATTTTGTTGCTAATAAACATGACCAAGCTGGTGCACGGCTTCTTGCATGAACTATAGAAATTTTAAAAATTAAAATAATTCCTATCAAAATCAATGCATTCAAAAATATTAATAAAGGATTTTTGCTATGCACAGGTAACCTAATTAATTTTACCTTTTTTTTGTCAATAAACTTAATTAAATCTCCACCACTTGTTACAATATAGGATTTACACTTATTTTCTGACAAGTAATGAGCAATATCATAACAACCGGTCTCAGCACCCCCATAGCCCAATTTTGGTATCACTTGCAAAACATTTATCTTAGAAGACATTAGAAATAATTATATAATAATAGAGTCAACTTATAAACTTTTATGACAAATTTTAATTATTTAAGAATAAACAAATCAAGAAAAATCAGGTATCTAAACCACAAACAAAAAAATGCAACTTACATAGTTTTTTTACATGGTTTTATGTCTAATTTAGAAGGAAAAAAACCTAAAACTTTTCTAAATTTTGCAAAAAGAAACAAAATGGGGTTTCTTGCACTTGAATACTCTGGACATGGAAAATCTAGTGGAAAATTTACTGATGGTAATATTTCAAAATGGACGAAAGAAACAACTCAAATTATAAAAAAAATAGTTAAAAAAAATAAAATTATTCTAATTGGGTCAAGTATGGGGGCTTGGATTTCATTAAATCAATTTAAATATTTTAAAAAACAAATTAATGGTTTCTTAGGAATAGGCTCAGCACCTGAGTTTTTAGAGGGATTAATGTGGAATAAATTTTCCAAAAAAATGAAAGAAGAAATAAAAAAAATTGGCATAATAAATTTAAAACATGGCGATTATGAATATCCAATTACTTTTCAGTTAATCAAAGATGGTAGGAAAAATAAAGTTTTTAAGAAAAAAATTTATCAAAACATTAAAATTACAATGGTACATGGCACTAAAGATCAATCAGTTCCAATAAATTATTCTCGAAAAGTTTTAAAAATTTTCAGAAATGCTAAAAAAAAATTGGTAATTGTTAAAAATGGTGATCATAGTTTATCTTCACCTAGATGGTTAAATTTATTAAAAAAAGAATTAAAATTAATTATTAGCTAACTTCTTTTGCTTTAGAATTTAAAGTAAGTGGATTTTGAAGTTTATCAATCATTTCTTTTGGACAAACCTGAATAAAATTTTTTATTTCATTATCAAAATTTTTGATTATATTTTTTGATAATATTGAACCAGTTTCTTCAAAATGCTCTAAAACCATTTTTTTTACAAAATTAATCCAATATTCTGTTTCAATTTTCTGCCAAACAACCGACTCTGGATTTACTTTATTTTCAAAATCTTTATTTTTATCATAAATAAAAGCTAAACCTCCTGTCATACCAGCTGCAAAATTGTCTCCAACTTTACCTAGCACTATAACTGTTCCTCCAGTCATATACTCACATCCATTTGAGTCACATCCTTCTACGACAGTTATTGCTCCAGAGTTTCTGACAGCAAATCTATCACCAGCTTGCCCAGCAGCAAAAAGTTTACCAGATGTGGCTCCATAAAGAACTGTGTTTCCAATAATTGTATTTTCGTTTGAAACTAAATTACTTTCATCTGAGAGTTTTATCGAAATAGTAGCTCCTGATAATCCTTTCCCAACATAATCATTTGCATCACCCTTAAGAATTAGTTTTAATCCTTTAGCAGAAAATGCTCCGAAAGATTGTCCTGCTGAACCTTTAAAATTTAAAGTAAGAAAATTTTCATCTAATTTTTCATAACCATATTTTTTATAAAGATGATGTGAAATTCTTGCGCCAACAGCTCTATTTGTATTTTTGATTATAAATTCTTTTTCAATTTTCTTTGCATTATCTAGAGATTTTTCAATTTCTGGCCAAATTTCTTGGTCTAAAGTGTCAGGTACCTTATTAATTTCTGGAACTTCACAATATCTTTTATTGTTTCCAGGATCAGCTTGAACGAATAATGGGTTTAGATCTAAGTCATCTAAATTAGGTGATGCTTTACTAACTTGCATTAACAAATCAGTTCTTCCAATTATATCATTCATAGATTTAAATCCTAATTCAGCTAAAATTTCTCTAACTTCTGAAGCTATAAAAGTAAATAAATTTACTACTTTATCTGGTGTGCCAGTAAATTTTTCTCTTAATTTTTCATCTTGTGTACAAACGCCTACTGGACAAGTGTTTGAATGACACTGTCTAACCATGATGCATCCCATCGCAACTAATGCAGTTGTTGCAACTCCATATTCTTCTGCTCCCATCATCGCCGCAATAACAACATCTCTACCTGTTTTAATGCCTCCATCAGTTCTTAATGTAACTTTATGTCTTAAATTATTTAATGTAAGAACTTGATTAGCTTCTGTAAGACCCATCTCCCAAGGTATCCCTACGTATTTTACACTTGTTTGTGGGGTTGCTCCTGTTCCTCCATTATGACCTGAAATTAAAATGATATCTGCTTTTGCTTTGGCTACTCCAGCAGCTATAGTGCCAACACCTGAAGAAGCGACAAGTTTTACACCAATTCTTGCCTTTGGATTTATTTGTTTTAGATCATAAATTAATTGAGCTAAATCTTCTATTGAGTAAATATCATGGTGTGGAGGTGGGGAAATTAAAGTTACACCGGGAGTTGAATGTCTTAATTTTGCTATTTCATCAGTAACTTTAAAACCTGGTAACTGACCACCTTCACCAGGTTTTGCGCCTTGTGCAATTTTTATTTCTATCTCATTACAATTATTCAAATAATTTACAGTTACACCAAATCTTGCAGATGCAATTTGTTTAACCCTAGAATTTGCACTATCACCATTCTCCATTTTCTTAAATCTATTTGCATCTTCACCACCTTCTCCACTACATGAGGCACCTTTAATTCTATTCATTCCAATTGCTAACGTTTCATGTGCTTCTTTTGATAAAGCTCCATGAGACATGCTTCCGCTTCCAAATCTTTTAAGTATTTTTTCTAAAGGCTCAACCTCAGATAATTTTATTGATGGGCCTAGTTTTTTTTTTCTAAAATCAATTAAATCTCTTAAATTTATAGGTGGTAAATTATAGATTCCTTTAACATATTTTTTATAAGCTGAGTAAGAGTTCGAGCCTACCGCACTTTGTAGTAAATGAATTAATGTACCTTGATATTGGTGGGTTTCACCATTTTTTCTATACCTATAAATTCCACCTATAGGTAAAACAGTGTCGGTGTTTTCAAATGCTTCTCTATGAATTTGCCGTATTTTTTTTTCAATACCAGTTAATCCAATTCCAGAGATTTTGGATATTATCCCTGGAAAGTAATCATCTACAATAGTTCTGCTTAATCCAACCGTCTCAAAATTACATCCCCCTCTATAAGAACTTAAAACTGATATACCCATTTTAGACATTATTTTTAATAAGCCCGCGTTTACTGATTTTATGTATCTCTGAATACAATCATCATAGCTATATTGACCAAATAATTTTTTCTCATATCTTTGGTATAAGCTATCAAAAGCAAGATAAGGATTAACAGTTGTAGCTCCAACTCCTATTAATGTAGCAAATGAATGTGTGTCTAAAGCTTCACCTGATTGAACATTTATTGAAACATACCCTCTTAATTTTTTTTCAGTTAAAAATGTGTTTATTGCTCCAACACACAACAACATTGGCATAGGTAACTTTTTCGATGAAAGTTCTTTATCACTTAAAATTAGTTGTGTTACACCCTGTCTTACTGCTATCTCTGACTCTTTTTGTATTCTTTCAATCGCACTAATTAAATTTTCTTCATTTGAAAAAGTGCAATCAATAATTAAAGAATTTTTTCCAAAAAAATTTATAAATTTATTAAACTGTGAATTTGACAATATTGGACTATTCAAAACATAGATATTTTCTTTAGTTAAAGTATCAAAATCTAAAATATTTCCTAAATTCCCAAATCTAGTTTTTAGACTCATAACTTTATTTTCTCGCAATGAGTCAATTGGAGGATTGGTTACCTGACTAAAGTTTTGTCTAAAAAAATGATACAATGGTCTATATTTGTCTGACAATACAGCTAAAGGTGTATCATCACCCATTGATCCTGTTGCTTCTTTTGCTTCTTCAGCCATAGGATGTAAAATTAATTCCAAATCTTCTAAACTAATTCCAAAAGTATGTTGTCTTCTTCTTAAATCCTCTCCATCAAAGTTATGTTTTTCATTTGAGATAGATAATTTTTCATCTAAATCTATTATTTGAGAGTTAAAATGTTTAAATTCTTTCGCTAAATAATCTTTAATTTGGTCATTAGAAAAAACCTTTCCTTTCTCAATCCTAACTCCAATAATTTTTCCTGGACCCAATCTTCCTTTAGATAAAATCTTTTTTTCATTAAGTTCTATCATTCCTGTTTCTGAGCCTGCAAAAAGTAATTTATCTTTAGTTATTGCATATCTTAGTGGTCTCAAACCATTTCTATCATTTGCAGCAATAACCCATTCATTATCTGTTGCAGCGATCGCTGCAGGACCATCCCAAGGTTCCATCGTGCTGTTTAAAAAATTAAATAATTGTTGATGAGTTTTAGGAAGAGTTTTATTTTTTTTTGACCATGCATCAGGAACTAACATTAATTTAGCCAATGGTGCAGGTTTGCCAGACTTATTTAATAATTCAAAAACGTTATCTAAAGCCGCAGAGTCAGATACTCCCTTTTGAATTACTGGTTTTAAATTATTTACATTTTCAAAAAGTGGACTGCTCATTTCTTGTTCATGAACTTTCATCCAATTTTTATTCCCTTTATATGTATTGATTTCTCCATTATGAGCAACTGCTCTAAACGGTTGAGCTAAACTCCAACTTGGTGCAGTATTGGTTGAGAATCTCTGATGAAAAATAGCGTATCTAGATATAAATCTTTCATCTTTTAAATCTAAAAAAAAATCAGAAATTGCTTCTGCTAGAAACATTCCTTTGTAAATAATTGACTTAGAGCTAATTGAACAAATATAAAAATTATTTAATGAGAGATTAAAAGCTTTGTTTTCAATTTTTTTTCTGGTTTCATAAATTTTTCTTTCTAGTTCTTTATTCAATAAATTAGGGTCATTTGATTTGAATAAAACCTGAATAATTTCAGGCATTGTTTGAAGAGCTTTTTCACCTAAAACTTTTGGGTTTACTGGAACCTGTCTCCAACCATAAATGCTAAAGTTATTTTTAGTTAGTTCACTTTCTACTATGGTTTTACAGCTTTCTTGTGATGAATAATCATTTCTCGGTAAAAAAATCATGCCCACACAAATCTCTGAGTTGTCATAGTCATGTCCTGTTACTTCTATTTTTTCTATAAAAAAATCTTTTGGTATTTCTAAATGTATTCCAGCACCATCTCCTGTTTTGCCATCAGCATCTACGGCGCCTCTATGCCAAACAGCTTTTAAAGCTTCAATTCCATACATAACAACAGCTCTAGATTTTTTTCCCTCTGTCGATGCTATTAAGCCGACTCCACAAGCATCATGTTCCATTTCTTTTGAATAAACATGATTTTTAGTTAGTAATTTAAGATTTTTTTTATAGGTGTCCATTATGCTACTTTTGATTTTTTAATTTCAATATTTTCTAAATAAGTTTTCATAGCAGCTGCAGCATCTCTTCCGTCTTTTATAGCCCATACAACAAGTGAAGCACCTCTAACTATGTCACCAGCAGCAAAAACTCCCTTTAAATTTGTTTCCATTTTATCAAAATCTGTTTTTATTGTTCCCCATTTTGTAACTTGCAATTCCTTAGCATCAAATAAATAAGGTAAGTCTTCTGGATCAAAACCAAGAGCTTTAATAACCATATCAGCTTTAACTTCGAATTCTGATCCTTCTTTTATCTCAGGTCTTCTTCTGCCTGAGTCATCGGAATCTCCTAATTGAATTTGATCAACAATTAAATTTTCAATTTTATTTTTGCCTTTAAATTCTTTTGGACTTGATAGCCATACAAATTCAACACCTTCTTCTTCTGCATTAGCAACTTCTCTAGCTGACCCAGGCATATTTTCTTTATCTCTTCTATAAAGACATTTAACTGATTTTGCTTTCTGTCTAACTGACGTTCTTACACAATCCATAGCAGTGTCACCACCACCTATTACAACAATATCTTTTCCTTCAGCATTTAAAATGCCTTTATCAAATAGCTCAACTTTATCTCCTAAGCCTTTTTTATTTGAAGCTGTTAAAAATTCCATAGCTGGAAAAATGTTTTCTAAATCATTTCCAGGTAAATTTATTTCTCTTGGTTTATAAACTCCTGTTGCAATCAAGATTGCATCATGTTTTTTTCTTAATTGCTCTAAAGTGGCATCCTTACCAACTTCAAAATTTTGAATAAACTCTATACCACCATCTTTTAAAAGTTTTGTTCTTCTTTCAACTACGTGTTTTTCTAATTTAAAGTTAGGAATACCATAAATTAACAAACCTCCAGCTCTATCATACCGATCATAAACTGTAATTTTATATCCATTTTTTCTTAATTGTTCAGCTGCTGCCAATCCTGCAGGTCCTGCTCCAATTATTCCAACACTTTGATTTTTTTCTTTTTTTACTTCAATTGGTTTAACCCAACCTTGTTCCCATGCATTATCTGTAATGTATTTTTCCACTGAACCAATGGTCACTGTCCCATGACCTGATTGTTCTATAACACAATTACCTTCACAAAGACGATCTTGAGGACAAATCCTTCCACAAACTTCTGGCATATTATTTGTGCTTTGAGACAACTCATATGCCTCTTTAAGTCTGCCTTCTGCTGTTAATTTAAGCCAATCTGGAATATTATTACTTAAAGGACAATGAACTTGACAGAAAGGAACCCCACATTGAGAGCATCTACTGGACTGTTCCAGAGCTTTTTGCTTAATAAAATCATCATAGATCTCATTAAAGTCTTCCTTTCTATTACCAACATTCCTTTTAGGTGGAGTCTGTTGACCTATTTTTACGAATTTTAACATTTTATCAGTCATATTTTTTAAAAATTTAATGTAAAATATACATTGTTATTACTAGTAAAAGAATTATTTAGGTCAATATTTATGACCTAAATTTTATCAATATTAGCTAAAAATATGAATATTCTAATTTTTGCATAGCTATTATGATTAAATGGAATTGTTTTAAAAGGAAATTTTTTAAGTTACGACACTTATATGTTTCAAGATTTTATAGAAATCCTAATTTTGTCTGCAGTGCAGGGAATATCAGAATTTTTACCTATAAGTTCATCTGCACATTTAATTATAGCTTCTAATTTATATGATTTAAAAACAAGCTCATTACTAATTGATATAAGCTTACATCTAGGTTCTTTGTTAGCAATCATATTCTTTTTTAGAAAAGATTTATTTGACTTAAAAAACAATCAAAAGTTATTAAAACTAATTATAATTGGCTCGATACCACTTATTGTTTTTGGCTACATATTACACACAACTGAAGTAATTCATCTTTTAAGAAATATTAAAGTTATAGCTTGGACAACATTAATTTTTGGAATTATTTTATTCTTTGCAGATCAAAGAAAAATTGATCAAAATATATCTACAAATTTAAATATTAAATCAATAATATTTATTGGATTTTTCCAAATTCTTGCTTTAATACCTGGGGTTAGTAGAGCAGGAATTACAATGACAGCTGCTAGATTTTTGAAATTTAATAGAGTTGACTCAGGTAAAATTTCATTTTTACTATCTATACCTGCATTAGCTGGTGCAAGTTTGCTTGGACTTAAAGATGTATTTTATCAATCAATTGAAATAAATTATATAGTTATAACTGCAGTTATATTTTCTTTTTTATTTTCTTATATAACTATTAAATTTTTCTTAAATTATTTAAATAGATTTTCTTTAAATATTTTTGTTTTTTATAGAATAATTGTTTCATTAGTTTTATTTGCAATAATATATTTTTAGTTAATTTTTTTTACTAAAGGTAATAATTGTGAAAGCAAGACACCACATAAAATAAAGAAACAGCCTAATAAATTATTTATACCAAGAATTTGATCTAATAGAAACCATGCCGCAATAGTTGCAAAAACACCTTCTAATGAAAAAATAATAGCAGCAGGTGCTGGTAATATATTTTTTTGCGCATAAATTTGTAATACAAATGCAAAACCACCTGATAAAATTCCAGCATATAAAATAGAGTCAATTTCTTTTAAAATATTTTCAAAAATAAATTCTTCATATATAAGCCCTATAAAAAAAGAGAGAATAGCCACAATTAATGTTTGAATTGCTCCAAGTGTAAGTGGAAGGTTGTATTTGGTAACTATAATGCCAGTAAAAATAATATGAGTACTCCAAAACAGCGCTCCTAATATTACGAGTGTGTCACCAAGTCTTACTGTTGCATCATAAAAATTTGTTAATAAATATCCACCTATTAGACATAATATTACTGAAGGCCATACACTCCAATGAATAGATTTTCCTCTAAATAAAAAAATAATGATTGGAACCATAGGAACATAAAAAATAGTAAAGAATGCTGCATTGGCGACATCTGTGTACTGTAAAGCTACTTGTTGTAAGGCTGACCCTAAAAAAAGTGAAAATCCAATTAAAAGTGAAAGAGTAGCAAATGTTTTAAAATCTAATTCAAAATCCGATTTAAATTTTTTTATCTCAAATAAGATAACTAAAGGAATAATTGCTAAAAATCCTACAAAAAATCTAACCGCATTAAATGTAAAAGGACCTATGTCATCCATCCCAGTATCTTGTGCAATAAATGTAGTTCCCCAAATAAATGTACACAATAATGCGCTAAAAAGAGAAAGAGTTTTTGACATAAACCTAATTAGACTGCCAACTTATAAGCAAAATTTTTACCTAAATTCTCTTTTAAATCATTATTAAAACGAGCCGCCTCTGCACCATCTATTATTCTATGATCATAAGACAAAGATAAAGGTAACATCGTTCGAGTAATAAATTTACCATCTAAAAAAACTTGTTTTTTTTCAGATTTACCAACTCCTAAAATTGCAACTTCAGGATAATTTATAATTGGTGTAAAAAATGAGCCACCTATCCCACCTAAACTTGTTATTGTCATTGATCCACCAAATAATTCTTTTTTATCGATCTTAAGATTTCTACATTGGTCACTCAACTTTTTAAGCTCAGAACTTATGAGGCTTATATTCTTGTTATTAGCGTTTCTAAGTTTTGGAACCATTAAGCCGTGTGTTGTATCTACGGCTATTCCGATATGATAATATTTTTTAACTGTCATTTTACCTTCATCAATTTGATCTATTGAGGAATTAAAATTTGGAAATTTTTTTAATGATGCCGTTAATGCTTTTATTATAAACGCTAAAGGAGTAATTTTTTTCTTTTCACCAGTATATATGTCCGTTAATGAATTTCTAAATTCTTCTAGCTCAGTAATATCTGCTTCATCATGATTAGTCACATGAGGGATATTGGTCCAAGAGTTCATCAAATATTTTGATGAGAGTTTTTTAACTCTTGGCATATCTTTTGTTTCTATCTCTCCAAATTCAGAATGTGCATATTCTTGCTTTATTTTTTCATTATTTTTATTTTCATTGTTTGATAAATTATTTGATTTTGATGCCACAAATAATTTTACATCGCTCTCAATAACTCTACCTTTTCGTTCACTTCCAGCAACTTGATTAATATCTACTCCAAGTTCTCTAGCAAATTTTCGAACTTTTGGACTAGCAGATGAAATATCCATAATTTTATTTTGATTAGTTAAATTTTGATTTACTTCTGGTTTTATTATCTCAATTTTTTTAAACTCTTTTTCTGTGACTACCTTTTTTTGAACTTTTTCCTGTGCTTCTAATTTACTTTCTAGAATTAATATTAAATCACCCTCTGAAACTTTATCTCCTACTTTTGTTTTTAAAGTTTTAATTTTACCATCAAAATTTGATGGAATTTCTACACTTGATTTATCACTCTCTATTGTTATCAGTGGGTCATTTTTTTTTAGTGTTTGACCCTCTGAAACTAGAACTTCTATCACTTCGACATCTTTAAAATCTCCGATATTAGGTACTTTTATCTCTGTTTCTGACATTATAACTTAGTTGGCATAGGTTTGTTTATGTCGATTTTATATTTTTGGATAGCTTCTTTTGCATATTTAGATGCTATTAATTGTTCTTTAGCTAATACACTTAGTCCATAAGTTACAACATGCTCTTTATCAACTTCAAAAAATCTTCTTAAATTTTTTCTTGTATCACTACGACCGAATCCATCTGTTCCTAATGAATAAAAGCTTTTATTAACATATGGTCTAATTTGATCTGAATTCATTCTCATATAATCAGACGCAGCCAGTATAGGTCCTTCAGTTTTTCCTAAACATTTTTCAACATAAGATTTTTTTGCCTCTTTATCTGGATTTAATAGATTATATCTCTCTATCTCTAACCCATCTCTTCTTAATTCATTAAAGCTTGTTACACTCCAAACTTCACTGTCTATTTGATATTCATTTTGCAATATTTCAGCACCAGCTATCATTTCCCTTAAAATTGTTCCCGATCCTAAGAACTGAATTTTAGTTTTTTTATATTTATTGAATTCTCTGATTTTGTACATTCCTTTTAAAATACCTTCTTCACAGGATTTATCTTTGGGCATATCTGGATGGGGATAGTTTTCATTCATTGTTGTTATATAATAAAAAATATTTTCTTTTTTTTCATGCATCCTTTTCAATCCATCTCTAAATATAACTGCCAATTCATAATGAAATGTTGGGTCGTATGATATGCAATTTGGTATTGTGGACGCTAAAAGATGACTATGACCATCCTGATGTTGTAACCCTTCACCTGCTAGTGTTGTTCTTCCTGCGGTAGCCCCAATTAGAAATCCCCTAGATTGACTGTCTGCGCCTGCCCAAGCAAGGTCTCCTATTCTTTGAAACCCAAACATCGAGTAAAAAAGATAGATAGGTATCATCTCAATATCATGGTTTGTGTAAGAAGTTCCTGCAGCAATCCAAGAGGACATTGCTCCAGCTTCATTAATTCCCTCTTCTAATACTTGTCCACTTTTTTCCTCTCTGTATGAACTTAATTGAGCGGAGTCTTCAGGTTCATATTTTTGTCCCTCATGAGCATAAATACCGATCTTTTGAAAAAAACCTTCCATACCAAACGTTCTAGCTTCGTCTGGAATAATTGGTACTAATCTTGGAGCAACATTTTTATCTCTCAAAAGATTGGTTAACATTCTTACTAGTGCCATCGTTGTAGACATTTCTTTTTTACCAGTAGATTCTTTCATGTTATCGAAAATATTTTTTGGAGGAGCTTTTATAGGTTTTGCATAGGTAGTTCTTTGTGGAATAAAACCACCTAATTGAAGTCGTCTTTCTTTAATGTATTTTATCTCTGACGAATTTTGATCGGGTTTATAATACTCAATATTTTGTACCTGCTTATCTGTTAAAGGAACATCAAATCTGTCCCTATAATACATTAAATCGTCTATATCTAACTTTTTAGTTTGATGTGTTGTATTAACACTCTCTCCTGTTTTTCCCATTCCATAACCTTTGATAGTTTTAGCAATTACAACTGTTGGGCTACCTATATTTTTTGATGCCTTGTCATAAGCTGCAAAAACCTTATGGGGATCGTGACCTCCTCTATTTAATCTCCAGATATCTTTGTCTGATAGGCTTGAAACCAATTCTTTAGTTTCTGGATATTTTCCAAAGAATTTTTCTCTTACATAAGCACCATCTCTAGCTTTCATTGCTTGATATTCGCCATCTACAGTTTCATTCATTGTTTTAACTAAATGACCAGTTTTGTCATTTGCTAACAATGAATCCCAGTAAGACCCCCAAATTACTTTAATAACATTCCATCCTGCCCCTCTAAAAATTCCTTCAAGTTCTTGTATAATTTTTCCATTTCCACGGACTGGTCCATCTAACCTTTGAAGATTACAGTTCACTACAAATATTAAATTGTCTAATTTTTCTCTTGCTGCTAAACCAATGGCTCCTAAAGACTCGGGTTCGTCCATTTCTCCATCTCCTAAAAATGCCCAAACTTTTCTGCCTTCGTCTTTGATCAACCCTCTATTAATCAAATACTTCATATACCTTGCTTGATAGATGGCTAACATTGGACCTAATCCCATTGAGACTGTTGGAAACTGCCAAAAATTTGGCATCAACCATGGATGTGGGTATGATGATAATCCACCAGGATTAACCTCTTGTCTAAAACTGTCTAATTGTTTTTCATTAAGCCTACCTTCAAGAAAAGCTCTTGCGTACATACCCGGCGCACTATGGCCCTGGAAATATATTAAGTCACCGCCAAAATTGTTGTTTTTAGCTCTCCAAAAATGATTCATTCCAACATCATAAAGAGTGGCAGCTGATGCAAATGTTCCAATATGCCCTCCTAACTCTGGAAATTTTTTATTTGCTCTTACAACCATTGCTGCAGCATTCCATCTAATTAAGGATCTTATTCTTCTTTCTATGTTTTGATCACCATTAGATTTTTTTTCATTATTAACAGGAATTGTATTTATATAGGGAGTGTTTTGTGTATATGGAATATTTGCTCCTTCCATATATGCTTTATTAATTAATTCTTTGATTAAATAATGAGCTCTTTGATTTCCATCTTGGTTAATCACTGCAGATAGAGATTCTAACCATTCATTTGTCTCCAATGGATCAATATCTCCCTCTTTTAATACTTGAATTATTTGTGATTTTTCCTTCTCTATTATTTTAGTTTGGGGTTTTTCTTTTTGAGTTTTCTTCAAAGAATTTTCTGCTTCTGCAATCAAATTTTCAGTATCCTTTGGAATTACTTTAGATAAGGACGTCTCTTGATTTGAACTTGATAAATTAAGAAGTAGGTCTCCCTTAGATACTTTATCCCCAACTTTTACCTTAATGGACTCTATCTTGCCAGAAATTGTTGATGGTATTTCAACGCTTGATTTGTCACTTTCAATAGTAACAACAGGATCATTTTTTTTTATCTCTTGTCCTTCTTTAACAAGAAGTTCAATAACTTCTACATTTTCAAAATCACCTATGTCGGGAACTAATAATTTTTCTGTCATTTATTTTTAAGTCTTATACACCAAAAAAATACACTTATTTTAAATTTTAACACATTCTGCTCAATTTTTTGACACTCTTCAAGTGCATGCTACAAAAATGATTAAAAAGTTATTAAAAGTGCTTATTCAACCAAAAGTTAGCAATTATATAGATGCTAAAACATGGATACAAAAAATTTTATTGGAAGAGAAATACGGAAAAATTAATTCCTAAATTTTCTCTACACACAAAGCTATACCCATTCCACCACCAATACAAAGTGCTGCACAACCTTTTTTTTTATTTTGCCGTCGCATTTCATATATTAATGTAACTAATATTCTAGCTCCAGAAGCACCAATAGGATGACCCAAAGCAATTGCACCGCCGTTAACATTTACATTATTATAGTCAATACCAAGTTCACGAATAACTGCGATGCTTTGAGCTGCAAAGGCTTCGTTTATTTCAAATAAATCAATTTCATTTAAATTCCAATTTGCTTTTTTAACAGCAGCTCGAACAGCATCAATAGGACCTAAACCCATTAATGATGGATCAACACCGACTGAAGCCCATGAAACAATTTTTGCTAAAGGTTTAATTGATTTTTTCTCCACCTCTTCTAAAGTTGACAGTAATAGAGCTGCAGCTCCATCATTTATTCCCGAAGAGTTTCCAGGTGTTACAGTGCCATTTTCTTGAAAAGCTGCTTTCAATTTTTTTAAATCAGATAATTCTAATCCTGTTCTTGGATGTTCATCTTTATAAAGAATGTTTCCATTTTGATTTATTCTAATTAATTCTTCATTAAACTTATTATTGTTAATTGCTATTTCTGTTTTTTTTTGTGAATTTAATGCAAATTCATCTTGTTCTTGTCTTGATATGTTGAATTTTTTTGCAACATTTTCTGCTGTTACTCCCATGTGATAATTATTAAATGCATCTAACAAACCATCATTTAGCATTGTGTCTATCAATTTATTTTCTGAAATTTTTTTTTCATCTCTGTAAAAAATTGAATGTGGGGCTAATGACATATTTTCCTGGCCTCCAACTATCGCATTTTTTGTTTCCCCTAATTTAATTGATTGATAGCCTGAAATTACAGCTCTAAGTCCAGACCCACATACTTGATTAACTATATGAGCTGGTTTTAAAATTGGTATACCGGCATTGATTGCAGCTTGTCTTGCTGGGTTTTGTCCGCCTCCAGCAGTTAGAACTTGTCCCATGACCACTTCATCTATTTCATCTTTATCAATTTTTGTTCGACTCAAAACCTCTTTGATTACAATTGATCCCAATTGATCTGCCTTCATATCTTTTAATGAACCTTGATACGTACCAATAGGTGTTCTGGCAGCACCTACAATGACAACTTCTTTTGATTTATTACTCATAAAATTTTAATTTTATCTTATCATTAAAATACACTAAAATTGATATACTATAATTAATAAAATTAAAAATGCGCCTGTAGCTCAACTGGATAGAGCGCTTGGCTACGGACCAGGAGGTTCTGGGTTCGACTCCTAGCAGGCGCACCATTAGAAAGGTTCAATATGTTTAAATGGTTAATAAAATCCTCTCTTCAAATGTCTGTAATCTATTTTTTTACAATAATTTTTATAATTTTATTAATTCTCACTTTTATATTATAAGAAATTATGTCAAAAAATTTTGAACAAATTAGTATTAAACCAGGCTTTATGAAACATAATGGTGGTGTTATGTTTAAAAACATCTCCAATACAGAATATGAATTTAAATCTACTATTAATGAAAATCATTTAAATGCTGCAGGAATTACTCATGGTGGGTATTTATCTGCTTTAATTGATGCCGGAGCTGGAACTGCAGCTCATAGATCAGCTGAAAACGCACCTTGTGTAACTATTTCTTTAGACATAAAATTTATAGGTGCATCAAAAGTTGGAGATGAAATTATTGGCCATGTAAAAATTCTAAAAAAAACTAAAACTTTGGTTTTTTTGTTTTGTGAATTAAAATGTAAAGATACAATTATTACATCCGCCTCAGGAGTTTGGAAAATTTTAAAAATTAAACCATCAGATTTAGGTCCTGGTGGGTAAATTATAATCAGAATAAATCTTTTTTAAAAAATTATATTGTGCTAAAATAATTTTGATTAATAAGTAAATGAGAACTTTTTATCCTTCGATTCGGTCATGTTTTAGTCTATCTTTGTTCTTTAGCACTAACTACATCTGGTAGGTTAAAAAAAAAATATACCAAAGATAGAAATGACTAAAAATAAAATTACTGCTGTTCTTGGTCCAACAAATACTGGCAAAACTCATTTAGCTATTGAAACCATGTTGTCCTTTGATACTGGAATGATCGGTTTTCCACTTAGATTATTAGCTCGAGAAGTTTATGACAAAGTGATCAAAACCACAGGTTTGGATAAAGTGGCTTTAATTACAGGGGAGGAAAAAATTATCCCTCCAAATGCAAAATATTTTTTATGTACAGTTGAGTCTATGCCTATAGATAAACAATTAGATTTTGTAGCTGTAGATGAAATACAAATGTGTTCTGACCATGAACGTGGTCATATTTTTACTGATAGATTATTAAATTTACGAGGAACTAAATTAACAATGTTGATGGGGTCAAACACAATTAAAAATATTATTTCAAATTTAGATGATGATATAGAGTTTATAAATAGAAATCGATTATCTAAACTTTCCTATACTGGTCACAAAAAAATTTCAAGAATTCAAAGAAAAACTGCAATAATAGCATTTTCTGCTGAGGAAGTTTATGCAATAGCAGAATTAATCAGAAGACAAAAAGGTGGGGCTGCAATTGTAATGGGATCTCTTAGTCCTAAAACAAGGAATGCACAAGTCGAACTATACCAATCAGGAGATGTTGATTTTTTGGTTGCAACTGATGCAATAGGTATGGGAATAAATATGGATCTTGATCAGGTTTATTTTTCAAATTTAAAAAAATTTGATGGTAGAAAATTAAGAAAACTTAACTTATCAGAAATTGGGCAAATTGCAGGTAGAGCAGGAAGATATTTAAATGATGGTAGTTTTGGAATTACAGGAGAATGTAAAGAAATTAATGCTGAAGAAGTTGATTTATTAGAAAATCATAAATTTGAAGAAATACAATATTTATTTTGGAGAAACTCAAATTTAAATTTTAATAACCCGGCGTCGTTAATTAAATCCTTAGATGAAAGACCTAATAAAAAATGGTTACGAAAAATAAATGAGTGTGAGGATGAAAAAGCTCTCAAATTTTTCTTGAGAGATAAAAATTTAGATAATGTTGAATTTGATGAAAAAAAATTAAATCTTCTTTGGGAATGCTGTCAGATACCAGATTTTGTAAAAAAAACTTATGGTAATCACTATCAAGTAATTGAAAGTGTTTTTAAATATTTAGTTAGTGAAAATGGTAAAATTAGTAATGAATATATGCGACTACAGCTCTTAAAGTTGAATAAATTAGACGGAAATGTAGATTCTCTATCAAATAGAATTGCAAATGTTAGGACTTGGTCATATGTTTCAAATAAAAATAATTGGATAGAAAACCAAAACTACTGGATAGAAAAAACAAAACTATTAGAGGACAAACTTTCAGATAGACTTCATGAGGAACTTACAAAAACATTTATTGATAAAAGAGCAAGTGTTCTTGCAAGGGGTTTAAAACAAGATATGGAATTTGAAACTAAAATATTAGAAAACAACGAGGTACTGATAGATAATCAATTTATTGGAAGAATTAAGGGACTAAAATTAGAGCTTGATTTAAAAAAAGGAGCATTAAAAACTGACATTAAGTCATTAAAAAAAGCTGCAAGACAAAACGTTGGTCCTGAACTTATTAAAAGAATTGAAAGAATAATAGAAACAGGTTTAATTGAATTAAAAGATGATTTTAAAATTTATTGGCAAAAATCACCTATAGCAAAATTGATATCAGGCAGAGATTATTTGAACCCAAATATTGAACTAATAGCTGATGATATTTTAGAGCATAATCAAACTCAAAAATTAATTAATTACTTAGAAAAATGGTTAAAAAACAAAATTGATACAGTTCTTGAAAGTCTTGTGGATTTAAAAAATTTAAAGGAAAAAAATTCTTCAATCAAAGCTCTTGCTTATCAACTTTATGAAAATAACGGCGTGCTTGAGAGAAATAAAGTTGCTGAATATCTTAAAGATCTTGGACAAAATGAAAGAAAAATTTTAAGAGACCTTGGTGTAAAATTTGGAAGATATCATGTTTTTTTATTCAAGTTGATTAAACCTGAGGCTGTCTCATTAAGAACCATGCTTTGGAAAAATTATTATCAAAAATATTTTAATTTAAAACCACCTACTTTTGGTCTTAATTTTTTGGAGAATGATAAAATTAAAAATAGAAACTTCATGTTACTTTGTGGTTTCGAAAAATTTGATAACATTTATGTAAGAATTGACATTTTAGAAAGACTATTTGTTCAAATCATAAACACTAACACTGAAAAAGAAAAAGAAATTAAAATGAACTCTGATATGTTAAATTTATTAGGATGTAGCAAAAATAACTTTAAAAAACTACTTAAAAATATGGGTTACAAAATTTTTGAAAAAGAAAATGATATATTTTTCAAATATAATCCTCGTAAAAATTTTAAAAAAGAAGAAAAAAAAGTTATAAAAGAAAATCCTTTTGGTATCTTAAAAAATTTAAACCTTAGTTAAAGAAACATGTTTTTTAAAAAAAAAGATCAAAATTCAAATAATGATTTAATTAAAGTTGCTGCATTACTTATACATGCTGCAAAAATAGACGAAAATTTCTCAAAAAAAGAAGAAGAAATAATTAATCAAGCTCTTTTAAAACTAGGTGCAGATAATCAAAATATAGAAAAAATTACCAAAGAAGCAAAGGCATTAGAAGAAAACACGAACCAAATATTGGAATTTACGAAAGAAGTAAAAAACATGGAAGAAAAAAAAAAGATAGAAATTGTAGAAACTCTATGGAAAATTATTTATTCAAATAATGAAGCAGATATATATGAAACTAATTTAATGAGAAGACTTGGTGGATTAATGTATATTGACAATAAAATTATGGGCGATATCAAAGAAAAAATTAAAACGGAAAATCAATAATGACATACATAGTTAATGAAAATTGTATTAAGTGCAAGCTAATGGATTGTGTTGAAGTTTGCCCTGTCGATTGCTTTTATGAGGGAAAAAATATGCTTGTAATTAAACCTGATGAGTGTATAGATTGTGGCGTTTGTGAACCAGAATGTCCAGTGGATGCGATTAAAGCAGACACAGAACCTGGTAGCGAAAAATGGTTAGATTTAAACAAACAATATTCTGAAGTCTGGCCAAATATAACTGACAAAAAAGATCCTCCTTCGGATCACGAAAAATATAAAGATGAGCAAAATAAGTTTGAAAAATATTTTAAAGAAAACATTTAAGAAAAAAAAAGTAAAAAAAACTAAAAAGAAAGTAGCTTCAAAAAAAGTTACAAAAATTAAAAAAATTGCTAAAATAAAAGCTAAAAAATCTTCAATTACCAAACCCACTATTTCTGTAAATAAAAAAATAGAGTCAAAATCAGATAATTTAAGAATTTCAAAAAATAATGAAACAAAACCTGAAATTAAAAAAGTAAAAAAACAAGAGTCAGAAAAACGAGAGTACAAAATTAAAGATTATGTAGTCTACCCTAAACATGGTGTGGGTCAGATAACTGAATTTAAAAAGATAAATATTGGAGGAATCGATGTTGAAACCTATGTAATTAAATTTGAAAAAGACAAAGCTAATGGAATGGTGCCAGTAAATAAACAATTACATCTTAGACCTCTAGCAACTATTAACCAAGTTAATAAATGTATCTCGATTCTTAAAAGCAAGCCTAAAATAAAGAGATCAATGTGGAGTAGAAGAGCACAAGAATATGAAGCTAAAATTTCATCTGGAAAGATTTATGAACTTGCCGAAGTTGTAAGGGATCTTAATAAAGGTGATGATTTAATGGTTGATCAATCTTATAGTGAACGACAATTATTTGAAAAAGCTTATGAAAGAATATTGTCTGAATTTCAAATAATATTAAATCTGTCTCTTGAAGATACCCAAAAAAAATTGGATAAAGCTTTAAAAAGAAATTTAGTTACTCAAACACAAACAACAACTCCCCCAGTAAAACAAGCTGCACCTGAGTTGTCTGAGGAAGACTCTGTCCCAGAAAATGAGGAGACAATAGAGTCATAAAAAAAACGCCTCTCACACGAAATCGTTATGAGAAGCGTTTTTGTAAAAGAATACTAAGTTACTATCTTCTTCTTCTTTTTTTAGCTTTCTTAGCTTTTTTCTTAGCCTTCTTTGCTTTTTTTCTTCTTTTAGCCATCTTTAGCTCCCTTTAAGTTAAACGAATCAAATTGATTCGCTGTTACTTATTTTTATTTTTTTATACACGTTATGTCAAACCTTTAATTAAAGTTAAAATTTTCAAAAATTATTTTTTAATTAAATTAAAATTTTTATTATTTTAATATGTAAAAAAGTTAATGTTTATGCGCTTAATAAGCAATTAATTTACTAAGATTAATAAAGTTTTTCTAAATCTTCTTTATATTTTTCTAAAATTTTTTTTCTTTTTAATTTTAAAGTTGGTGTCAACATTCCATTTTCAATTGTAAATTCATCTTTAATAACTTTAAATTTTTTAACTTTTTCTACTAAAGATAAGTTTTTATTTAGGTTTTCAATATAAATTTCAATTTCTTTTTTATTTTCATCACTTTCAGTAACAATTAATGCAACTAAATAATTTTTTTTATCTCCATAAACTAAGCTTTGTTTTATTTTTTCATTAAGACAAAGCATATTCTCAATTTTAGAAGGTGAAATGTTATCACCACCCAAGTTTACAATAATTTCTTTCTTTCTATCAGTTATTTTTAAATTCCCATCGATGGTAATCTCGCCAATATCTCCTGTATGAAGCCATCCATTTTTTAATATTTCTTCAGTTTCTTTCTTCATGTTCCAATAACCAAGCATTACATTTTCACCTTTTACTAAAATTTCACCATCTTCTGCAATTCTTACTTGATTAGTTTTAAAAGGTGGACCGACTGTTTCTATCTTTACTTTTCCTGGAATATTGCAACTAACAACTGGAGAGGTTTCTGTTAATCCATATCCCTGTAAAGTTGGCAAACCTATGGAATTAAGAAAATTACCGATTTTTTGATCCAAAGCACCTCCTCCAGAAACAAAGGCTTTTAACTTACCACCAAACTGATTTTTTATTTTTCTTCTTACCAATATTTGACAAAAAAAATTGATAATTTTTTCCTTAAAATTTAGTCTCTCATTGTTTAAGTTTTTTGTACCTAGATAAATAGTTTGTTCTATCAACTTTTTTTTGAAACCTTTTTGTTTGGAAAAATTTAAAGAAATTTTGCTATATAAATTTTGATAAAATCTTGGTACTGCTGTCATGATAGTAGGTTTAGCTACAGACATGTTTGCTAATAATTTTTCTAAACTCTCAGCATAAAATATCTTTGCTCCCAGTGAAATTTGTACGTATTGGACTGTGTGTTCATATGAATGAGATAATGGTAGCCAAGTCAAAAAAACAGGCTCTCTTTTTTTTATGAGTGAATTTAAAATTTCTTGTGCACCCTCACAATTTGATAAAATACCTCCATGACTTAGCATTACCCCTTTGGGATTTCCAGTCGTTCCCGAAGTATAAATAATGCAAGCAAGATCTTCTCTTTTAATCTCATTATTATAATCTAGAGGCTCAGTAACAGTTTTATCTTTAAAAGGTTCTTCTAAAATATTTTGAATGTTTTTAATATTTTCATTTAAATTTTCAAAAGATAAAACTTTAACTTCTTTTGAAATAAATTTTTCAATTTTTTTAAATTGAGTATTATTTGAAACTATGCATATCTTAGGATTACAATCATTAATAATATACTCGTAATCTTTTTCTGAATATGTTGTAAATAATGGAACAGTTACACCTCCAGCATTCATAATTGCTATATCTGATATAAGCCATTCTGGTCTATTTTCAGATAACAAAATACATCTATCACCTTTAGATAAATTTTTTCTTAAGTAATCAGATAAAGTCAGAATATTATATTGAGTTTGCTTCCAAGTTAAAAAATTATTTTTTTCAGACTTTAACCATTTTAAAAATGGCTTATTTTGTAGAGAATTATTTTCTTTATATTTATTAAAAAAAAGTTCTACTAAGCTATTAATTTTATTTAATCTCATATATTGGTGGGCGAAGAGAGAATCGAACTCTCACTTCTTGCGAAACACGATTTTGAGTCGTGCGCGTCTACCAGTTCCGCCATTCGCCCTTAATTATATAATAATTTATTAAATAGTATAAGAACTAAAATTATATTAAAACCAAAAAATGTTTTATACCCTTTACAAAAAATGTTTAGATTTAGCAGCTCATAAAAGTTCTAAATACTACTTAGCTATCGTATCTTTTATTGAAAGTTCTTTTTTTCCTATACCACCAGATGTAATGGTCATACCGATGGTTATATCCAAAAAAAATGATTATATTAAAATTTTTCTTATTACGACAATATTTTCAGTTTTAGGTGGTTTATTGGGTTATTTAATTGGGGCCTTTTTTTTTGATATAGGAATGGAAATAATGAGTTTTTATGGTTATGAAAATAAACTAACTGATCTCAAAAATGACTTAATAAGAAACGAGGGTTTTTACGCTTGGCTTGGAATTCTTTTTCTAGCTGGTTTTACTCCTCTACCTTATAAAGTTTTTACCATCGCAAGTGGTCTCATAGGATTTAATATTCTAATTTTTTTTATTATTAGTTTAATTTCCAGAGGATTACGTTTTTTTATTGTTTCATATTTATCTTATAGATTTGGATTACTTTTCACTAAGTTTATGGAAAAGCATGGATCCAAATGGTTTACTGTTATTGGAATAATAATTGTTCTGGTTGGAGTTTTGATTTATTTTATAATAAGATCTCATGCATAATATAAAGATAGATACTTATTTAAAAATAATTTTTTTAATTAGCTTAATTTCAATATTATCCGCATATTTCATAGAATACATTCTGGGATATCAACCCTGCAATCTCTGCTTAATTGAAAGGATCCCATATGCATTAAGTATAACTTTAATAATTTTAAACTATTTCTTTAATCAAAATAAACAGTTTGTAATTTTACTGTTAATTTTGGTGTTTGCTTTTTCTCTACTGATTTCATTTTATCACTTTGGTATTGAGCAAGGTTTTTTTGAAGAGTCGACTGTATGTGGAATAAAAGATGCCAATAACGTTATTTCTAAAGAAGAGCTATTAAAACAGTTACAATTGAAAACTATAAGCTGTAAAGATGTGGCATTTAGGATTTTTGGATTGTCACTTTCAACATTTAATATAGTTATAAGTTTAGTTATATTTATTTTATTAATAAAAATATTTAAAAATTATGAAAAAATCAAAAGCTAATATAGAAGAATTTATTAGGGTAGACCACGCAGGAGAAAGAGGAGCTATAAAAATTTATGAGGGTCAATTATTGGCTCTTAACACTATTGTTGAAGACGAAAGTCTAAAAAAAACAATTGAGGAAATGAAAATTCATGAAAAAGAGCACTGTGATTTTTTTGAAAAAGAAATCAAAAAAAGAAAAATAAAACCAACAAAGTTTTTACCACTTTGGGACTTGCTTGGAGTCGGTCTAGGTTTTGGTTCAACAATTCTCGGTAAAAAAGCAGCAATGTTATGTACCGCTTCAGTTGAGGAGGTAATAGATAAACACTATCAAAACCAAATAGATCAGCTTGGTTCTGAAGAGAAAGAATTAAAAAAAAAAATTATTAAATTTAGAGAAGATGAATTATATCACAAAAATATAGCTTACGAAAAAGGGGCAACAAAAAAAGGGTTGTACTCAATAATGGATAAAATTATTAAAACTGGTTCAAAACTAGCGATAAATATTTCTGAAAAAATTTAAATTTAAGCCTCTAACTCTACATCCCAATATAAGTAATCCATCCAACTTTTATGTAAATAATTTGGAGGAAAATTTTTTCCATTTCTATGTAAATCTTCTGTCGATGGTTGAAAAGGATATTGATTAAGCTTCATACCAGAAGATTTTAAAAGTTTTCCACCTTTCTGAACATTGCAATTTGAGCATGCCGTTACAACATTATCCCAATTTGTTTCTCCACCTTTGGATCTTGGCAATAAATGATCAAATGTTAATTCTTCACCACTTCCACAATACTGACATGAAAACTTGTCTCTAAGGAAAACATTAAATCTTGTAAAACTTGGTTTAGATTGAGGAACAATATAATCTTTTAGAGCTATAACACTTGGTAGCTGCATGTTAAATGAGGGGCTTCTAACTACTCTATCATAAGTGCTTACTATAATTACACGATCTAAAAAAACTGACTTAACTGTATCTTGCCAAGACCATAATGACAAAGGGTAGTAACTCAAAGGTCTATAGTCAGCATTTAAAACTAATGCAGGACATTTTTCTAACGAAACATCTTGTTCAAGAAAACTATTCATAATTAAATTCTAACTTAAATAAAAAATTATTTCAACATTTAGCAATTACTTAATTTTTTTTAAAATATAATTTAATGCTATACTTGATGCTTCAATAGGAATATGATGATCACAATTTTTTATTAAATGTGTTTCTATTTCTATATTATTTCTAATAAAAAAATCTTTTGCTTCTAGCATAAAATTAGGTGAGACAACTTGGTCTATATCTCCATGAATCAATAGAATATCTGTTGCAGTTTTTTGTCTAATTTTTAAATCTTTTTGATTGATAATTTTTCCAGAGAAACCTACTACACAATTAAAAGATTGATCTGATGTTAATCCTAAATTTATTGACATCATACAACCCTGGCTAAAGCCAGATAAACAAATTTTTTCATTTTCTAAATTATATTCTTTTTTAACTTCATTGATAAATTGATTTAGTTTTTCTTCAGCTTTAATTGATTGTTCTAATGTATAAACTGGATCATCTTTTGTTAAATCAAACCATTGATAACCAGTGGGATTTATAGAGCATGACTCATGACCATTAGGGCAAATAAATATTGTATTTGGTAAGTGTCTCTTCCAATTTAAAGTCAACATACTTATGTCCTTACCATCTCCACCATAACCATGAAGTAAAATAATAGCATTTTTAATATCTTTATTAGCTTCTGGCTTAATTATAGTTGCATCAAGGCAAAATGTCATAGTATGTGATTTATGTTTTCTTATTTTTAAAAGACCCTACAATACATTTATGATTTCAGGATTAGTAGTAAAAATATTATCAATAACACTTTTAATTGCGGTTGGAATTGTCCTAATACTTGGAATTGGTACCTTATTTAAAGGTGGAGAAACAAGCAAAAAATATTCAAATAAGTTGATGCAACTTAGAGTCTTGTTACAATTTATAGCAATTATTGCACTGGTAGGTTTTGCGTATTTTTTTAAAGATTAATTATAAGTAGTTAACCATTTTATAAAATTTTTATCATTAAAATCAATTGAACCCATAATTCTTGCAAACTCATATCCTTCTTTATCGATCAATATTGATGTAGGAACTCCTCGTAAACTAAATGTTTTTGCTAAAGTTGAAGGATTATCAAAATATATATTTAAGTTTGTAATTTCCAAGTCTTCAAAAAACTCTAAAGCTTTTTTTAAATTATCCTTACCAATATTAATTGGAAATATTTTCAAATTATTCAAATTTTTATTCGATTGTAAGTTATCCAGTGAGGGCATTTCTTCTTTGCATGGAGCACACCAAGTTGCCCAAAAATTCAATAGAATCAAATTACCATTTAAATCATCTAAATTAATTTGGTTATTTTTATCATCTAGAAAGCTTAAATTATCATATTTTTTTAATTCTTTGTTAATTATTAGATTTTTAATATCAAAGACTTCCTCAGCAAAGGAATTAGTTATTAAAAAAATAAATATTATTAATAATCTCATGTTAAATAGGTATAATTAAATATCATGGCAAAAAATAAAAACAACAAGGCAATATGGAACACTAGAATTAAGAAAAGTGTCTCAATTCTTTTTCAAAGAGTAGGCAGTTCAATTGATGTTGATAAAAGACTATATAAAGAAGATATTATTGGTTCTATCACACATGTTGAAATGTTATTTAAGCAAAAGATTGTTAACTTTAAGATTAAAAATAAGATTATCTATGGTCTAAATAAAATTAAAAATGAAATATCAAATAACAAATTTGAATTTAATAAAAAATATGAAGATATTCATATGAATATAGAAAAAAGACTTTTTCAAATTATTGGCGAAGAGGCAGGTTTTATTCACACTGCGAGATCCAGAAATGATCAAATAATTACAGATTTAAAAATTTGGACAAAATCTGCAACCAAAAAAATTAATATTTTATTAGACAATGTAATAAAGAATACTCTTAAATTAGCTGAAAAAAACATACATACTATCATGCCAGGATTTACTCATCTTAAGAATGCACAAGCAATTTCTTTTGCACATTATTTAATGGCTTATGTTGAAATGTTTAATAGAGATAAAAATAGATTTAATAATAATCTAGTAAGTTTAAATGAAAATCCACTAGGTGTTGCCGCGCTGGCTGGTACATCTTTTAATATAGATAGAAACTACACATCTAAAAAGTTAGGTTTTAAAAAACCTACAAGTAATTCTATTGATACAGTTTCGGACAGAGATTTTGTATTAGATTTTTTATACAGTGTTTCAGTATGTGCAATGCATATTTCTAGGATTGCTGAAGAACTTATCATCTGGAATTCTGATGCTTTTAATTTAATAAACTTATCAGACAAAGTTGTAACAGGTTCTTCTATTATGCCTCAAAAAAAAAATCCAGATCTTTTAGAATATTTAAGAGGAAAAACAGGTAGCGCTTATGGAAATTTATTTTCTATGCTAACAATTTTAAAAGGATTACCTTTATCTTATTATAAAGATCTTCAAGATGATAAAGAAATTATTTTTAAATCAAACGATACATTGGTTAATTGTTTGGAAGTATTTGATGAAATACTTAAAAATTTTACACCTAATAAAAAAAAGATGTTTGAACTGGCAAACACAGGCTATATCACTGCTACAGATCTAGCAGATTATCTTGTAAAAAATCATTCTTTATCATTTAGAAAAGCATACCAAAAAACAGCAGCTATAGTAAATCTAGCTGAAAAAAATAAAAAAAACCTTAATCAATTAACAATAGAGGAATTAAAGAAAATTGAGCCAAAACTCACAAAAGATGTTTTAAAAGTATTTGATTTGAATAATTCTGTTAATTCTAAAAAATCATATGGTGGAACATCTTTTGAAAATATCAAAAAAATGATATTGAAATATAAAAAGAAAAAATGATTAAAAAAATTATAATAACTTTAGTTTTCTGTACCTTGTTATTTTCTTGTGGAAAAAAAGGTGACCCTGAATACAAAGAGCCTGAAAATAATGTAAAAATACAAAGCTTCCTTATAAAAAAGGTTTGATGAAATTTATTAGTAACAAGCTTAGAATTGAAAATGTGTTTGTTCAAAATATTAGTAAAAAATATGGTACACCAGCCTATTGCTACTCATACAATCAACTAAAAGAAAATATAGATAATTTTAAAAAAAAATTTAAATCTTTTTCTCCATTAATATGTTTTGCGATAAAATCTAATACAAATATTAATTTGATTAAAGAGATCAAGAAATTTGGACTTGGTGCTGATGTGGTATCAATGGGAGAACTTATGATTGCTCTTAAAGCGGGCATAGCGCCTAAAAAGATTGTTTTTTCTGGAATTGGAAAAACTGCAAATGAAATTGAATACGCTATCAATAAAAAAATTTTACTAATTAATGCTGAGTCATTTAGTGAAATAAAAGAAATTGAAAGAATTGCAAAGATAAAAAAAAGGCAAGTAGAAGTGGGTATTCGACTTAATCCAAATACTGATGCAAAAACCTTAAATCAAATTTCTACAGGAAAAAAAGGGAACAAGTTTGGTGTTAGCGATAAAATTTTTCATGAACTTGTTAAATATTGTAAAAGTTCTAAAAACATAAAACTTAAATGTTTAAGTGTTCATATTGGAAGTCAAATTTTAGATCATCAGCCTTACAAAAAAATGCTCAGGGTTGTTGATAGAATTATTAAAAAAGTTAATTATAATTTTGAATTTATTGATCTGGGTGGGGGCATGGGTATCTCTTACGAAAATAATACAAAAAAACTTAATTATAACAAATATAATACTGAAATTAAAAGATTTTTAAAAAATAAAAAATCAAAAATAATATTTGAACCAGGTAGATCTATTATTGGAAATACTGCTGTTTTAATTTCAAAAATAATTTATATAAAAGAAAATAATAATAAAAATTTTATTATTATTGATGCTGCTATGAATGATTTAATGAGACCTGCACTTTATGGTGCGAGCCATAGAATTTTGCCTGCTATTAAAAAAAATATAAAATCAAAAAAACTTTATGAATTTGTTGGACCAATATGTGAAAGCACTGATAAGTTTGGAGCTATAAAAAACTTTCAAGAATTAAAAGAAAAAGAGCTTATTGTTATTTGTGATGTGGGTGCTTATGGAATGTCATTAAGTTCTAATTATAATCTAAGACCAAAACCTGTAGAAATATTAATTAAGGGATCAAAAACTAAAGTAATTAAAAAAAGACAAAAGCTTGAAGATATAGTTTAGCTTTTGATAACAATGATTAGAAACATAATATTTTCAATTTTCTTTTTTAGTGGCATAATAATCATCTCACTAATCTTTTTACCAGCGTTAATTCTACCTCAAAAAATTACCCTTTTTGGTGGAAAGTTAATGGGTCATTGGACAGGTTTTTGCCTAAAAGTTTTTTTATCTACCAAAATTATAATTAAGGGAAGAGAGAATATAATTTTTGGTAAAAAATTTTTTATAGCTTCCTCACATCAATCAATGTTTGAAACATTTTATCTTCAAACTATTTTTAATTCTCCTGTTTTCATTCTTAAAAAAGAGTTACTTTTAATACCTATTTTTGGGTGGTATTTAAAAAAAATTGGATCTATTTCCATCAAAAGAAATAAAATATCGAAGGAAAATTTAAGTTTTTTTGAAGATATTTCTAAAATAATTTTAAATTCAAATCGGCCTCTTATAATTTTCCCACAGGGCACAAGAGTTTTACCTTATGAAAAACCTCCTTTCAAAAAAGGAGCATCGAGAATTTATGAGGAATTAAAAATTAATTGCCAACCAGTAGCTATTAATTCTGGTCATGTTTGGCCTAAAAAAGGAAAAAAACAAAGCAACAAAACAATTACTATTTCAATTTTAAAACCTATTAAAGCTAATCATACAAAAGAAGATTTTATGAATATTTTAGAAAATAATATTTATTCTGAACTGGATTTTATAGGTTAGCCTTTCATGGGCATCACCACAAAAATGCTATCAAAATCTCCGGGATCTTTTATTAATGCTGGTGAACCTGAATCATTTAAAAATAACTCAATTCTATTTCCATCAATTTGAGAGGCTACATCAATTAAATATCTAGAATTAAAGCTAATCTCTAAAACATTATCAAATTTAACTGCAAGTGTTTCTTTTCCATCACCACTATTAGTATTGTTTACTGATAAATCCAAAGTATCCTTTGTTAGATTAAATTTTACACCATCTTTTTTATCAAGTGAAACTGAAGCAACTCTGTCTACTGAGTCTTGAAAAAGTTTAAGATCTATATCTAATTTTTTTTGATTATTTTTTGGTATTACTTGTATATAATTAGGAAATTTACCATCAATTAATTTTGAAATCAAAATGCTATTGTTTAATTCAAATTTAATTTTAGATTTTATATTTGAAATTTTTACATCTCCATCATAATTTTCTAATAGAGAACACAACTGAAAAATAGTTTTTTTTGGCAAAATAATTGGATCAAAATCTTTTTTCTTATCTAGTCTTAATTTAGATATAGACATACGATGACTATCAGTTGCTACAGCAGTAAGATAATATTTATCCTCAACTTCAGTTTGATGAAAATAGATTCCACTTAAATAATGTCTTGTTTCATCATTTGATACTGAAAATTTACATTTATTTAATAATTTTAATAAGTCCTTTGATTTTATTATAAATTCGTTTTCATTAAAGTTTTCATCTGTTAAAGGAAATTCTGATGCACTTATACAATTTAAATTAAATATAGATTTTTCAGACTCTAAATGTAGCTTACTTGAATCAGTTAAATTAAGATTTATTTTTTTTCCCGATGAAAGTTTTCTTACAATATCATACATAGTGGATGATGTTGTTGTAGTTTTCCCTTCTTCCAATACTTCAATATTATTTATTTGATGAATAAAAATTAAATCTAAATCAGTCGCAGTTATATTTAGTTGAGAGTTTCTGGCATCTAATAGAATGTTAGATAGTATTGGAAGTGTGCTTCTCTTTTCTATTACTCCTTGACAATAATTCAATGCTTGCTGAAGATCTTGTTGATTTACATTAAATTTCATTTTCTTTATTATTATATAATATTTGATTTTTAAGTTTATTGATATTGTCAACCATGTCCGAGTCTTTTTCCTTCAACTTTTCTATAGTTTTAACAGAATGAATTATTGTTGTGTGATCTCTATTTGAAAACTCTCTTCCAATTTCTGGTAATGATTTTGAAGTAAGAATTTTTGTTAAATATATGGCTGTTTGCCTTGGTCTCACTAAATATCTTGATCTTCTAGATGATAGCATTTCATTTTTGCTAATTTTAAAAAATTTACAAACAATAGTCTGGATTAAATCTATTGTTACTTTGTTTTCATTAATATTAAGCAAATCTTTTAATACAACTTTTATTTCAGCTAAATTTGGAGTTTTGTTATAAATTCTTGAAAATGAAACTATTCGATTAATTGCACCAACTAGCTCTCTTATACTTGCGGTTATTTCTAAACTGATAAAATCTTTAATTTCTTGAGATATTTTAAATTGATTATTATGCAAACTATTCAATTCTTCAGCTTTTTTTTCAATAATTTTTTTTCTAAGTTCATGGTCAGGTTTTTGAATATCAACGACCAGACCACCTCCAAACCTGGATTTAATTCTCTCTTGAATTCTAGATAGTTTATTTGGAGCTCTATCAGCTGATATGATAATTTGAGATCCTTTATCAAGTAAGGCATTAAATGTATGAAAAAATTCTTCTTGCATTGCTTCTTTACCGTTCATAAATTGAATATCATCAATTAACAGAATGTCGGTATTCCTAAAATATTCTTTAAATTTAACCATGTCATTAGACTTAATTGATTTTACAAATTGATACATAAAACGTTCAGCTGAAATAAACATTACTTTGTTATTTTTTTTCAATTCATAAGCTATTGAATTTAAAAGATGTGTTTTACCCATTCCAACTCCACCATAAATATAGAGAGGATTATAGTGGGAAATATTTTCTGAAACTTTAATTGATGCCTCGTATGCTAATTTGTTACTTGGTCCTGTAATAAAATTTTCAAATTTTTTGTTAGGATCAATACGATTATATTGTAAATACGAGTCTTTTATAAATGAAACATTTTCTTTTATATCTAAAAGTTCAAAGTTATCTTCTTCTTGGTTGAGCCCAGTTTTTTTCTCAGCAATCTTAAATTCAATTCGAATTATATCTTTTTTAAAAATTCTAATGATATTTAGAATTTGATCTAGGTATCTTGATGTAATCCAATCACGGATAAATCTTGTTGGTACCGACAATAATACATAATTATTTATCTCTTCAACAAAATCTATTTTTTTAAGCCAGCTTTCATATATATCTAGCCCTAATTTTTTTTTCATGTGATCTTGAACTATTTTCCAGTCAAGGTTTTCAATCTTTGGGGCTTTGAAATTTTTATTTATATTAGAATTATTCATAATTACTGGAAGAAGTTCAGTTAGAGCTATAATGAAAATATTGCAACAAATAATTTTAAATAAATTAAAAAAAATAAAATCTAGGATTGTGTAAAAGTAAAAAAAACATTTGACAAAATTTTTGTTAAAGAATTTTTAAATTAAAATTTATAATTGAATTTAATAAATAGATTTATTTACTAACTCTAAATCTTGTATTAAAAAAAAATTTAACTATAGATACTGTAGATCTAAAAGTTGTATTGAGTTAACAACCTGGGGTATTATTCAACTAAATTGAAGCTATCTTTTTTGTAAACCTTGAAACATTTCTTGAGGCATTTTGTTTCTTAATTATACCTGTTTTAGCTATCTTCATAAGCTCTGAATTCAACTTGGGTAAGAATTTTAAAGCTTCAGATTTCTTTTTATCCTCAATTAATATGTTCATTTTTTTAATAGCATTTTTATATCTGCTTTTTCGCGCTCGATTAACAGCAGTTTGTTTTGATATTCTTCTTATTCTTTTGATTGCAGATTTTGTATTAGCCATATGCGCAGGGGTATAGCTTGAGATTTTATATTGGTCAACGAAATAATTTATTATAATTGGCAAATTTTGCAAAAAAAAGTAGATCTATTTGAAATGGTTTTTTTTTGTATAATTCCATTACACCTTAACCGTTTACAACTTAAACCATTTCTCTCGTAAACTCTAAACTCTTTTTGAAAACCACCTTTTTTACCTGAGGTATTTCTAAAGTCTTTTATACTCGATCCTCCTTTTTTAATTGCATTAAGAAGAACTTTCTTAGAATTTATCAAAATTTTTTTACAATCCTTTTTTTTGATTAAATGCACTTTTTTATTTGGGTTTATTTTACTTAAAAATAAAATTTCACTTGCGTATATATTTCCAATTCCTGAAACAAAATTTTGATCAAGCAAAAAATTTTTTATATTCTTTTTTTTACCCTTAAAATAAGAAAGAATATATTTTAAATTAAAATTAGATTGAAATGGTTCTGGTCCTAAATTAGCAAATCTTTTTTTTAATGAATATGAGTCTTTTATAATTTGAAAAAAACCAAATCTTCTTGGATCATTATAGATAATTTTAAAACTTTCAAAAATTATTTCTACATGATTATGTTTTTTTGGTAGAATTGGAGAATTATAAAAACTGGCATTTGTTATTGGATTTTTTTTATTATTTTTAACTATATGAATTGTTCCCGACATTCCTAAATGTAATAAACAATAAATATCATCTGATAAACAAAAAATAATGTATTTGGAAAATCTTTTTACATTAGTAATTTTTCGTCCTTCTAAAAAACTCTCAAAATTTAAAGGGACTTTAAATCTTAAATTTCGATTTCTAACTAATACTTTTTTTACCTTTTTTTGTTTAATTTTTTTATCTAGTGATTGTCTTACTATTTCTACTTCTGGTAATTCTGGCATTTAATACTATATTGATTATATATTTTTTTTTATGCAACAATATCTACAAAATAAAAAAGGACTAGTACAAAATGTTTTTGATCAAGTTTATGATCAATATGACTTAATGAATGATTTTATGTCGTTAGGTATCCATCGATTGTGGAAAAAAAATATGTTAAATATGATGAATCCTTCAAATAACCAAAAATTAATTGATGTTGCATGTGGTACTGGAGATATAGCTAAACTTTTTTTAAATCATGTAAATAAATCTTTTAAAATAACATGTGTTGATCCAAATAAAGGAATGATAAACAAAGGCAAAGAGAAATTAAAAAAATTCGACCATTTAAATTGGATTATTGCACCTGCCGAAAAACTTCCTATTAATGACAATTCATTTGATTTTTATACAATTAGCTTTGGCTTAAGAAATACTAAAAGTTTAGACAAGTCCTTAAGTGAAGCATATCGAGTTTTAAAACCAGGTGGCCGATTTCTTTGCCTAGAGTTTTCAAAGATACAAAACTCTGATCTTGAATTTTTCTACAAAAATTATTCAAGATTAATTCCCTCAATTGGAAAATTGATTGTTGGCGAAAAACAACCTTATGAATATCTAATTAAAAGTATAGAAAACTTTATAAATCAAGATGAATTGATAGATTTAATGATAAAAAAAAATTTTAAAAAGTGTAATTATAGAAACCTATCTGGTGGAATAGTTTCTATACATAGTGGTTGGAAAATTTAATGATAAAAAAATTAATTATTCTATTTAAGCTTGGAAGGAAAGTTGCTAAATCTGATATATTAAACATAGTATCAAAATTTCAAAAACCACCTTTAGCAATAAAGATATTATTTAAAATTTTATCATTCTCTTTATCTGAAAAAAAACAGGAAAATAATAACAAAGACGAGGGTGAAAGATTATCAAGCTCACTCGAATCAATGGGAACAACTTTTATAAAACTCGGGCAATTTTTAGCTACTAGACCAGATATAATAGGAGAAGAGCTCTCAAACAAACTTGAAAATCTTCAGGATAAATTACCTCCATTTTCATTACTACTGGCAAAGGAGATAATTAAAAATGATTTGGGTGATGATACTTATAATTCTATCATAAATTTAAGTGAACCTGTTGCTGCAGCTTCTATTGCTCAAGTACACAAAGCTCAAATAAATGACAATGGAACAATTAAAGATGTAGCTATCAAAATTCTAAGACCAAATATTAAAAGAATATTTAATGATGAAATAGATGCAATGATGCTATTCGCTTTTTTAGTTGAGTCATTTATAAAAAAAACAAAAAGACTTAAATTAGTTGAAGTTGTTTTTTTACTAAAAGAAATTACAAATCTAGAAATGGACTTAAGATTTGAAGCAGCAGCTGCCAACGAATATGCTGAAAATACTAAAAATGATGTTGGTTTTAAAGTTCCACAAATTTATTGGAATTATACAAGTGAAAATGTAATGACTTTGGATTGGATAGACGGAATATCAATAAGAGAAACACAAGAGCTTAAAAATAAAAATTTTAATACAAAAAAAATTGCTGAAGATATTATTCAAAACTTTTTAAGACATGCTGTTAGAGATGGTTTTTTTCATGCTGATATGCATCAAGGAAACATATTCATAGATAACGATGGAAAAATTGTTCCTATTGACTTTGGAATAATGGGAAGATTAGATAAAATGAGTAAAAGATTTTTAGCAGAGATTTTGTTTGGTTTTATTCAAAGAGATTACCGTAAAGTTGCTGAAGTACATCTGATTGCAGGCCTAGTTCCAAAAGAGGTACCAATAGATGATTTGGCTCAAGCTTTAAGATCAATTGGAGAACCAATTTTTGGTCAAACAGTGAAAGATATTTCAGGTGGAAAATTATTAAAACAATTGTTTGATGTTACTGAAAAATTTAATATGCAAACTCAACCTCAACTTCTAATGCTTCAGAAAACAATGGTTGTTGTTGAGGGAGTAGCAAGAAAATTAAACCCTGAAACAAATATTTGGACTACATCAAGACCTGTTCTTGAAAGTTGGTTAAAAGAAACTAAGGACCCAATCACAAAAATTAATGAAACACTTCAAAGTACTTCAGAAGTAATTAAAAGATTGCCAGAGTTTCCTGAAATAATGGATAAAGCTAATCAAGCTCTTTCTTATTTAGCAAGTGGCCAAATACCCCAAAATTCCAATTCTTATAATGCTTTAAATACCCAAAAATCAGAAATGACTGCTTTTAGAAATCAATCTATTATTAGTTTATTAGTACTTGTAATTTTTGGTCTTTTAATATTTTAATTCACTCAATGAACGATTTAATAAACAAAAAAATTCTATTTATTATCTGTGGTGGTATTTCAGCATATAAAAGTCTTGAAACAATAAGATTATTTAAAAAAAATAATGCTGAAATAAAAACAATTCTTACAAAAAGTGCGAAAGAATTTGTAACTCCTCTATCTATTGCCTCATTGTCTCAAGGAAAAGTTTATGATGATTTATTTAATATAGAAAATGAAACAGAAATGGATCATATTTCTCTATCGAGATGGGCTGATGTAATTGTTATAGCACCAGCTACAGCTAACACTCTTTCAAAGCTTAGCAATGGATATACGGAAGATTTAGCCTCAACAGTAATACTTGCTTCAAATAAACAAGTTTTTTTAGCACCAGCTATGAATGTAAGAATGTGGAACCATCAATCAACTCAAAATCATATAAAAATATTAAAAGGTTATGGTTATAAATTTATTGGTCCAGAAATCGGAGATATGGCTTGTGGTGAATACGGTGAAGGTAAAATGTCAGAACCTCTTAATATATATAATAAAATATATAATTTTTTAACAAATAAAACTAAAAATAAAAAAATAAAAGCTCTAGTTACAGCAGGGCCAACAAATGAATATATTGATCCAGTAAGATTTATTACAAACAAATCAAGTGGAAAACAGGGTTATGAAATTGCTAAATCTTTATCTAATAGAGGTTTTGACACAACGCTAATTTCTGGACCAACTAATCTAGATGTTAGTGAAAATATTAATTTGATAAAAGTTGAGACTGCAGAAGAAATGTTTAAAGCTACACAACAAAATTTACCAATTGATATAGCAATATTCGCAGCTGCGGTATCTGATTTCAAAATAAATAAAAGAGAAAAAGAAAAAATAAAAAAACATCACAACTTAACAATAAATTTAGAAAAAAATATTGATATATTGAACTATGTTTCGAGTCATAATTCTATGAGACCAAAATTAGTTATTGGTTTTGCGGCTGAGACAAATAATTTAGATAAAAATGCTATTGAAAAAATAAAAAATAAAAATTGTGATTGGATAATAGCCAATGATGTTTCAAAAAAAGAAAGTGGATTTAATAGTGAATTTAATGAAGTAACAATTCATTATAAAAATAATGAAATTAAAAAAGAAAAACTTTCCTTAAAAAGAAAATCAGAAATATCAGAGGAAATTGTAGATCGAATTATTACTCAAATTAATTAATGGCTAAAGTCCTAATAAAAAAATTAGATCCAGCTGTAAAATTACCTGCATATAAAACTAATGGTTCTTCCGGAATGGACCTAATGGCATTTATTAAGGAACCTGTTAGTGTAAAACCAAAAACTTCTAACTTAATCCCTACTGGATTATCAATGGCTTTTTCTGAAGATTATGAAATACAAATAAGACCAAGGTCAGGTCTAGCAGCGAAAAATAATATTAGTGTTTTAAATACCCCAGGAACAGTTGATAGTGATTATAGAGGAGAGATAAAAGTTGTAATCTATAATCATGGTAGTGAAAATTTTGTGATAAACAATGGTGATAGAATTGCTCAAATGATATTAACTCCAGTTATTAAAATGGAATTAGAGGAAACGAATAATTTGCCCGAAACAATAAGAGGTGAGGGTGGATTTGGCTCAACAGGTAAATGAGTTTAAAGTTAAATAAAGATCAGATTAAAAGATTTTCCAGACAAATAATTTTAAAAAATATTGGTGCTATAGGACAAAAAAAAATTATTCAATCTAAAGTTTTAATAATAGGTATGGGAGGATTAGGTTGTCCAGTGGCAGAATTTTTGACTAGAGCTGGACTAGGCACACTTGGAATAGTTGATTATGATAATGTTGAACTATCAAATATACATAGACAAAGTTTATATGACTACAATGATATAAATAAACCCAAAGTAGAAGCTGCCAAAAAAAAATTAAACAAAATTAACTCAAAGACAAAAGTTAATTGTTTTAAAATAAAATTGAACAAGGACAACTTTAAAAAAATAATTAAAAATTATGATTATATCGTTGATGGATCTGATAATTTTGACACTAAGTTTTTAATTAATGATTTTAGTTTAAAATATAAAAAAAACCTTATAACGGGTGCTATAAGTAAATTTGATGGACATGTGTTCATGTTCAATTTTAAAAATAAAAAAAATCCTTGTCTTAGATGTTTTTTTCAAGAAGAAAAAATTACAGATGACATATTAAATTGTGAATATGAAGGGGTTTTAGGTACTGTAGCAGGTATAATCGGCACAATTCAAGCAAATGAAGTCTTAAAACAAATTTTAAATATTGGAAAAAACTTAAGTGGTTTTATCTTAATTGTTAATTTATTAGATTTGAATTTTAGAAAAGTAAAAATAAATAAAAGAAAAAAATGTATATGCAAATAAATTTTAAAAAACTTCTTATTATATTTTTTTTTTTAAGTTTACCCACGGAAACAATTGCGGAAGAAATTTTTTTATCTTTAAAAAAAAATAAGGTTAATGTTAGATATGGTCCAAGCTTTGAGTCACCGGTCAAATATATATATAAAAAAGTTAATTTACCCATTAAACAAATCGATAAAAAAGAAAATTGGAGAAGAATAATAGATTTTAAAAATAATAGTGGGTGGATACATTGGTCACAATTAAAAAAAATTAATTCAATAATTCCACTTGAAGATAAAATTTTATTTAAAAAACCCTCTTACTTTTCAAAACCCTTAGCTAAAATTAAAAAAGGTAGGGTTTTAATCGTTCAAAAATGTGATGGGTCTTGGTGTAAAATTAAATCTGAAAATTTCAATGGTTGGGTTAAAACAGATAATATCTGGGGTTCTGTTAACTAAAATCCAATATTAAAGATTTTACAGCTTCTGTATTTAATTTTGTTGAGTGAGAGTATTCACTATGGTCAATACCAATTTCAATATTCGAAGAATCTGATCTAAATTTTTTTATTTGTTCATCATTAAATTTAAAATGGATGAATTGCACAGATGAGGCTTTTCCTTCTGAAGAAGTTCTATCAACATCCTCTTCTGGAACTGCTTTGATTAAATCTCCATCTATTTTCATATAAACTTTTTCCTCAATTCCACCAACTTTACCTAAAAAAGCTGCTCTTAAAACTGGATTGTCGATTTCAAACATTAAGGTTGCTGTTAATTCTTTTCCATTTGGAACTAAGGGATTATACGCTGTAAGTTCATCTTTAAGTTGTTCATCTCCACCTTTTTCTATGTAAAGCATTTCTTGTACTTGTGCCAACATAGTTTCATAACTTTCAAAATAAAAAGTTGCATATGGTCCTAGTGCAACTCTTCTATCTTTTTTAAAATCAACAATATTTCTTCTAAGCTCTTTTCTGTTTTTTGTATAAACATCTAAAGGCATTATATCTTCTTT
>Ga0222719_10000331_pt1 | contig 47754 bp, 43 predicted proteins | sample C33_34DmetaG_FD_165039 | JGI IMG/M metagenome (GOLD analysis project Ga0222719, IMG submission 165039) | Estuarine water microbial communities from San Francisco Bay, California, United States - C33_34D | ecosystem: Environmental > Aquatic > Marine > Unclassified | place: USA: California...
GTCAACGATGTGGTCGACCGATGCGTTCAGTGACTCATCGAGCGCGACGCTCGGCGGCTTCACGATGGTGATGTGGACGCGACCGGCCGTCCGAATCGACGCGACGGACTCCGAGAGGAAGTGGGGTCGGTCCCCCATGGTCGGGATGACGATGCCGACATCGGGCCGTAGATCGTCGACGGGCGCATCGGTCACCCGGTCAGGGTACGACACCGGATCGTGCGGCACGCGGTGAACGTCAGTCACACCCTTCGTCTAACCTGCGATTACCGACCTCCTGAGACCCAACGACTTCACAGGAGGAACAGATGTCCACCAACGACAAGGCTCGTCTCGAACTGCATCGTCGACTCGAATCGGTGCTCGGAGCCGAGGAGGCCATGACGCTCATGTCGCACCTTCCGCCGGTCACGTGGGATCAGGTGGCGACGAAGGATGACCTCCACGCTCTCGAGGCCAACCTTCGCGCCGAGATCTCGGTGAGCGCGTCCGGCCTCAGGACCGAGATGGCCAACCTCCGTACTGAAGTACGCACCGAACTCGCAGAAGTCCGCACCGAGATGATCGACCTTGGGACCAAGGTCGACACCGGACTAGCCGACCTGCGCACCGAGATCGCCGGTGCGATCCTTCGGCAGACCCGGTGGATGCTCGGCTTCGCATTGGCGCTGACGTCGGTCATGATCACCGTCACCCGGCTGATTCCCTGATCGGCGGGCGTCCGCCGCGTCGGGTCAACCACCGTCGACTCACCTCGTGCTCACCAGAGCGCACTGCCGGGGCCGCCCTTGAACGGACCCGTCACGTTGGCCGTCACCCATCCGCCATAGAACGATCCCTCGTTCGACTCGACACGCTCATCGTCGACAAAGCACTCATCCACCGCCTGCGCGTAAAACGCCCACATGCCCGCCAAGTCGGCGAACACATCGGTCGGCTCCGGATACGTCCACCCGGCGCGAGGCACCCAACCCGACTCGCCGTCCCCGACGACGACGTCGCAATAGTGCGCGACACCCTTCCACTCGCAGAACGACCGGTGATCGCTCGCGCGCACATGTCGCGGATTCACGAATTCCGCCGCCACGTAGTAAGCGGGTGCCTGAGAGGTCTCGAGAATGCGGATTGCCCAGGGCGCGTCAACGACGACAACGCCGCCATGACGCACCCGGATGCGCCACTCCACCCGCTCGAGGCGCGGCGGGCGTGGGTAGTCCCATACCGACTCAAAGACCTTCCCGTTGGGCGCGAGTTCAGCCATCACGTCAGGATCCCACAGCGCTAGCTGACAGCACTGACCGATCGCACAACGCCGAGTGACACGAGCCCGACAACGGCGAAAGCCCCCTGCTCAGGGGGCTTTCGCGTGGAGCGGACGACGGGATTCGAACCCGCGACCCTCACCTTGGCAAGGTGATGCTCTACCAGCTGAGCCACGTCCGCGATGCGGGCCAGATCTTACCAACCCGCTCGGATGAGCGGACACGGTGCGACCGACTTAGGACTCCTTCGGACGGAGGTCAACCGTCAGCGTCAGCACCCCGTCCTCCATGGTCCATGCGGCGTCACCGATGATGGCGAAGTCCATGAAATCCCGTTGCGCCTGCTCGATGAACGCCTTGCGCTCATCTCCGGCAACCGGTGGGAGCGGCCGCTGTTTCACCGCCTTCGCGCGGTCGCGGTAGCGCTCCAGCATCGCGTCGATGTCGAGTTCTGCCATCTCCTCACCGTACCGAGTCAGCCGGCTCCCCTCCATCTGCACTTCCCGCCGCCTCCGACGCGGTGTCGGTCCCGGCGGAGTCGCCGTTCGCCTCGCCGCTATCGACATCGGCCTCAGCCATCTCAGCGAGCACCCGTTCGATCATCCGCTCGCGCTCCTCGGTGTCCGCGCTCAGGTACGCGTGTGTCGTCATCAACTCAAGCACCGCCATCTCGGGCGGGTCCACCCGCGTCGACCGGATCAGCCAGACGGCCACCGCGATCAGCGCCAAACCGAGGACTACCAGCGTGATCACGATCAGCAGCACCAGACGGGCAGCGGTCGGGTCACCGACGGTCACCTGAGCGGGAAGCACCCCCCGAGTCTGGCAGGTCACCGCTGATGGGTCGGGCAAGACACCGTCGCACGACCGGCCACCATCGAGCGCACAAGGGGCGTACCGTCAAGCGCGCACCGCCCGTCACCCTCCCGGTGCCCGGGGCCGGTGTCACCCGTGTGGCTCCCACCGGCCACGAGCATCGCCGGCATCGTCGTGGCGAGCACCTCGGCGAGCCGGTTGAGATCCGCCACCTCGCACATCGGCGTCGATGGCGAAATGCCGGCGTGGAACAGCACCTCATCGACACACAGGTTGCCGAGGCCCGCGATGACCCGCTGGTCGAGCAGCACCCCCTTCACTGGCCCTCGACGCCGGGAAACGCCCTGAAGCGCGTCGGCGATCTGATCGACCGGCGCCAGCAGGTCCACCCCGAGGTCGAGTTCTGGGTCGAGGCGATGACGTGAGAACCGCCTCGGGTCGCTCACCCGCATCTCGCCTCGATCGAACGAGACGACGAGGCGATCCCACGCTGGATCGTCGCGTCGGGCGCCGTATTCGAGCTGTTGGATGGCGGCACTGCCATCGACGATGAGCCGACCGGTCATGCCGAAGTGCAAGTCAAGACGTCCTCGCGTCGTGTCGACGAGGACGTGCTTGCCGTGCCTGCTGACCGCGCGCACGTCGGCTGACACCAGCCTTCCCAGCAGGTCACCGTCGCCGCACAGCGGATCGACCACCACCGAGGTGATTCGTCGACCGATCACCTGATGGGCGGCTCGCGCGTAGATCTCGGCCTCGAGCCCCTCGGGCACCGGTCAGTCCATCCGGTCGAGGAACTCGCTCACCATCGGTCCGAGTTGATCGAGTTCCATCAAGAAGGCGTCGTGCCCGTGGGGCGAGTCGATCTCGACGTAACGGGAGTCGTTGCCCGAGGCCGTGAACGCCTCGGCGATCTTGCGCTGCTGATACGAGGGGTAGAGCATGTCGCTCGACACTCCGACCGACAGGCACGGACCGTCGAATCCGCGGAGGGCCTGCTCGATGGTGCTCCTCCCTCTCGACACATCGTGCAGGTCCATCGCCTTGGAGATCACGAGGTAGCTGTTCGCATCGAACCGTCTCGCGAGTTTCTCGCCGTGATACCGCAGGTAGGTCTCCACCTGGAACTCCTCCCAGAGTCCGAAACCGTCACCGCTTGAGCGTTCAGCGAGACCGCGGCCGAAACGCTCCGAGAACACGTTGTCGCTGCGGAAGGTCACCTGAGCGACCTGGCGTGCGACGGCGAGCCCTTCGTGGGGGCCCTCCCCCGGGGCAGCGTCGTAATACTCGCCCTCGTTCCATCTCGGATCGAGGCGCACCGCCCGCCGTCCGATCATCCCCCAGGCGATCTGCTGTGCCGTCGAGTGGAGACAGGTGGCGATCGGCACGATCGAGGCGACCCGCCGTGGGTAGGTGGCCGCCCACTCGAGCACCTGCATGCCGCCCATCGAGCCGCCCACCACCGACGCCCATCGTTCGATACCGAGATGCGCTTGGAGTCGGGCCTGCACCCGAACCATGTCGCGGATCGTGATCACCGGAAACCGCGACCCGTAGGGGCGTCCATCAGGCCCGTGCGATGCCGGTCCGGTCGACCCTTGGCAACCCCCGAGCACGTTGGCGCACACGACGAACCAGCGGTCGGTGTCGATCGGACGTCCCGGTCCGATCATCGCGTCCCACCATCCTTCGGTCGGATGTCCGGGCCCGGCCCGACCGGCGGCGTGCGAGTCACCGGTCCAGGCGTGGCAGATCAGCACCGCGTTGGCGGCGTCGTCGGCCAGCGTCCCCCAGGTCTCGTAGGCGACGGTGACGTCGGCGAGCAGTTCGCCGCTGTCGAGGGCGAACGGACGGTCGGCGGCGATCGTCAGGAACTGTCGTCGCCCGGCGTGGTCGCCGGGACGCCAGGCGCCGGTCACCCGCAGTCGCTCCTCCATGTCACCTCCCATCTCTCGTGCTGTCGCATCCCGAGCGGTCGGTTCGCCGGTTTGCCGGTGTTCCGACCGCATCGCACGTCTCCGTGCAGGCACCTTGGGGGCGAACCCAGGTTGCCGGGCCCGTCTCCGGACCACTCGTGATACTCCGCTGAGAGTAGCGGCTCGGAGCGCCTCACGCACCGGGGGTGTCGGCGACGAGGTCGACGAACTCGTCGAATCCGGTCAGCGCGTTGAGGCGATTACGCAGTGTGCCCTCCCCACTGAGGTGGTCGAACGAGGCGGAGAGCGCCGCAGACACGGCGAGAAGGCCGGAGAGCGGCGACACGATGAGCGAGAACCCGAGATCGGAGAGCTCTGCGGGGCTGAGCAGCGGGGTGCGGCCCCCCTCGACCATGTTCGCGACGAGCGGAACCTCCGAGATGCCTTCGGCGATGGCCCGGAGCTCGTCGATCGACTGCGGCGCCTCGACGAACACCGCGTCAACGCCGAGGTCGCGAGCCGCTCGGCCCCTCTCGATCGCCTCGTCAAGTCCGAGTGGCGCGCGGGCGTCGGTTCTGGCGCACACGAAGAGTCGCTCGCGATGCTCCAAGACGACACCGAGTCGGTCGAGCCACTCACCGGCGCTCACCACCTGCTTGCCCTCCATGTGACCGCATCGCTTCGGCCACACCTGATCCTCGAGGAAGAGTCCGGTGGCTCCAGCGGACTCCCACAACTCAACCGTCCGACGGATGTCGCTGGCGTCGCCGTATCCGGTGTCGGCGTCGACGATGAGATCGACCGGAGCCTCGATTCGGGCGAGTCGAGCGCCGATGCGCGCCGCCACCTCGGCCATTTCTCGCTGGGAGAGGATTCCGTGGTCGGGTTCGCCGAGCAGGGATGCCGACACCGCGAATCCCGACACGAAAAGGGTGTCGAAACCCGACTGCACCGCAAGCAGTGCCGACAGCGGGTCCCACACCCCGGGCATGAGCACCGGCGAGCTGCCGGCGAGACGTTCGGCGAGGGGGCGTTCCGGCCGCATACGCCGACGGTAGTTGGCTGATCGGCCGCTGTGTACCTTGACCGCATGCGAGTTCTCGTAGTCGGTTCCGGTGGGGTCGGTTCGGCGTTTGTGGCGATCGCGTCGCGTCGGGAGGCCTACGAGCACATCACCGTGGCCGATATCGATCTTGAGCGAGCCGAGGCCGCGGTCGACACCGCCGAAGGCAACGATGACGGCACCCGTATCCGCGCTGCCCGAGTTGATGCCTCCGATTCTTCGGCCGTCGCCGCCCTCGCTCGCGAGGCTCGCGCCGATGTCGTGTTGAACGCCTGCGACCCGTGGCTCAACCCGTCGATCTTCGAAGCCGCCTTCGAAGCCGGCTGTCACTACGTCGACATGGCGATGAACACCTCAGTCCCTCACCCGACGGAGCCGTACTCGAAAGTCGGTCGTCGTCTCGGCGACGCGCAGTTCGCTCAGTCGCCGGCTTGGAAGAACCGTGGGCTCATGGCCCTCGTCGGCATGGGTGTCGAGCCAGGCTTCTCGGACGTCGCGGCTCGATACGCGGCAGATCACCTCTTCTCGCGGATCGACGAGATCGGGGTGCGTGACGGCGCCGACCTGGTGGTCGAGGGCTACGACTTCGCCCCGACGTTCTCCATCTGGACGACGATCGAGGAGTGCCTGAATCCCCCGGTGATCTACGAGCGCGCCCGCGGTTGGTTCACGACCGAGCCGTTTAGCGAGCCCGAGATGTTCACCTTCCCCGAGGAGATCGGACCGATCCAGTGCGTCAATGTCGAGCACGAGGAGGTGATCCTCATTCCGCGGTGGATCGATGTGGAGCGGGTCACGTTCAAGTACGGCCTCGGCCGCGACTTCATCCAGGTGTTGAAGACCCTCGACAAACTCGATCTCGTCTCCACCGAGCCGGTCGAGGTTCGTGGGGTGCGGGTGTCGCCGCGCGATGTGGTCGCCGCCGCCCTTCCCGACCCGGCGACCCTCGGTGAGCACATGACCGGCCGAACCTGCGCGGGCACCTGGGTGCGTGGACTCTCCCCCGAGGGTGATCCACGTGAGGTCTACGTGTATCACTTGGTCGACAACGCCTGGTCGATGCGCGAGTTCGGTCATCAGGCCGTTGTCTGGCAAACCGCGGTGATGCCGGCGGTGGCTATCGAGTTGATGGGAACCGGTGTCTGGCGTCGACCTGGCGTGGTTGGCCCCGAGGCGTTGCCGAGCGAGCCGTTCCTCGAGTTGCTCGACCAGCACGGCTGCGAGTGGGAGTGGGCTGAGTACCGCGACCGGGCTCCGATCGCCGCGTCCTGAACCGCGACGCGTCGAGATCTCAGAGCTTGCAGGCCGGCGTTCCGCCGGGTAGCCGGTGACGGTTGCGCGCGATGAGCCGGTAGGCGGCACCAGCGAGCGGCCGAACCGCCGAGAGCGCCCACGCCGGCACGATGAACGGGCCACCGCGATGCCTGAGCGCGGCGATGACCGCCCGCTCGGCGGAGAGCACCTCACCGTCCACGCCGACCCATTGAAGGGCCTCCGAGCATCGTTGCTCGTCGAGGCCGAGGGCGTCGAGATCGAGCCGTTGCCAAGGAGCGACAGTCGGAATTCGCAGCCACCGATCGGCGAGGCCGGCCGAGGTGGTGCAGAACCCGCAGTCGCCATCGAACACGAGGACGGGACGGGGAACGGCCATCAGAGGTCGCCGATGACCGGCTGCGCGAGCCGCATCCGCTGGTCGAAGCCCGTTTCGTAGGGCATGAACCCGTTTCGATCGGGGTACAGGAGCTGCACCACATCGGGGAGTTCGCCTCGATACCACGCGACCGCCGTTGGGAACCGGGCCGTCGCCTCCTCGATGGCGACCGGCGCGAATCGGCAGCGGAGTCCGTTGTCGAGCAGGCCGATGAGCTCGTCGCCGACGGTGATGTCGGTGCCGCCCCGGAGCGCGTCGACCACCATCGAGAGCAGCCCGTTCGCTGCGGCTGGGGTGAGGCCGTAGAGCGCGATCTCGGGGAAGCCGACGGTTGACGGCAGCCCGATGGTGTAGGCGTGGGCGGGTACCGGCGGATCGAGGTCGGAGCGCGGCGCGACGGCTTCGAGCGCCCAACCGTTGGTCTCGATCATCCACTCGATCTTCTCGGCGTGAGGAATGTGGAAGTCGGGCAGTTCAACACCGCTCATCAGGCCATCCTCGCAGGCGCTCGGCCCGACGCCGACTCGTGCGCCACCGATACCGTCTCGGTGTGCCCCGGTTCCTGCTCTCCCCCCGGTGGCTCGCCTTCCATCTGCTGGTCGTGGTCGGGGTGATCGCCATGGTCAACCTCGGGTTCTGGCAGCTGCGCCGACTCGACGAGCGACGCGATTTCAACGCCGAGGTCGAAGCGGCCTACGACGCCTCTCCTGTCGCGCTCGACCGACTCGTCGACCCGGTGTGGCGCGCCGACGAGAGCGGTGTCGTCGCCGCTGATGAGTCAGGCATCGTGTGGCGGCCGGTGACGGTGTCGGGTACTTACGAGGAGAGCGCCTCGCTTCGGGTGGTGAACCGGTCGCAGTACGGACGCGCGGGCGACAACCTCGTGGCACCGCTCCGTCTCGATGACGGTCGGGTTGTGCTCGTCAACCGAGGATTCGTCCCCCTCGGTATCGACGATCCAGCCTTGCCTGGGCCCCGGGTGGAGTTGCTCGGTCGGCTCCGTCCGAGCGAGGAGCGCGGCGCGGTTGGAGCACGCGATCCATCCGAAGGGACGCTCACCGAGGTGCAGCGTCTCGATCTCGTTCGGCTGTCGAAACAATTCGACGACCTCCTGCCGGTTTACCTCGAGTTGGTCTCGTCCTCTCCGGCGGAGGCCGACGACCTCCCACAACCGGTGGTGCGTCCCGATCTGAGCGAGGGCTCTCACCTGTCGTATGCAGTGCAGTGGTTCATCTTTGCTGCTGCCGCGTTGGTCGGTTGGGTGCTCGCCATTCGGCTCTCCGTCCGGCGACGGGTTGCCCGGGCTTCCTAACGCGACGACCACCCTCGGGCGACGAGTTCAACCTGATCGATGATCGCGGTCATCGACGACCCGGTCGGCACCGCCGGGAGCGTCGATGCGTCGACGACGAACAGTCCGTCGACGCCACCCACCCGGTGACGTGCATCGACGACACCGACCGAGCAGGAGGCAGCGGCGTGGGTATACGCCGGCGCCGAGTTCGCCACCTCGGACCACACCCATTCGCTCACTGCCGCCGGATCGCCGCGCGGCGGGACCGCGTCACCGATGGTGAGATCCTCGGTGCGGAGCGCGTCACCGAGCCGCTCGAGCACCGAGATGACACCGGCGGTGAGCCGCGCGAGGTCGTCGGTGTCATCGTCGAGCAGGTTGAGATCGATCTCGTCGGCGGTGACTCGGCCGCGAGATGCGGGGTCGAGCAGGGCCACCGCGATCCCCGATTGACCGTCGGGGAGTCGGTTGAGGGCGAGCACTTCGACGCCGTTGAACCGAGCGACCGCACCGCTTACCAGCCCGTCGAACGCGCCGGTGCCGGCGAGCGGCACCACGACCGACGGATGATCCTGCAGCCCGAATCCGACCGTCGGCCCGCCGAGACGTGCCGCCTGCAGGAGCCGTGGTGAGCCGAAAGCCCCCGCGGCGAGCACCACGCGGTCGGCTTCGACGACGGTGCCCCCTCCGTCGCTGTCGATCTCGACACCCGCCACCCGGCTCTCCTCGGTCACGACCCCCCGGACGAAGGCACCGGCACGCAGATCGACTCGGCCGAGGTCCGCCTCGGACACCGCGTACCGCGCTCCCCTGCGACGGCTAAGGCGTACCGGTCGGGCCCCGAGACCGGCGACGAGAGCCCGATCGACCGGGCCGAACTCGGAGGAACCGACCTCCTCGGCGACGAGGGGTTCGACCGCCCGGTCGACGACGAGCCCGTTCACCAGGCTTCCGCCGCCGACCCCGCGCGCCATCGGATACTCGACCATCGGTCCGCCGGCGACCCGGCGCGCTGAGACTCCGGGCCACCTGAGTCCCGGCGTGGTGAGGGCGGCGTGGACGTCGACGGGAACCTCTGCCCCACCGACTCTCGGCCCGGCTTCGATCAGCACCACCTCGTCGGTGCGCGAGATCCTTGAGGCGAGCGCGCATCCGGCCACCCCTGCGCCCACCACGACAGTGCGACAGCGATGGTCGATCACCCCGTCATCCTGCCAGAGCGACCACCGCGCCGACCCCGGGTTGACCCAGCGAAATGCCGTGGACTATTCGTTCAACCGAGCCTGAGTGAAGGGGTCGGTCGCCTAAGGTCGAGGCAGTGCCTCCCTCGCTCCGGTTGACGATCACGGCAGTCGCCCGAGACCCGAGGACAGAGGCCCTGCAGGCCGCCGGCGAGCAGCTCGGAATCGTGGTTCCTGATGGTCTTGGCGTCGCCGACGTGATCTACCTCCGAGCCGCGCTCGACGAGGTGTCGCAGACTCGTCTGACCGACCTGCTCGTCGACCCGCTGCTTCAGAACGGCACCTGGGACGCTCCCGGCGATCACGGCATCGAAGTGACCCCGCTGCCAGGTGTCACCGATGCCGAGGCGGCTGCCGTCCTCGTCGCCGCGCGCACCCTCGGTATCGAGGTGGAGGCCGCGGTCACGGGTCGTCGAATCACTTTCGCCGCCGCCACCTCCGACGAGGTCGCTCGCCGCTTCGTGGAGCGAGTCGTCGCCAACCCGGTGGTCGAGACGTGGACCTTCGGACCAGCGGATCCGCCGCTCAGTCCGCCCGACGATCTGCGGCACCCAGCCGAACGGATCGCCGTCACCTCGCTGAGCGACGACGACCTCGCCGCCCTCTCGGTGGAACGAGGCCTCGCCCTCGACCCTGAGGAGCTCGCGGTCATCCGAGCCCACTTCACCGCCGAGGGTCGCGAGCCAACCGACGTCGAACTCGAGACCCTCGCCCAGACCTGGAGTGAGCACTGCGCGCACAAGACCTTCCGAGCGGTCATCGACACCGAGAACGGTGAGCGCGCGCCCCTGTTGCGTCAACTACGCGAGTGCACCGAGGAGATCGACGCGCCCTTCGTGCGATCCGCCTTCGTCGGTAACGCCGGGGTCGTCGAGTACGTGGCTGGGACCACCATCGCCCTCAAGGCCGAGACCCACAACCACCCCTCGGCGATCGAACCATTCGGCGGAGCCAACACCGGAGTCGGCGGTGTCATCCGCGATGTGCTCGGCATCGCTCACCGCCCGATCGCCGTCACCGACATCCTCTGCTTCGGACCCCGCGACCTCGACCTTGAGGCGATCCCTCAGGGCGCGCTCCATCCGCTGCGCATCTCTGAGGGCGTCGTCGATGGAGTCGCCGACTACGGCAACAAGATCGGGCTGCCGACGGTCGCTGGGGCCGTGCTTTACGACCCCGCCTACACCACCAATCCCCTCGTATTCGCTGGCTGCATCGGGACCGCCGAGGGTTGGACGTCCCACGACGGCCCCCATCCGGGTGATCGGGTGATCGTGCTCGGCGGGAGAACGGGTCGCGACGGGATCCGCGGAGCGACGTTCTCCTCAGCGACGATGGATGCGACCACCGGCGAGGTCGCTGGCGCAAGCGTGCAGATCGGCGATCCGATCACCGAGAAACTGCTCATCGACGCGCTGGTCGGAGCCGAGGACCTGTTCACCGCCATCACCGACTGCGGAGCCGGTGGCCTGTCCAGCGCGGTCGGCGAGATGGCCGAGGGCGTCGGAGCCGACGTCGACCTCGACTGGGTGCCACTCAAGTACGCCGGCCTCGAACCGTGGGAGATCTGGCTCTCGGAGGCGCAGGAGCGGATGGTGATAGCCGTCGCCCCCGCCCAGATCGCATCGATGCGAGAGCGGTGCGATCGCTTCGGTGTCGAGTTCTCCGACATCGGCGAGTTCACCGGAACGGGCCGCCTCGTGGTGCGCTGCGCCGGGGAGACGGTGGTCGATCTCGACACCCGATTCCTTCACGATGGTCGGCCGCAGCGACGCCTGCCGGCCGACCTGCCGCGACCGGTTCGCACCGAGGTCGCGCGACACGTCGACGATCCCGGCGCCGCCCTCCTCGAGTTGCTCGCGCATCCCAACCTGCGGTCGCGAGCCGACATCATCCATCGCTACGACCACGAGATCCGCGGCACGACCCTCGTGCGGCCGATCACCGGGGTGGAGCGGGACGCCCCCGCCGACGGGGTGGTGCTCGCCGAGCCCCGCGATGGTCACGGCATCGCGATCGGTATCGGAGTGAACCCCTGGCACGGCCTCGCCGATCCGGAACGGATGGGCTGGGGTGTAGTCGACGAGGCGATCCGAAATGTGGTCGCGGTGGGCGCCGATCCGGATCGCATCTCGCTGCTCGACAACTTCTCCTTCGGTGACCCGAGACGACGCTCCACGATGGGCGATCTCGTCGCCTCGGTCGACGGATGCGTCGCTGCATCGCGGGCCTTCGCCGCGCCGTTCGTCTCGGGGAAGGATTCGCTCAACAACGAGTACACGGCGAGCGATGGCAGTCGTCACGCCGTTCCACCCACTCTGGTCATCACCGCGGTCGCCCACGTCCCCGACGTCGAGCGGACGATCACCCCAAGGCTCCGAACCTCAGGCAACGCGCTCGTGTTGCTCGGGACCACCCGCGCCGAGTTCGCCGGCAGTCATCTCAACATGATCCGGCCCCATCGGGGCGATATCGGATGCACGCCAGCTCCCGACACGAGGGCTCCGCAGCGCTACCGGGCGCTTCACGCGGCGATCCTCGCCGGGGAGGTGGCCGCATGTCACGACTTGAGCGAAGGCGGGCTCGCCCTCGCCGCCGCTGAGATGTGCATCGCCGGTCGACTCGGCGCTCGGCTCGACACCCTCGGACACGAGGATGTGACGGTCGGGCTGTTCTCGGAGTCGATGGGCCGCCTGCTGGTCGAGGTCGCTCCGGAGCACGTCGACTCGTTCCTCGATCGGTTCGGATCGGACGCTTCGATGATCGGCGCGGTCACCAACGACGGCCACCTCAGCCTGGTGGGCGATTCCATCCCCGTTGACGCGTTGGTCGCCGCCCACACCGGAGGTGCGCGATGAAGCGCCCGCCCGCCCTCGTCATCACCGGTCCCGGCACCAACCGCGACCCCGATGTCGCCTTCGCCCTCGAGACCGCGGGCGCCGATCCGACGATCCGGCTCGCCTCGGAACTCGCCGCCGATCCGTCACCTCTTCACCACGCCGCCCTCGTGGTGGTGGCCGGCGGGTTCAGCTACGGCGACGCACTCGGCGCCGGCCGACTGCTCGCCCTCGACCTCAGCGTCGCGCTCGGTGATCCGTTGCGCTCCGCCGTCGACCGAGGGGCGCCGATGATCGGTATCTGCAATGGCTTCCAGGTGCTCACGCGGGCCGGTCTGCTGCCCGGCTCCCTCGGCCACAACGCCGGTGGCGGGTTCGTGTGCGACTGGGTGCGACTCGACCCGGTCAGCGGGTCGCGTTCGGTGTGGACCTCCGGGTTGGACGCTGAGATCCACTGCCCGATCGCCCACGGGGAGGGTCGATTCGTCCATCCCGACCCCGACGGACTCGTCGCGAATGGTCAGGTCGCGCTCCGGTACGCGTCGAGGAACCCGAACGGATCGGTCGATGACATCGCCGGGGTCTGCGACGAGGGCGGACTCGTGCTCGGTCTCATGCCCCATCCTGAGAACCACGTGCTCACCCGCCAGCATCCGGTGCTCGACTCCGAGGCAGCGCGCCCCCATCTCGGTCTTGCGATCTTCGAGGCCGGCGTCAAACACGTGGTGGCGGCCTGATGCAAGTGCTCTCGGACACCTTGGTAGACCTCGCGCTCGACCTCCCCGATCGCCGCGATGGGAAGGTGCGGATCTCCTGGCGTCTCCCTGATGACGATGCAGGCGGCCGTCGGCTGTTCGTCACTACCGATCGCCTGTCGGCCTTCGATCGAATCCTGGCGACCGTGCCCGACAAAGGGGCCGTGCTCAACCGGCTCGCCGCCCATTGGTTCGCGCGTACAGCCGACATCGTCGACAACCATCTGCTGTCGCTGCCCGACCCGAACGTCATCGTCGCGCGAGAGGCCTCCCCGCTCCCAGTCGAGGTGGTCGTGCGCGGCCGAATCACCGGGGTGACCGACACCTCGATCTGGGGCATGTACGCCGCCGGGGGGCGCCACCTCTACGGCCATCACCTCCCCGACGGGCTCGTGAAGAACGACGCGCTGCCGAACCCGATCGTCACACCGACCACCAAGGCCGAGGTCGGCGGCCACGACCGCCCGGTGACGGTCGACGAGGTCGCCGACTCTGGCCTCGTCGAGCGCGCACTCTGGGAACGCGTCGTCGAGGTGGCGCTCGCGCTCTTCGAGCGGGGACGCGAACTTGGCGAGGCCGCCGGTCTGGTGCTCGCCGACACCAAGTACGAGTTCGGGCTCGATGCCGAGGGGCGACTCCTCCTCATCGACGAGGTTCACACCCCCGACTCCTCGCGCTGGTGGTCAGCCGATGGCCTCGCGGAGCGCCTCGAGCGCGGCGAGGAGCCCGACAGCCTCGATAAGGAGTTCGTCCGGCGCCTCTACGCCGACCGGGGATTCACCGGACATGGGGAGCCTCCCGAACTCGACCACGAGGTATGGCTCGCGGTTGCTGACCGCTATCGGAGGGTGTTCAGGATGCTGACCGGGGATGATCTCGCGCCGATCTCGGGTTCCATCGAAGGGCGCGTCGAGGAGAACTGCAGGGAGGTCGCGACATGGTGACGACGAGGGTGGAGCTTGGTTCGGGGACACGGGGACATCAGCCCGTGGTCGCCCATTCGACCGATGATCGGCCAAACGAGGAATGCGGGGTGCTCGGTATCTCAACCCCTCACGGTGATGGCGTGGCTCAGATGGCGTTCTTCGGGCTGTTCGCCTTGCAGCACCGCGGCCAGGAGGCCGCCGGAATCGCCGTCAGCGACGGCCGGCGAGCCCGGGTTCACAAGGACGAGGGGCTGGTTGCCAACGTCTTCACCGGCGACACCCTCGCCCCCCTCGTCGGCTACCACGCGATCGGACACACACGGTATTCGACGACCGGCTCGAACGCGGCCCGCAACATCCAGCCGTTCCTCGTCGAGACGATGCACGGACCGCTCGCTGTCGCCCATAACGGCAACCTCGTCAACGCGTCGAGCCTCCGGGATGAGCTGCTGGCCCGCGGTTTCGGTCTCACGGCGACGAGCGACACCGAGGTGTTCACCCTCATGCTCGCCGCCTCGGGCGGTCGCACCTGGGAGGAGCGACTCGAGCGCACCGCTCCGGCCTGGAAGGGAGCGTTCTCCCTGGTGCTCCTCACTGCGGATCAGGTGATCGCGGTGCGCGATCCGTGGGGGTTCCGACCGCTCTCCGTCGGACGGCTCCCTCAGGGCGGACATGCGATCGCGAGCGAGACCTGCGCTCTCGTCACCCTCGGCTGCTCCGACATCAGCGAGGTCGCTCCCGGCGAGATCGTGTCGCTTCGCGGCGCGGAGATTGAACGCCACCAGGCGCTCGCTCCGGCTGCGCCTGCCCGATGCACCTTCGAGTTCGTCTACTTCTCGCGACCCGATTCGGTGTGGGACGGCCACAACGTCCATCACGTGCGCCAGCGTCTCGGCGAAGAACTGGCCACCGAGTCGGGCATCGACGCCGACGTGGTGGTGCCCGTGCCCGACTCCTCGATCCCGGCCGCCGTCGGCTACTCGCGGACGAGCGGCATTCCTTTCAACGACGGGCTGATCAAGAACCGCTACATCGGCCGAACCTTCATCGAGCCCACTCAGGACATGCGTGAGCGCGGTGTCGCCCTCAAGTTCAACGCCCTCGCCGAGAACCTCGAAGGACGCCGGGTCGTCATGATCGACGACTCACTCGTGAGAGGGACCACCGCCGGCCCGCTGGTGCGACTCCTGCGCGAGGCGGGGGCCACCGAGGTGCATCTCCGCATCACCTGTCCGCCGATCACCCACGCCTGCCATTTCGGCGTCGACATGGGCCATGACGGTGACCTCATGGCGAGTCGCAAGAACATCGAGGAGATGCGGGAGTTCATCGGCGCCGACAGCCTCGCCTTCCTCTCCCTCGACGGGATGATGCGCGCGGTGGGATCGGCCGATGGTTCGGGGTACTGCAACGCCTGCTTCACCGGTGACTACCCGATCTCGGTCGGTGACGCTCAGGCGAAACTGTCCTTCGAGGGGGTCCTCGCCTGATGAGGGTGCTCATCGTCGGCGCCGGCGGCCGGGAGCACGCGATCGCCCTCAACTGTCGTACCTCCGGCCATGAGGTCGTCATGATCTCCGACGTGACCGGCATCGAGGCGCGCCTCACCGGGGTCGACCTCGTGATCCCGGGCCCCGAGGCAGCGCTCGTCGCCGGTATCACCAGTACCTGCGCGTCCGCTGGCGTGCCCTGCTTCGGTCCGACGGCCGAGCTCGCCCGCCTGGAGTCATCGAAGGCCCACGCTCGCGACGTGACCACCCGCCTCGGGATCCCCGGCCCGCGCTGGTCGCGGTTCGACTCCGGCCAGATCGACGAGGCCCTCGGCTGGTGGCGCTCGCTCGGATCGCCGGTCGTGGTGAAGCAGGACGGCCTCGCGGCGGGGAAAGGCGTGGTCGTTCCCACCGATGATGTCTCGACCGTCGAGGCGATCACCGCCCTCGCCTCTCGAGGCGCGTTCCTCCTCGAAGAGCGGATGAGCGGGCCAGAGTGCTCGCTCCTCGCCCTCTGCGACGGAACCACAGCCATCGCGCTCCCCCTAGCGCAGGATCACAAGCGCATCGGTGAAGGCGACCGCGGCCCGAACACCGGCGGCATGGGCGCCTACGCCCCGGCGCCGATCGACGTCGACGTCGATCACCTCGTCGCGACCTTCATCACCCCTGTCCTCGACGACCTACGAGCCGCCGGCACCCCCTACGTCGGAGTGCTCTACGCGGGCCTCATGATCACCGCCGCTGGCCCCCGGCTCGTCGAGTACAACTGCCGCTTTGGCGACCCCGAGGCGCAGGCCGTCATTCCGATGCTCGACTTCGATCTCGCCGACGCCGCCCTCGAGGCCACGAGGGGCGCGCTCTCCACCCACCCGATCGCCACCGGTGTTCCGCTCCGCGCCGCGAGTGCGTGCACGGTGGTCGCCGCCGCGCCGGGCTACCCCGGCACGCCCGCGGTCGGCGCGCCGGTGCTCACCACCACCTTCACCTCGACCACGGTGGCCGCATCGTCGATCGACGATGATCTCGCCCTGCTCTTCCCAGCCGGCATCGATGCTGAGGGGCGGGTGTCAGGTGGACGAGTGCTCGCCGTGACCGGGCTCGGCGACGATCTCGGCTCGGCCCGCGACCGGGCGTATACGGCCCTCGACGGCATCGCGTTCGAGGGGATGCAGGTGCGTCGCGATATCGGCTGGCGCGCTCCCGGAGCGACGATGCGCTCCTACGCCGAAAGCGGCGTCGACATCGATGAGGGCACCCGCGCGGTCGATGGGATGCGGGCCGCGGTCGAGCGCACCCTCGGGGCCGATGTCCTCCGCGGTGTCGGGTCGTTCGGCGGAGTGATCTCACTGGCTCGGCTCGCCGGTCTCGACGAGCCGGTCCTCGTTGCCTCCACCGACGGGGTCGGCACCAAGGTTGAGCTCGCCGCCCGCTTGGGGCGGGTGCGCGGGGTGGGTGCCGACATCGTCAACCACTGCATCGACGACGTGCTCGTCCAGTCGGCGAGACCGCTGATGTTCCTCGACTACATCGCCGCCTCGAAGCTCGATGCCGGTCTGGTGGCTGAGGTGGTCTCGGGGATGGCGGAGGCCTGCGAGGCGGCCGGTTGCGCCCTCCTCGGTGGTGAGACCGCCGAGATGCCCGGTGTCTACGCCGAGGGCGCCTTCGATGTCGCCGGCACGCTCATCGGTTACGCGGAGCGGTCGGCGCTGCTGCCCGCCGACGATGTCGCACCGGGTGACGTGCTCATCGCGCTCGCCTCATCCGGGCCGCACACCAACGGCTACTCGCTGCTGCGGCGCCTGTTCCGCTGGTTCCCGATGGACGCGGTGCCCCTCGGCCTCGACCGTTCGCTCGGTGACGCCCTGCTCGAACCGCACCGCTCCTATCTCGACGTAATCGCCCCGCTGCTCGATGATGCCGATGGGCCCCGAGTGAAGGCGCTCGCCCACATCACCGGCGGGGGACTCCCGGAGAACCTGCCTCGGGTGTTGCCCGATGGCGTAGATGCCGAAGTGGATCTCGGGTCCTGGCCGGTGCCCCCGCTCTTCGCCCTGGTTCGCGATCTGCTTCCGGGGATGGATGCCCACGAACTTCACCGGACCTTGAACATGGGTGTCGGCATGGTGGTCGTGTGTGCCGAGGACGAGGCCGAGGCGTTGCGGTCAGCGATCGACGAGGACACGTGGGTTATCGGCCGGCTCGTCGAGGGCCAAGCAGGACATCGTGAGGTTCGCCTGCGGTGAGTCTTCCCCGCATCGTCGTTCTCGCCTCCGGAAACGGTTCGAACCTGCAGGCCCTGGTCGACGCCGCCAGCGAGGGGCGCATCAGCGGGAGAATCGCGGCGGTCATCAGCGACCGGCCCGAGTCGGGTGCCCTCGCTCGCGCCGCGTCCGCGTTTGTTCCCGCGGTCACCCTTCCACCTGACACCGGAGAGGCGCGGGTCGAGTACGACCGGCGGCTCGCTGGTGCGCTCGCCGATCTCGCGCCCGACCTGGTGGTGCTCGCCGGTTGGATGCGGATACTCACCGAAGCGGTGGTCACCCGCTTCCGCATCATCAATCTGCATCCCGCTCTTCCCGGGGAGTTGCCAGGAACCGGTGCGATCGAACGAGCCTGGGATGAGTTCCTCTCCGGTGCGCGGACTCGATCCGGGGTGATGGTCCACGAGGTCCCCGATGCCGCCGTCGATGCCGGACCGGTGCTCGCCTACGAGGAGGTCGCTTTCGAGGCCGGTGACGACCTCGACGCATTCGCGCGGCGCATCCACACCGTCGAGCACCGCCTGCTCGTCGAGGTCGTCGCCGACATCTGCGCTGCCCTACGAACCGACTACCCCCAGAACGACTCCCAGGAGGTCATCGATGTCCGAACCGGCTGACAGGAACGCCGCGCTCTTCTCCCCGACCGAGGGCTTGACCTTCGATGATGTCGTCGTCATCCCGGGCTGGTCGACCACCCTCCCTGACGAGGTTGCTACTTCGACGGTGTTCGCCGGAGGCATTGACCTCGCCGTGCCCCTCGTGTCGGCGGCGATGGACAAGGTCACCGAGGCGCGCATGGCGATCGCCATGGCGCGGGTGGGTGGCATCGGTGTGATCCACCGCAACATGTCGGCCGAAGCCCAAGCGGCCGAGGTGCAGAAGGTCAAGCGGAGCCAGTCCGGGATGATCACCGACCCGGTCACCCTGCCGGTGACGGCCACCCTCGCCGACGCTGAGGCGCTCATGAACCGGTTCAAGTTCTCCGGTGTCCCGATCACCTCCGACGACGGTCGCCTCATCGGCATCCTGACGAACCGTGACATCCGCTTCTGCGAGACCGCTGACTTCGCCCGCCCGGTGAGCGATTTCATGACCTCAGAGAACCTCGTGACCGGCACCGTGGGCACCAGTCTCGACGAGGCCAAAGTGCTGCTGCAGCGGCATCGGATCGAGAAGCTCCCCCTCGTCGACTCCGAAGGTCGTCTCGCCGGTCTCATCACGGTGAAGGACATCCAGAAGCGGCTCGACCACCCGAACGCCACCCGCGACGATCGTGGTCGACTCCGGTGCGCGGCCGCCTGCGGTGTGGGTGCCGACGTCGAGGAGCGCGTTGAGGCACTCGTCGCGATGGGGGTCGACGCGGTATCGATCGACACCGCCCACGGCCATTCCGCCGGGGTGGTGGAGACGGTGCGCCGCATCAAGTCGGCCTGGCCGGATCTGCCGGTCACCGCCGGGAACGTGGTGACTGCGGAGGCGGTCGACGCCCTCGTCGACGCCGGGGCCGACGCGGTCAAGGTCGGGGTCGGCGCTGGGTCGATCTGCACCACGAGGATCGTGAGCGGCGCCGGGATGCCGCAGCTCTCCGCGATTTGGGAGACGACGCGACGGGCTCGAGCGATCGGTGTGCCGGTCATCGCCGATGGAGGAATCACCTATTCCGGAGACATCGTGAAGGCGATCGTCGCCGGGGCCGACTCGGTGATGCTCGGCTCCCTCCTCGCGGGCACCGAGGAGAGCCCTGGCGAGCTCGAGCTCTTCGAGGGCCGCCAGTTCAAGTCATACCGAGGCATGGGTTCGCTCGGCGCGATGCAGGGGCTCGGTGCCGACCGTTACGCCACGGCCCAGTCGAGCGGCGATGCGCCATCTGATCTCGCGCAAACCAGCCGCAAGCTGGTGCCCGAGGGCATCGAGGGGCGCGTCCCGTACGCCGGGCCGCTCTCGGAGGTCGTCTACCAACTCGTCGGTGGCCTCCGCTCCGGGATGGGCTACGCCGGCGCGACGTCGCTTGACGATCTGCGTACCTCGACCCGGCTGATGCGGGTGACGACGGCCGGTCGGGAGGAGAGCCATCCCCACGACGTCACCATCACCAAGGAAGCCCCGAACTACCACCGGTCGTGACTCGCTCGGCCCGGCCGCCGAGCCGTAGGTTCAGGGCATGAGCCTGTCCGGCGCCTTCTTCACCGTCGAGGGCGGCGGCGCCGATGAGGTGTTCCGTCCAACCGACCACTGCAGGGGGCCGTGGGACGCCGACGCCTGCCATGCCGGGCCACCGTCAGGGCTGATCGCTCGGGCCGTCGAGCGACTCCTCCCCGAGCATCGACTTGTTCGCTTGACCGTCGAACTTTCGCGGCCGATCCCCCACTCCGGGTTCCGCGTCGAGGCAGATGTGACGCGAGCCGGACGATCGGTCGCGACGGCCGCGGCTCGGATCATCGATCTCGACGGCCGCGATGTGGCGAGCGCCCATACCCAACATCTCGCCGTCACCTCCGAGCCGCTCGATCTCGCCCCGGTCGACCTTCCCGCGGCCTCATACGAGGAGAGCCATCACGACCGGTTCACTGTCGCCCGCGCCCGCCACGACCGGCCCGCCTTCATGGGCGGCGTCGAGACCCGCTACGGCGTCGATTCGGGGCCTGACGGAGGCCCGACGGTGATGTGGCTGCGAACGGTTCCCCTCATCGAGGGTGAGCAGGCATCGGGATTCCAGAGGATCTGCCCACTTGCCGACTGCGGGAACGCGACGAGTCGCAACGGCTCGTTCGAGGACTGGGCCTTCCTCAACACCGATCTCACGGTGAACCTCCACCGCGAGCCGGTTGGTGAGTGGTTCGCGCTCGACTCGGTGTCGATCTGGGAGCGCGACGGCATCGGCCTGTCGGACTCGGTGCTGCTCGACAACGAGGGTCGTGTCGGTCGCGCGACACAGACCCTGCTCATCCGGTCCGCCTAAGGGGCCGATTCAGGCGAGCTTCTCGACGAAGGATTCGAGCTGGCGCAGATTGCGGCATTCGAAGATGCCGTCGGTGTGCGCTCCATACTCGCCGACGATCGAGTCGCCGGTGTTCCAGTAGGAACGGGGCTCGGGGTTCAGCCAGTAGACGTGGCGCGCCTTGGCGCGGATCTCCTTGACCACCCAGGACTGACTGGCGTGGTAGTTGTTGCGCGCGTCCCCGAGGAGCAGCACCGTGGTCTTCGGGCCGATCTCGCGGCCGTGGCGATCCCAGAACACTTCGAAGGCGTGGCCGTAGTCGGAGTGGCCGTCCACCCAGACCACATCGGCCTCGGTGTTCACCCGGTGGATGGCCTCGGCGATGTCTTCGGTCGACTTGAAGTAGTCGGTCACCTCGTCGATGCCGTCGATGAACACGAACGACCGAACCTTCGAGAACTGGTTCGAGATCGCGTAGACGAGCATGAGGGTGAAGCGCGCGAAGGCGGCTACCGAGCCCGAGATGTCGGCCACCACCATGAGTTCGGGTTTCGCCGGACGCGGATATTTGAATTTCGGCTCAGCGGGCACACCGCCGTAGCTGAGGGAGTGACGAACGGTGTTGCGGAAGTCGAGGGGCCCGCGCCGTCCATGTCGGCGCTTCCGGGCGAGTCGGGCGGCGAGCTTGCGGGTGAGGGGCTGGAGGGCTTTGCGGAGGCTCTGCATCTCCTCACGGGAGGCGTGCATGAATTCGACATCCTCAGGGAGCGGTTTCCGGAGGGTCTTCGCCATGGCCTCGGCGCCACGGTCGGCGACAAGTCGCCGCCGGATCTCCGCCTCGACCTCGCCCTTGAACTCGCCGATTCGGTGCTCGTACTCCTCGCGCTCGAGCCGCTGTTCGAGGCCCGACGACGCGTCACCGCGCTCAGCCATCGCCTGCATCATCTTCTCGAGCATCCCGTCGAGGTCGAGGTTTCGCAGTGTCCGGTAGAGGTAGTAGGTGCCGCCGACCGGCCGTCCGGGTTCCATGCCGGCGAAGCGCTGCACCGACTGTTTGGCAAGGGCGCGCATGAGGGCCTGGTCACCGTTCATGAGCGCCTGCATGAGCAGGTGGGCGATCTCCTCAGGGGTGAGGGCGTCGAGGGAGCCCGCTCCCCCGCGACCGTCCCCCGCCTGGCTCTGGTCCTGCATCTCGCGCCAGAGTTCATCGAGGGCGCTGTCCCCGTCGGCGTCGGCGAGCGCGTATTCGGGGCCGCGCAAGCTGAAGTAGACCTCGAAGACCGTCTCGAAGGACCGCCAGTGGGCTTGGTTCTTCACCAAGGTGGCGGCGAGCGCGTATTTGAAGGCGTCGCGATCCTCGAGAGGGATGTGTTGGACCGCCTCCATCGCGTCGAGGTTCTCGGTCAGGCTGACCGGGAGACCTGCCTCTCGCAGTTGGGTGACGAACCCGTTGAGAAGGTCGAGCATCGACCGCGGCTCGGTGAGGCTCATACGCGGTGACTCACTCGTCGACCGAGAGTTCCTTGGCGGCCTTGGCGATGTCGGTCTGGTACTTGAGGAGGATGTGGAGCGTCTCCTTGGCGGTGGCCTCGTCGATCGTTTCGATGTTGAGCAGCATGAGGGTGCGGGCCCAGTCAAGGGTCTCCGAGACGCTCGGTGCCTTCTTCAGATCGAGGGACCGGATCGAGCGCACGATCCGGGCAATCTGCTCGGCGAGATGCTCGGTAACACCGGGCACCTTGGCGAGGACGATCTCGCGCTCGCGCTCAAGCGATGGATAGTCGACGTGCAGGTACAGGCATCGACGCTTCAGGGCCTCGGAGAGCTCACGAGTGTTGTTCGAGGTGAGAAACACGAGGGGGATCTGCTTCGCCTCGATGGTGCCGAGCTCGGGGATTGACACCTGGTAGTCGGAGAGGATCTCGAGGAGCAGCGCCTCGGTCTCAACCTCGACGCGGTCGACCTCGTCGATGAGCAGCACCACCGGATCGTCGGCCGTGATGGCTTCTAAGAGAGGCCGGGTCAGGAGGAACTCGTCGGAGAAGATGTCGTCGTGGATCTCCGACCATGAGTCGGAGGCGCGGTCGGCCTGAATGCGGAGCAACTGCTTCTTGTAGTTCCACTCGAAGAGGGCCTTGGACTCATCGAGGCCCTCGTAGCACTGGAGGCGAACCAATCGAGCGCCGGTCAGCTCCGCGATCGACTTCGCGAGCTGGGTCTTGCCCGTGCCGGCGGGACCCTCGACGAGCACCGGCTTGCCGAGGCGGTCAGCCAGGTACGCGACACCGGCGATGCCGTCATCGGCGAGGTAGTCGAGGTCGCGCAGGCCATCGCGCACCTGCTGGACGCTCTCGAAGCGCGGGGAGGGTTCTGCTGCCATCGGATCGACGCTACCGCCCGACTCCCGGTGTGGTCGTGTCCGGCTCGCGGGGGACATAGCATCCGCCTGCCATGTCGACGCATGACACCCTCGACACTCCGGTACCCCCGGCCGAGGCGCGGGTCTCGTTGACGTTGACCACCTGGGCGCTGTTCACCGGGCTCGCCGCGCTCCTCACCGGCGTCGGCCTCTACGCCACGCTAAGTGGTGTCCGAGCGGAGCTCGAGCGCTTCGGGACGGTTTACATCGGTGTCATCGGTGCCGTCTACTACGGGGGCTTCATCCTCGGGTCGCGAGCAGCCCTTCACGTGGTCGGCACGGTCGGCCACATCCGAGTGTTCTCCGCGCTCTGCTCACTGATGAGCGCTGTCACCCTGGTGTCGGGCCTCATCGTGCATCCGCTGTCGTGGATTGTGCTCCGCTTCCTGTCGGGCGCCTGTCTTGCTGGCGTCTACGTGGTGGCCGAGTCGTGGCTCAACCAGCTCGCCTCGAACGCCAACCGCGGCCGTCTGCTGTCGTTCTACGGGATGCTGACGACGATCTCCTACGGGCTCGGCCAGCTGCTGTTCAGCCTCATCGACCCACGCGCCCTCACTGGGTTCGCCCTCGCCACCATCGGTGTCAGCGTGGCCGTCGCTCCGGTGGCGCTCTCCGCGGTGGCGAACCCGCCCCCCATTCGCAGGCCCGAGCCGATCTCGATCCGTCAGTTGATGGACGAGGCGGCGACCGGGGTCGTCGCAGCCATCCTCGTCGGCGTGACCATCGGTGCCTTCATCTCCTTCCTACCGATTTACGCGACGAGGTCCGGCATGTCGTTCGTTGCGGTGGGCGCCTTCGTGGCGATGCCGCCGCTCGGCAGCCTGATCCTGCACATGCCGGTCGCCGTGCTGTCCGATCGAGGCGACCGACGCATTGTCGGCGCCGCATCGGCGACCATCGCAGCCGCCGCGAGCGGGGTGCTCTGGATGGTCGGGCCGTCATCGCCGGTCGGGTTCCTCGCCGCGGCGGTCATCGGGGGCACGATGTATCCGCTCTACTCGATCGCTGGGGCGTACACCAACGACAAGCTCTCCCCGGAGCGTCTGACGGCGGCGGCGAGCCAACTCGTCGTGCTCTACGGGGTGGGGTCGTTCATCGGGCCGTTGATCGCCGCTGTGGTGATCCGAACCACCGGCGATGCGGGCTTCCCGTGGACCGTGCTGGTGATGCACGGTCTGATCGCGGTGTTTCTGATGGTTCGGGTCGTGCAGTATCCGCCGGCCGAGCGCGCGGTCCCCGCCCGCGACCTCGCGCTCGATTCTCGCCTACTGCAGATTCCGGCCACGGTGGCCGGAATGGGCCGGCGGTTGCGACCGCGTCCGCGGCGTCGCTGAGCGTCTCGGGACGATCGGGCCAGCCAAGCCGATTGAGCATGACCCTGGCCGGCCCCGAAGGGCCGGCCGAGAACGATGGTGGCCGGCCCCGAAGGACCGGCCGAAAACGATGGTGGCCGGCCCCGAAGGACCGGCCGAAAACGATGGTGGCCGGCCCCGAAGGGCCGGCCACTCACCGAAGTGTGATCAACAGGGATCAGGCGGCGGCCATGGCCTCCGCGATCCAGCTGTCGACGAGGTCACGGTTGTCCTCGATCCACTGGGCAGCGAGATCGAGCACGTCCGCGCCGTCAGCCATCTCGACGTTCATGAGGGAGACCTCAACAACGTCCATGGCGAACAGCTCCAACATCTTCTGCACTGCCGGGTTGGCGGCGAGGAAGTCGTTGTTAGCAGCGGCGCGGATGTCGGCCGCGATCCAACCCATCTGGCAGACGCCATCGACGGAGCCCGGGCAGTTGTCCGTGCCGATTCCGGCCGTACCGGGGCGCTGGTCGTACGACTCGCCACCCTCACGACCCGTCGGGTTCGAGTCGTCGATGACCTCGTCGACCGTCAGCCACAGGGCGTTGTCACCGGGGCGCATCATGGTGATGTACGCGCTCGGCGTCCAGGTGTAGGCGATGGCCGGCTCACCGGCGTCGGCCTTCTGAGCCGCCTCGGCGAACATCGCGTCGTAACCCGCGATGGTCTGCTGGATGTTCTCCCAGCCCGAGAACGCGATCTGGCTCTCAATGATGTCGTCACAGGTCCAGCTCTCCGAGCACCCGTAGATGTCGGCGATGCCGTTCCCGGGGACCGGGTCCTGAGCGTCATAGGCCGCGATGGCCTCGGGGTTGTTGTTCAGGTCGTCGAGCGACGTGATCCCGTACTCCTCGGCGAAAGCCTTGGAGATCAGGTAGCCCTGCAGACCGCCGGCCATCATCATCTCGCCGACCACGGTCACGTGATCGCCCACCTTCGAGCCGTCCGGCAGCTCGTTGTCGAGCCACGACTGGTGGCCCGGCATCCAGGAGTTGATCCAGAAGTCGGCATCCCCCTGAGCCATCGCGAGGAAGGCATTGGCCGGGCCGAGTTCGGTGTCCTTCGGATCCGAGACGGTGTAGCCCATCTCCTCAAGGATCATCTTGACGGTGTAGGCGTTCGGGTCCTCGGTGGACCAGTCGGCCTTGGCCATGGTGATGGACACGCCCTCACCAGGCAACGCCATCTCGGCCGGCTCCTCAGCCGGCTCGTCGGCAGGCTCGGCAGCGGGCTCCTCAGCCGGCTCCTCAGCCGGCTCGGCAGCAGGCTCCTCAGCCGCAGCGGGCTCCTCGGCCGGCGCGGGAGCGTCGGCGGTGTCGTCGTCGCCTCCGCATGCCGCGAGGATGAGGCTGACAGCCGCGAACGATGCGACCAGTGCTTTCCTTTGTCTCTTCATGTGGTTACCCCTCCTTAGGGTGTGGTTGCTCCGTTCACTCCGCGGCGTCACGCTGCCTCAGGAGCTCACTGTTGCTTTCTCCGCGTCATCGGCCGCATCCACGGTCGATGACGGGGACTCCGCGGAGACAAGGTCTCCGACTGAGATCTCTCGGTACACCTTGGCTCGTTCGAAGCCCTTCACCAAGCCGCTACCAGCGGCGAAAAGCAGCGAACCGACGAACATCGCAAACATCGCTCCGACGCCGCTGAAGTAGTTCTGGTCGGCAACCCGGACCAGGGTGGCCACGAAGCCAAGCGAGAAGCCGGCGATGCCGAGACCGAGACCCATGGCGACCGTGCCACCGATCCATCGGCGACGATCCCCGAAGCCCGCTGCGCCAGCGGCAACCGCGGCACCGACCGCTCCAGCGATTCCGAACACGACGGTCCAGGTACCGAGGCCGACACCGGCGGGATCGCTGCCGTCAATGATGATGCGCTCATCCTGCTTGGCCTTGGCCCTGATGACCTGGATCTCCGTGGCGGCGACACCCGGATCGATGTCCCCCGCCTTCGCGGCTTCCTTCAGAGCATCCATCTCTGCCTGGATCTCTGGGGTCATCACCACACCACCTCGCTCGTCGAGATGCCACATCGAGAAGATCGACACGACTGCCATCAGGACGGCGGTCACACCGAGGAAGATCGGACCACCGGAGATGCGGCGGCGAAGGGGCCGGTGAGGGCCATAGGCGCCGACCGCCATCCATGAGAGCGAGGCGACAGTCGCAACGAGGGCTCCGACGAGCGCCACCCAGGCTCCCGTGCCGACTGCGTACTCGGGAGTGAACGCGCTCGGTCGCGCGATCACGTAGCCGAAGAGGGTGATGAGCGCCGCGATCGAGCCGAAGGTGACGCCGTCTGCTGACAGCCACCGAGCCTTGCCACGGCCACTCAAGACTGCGATGCAGCCTGCCCCGACGAAGAGAGCGAGGAAGACCACAATGAAGGCGAACCAGGAGCCGCCTTCCGCGGCCAGACCGCTGAAGGACTGGCCCGTGAGCTCGACGTCGTCGCGGCGACCGTAGGCACTGATGCCCGGACCACCAGCGGCCCAGGTCATCGGGACGCCGACCAACATGATCGCCGCGCCAGCGAGAACGGCCAAGATCCGCGTCCGCTCTCCGCTCGAGATCGAAGCCTCGTCGCCTTCGGCGGACACCTCGTGATCATCGCTGGCGGCCGCTGGGTTGAAGTCGGGGTCCTCGAGGAGCTGCTCGGGCTCCTTGCGGGCCTTCCATGCGGTGCTCATCCGCGAGAACAGGCTCTTGCTACCCGCCTCGGTCTGGGAGATGCGGTCGAGGATGACAGCAAGCAAGAAGAAACTGAGTCCGGCGGCGGCCGCGAGGTTGACGTCCTGCTGACCAAGCGCGCGGAACAACAGTGCCCCGAGGCCGCCAGCACCGAGGATCGCGGCGATCCCGAGCATGGAGAATGCCAGCAGCAGGGTCTGGTTGATCCCCGTCATGATCGCGGGCCGGGCGAGTGGCAACTGCACATCGCGCAGCACGCGCAATTCGTTCGCCCCGTAGGCCCGACTCGCCTCAACGACATCTTCAGGCACTCCGCGGATGCCGAGATTGGTGAGGCGGATCAGCGGCGGGAGCGCGAACACCATCGTCGCCATGGTCGCCGAGACCCGGCCGACTCCCCAGAAATAGACGAACGGCAGCAGGTACACGAATGCGTGGATGACCTGCATCGCGTCGAGCGTCGGCCGCATCACCTTCCACACCGACTCGAACCGACCCGAGAGGATGCCGAGGGGTATGCCGATGATGATGCAGACGATCACCGCCACCAGGATGAAACCGATGGTGCGTGCGGTCTGAATCCAGAACTCCTGGCCGAGCAGACCGCAAAGCACGAGCCCGATCGCGGTGCCGACCGCGACGGTCAGGTTGCGAACCAACCAGGCGACGCCGAACATGATGACCACGACATAGAGCCATGAGATCGAGAGCAGGAAGTTGTCGACGATGTTCTCAAGGAGGAACTCGAAGGGCCACGCGATCGCGTCGAGCACCCCCTCAAGGTTGAGCGTCGTCCAGTTGACGCTCTCCTCGATCCATGAACCAAACGGGATCAGGTACTCGTCGAGGACCTTCGCGTCGGTGAGTCCCGGACTGTCGTCAGACTGCATGGGAAACATCAGAGGAACACCTCCCGTTCGAAGCCGTCGATGAGGCTCTCGACTCGACCGAGTTCCTCCATGATGTGCCGGGGATCGAGGTTGCCGATGAGACGGCCATCGTCGTCGACCACCGCGATCGGCAGGCCGCGGCCGGCCGAGGCGTAGACCTCATTGAGGGTCTGCCGGGCGCCGGCGGTCTCGAAGTCGGAGCGAAGGGCGTCCTCGAGCCGATCGCTACCCATCTCGACCGAACGCAACCCGTCGGCGACGGTGAGCACCGCCACTGGACGACCCACGTCGTCGAGCACGAAGGCGCCGGCCCGATCAGCAACTCTCTTGACGGCCTCACCGAGCGTCGACGCACGGTCGACTGGCCGGGGCTCCACCATGACGTCGCTCACCAGAATCACTCGTCCCTGATCGACGTCTTGAACGAACTCGGCCACGTAGCCGGTAGCCGGCTTCGTCAGGATCTCCTCGGGCGTTCCGATCTGCACGATGCGCCCGCCACGCATGATGCATACCCGGTCACCGATGCGCAACGCCTCGTTGAGATCGTGGGTGATGAAGAGGATGGTCTTGCGCAACTTCTTCTGGATCGCCATCATCTCGTCCTGCATTTGGCGACGGATGAGCGGGTCGAGGGCGCTGAATGCCTCGTCCATGAGGAGGATGTCGGGGTCGCTGGCTAGCGCGCGGGCCAAACCGACGCGCTGCTGCATGCCGCCAGAGAGCTGCGAGGGCATGGAGGACGCGTACGGCTCGAGTCCGACAAGAGCGAGCGCCTCGAGCGCCTTCTTGTTCCGCTCATCGCGGTCGACACCTTGGACCTCGAGCCCGTAACCGACGTTGTCGATCACCGATCGGTGCGGGAACAGCGCGAAATGCTGGAAGACCATGCCCATCTTCTCGCGGCGGAGTTCCTGAAGAGCCCGACCCGAGAGGGTCTGCACATCGACGTCATCGACCCAAACGTGCCCGTCGGTGATGTCATGCAGCTTGTTGACCGTGCGAATTGCTGTCGACTTACCGGACCCGGACAGGCCCATCACCACGAAAATCTCGCCCTCGGCCACCTCGAAATTTACGTCCGCGAGCCCGACGACGTGGTCGGTCAACGTCTGAACCTCATCCTTCGACGAGCCGGCTTTGGCGAGCGCTAACGCACGCCCTCGCGGCTGCGAGCCGAAGATTTTGTAGACGCCTTCAAGACGGATTTTGGCACTCAATGCACTGCTTACCCCCGACCGAACCTTAGTTCGCGAACGTCATCCATGCCACCGATCGCCGAGATCACGAACCCACAAGGTCGTCTCGACCGCTCAGGCAAAGGCTGAGCGAACTTAGAGAAATTTCATCTACGCCGCCGTCGAGCGGCGCGATTCCCGCCACCAGTCCTCGACGACGGCGCGATGGCTCGGGCGGTCCGTGACTCGCCGGTGCGGTACGGGCGAGCTCGAAACCAGAGGTTGCAGGCCCACTTCTCCCCCTCCCCAACCGGCATGCCGCCGTGCAGCGAACGGGGGTGGAGGTTGGTGTCGTCATCGGAGATGTTGTGGAAGATCACGAGCCTCCCGGGCTTCGCCTCCACCTCGACTTCGAGCTTCGGGAAGGAGGTGCCGCCGCCGCCGGCTGGCTCGTTGAGGTACATGAGCGCGGTCAGCACGCGCTGGCCACCGTTCTCGGTGCGGAGCCGACCCTTCTCGGTCGACAGATCCCAGCCGTCGAAGTGCGGTCGGTATTCCTGTGTCTCGGCGTAGTGCACCACCTGCATCGACTCGCTGTGGTGCACGGGGATGTCGACGAGTTCACTCACACGATTGACGACCTGGGTAACCGTCGGCGAGTCGGCGTAACGGACCCACGCGACCGAGCCGGTGCGGGCGGTCGAGGTGGTGTTGACCTTCGCTGAGGTCACCTTGGCCGTCTCGAGGCGCGGACGTGCGATATCGACGATCTCGGTGCGCTCGTCACCGGAAAGAAAGTCATCGATCACCCACACGATCGGATCTTCGGCGAGTCCGACTCCGATCGGGTAGTCACTTCTCAACCGCATGGCCGCATTCTCGCACGCCGCTGGCGCCGAACCGATCGGTCAGCGGAAGAGATCGCGCTCGGCGTCGCGGATCACCGGTGCCATGGTCGCCTCGTCGTCGATCTCATGCTCAAAGCCGCGGACGACAGCCACGGGCACTCGCGAGGTATTCCCCTTCACCAGCTCGGCCGCTGAGGCGAGCTCGTCAGCCACGCAGAGCTCCTGAACTCTGAACTCGTGCCCGTGCGGATCCACCTCGCCGATATACGAGCGCAGCGGGCGCATGCCCGCGATGCCGATCGCGACATCGGTCTGACCCTCGCGCCACGGCCGGCCGAACGTGTCGCTCACGATGACGGCGACATCGTGGCCGGTGGCCGAACGCAGCCCGTCGCGGATCCGGCGCGCCGAGGCATCTGGATCCTCAGGTAGCACGACGACTCGGTCGTGGGCGCCGCTGGATGACTGGTCGACCCCCGAGTTGGCGCACACCAGTCCGTGACGTGTCTCGGTGATGAGCACGGGACCAATCTGGCGGACGATGCGGCGCGACTCGGCGAGCACCACCTCGACGACACGAGGGTCCTTCTCCCAGCGGCTCGCCCAGTCCTCGGCGAACGGCGACGGCGAGACATCCCCGAGGTCGATGATCCGCCCCTCGGCCTTCGACACGATCTTCGAGGTGACGACGACGATGTCGCCGTCTCTGAGATCAAGCGCCTCGGCGATCATGGCGGCGAGATCATCACCCGGCGCGATCTCGGGCAGGCCCACCACCGGAATGAGTTCGACGCCCACCGAGCGAACGGTAGTGCCGGTACCGTGGCCTCATGCGTTCGTGGTCGCCACGACGATGGGCGACGGCTCTCGGTGCCGCCGTGGTCATCGCGCTCCTCCTCGGTCTCCCGACTGACGTGATCCCCAACCCGGTCTTCGGTCGCCCGGTTCCGGTGACCTGGTGGTCGGTGCCGGTGCTGATCATCTCCGCGGTGCTCGCGGGGCTGCTCGTCGCCACCTACGTACGCGACGACGCCACGAAGGGTGACGATCCAACGAGGGAGCGCATCGGTGGATTAGGTGGCTTGCTGACGTTCTTCGCCATCGGCTGCCCGGTCTGCAACAAGCTCGTCGTGGTCGCCCTCGGCACCACCGGTGCCCTCGACTGGTTCGCACCCACCCAGCCCTGGCTTGCCGTCATCTCCATCGCTCTTCTCGTTGAGGCGCTCCGGCGGAGGCTTCGTACCACCGACGCCTGCCGGGTCGAGACCAGCTCAACCGCGTCGCCGTCCGACGAACCGGCCAACATGTCGTCATGAGTGCGCTACCCGGAGTCTCCGAGACGTTCGATGCTGATGCCTGGGACATCGTTCCGGGCTTCGACTTCACCGACATCACCTACCACCGGGCCCGCTCCACCGGCGCGGTGCGAATCGCCTTCGACCGGCCGGAGATCCGCAACGCCTTCCGGCCCCACACGGTCGACGAGCTCTACCGAGCCCTCGACCACGCCCGTATGTCGAGCGATGTCGGCTGCGTCATCTTGACCGGCAACGGACCGTCGTCACGCGACGGTGGATGGGCGTTCTGCTCGGGAGGCGACCAACGCGTTCGAGGGCGGTCGGGCTACCAGTACGCCTCAGGTGAGACCGCCGACACGGTCGATCCGGCCCGATCGGGTCGACTCCACATCCTCGAGGTGCAGCGCCTCATCCGCTTCATGCCGAAGGTCGTCATCTGCGTGGTGCCCGGTTGGGCCGCCGGTGGAGGTCACAGCCTGCACGTTGTCTGCGACCTCACCCTCGCCAGCCGAGAGCACGCCCGCTTCAAGCAGACCGACGCTGATGTCGCCTCCTTCGACGGCGGCTACGGATCGGCCTATCTCGCCAAGATGGTCGGCCAGAAGTTCGCCCGCGAGATCTTCTTCCTTGGTCGCGAGTACACCGCCGAGCAGATGCACCACATGGGCGCGGTCAACGAGGTGGTCGACCACGCGCGCCTCGAGGCGGTCGCCCTCGAGTGGGCGGAGACGATCTGCTCGAAGAGCCCGACCGCCCAGCGGATGCTGAAGTTCGCGTTCAACCTGACCGATGACGGGCTCGTCGGTCAGCAGGTGTTCGCCGGGGAGGCCACCCGCCTCGCCTATGGCACCGACGAGGGAGCCGAGGGTCGCGACGCCTTCCTCGAGAAGCGCCCTCCGGACTGGTCGCCCTTCCCCTACCACTTCTGACATCGGAGGGAGCCTTGGCGTTCATCCGGATCGAGGCGGTCGACGACGAGCGCCTCGCTCTCTTTCGGTTGCGTGAGCGCGGGCTCACCACGCGAGCGGACAAGCGCGACGACACCGGCGCCGGTCTCTTCCTCGCCGAGGGCGATCTCGTCGTCACCCGAGCGCTGGAGGCGGGCTGCGAACCCCTCGCCGCTCTGGCCGATGCCGATCGAGTCCCCGAGGTTGCCGAGCGCCTCGGTATCGACGTGTTCGTCGGCGGTGACGAGATCCGTCGCCTGGTCACCGGTCTCGGCATGCCGCATCCGATCGTGGCGGTCTTTCACCGGCCGACCCGGCCGTCACCCGCCGCCCTCCTCGCGCGATGCCATCGGCTCGTCGTAGCGGAGCGCGTCGACAACCCGGCCAACATCGGCGGGATCGTGCGAAACGCCGCCGGGCTCGGTTGGGACGGCCTGCTGCTCGACGGGACGAGCGCCGACCCGCTCAGCCGTCGAGCCCTCCGCGTCGCGATGGGCACCGCCTTCACACTCCCCCACGCTCGGACGCTGGACCTCGTCGATTTGCTCGATGGCCTCGACATCGACCTCTTGGCCCTCACCCCTGACCCAAACGCGGACCCGATCAACGCGGTGGCCGAGCAACTCGACGGGCAACGCCCGCGTGCCATCCTCATCGGCTCGGAGCGCGCCGGTCTCAGCGACGAGTTGCTCGGGCTGGCACAGGGGGTGCGGATCCCGATGGCAGACGGAGTCGACTCGCTGAACGCCGCTGCTGCTTCAGCCGTTGCCTGTCACGTGCTTCGCTGACGGCCCCGCTGCCGACGCCGTCCGCTCGCTCGCGCGCCCGGTGTCGGATCGAAACGGAAGGTCCGCACCGCGGCGATAGCTCCGAACATGCCCCAGAGGGCGACGACGGCGAGTGCGCCGAGATCGGGAGACGTCGCCGGGTCGATCGGATGGAAGGAGGCTTGGAACGACTCTGCGAACGGCTTCAGCGGGAAGATGTCGCCGAGGAGGTCGAGCCACCGGGGCGGATCCTCGAGCGGGATGAAGATGTTCGAGATGAAGGCGAGCGGGAGGATCGTCGCGTTCGCCACCGCTGGGGCGGAGTCGGCGCTCGACACCGCCGACGAGATCGCCATGCCGAGCGCCGCGAACGAGAGGACGCCGACGATGAAGGTGAGCAACGCGTTCGGCAGCGCCGCCACGTCGACCTGGAGCCCATAGGCGAGCACTCCGACGATGAGTAGCAGCAGAGCACCGAGGATCGCCACCACCAAAGCGCCGAGCATCTGACCGAGGATGAGCACGGGCACGGGCAGCGGAGTCGACCTCCAGCGTTTCAGGATCCCCTCCTCTCGCCGCACCGGGACGGTGTTGGCGAGATTCGTGTAGGTGGCCGACACCGCGGTGAACGCCGCGAGGGCACCGGTGTAGAACTGCCGCGTCGGCCACTCCCCCGCCTCCGAGGCAACCGTCGAGTCACCGAACACCGCGTTGAAGACGACGAGCATGATGAGGGGCAGCGCGATCGTGAAGAACAGCCCGATCGGGACCCGCAGGAAGAGCCGCACCTGATGTCGCACCTGCGCGAGGATGAGGCCCCCGACGCCCGGCCACGTTCCGCGCTCACTCATCGTCGGCGCCTCCGACAAGATCGAGGAACACCTGCTCGAGACTCGGCTGGGCGACCGACCAAGAGTCGAGGTCGACGCGCTGAGCGACCGACCAGCCGGTCAGCGCGTGCAGCGCGGCCGTCACGTCGACCGTCAGCAACTCGATCCGTCCGTCGACCAGCCGAACCCGATCGCCGAGCCCCTCGGCCACGCGGGTCACGGCGGCGAGGTCGTGCTCGTCACCGCCACAGCGGAATGACACCAGCGTCCGACCGGAGCGACGCTGCAGGTCAGCAGGCGTGCCCTCCACGACGAGTCGACCGGCCGACATGACTCCGACACGGTCGGCGAGGTGCTCAGCCTCATCGAGGTAGTGGGTGGTCAGCACGACGGTCATCCCGTCAGACCGGAGCGCGTCGACGAGCTCCCAAGCCCGTCGACGAGCAGACGGGTCGAAGCCGGTGGTCGGCTCATCGAGGAAGAGCAGCTCGGGCGACCCGACGATGCCGAGCGCGAGGTCGAGCCGTCGGCGTTGACCACCCGACAAGGTGCCGCAGCGCGCGTCGGCGCGGTCGGTGAGCCCGACGAGTTCGAGCACCTCGTTGACCGAACGCGGCTGGCGGTAGACCGCGCCGTAGAGACCAACGGCCTCGGCGACGGTGAGCTGACGCTCAACACCGGTGGTCTGGAGCACGATGCCGATGCGGTCGCGGAGGTCTCGGGAGCCATCAGCCGGATCGTGGCCGAGCACCCGCACCGAACCGGAGGTTCGAGTTCGTAGACCCTCGAGCACCTCGATGGTCGAGGTTTTCCCAGCGCCGTTCTCGCCAAGCAGGGCGTACACCTCTCCGCGCGCGATCTCGACGTCGACGCCCGCGACCGCGCGCAACTCGCCATAGTTGACCACGAGGCCCTCGACGGTGATCGCGCTCATTCCACCAAGCCGAGTTGATCGTCGTTGCGGAGGTGCTCGGCTGCCGGCACGAAATAGTTGAGCAGCTCAGCGGCGACCTCCGGGCCGTCGGTGCGCCCCTCGCAGACCCGCTCGATCGCCGCCGCCATATGCACGAGCCAGCGGTCGCGCTCGGCCTCACCGACGCGGAATGGCATATGCCTCATCCGCAGTCTCGGATGCCCGCGGGTCTCCATGTACGTCGTCGGCCCACCCCAGTACTGGATGAGGAACAGTCGGAGCCGTTCCTTCGCCGGCTCGAAGTCGGGGAAGTCCGGATAGAGCGGAGCGAGCAACTCGTCGGTGGCGATGCCGTCGTAGAACGCGGCGACCAGATCTGCGAAGAAGTCGGGACCGACCCGGTCGTAGAGCATCGGGAGGTCATCGGACACGCGCTGAGCCTACGGCGACCTCAGGAGTCGAAGGTCGGGTCGTTCCACTCCTCGAAAATCGCGCCGAAGCCGTCACTCACACGATCGGTGAACTCCGGGTCGCGGCGATCGAAGAACGAAGCGATCCCTTCTCGCACATCGGCGCTGCGACCGCGGGTCGCGATCGCTCGGCTGTCGACCCGATGGGCGGCCATCGGATGATCGGCGCCAAGCATCCGCCACATCATCTTGCGGGTCGCTGCCACCGACACGGGGGCCGACCTCGCCGTCATCCGATGGGCGAGTTCGCGAGCGGCCGGCAGAAGATCGTCGGGTTCGTGGACGCTGCGCACCAGTCCACCCACGAGAGCCTCCTCGGCGTCGAACACCTCACCCGATGCGGCCCACTCCATGGCCCGCGAGATGCCGACGAGGCGCGGAAGGAACCAGCTGGACGCCGCCTCCGGCACGATTCCGCGGCGAGCGAACACGAAGCCGAAGCGCGCCGCAGAGCTCGCGAGGCGCACGTCCATCGGCAGGGTCATCGTGACGCCGACGCCGACCGCGGCGCCGTTGATGGCCCCGATCACCGGCTTCAGCGACTCGAAGATGCGCAGCGCGACCGTTCCGCCGCCGTCGCGCGGAACGCCGTTGGTTCCGATCACCGGGCTGCCGCCCCGCGAGAACGTGTCCTCCCCTGACGACAGGTCGGCTCCTGCGCAGTACGCGCGTCCGGCGCCGGTGAAGATCACCGCGCGAACATCGTCATCGGCGTCGGTGCGATCGAGGGCGCCGAGCATCTCGACGCGCATGCGCTCCGTGAACGCGTTCATCTTGTCGGCCCGGTCGAGAGTGATTGTCGCGATGCCGTCGTCGATGTCGAGGGAGATGTGCGCGTACTCGTCGCTTTCCATCGTCACATCCTGTTCGCTCCGGCCGAGCCGATCGTCACCGGATCAGACGTCGAGGAATCTCGACGCGGCGGTGCCTGAGCCGACCGTTCCGACGATCGAGCCGAACACCAGGATGATGAGCGCGACCTGCCACTGGTAGCCGTCGACGACGACCAGAGCGGTCATGCCCGAGTTGTCGGGGAAGCCCTGCACACCCGCGGTCCAACGGTCGTTGATGAACCAGAGGGCGCCCGAGGCGAGCACACCGCCGATGAGACCGTGGAGAAGACCCTCGAGCATGAACGGCAGCCGGATGAACCAGTCGGTTGCTCCTACGAGCTTCATCACCTCGATCTCGCGGCGTCTCGCGAACATGGCGGTGCGGATCGTGTTCCAGATGAGCAGCGATGCCGCCGCCATCAGCGCGATCCACAAGCCCGTCGTGTAGGTGGACACGAATCCCTGAAGTTCGCTGATGAGGTCGAGTTGCTCCTCGGCGAGTTGCACCGTGTTCACGTTGGGCAGGCCGAGATAACGGTCGCGGAGTCCTCGGAGGATGTCGACCTGGGTGGCGTCCATCGGCACCACCTTGTACTGGGTGGTGATGTTCTCAGCGGTGAGCAGTTCGCGGGTCGTCGGGTCGCCGGCGAGGAGACGGTCGGCGTCGGCGAGCGAGCAGGTCACGTCGCAGTAGCGCCACGTGTCGATCGTGATGCCTTCCTGCTGGACGAGGGCCTCCTCGATCACCGCGCGCTGGGCGTCGCCAGCTCCGGCGTTGACGTGCACGATCATCTCCACACCGCCCTCCCACTGCGCGAGCAGATTGTCGAAGCCGTGCTGGATGATGAGGGTGAGACCGAAGATGAGCAGCGAGACCGCCGCGGTGATCACCGCGGCGACCGTGAGCGTCAGGTTGCGTTGGAAGCTCGCCGCGGTCTCGCGGAGCACATAGCCGATGCGCGAGATCACTGGTAGACGCCCCGAGCCTGGTCACGGACGATCGTTCCACGGTCGAGCTGGATGACCCGCTTGCGCATCGAGTCGACGATGCGCTGGTCGTGGGTGGCCATCACGACGGTGGTCCCGGTGGCGTTGATCCGGTCGAGGAGGCGCATGATCCCCTCGCCAGTGGCCGGGTCGAGGTTCCCGGTCGGCTCGTCGGCGATGAGGATGAGTGGCCGGTTCACGAAGGCCCGAGCCACCGAGACGCGCTGCTGCTCACCACCGGAGAGCTGATCGGGGAAGCGGTCCTCCTTGCCGGCGAGACCGACGAGCTCGAGCACAGCGGGCACCTGCTGGGTGATCACATGCTTCGGACGACCGATTACCTCGAGCGTGAAGGCGACGTTCTCGAAGACGGTTTTGTTGAGGAGGAGTTTGTAGTCCTGGAAGACGTTGCCGATATTGCGACGCAGCATCGGCACGCGGTTAGCCGGCATGTCGACGATGTTGCGACCGGCCACCCAGACCGCTCCGAGTTCAGGCCGCTCTTGGCGGTTGAGGAGGCGGAGCAGGGTCGACTTTCCGGAACCGGACGGCCCGACGAGGAAGACGAACTCCCCTTTGGCCACCTCGAAGCTCGCATCTCGGAGAGCGATGACCTCCTCCGAATACGACTTCGTCACGTTCTCGAGACGGATCATGTCGAACCGAGGGTAGCGGTGGGCTCCACGGGAGGCGGGGCAGGCTGACCGGTGGTCAGGCGGAGCGCCGCCAACGGAGGAACCCCTCCATGAACACGTCGAGGTCGCCGTCGAGGACCGCCGCGACATTGCCGGACTCGACCTCGGTTCGTAGGTCCTTCACCATCTGATACGGCTGCATGACATAGGAGCGGATCTGGCTCCCCCAGCCGACCTGCGCCTGCTTGCCGGCGATCGAGTCGAGTTCGGCCTGGTGCTCCTCCTCGATGCGCGCTGCGAGCATGGCCTTCAGGCGACCCATGGCTTTCTCGCGGTTCTGCAGCTGCGAGCGCTCCTCCTGGGAGGCGGCGACGAGACCGGTCGGCTCGTGGATGAGTCGCACCGCTGATGACGTCTTGTTGATGTGCTGACCGCCGGCACCGGAGGCGCGGAACACCTCCATCCGGATGTCGCTCTCGTTGATCTCGAGGTCGGGGGCGTCCATCACCGGCCACACCTGGACCGCCGCGAAGCTCGTCTGACGGCGACCCTGGTTGTCGAAGGGGCTGATCCGCACCAGTCGATGCGTGCCGCGCTCTGCGGTCATCAGGCCGTAGGCGTAGCGACCGGTGAGAGTGAACTCGGCCGAGTTGATCCCCGCTTCGGTGCCCTCGGAGAAGTAGTTGACCTCGACATCGAAACCGCGGGTCTCCGCCCAGCGCGAGTACATGCGCAGCAGCATTTCGGCGAAGTCCTGAGCGTCGACGCCGCCGTCCTTGGCGTTGATCTGAACAATGCAGGCGCTGTCGTCGTGCTCGCCGGTGAACAAGCTCCGCAACTCGAGTTGGTCGAGCCGCGCTGAGAGCCCGGCGATCGAGCCGGCGATCTCGTCCTCTTGGCTCTCATCATCGAGCTCTCGGGCCAACTCGTGCAGCACCTCGGCGTCGGAGAGATCGCGGGTGAGACCGTCGTAGATGTCGATGTCGTCCTTGACCGCGGCGTAGTCGCTGTTGACCTGTTTGGCCCGTTCCGCGTCGTCCCACAGGTCGGGTCGACCGATCTCGGCCTCGAGCTCCACCAGCCGATTCCGGGCCTCGTCGATGCCGAGGTAACCCGCGGCCTCAGTGACGCGACGGGCGACGTCGCGCAGTTCATCCGTGAAGTCGCGCATCGACGACCCTCAGCCTGCGCCGTGACAGAGCTTGAACTTCTTGCCCGATCCGCACGGGCAGGGTGCGTTGCGCGGCGTCTTGTCGAAGGCGTCTTTGACGACCGTCTGTTGCTTGGTCGGGGTGGCCATCGGCTGCACTGGCGCCGGAGCGCCACTCGACTCGGCGGCGGCCGCTGCCCGTGCCGTATCGAACCCGCTGGCGGCCGCGTCGTCACTTGAGGTCTGCTGAAGGTTGAGCACCTTCGGGTTCAGCGTCGGCTGCTCGGGCTGGGCGACCTGGACGTGCATGACGTAGCGGACGAAGTCGCGCGCGATGCCGGTCATCATCGCGCCGAACATCTGGAAGCCCTCGCGCTGCCACTCGGTGAGCGGATCCTTCTGACCCATCGCTCGGAGGTTGATGCCCCCCTGGAGGTAGTCCATCTCCTCGAGGTGCTCGCGCCAGCGCTGATCGATGATGCGCAACATGACTTGACGCTCGACTTGGCGCATGGTGTCCTCGCCGAGTTCGACCTCGCGCTGCTCGTAGTGGCCGAGGGCTTCGGCCATGATCGCCTCACGGAGCTCCTCGGAGGACTCCGCCGTTGACATCGCCGCGGAGGTGAGTGAGGTCGGCCAGTAGAGGGTGAGCTCGCGGGCGAGCCCGTCGAGGTCCCACTCGTCGGTGGCCACCGAGGCGCAGTTGGTGGCGATGAGATCATCGACCGCTTCCCCGAGGTAGTCGAGGGCGGTGACCTTCAGGTCTTCGCCGGTGAGGATCTGGTCGCGGCGCCGGTAGATCACCTTGCGCTGCTCGTTCATGACCTCGTCGTATTTGAGGACGTTCTTGCGAACTTCGGCGTTCTTCTGCTCGACGGTGGTCTGGGCCCGCTCGATTGCCTTGGTGACCATCTTCGCTTCGATGGCCTCGTCGTCGTCGAAACGCCCCATGGCCCACTGGAGGGCGCCGGTAGCGAAGAGGCGCATGAGTTCGTCGTCGAGGCTGAGATAGAAGCGGCTTTCGCCGGGGTCACCCTGACGGCCGGAGCGCCCGCGCAACTGGTTGTCGATGCGGCGGGAATCATGGCGCTCAGAGGCGATGACGCAGAGTCCACCGAGTTCGCGCACCCGCTCCCCTTCCGCGGCGCACTCGGGCGCGAACCGGTCGCGGTGCCGCTCGAGACTGGAGAGAGCGGCGTCTCGCTGCTCTCGGAACTCCTCCGGCATCTCCTCGAGGGGGTGCGGGAGGGCGTAGTCGTCGACGAGGAGCGCCTCATCGAAGCCCTCCTTCAGCACCTCGCGGCGGGCGAGGAGCTCAGGGTTGCCACCGAGAACGATGTCGACGCCGCGGCCGGCCATGTTGGTGGCGACGGTGACCGAGCCGAGGCGGCCGGCCTGGGCAACGATCTCGGCTTCGCGGGTGTGCTGCTTAGCGTTGAGGACCTCATGGTCGATGCCCCGCTCGCGCATCATCCGAGAGAGCAGTTCCGACTTCTCGACGCTGACCGTGCCGACGAGGACCGGCTGTCCCTTCTCGTGGCGTTCCACGATGTCGTCGATGACGGCGGCGAACTTGCCGATCTCTCCCTTGAAGATGAGGTCGGCTTGGTCGAGGCGGGCGACGGGTCGGTTGGTGGGGATCGGCACCACACCGAGGCCGTAGGTGCCCATGAGCTCCGCCGCCTCGGTGGAGGCGGTACCGGTCATGCCAGCGAGCTTGGAGTACATGCGGAAGTAGTTCTGGAGCGTGATCGTGGCGAGGGTCTGGTTCTCCTCCTTGATCTTCACGCCCTCCTTGGCCTCGACGGCCTGGTGGATGCCCTCCGACCAGCGGCGACCGTCGAGGATGCGACCGGTGAACTCGTCGACGATCTTCACCTCGCCGCCCTGCACGATGTAGTCCTTGTCGCGTCGGTAGAGCTCCTTGGCCTTGAGCGCGACAGAGAACTGGTGCACGAGGTTGGCCGACACGTCGTCGTAGAGGTTGTCGACCTCGAGGGCGGCCTCAACCTTGGCGATACCCGCCTCGAGGGGCACCACCACACGTTTGTCTTCCTCGACCTCGTAGTCAACGTCGCGTTGCAGGGTGCGCACGATGGAGGCGAAGCGGTAGTAGAGCTTCGCGGCGTCTCCGACCCGGCCGGAGATGATGAGCGGGGTTCGGGCCTCGTCGATGAGGATCGAGTCGACCTCGTCGACGATGCAGAACTCATGGCCGCGCTGGACCTTGTCCTCGAGGCGGCCGGCCATGTTGTCGCGGAGGTAGTCGAAGCCGAGTTCGTTGTTGGTGCCGTAGGTGATGTCGCAGCCGTAGTTGCGGCGCTTCTCGACGGGGCTGGTCTGGAAGCCGGGGATCACAAGGCCGACGGAGAGACCGAGCCACCGATGGATCTGACCCATCCACTCGGCGTCGCGTCGCGCCAGGTAGTCGTTGACGGTGACGAGGTGGACACCGCGGCCGCTCAGCCCGTTGAGATAGGCCGGCAGGGTCGATACGAGGGTCTTGCCCTCACCGGTGCGCATCTCGGCGACCCAACCGAAGTGGAGGGCGGCACCACCCATCATCTGGACGTCGTAGTGGCGTTGACCGAGCACGCGGCCGGCGGCCTCACGGGTGACGGCGAAGGCCTCGATGAGGAGGTCGTCGAGGGTCTCACCTCGGTCGAGGCGGCCCCGGAACTCCGCGGTCTTGGCCTTCAGAGAATCGTCGTCGAGGCGTCGGTACTCGTCTTCGAGGGCCCCGATGTCGGGAACGATGCCCTGCAGGGCCTTGAGTTTCTTCCCCTCGCCGGCGCGGAGGATGCGATCGAGGACTCCCATGCCCGAGCGAGCCTACCGGCGGGGCTCGGCTGGCTCCCCGACGATTACGCCGCCTGACGAAGGGGGCGACGGTGCCCGGTGGGCCGGCGTCGGGTGCGCACCGGGGTGCCCGCCACAGCGACCGAGAGCACATCGCTCGCCCCGACCGATCGCAGGGCCGCCGAAGCCGAGCCGAGCGTGGCACCCGTGGTGGCGACATCGTCGACGAGGAGCACCGAGCGCCCCGGTCGGTCGAGCCGGGCTCGGAAACCAGGAGCGCGAAGCCGCTCGGCGCGGGAGCGCCCCGATTGCGGGCCGGAGGACTCCTCGCGGATGAGGAGGCGCCGGCAGGGAAGGCCGAGTTGACGGGCCAGATGCCGGGCGATCAGCTCGGCCTGGTCGAAGCCGCGCTCGCGTCGACGGGCGTCACCAGTCGGCGCCCAAGTGACCACGTCGATGTCGATGCCGGGACGCACACCGACCTGCTCGAGCCGTCGGCGCACCAGACCCGCGAGATGTCCCGCCACCGCGCGGCGATTGTGGAACTTGAAGCCGAGCACCACGCGCCGCGCCCGACCGGTGAACGGGACCGCCACCAGCACACCCGGCCGCTGAGGCGGGCTCGCCAGCAGAGCAAACCGACAGGTGCGACAGATGGGTGTGCCGGGTGCGTCGCAACCGGCACACCGCACCGAGAACACCCGCGCCAACACACGACGCAGACAGACCGAACCGCGGCGAGCACGTGAGGTGGCGACAACCGGTGTACCTGAGACGCGATCGAACATGCGTTCAGTCTGCGACAGGGGTGTGACACTCCCCACGTGACGCCGACCCGGAAGGCCGCCGGATGATCAGTAGCGGTAGTGCTCGGGCTTGAACGGCCCCGAGGGCTCCACGCCGAGGTACTCCGCCTGCTCGTCGGAGAGCTTCGTGAGCCGCACCCCGAGGGCCTCGAGGTGAAGCCGGGCGACCTTCTCGTCGAGATGCTTCGGGAGCACGTAGACGCCGAGGGGGTAGTTCTCCGGATGGTTGAAGAGCTCGATCTGAGCGATGACCTGATTGGAGAACGAGCAACTCATCACGAAGCTCGGATGACCGGTGGCACAACCGAGGTTCACGAGACGCCCCTCGGCGAGCACGATCACCTGGTGGCCGTCTTCGAAACGCCACACATCCGTGCCGGGCTTCAGCTCGTCGCGCACCGCGCCCGAGCGAGCGAGGCCGGCCATGTCGATCTCGTTGTCGAAGTGACCGATATTGCACACGATCGCGTTGTGCTTCATCCGATGCATGTGATCGACCGTGACGATGTCGGCGTTGCCGGTGGCGGTCACGAACAGGTCGGCGGTCGCGACGACCTCCTCGAGCGGTCGCACCTCGAGCCCTTCCATCGCGGCCTGGAGGGCGTTGATCGGGTCGATCTCGGTGACGATCACCCGGGCGCCCTGTCCGCGCAGCGACTGCACGCAGCCCTTGCCGACGTCGCCGTAGCCGCACACCACAGCGACCTTGCCGCCGAGCATCACGTCGGTGCCGCGGCTGATCGCGTCGACGAGCGAGTGGCGGCACCCGTAGAGGTTGTCGAACTTCGACTTGGTCACCGAGTCGTTCACGTTGATGGCCGGGAAGAGCAAATCGCCGTCGGCAGCCATCTTGTAGAGGCGCTTGACCCCGGTCGTGGTCTCCTCGGTGACCCCCTTGATGTGCGCCGCCATCCGCGTCCACTTTGACGGATCGGACTTGAGGGTGCGCTGGAGCAGTCCGAGGATGATGGCGAGCTCGGCGTTGCCGGCCTCAGTGGGATCGGGCACTTTGCCCTCGCGCTCGTACTCGACACCCTTGTGGAGCAGCAGGGTGGCGTCACCGCCATCGTCGAGGATCATGTTCGGGCCGTCGTAGCCCTCCCACGTCATCATCTGCTCGGTGCACCACCAGTACTCCTCGAGGGTCTCGCCTTTCCAGGCGAACACGGGGACACCCTGAGGGTCGTCCTCGGTGCCGTCGGGGCCGACGACGACCGCGGCAGCGGCGTGATCCTGGGTGGAAAAGATGTTGCAGGAGGCCCAACGCACTTCAGCTCCGAGCGCTGTGAGCGTCTCGATGAGCACGGCCGTCTGAACCGTCATATGGAGCGATCCCGAGATGCGGGCCCCGGCCAACGGTTTCGAGGCGCCGAACTCGCGGCGGATCGCCATGAGACCGGGCATCTCATGTTCGGCGAGGAGCATCTCCTTGCGGCCGAACGGGGCGAGAGAGAGGTCAGCGACGCGGAAGTCGCGGTCGGCGGAGATACGGGTCTCAGTGGTGCTCATGGCGGGCTCCTCGGGTGATCCGATCGCGGGATCGGACGGTTGCCGGCTCGCGAGACGACGCTCGCGGCCGGTTCGGTTAGTGGAGTTACGGGCCGGGGCCTGCTGGCACCGATCTGTCAGCCCGCCGTCGCCACACCCTACCGAAACCCCGCTGGAGAAGGATTTTTTACCCCGTAGGGGTAACTGCTGGACCGACGCCCGAATGGCTTGCGAACACCGCGACGGACCGCTACCGCTGGAAAAGCATGAGCACTCGACGCACCTCTCGAACCACCCCATCGCGACGTCCCGCCGGACGCCCTGCCGCTCGACGAGGCGGCCGGCGCCGTCCACCCCGGCGACCCATCGACTGGGAATGCCCTCGGTGCGGACGGCGGGTCACGACGCTGGTGCCCGTCACCGGTCCACCCACCTGCTCAGCGCACACCGGCGGCGGGGTCGCCATGACTGAGCGAGGCGGGAGGTGACCGCTCGATCAGTCGGAGAGCACGACGGCGCTGGCGTCGAAGAGGTGATCGAGCTGGCCGAAGGCGTTGAAGAAGCGCACCCGGTGCGGATCCTCAGCAGGCCCGCCGTAGCGAAGGAGCGCCAGATTGGGCACGTCGAGGCCGGCGGTGATGTTCACCGACGACACCTGCGGTGGCCGGTCGACACCGACCGGACTCGGATAGGCGCTCAGATAGCTCGACGCTCCCGCCGAGGTCGGGTCACCTCGAAGGCCCGTGGCGGTCAGGTTCCCGAGCACCGCCGACTGCGCGCCGATCGGCTCACCACCGAGCGCGACGTCAGCGACGAACCCGCCGAAGCTGAAGTCGCGACGGCCGGAGGCCGAGAGCGGGGCGTCGCCCCAGGCCGGCGACCGGGTGTCGATGAGGCGGACGGGCGAGGAGAGCGGCACCACTCGACCCGACCGGGTCGACGCGTCGACACCGGCGAGCAGGTAGCCGGTCACGTCGACGAGCACATCGGTCGCGCCCGCCGCGTTGTAGATGTGGATCGAACCGTCGGCTCCGACCGGCACCACCGCGAGGACCGGCTTCACCTCACCAGGCGACAGATTGAGGTTGCTGGTCGCCGGCGGCGCGCCGGGAGGACTCGGCAAGGCGGAGAGGTAGGTCGAGCGGTTGCCAGGCCCGGTGTTCACTCCCGTGATGTTCACGACCGCTCCCACCACCTCAGCCGAGGCGGGCACGGAACCGGCTCCGCGGATCGCGACGGCGAGCGAAGTTCCCGCGGTGACGGCTCCACGCCCTTGGCGGGTGTCGGCCGCGCGGAACGGCTCCACCGGGACCAATCGGGCTCCCCGCACATCGTGGCTGGAGGTCGAGAACCAGCCGAACACGTCGACCAGCACATGCGCCGAGCCGGGCCCGGCGGGGGTCACGAGCCGGAGCGTGAGCGCGCCTCCCGCACCGGGACGCACGATGGCCGAGTTCGGCACATCTCGCCCCGCGGTGAAGTTGACGACCGAACCACCGCGGTCGGGTTCTCCGGCCCCGCGAACGCTCAGGTAACCGGATGCGGTCGGCTGGACCACGGTGATTGAGACGGCGACCGCGAGCACCCGTCCGGCGTCACTGGGCAGACCGCCGAGACCGACGATCGGCACGGTCACCTCTCCCCCGCCGGGGGCCGTCGCCGGCGCCGCTCCCGCGCGGGAGTCGAACACCCGGGCTGGCGTCACCGGGTGGTACTCACCACCAGCGCCGAGCGAGGCCGCTGCGAGCGCCGAGGGTTCAGTCCCGAGGGGTGCGACCTGGACGATCGCCACGGTGGTGGCAATGGCGGCCAGCGTCGCGAGGGCGGCCGGGAGTCGTGGGGCGTGCCTCACGGGTCGGGTCGGTCAGGAGTCGGCGAGAGCGATGAGGCGAGCCAGTTCGGCCTCGTCGACCGTGGTCGACTCCTCGATGAGCATCACTGGAATGCCCCCTCGAACCGCGTAGGTGCGGCTGAGCCGACGGTTGAGCAAGATGCCTTCCTCGGGCAGGTAGTCGAGTTCGCCCTTGTCCTCGGGACAGACGAGGATCTCGAGGAGCATCGGGTCGAGGCGTTCGCCGGTGTCGCTCATGACGCCAGTCTGCCCGCTCCGAGGGTCATCAGGCGATGTCATCCCGCAATGAGGGCAAGCACCTCGGCCACCCGGTCATCACAGGCCGTCCGATCGGCGGCTTCGAGGTTGAGCCGCAAGAGCGGCTCGGTGTTGGAGGCCCGGAGGTTGAACCACCAATCGCCACCGTCGACGGTGAGCCCGTCGAGGTCGTCTTGGTGGCACGAGGAGTAGTGGGCGCGGACCGCTTCGAGGACCTGCTCTTGGTCGTCGACCTCGGTGTTGATCTCGCCGCTTGCCGCGTAGCGCTCGAATGGGGCGCGAAGACTGGAGAGCGACTGCTCCGAGCGGCTCATCTCGCCAATGAGCACGAGCGAGGCGATGAGACCGCTGTCGGCGCGGAAGTTGTCCGCGAAGTAGTAGTGGGCGGAGTGCTCGCCGCCGAACACCGCTCCGGTCTCGGCCATCACTTGCTTGATGTAGGAGTGGCCGACGCGGGTGCGAACCGGCACGCCGCCGTGCTCGGCGATCGCCTCGGGGACCGCGCGCGAGCAGATCAGGTTGTGGAGCACGGTCGCGCCCGGACGGTCGCGCAGGATGGCCGCGGCGAGGATCGCCGTCGTCGTCGAGCCGCTCAGTCCGTTGCCGGTCTCGTCGACCATGAACACCCGGTCGGCATCTCCGTCGAAGGCAAGTCCGAGGTCGAACGAGCCGGCCGTGACCCGTGCGCGCAGATCGCGCTGGTTGGCCGGCTGAAGTGGATCGGCGGGATGGTTCGGGAAGGTGCCGTCGAGTTCGCCGAACATCACCTCGAGCTCGATCATGGGGAGCCGCTCGAAGACGGCTGGCACAACGAGTCCGCCCATGCCATTGGCGGTGTCGGCGACCACTCGCATCGGCCGGATCGCGGGGACGTCGACGAAGGAGAGCACATGTTCCACGAAGCCGTCGAGAAGCGAGCGCTCGCTGAGCGATCCGGGGCGCTTCGCTTCGGTGACGACCTCGCCGGCGAGCACCTGTGCGGCTCGGTCGCGGATGTCGGCGAGACCCGACTCGATGCCGATCGGGCGGGCTCCGGCTCGGCAGAACTTCGCGCCGTTGTACCCGGCTGGATTGTGCGAGGCGGTGAACACGGCGCCGGGCAGGCCGAGGGAGCCGGAGGCGAAGTAGAGGAGGTCGGTGGAGACCAGACCGAGGTCGATGACGTCGATGCCCCGTCGACGGAGGCCGTCACCGAAGGCGGCGACCAGTTCGGGGCCGCTCGGACGCATATCGCGGCCGACCACGACCGTGTCGCCCTCCACGATGTCGGCGAAGGCGACACCGAGCGCGTGGGCCACCTCGGCATCGAACTGATCCGGGTAGGTGCCACGCACGTCGTACGCCTTGACGATCGCATCGAGGCGCGACATGGCGTCAGACGCTATCGACGGCGTCGGCGGCCTCAGTGGTGTCGATCGCCTGGATTCGGCGAGAGTCCGCGGCCGGTCCCGGCAGCTCACCGCCGACGACCGCGTCGACCTCGACGTCGCCGCGTCGACGCCACACCACACACAGCACGATGCCGATCAAGGTGGCGAGGAGCGTCGCGTAGTCGACCGCGGTTCGCCCGTAGGCGAGCTCGACCCGCTCGCTCGTCGGCACGACCACCATCGAGTTGGGTGCGACGCGATAGGGGCCGTCCGCTCCGGACACCTCCCAATTGGGGAAGTAGCTCATGCGGACGAGCACCGGGACGCCGACCCGGTCGACCGAGAACGAGAGCGACTGCTGTTCGACCTTGACATCCGAAACCGTGACCTCGGGCAGGTCGATCACAGAGACGCCCGTGGCCGGGACGACGATGTCCACTCGCCGGCCCCGCTCGCCGGGTTCGCCCTGACGGCGGTCAAGATCGATGACCGCGTCGATGCGCTGCCACGACTCG
>Ga0222719_10000332_pt1 | contig 47751 bp, 49 predicted proteins | sample C33_34DmetaG_FD_165039 | JGI IMG/M metagenome (GOLD analysis project Ga0222719, IMG submission 165039) | Estuarine water microbial communities from San Francisco Bay, California, United States - C33_34D | ecosystem: Environmental > Aquatic > Marine > Unclassified | place: USA: California...
CCAAAGATTTTGGTAGTAATCTTTTGCTGCTTCCCACACTTGGTCCCAATCACCTACAGCAATCTCTCTTCCTTGCTCATCTTCACCCAACCATTCAAAAGTTGATAGACCCATATGACCGTGGTCTGCTGGTACTAAGTTGTAAACACTTTCACCTTCCCCTACTTGAACATTCAATTCATCAAGTATGTTAAATACGGCATTAGCATGGATACCCATTTCATCAGGATTGTTATCGAGATTCCATTCGTCGTTTTCTTTACGTTCTCTTTGAGTCTGTAGTTTTTGTCTTGTTCTTTCTGCCTGTTGTTCTCTACGGATTCTCTCCATCTCAAGACGTGCGGCTTCCTTATCTTTGAAAATCTCAATCTCTCTTTTGAATTTACTTTGAATGTAGTCTTGGATTGCACCATTCATTTTGTTCCATTGTTCTGAACCTAAAATCCAACCTTCATTAAATGCCTTATCAGGAGCATCATAAAATGTTTGGTTACCGTCATATTTGTTTAGTAACGCAACTTTATAGAAACGGTCTTGAGATTTGGCTTTCTTATCAATAATGTAGAACAACTTACCATCTTGATTGTAACGGTCAAAGTGTGAAGAACCGTTCATAGATGCAGTACACCATTTGGTACCAGCACCATAATAACAACTCGTTTTGTGATTCTTTGGTGTTACAATAACAAACCTATCGTCTTCATATACTTGGTCAGCACCTTCCAACTCCTTAACCTGTCTTCTGATTTTGTTTTCATGTTGGTCAATCTCATCTTGAATAGATTGAAGACTATCAAATAAGTAAATGTCTTTCGTTGGTAATACCTTTTGATATTTCACGAAGTTCTGAATAAGGTCTCTGGTCTTATTGATATCTACCTTACCCGTCTCCAACACCTTACCTAAGAACATTAAGAACTTATGATTGGATGCCAAATCACGAGACAACATGAAGATATCTTTCAACTCTTCACCAGTAAACTTATCCCTAAACTTATTTAAGAAATCATCTTTTCTACCCTCAAGTAATATCTGACTAAGACTCATACATTATCGTTTACTATAAATACTCTTACTTCCAAGAATCTCTATCATAATTGAAGGTGGTGAAATATTCCACCATCTTCCCATAAAAGAAGTCTGCAATCTCTTCTGTCCAATAAATCTTATAGTTCTGATGTTCACCGATGTAACTGTCGTTCTTAGAACCATTCTTGAATATATTTTCTTTTACAAATCTTTCAATACCCTCATCAAAGTTTTCCATGTCCTTAAGGACTTTGACTTTATTTAAGTCCTCTTCCATATGTTCCATCCTTATAATATAGTCGGGAAACCTACCAGTCTCTTTCCATTGATGTAAAAAAAAGAAATCCCCTTCTCCGAAGTATTCCCACAATTGATTATTATAAACAAAATCTTTGAATCCATTTTTCACATCTTCATATTCAAAGTCGTTGGACTCGTCTAACCATCTACTCACAAATAATGAATATGGGTTTCTCACCACGGCAAGGATATCACAATCTTCATAACCTTCAGGTATTCCTACGTTATGAGTATGGGAACATTCCACTGCTATGAGTTGGTCGTACTCGGTATTCTTAAAATCGTCACATCCAACTCTTTGAATGAAACTACCGATACCACGAGAACCACATCCCGCAGTCCCCCAGTATATTAAATTACATTTTTTACTTGCGTTCATCTTTACAGATAATTAAAACCAAATATATTTATTAGTAAATAAACTTTTTCACCTTAAAAAAATAAAACTATGGGATGCGGATGTAAACAAAAAGCACAAGCAGCGGCACAAACTCAAACTCAAGCTGCCTCAACACAGACTCAGGTTCAAAACGCCATTAAGAAGACTGTTGAAAAGTATTACGAAAAGAAGTAATAAAGACTAACAATTAAATAGAATAAAAGGGAGGAATTATTTCTCCCTTTTTTTGTATTTATAGTAAAACAATAACAATGGACTTAATCCAATTCTTAGAAGATAACGACCTCGGGGATTTCATCGCGAAGTATTTCAATGGTAATTCCGATGTGTTTATGAAATTCTTGAAATCCAAAAACCTATTAGGTGAAATGTTAGACCACCTTATTCAAGAAGGTTATTTAACTCAAGCGATGAACGCCTACTATGAGGATGACCCTAAGTTTGTTGTTGAGTTTCTTCTTGGTTACCTTGACGATGTTACTATGGATGGTAACAAATATTGGATGAGGATTGACCGTGAGGATTTATCGAATTTCTTTGAGGATAATAGAGACAACTCACAAGGTTTAGCCAAATTAATTTTACAAGATGACACACCTTTCTTAGATATAGATTCACAAATTTATGACCTTACCAATTTCATCGGAGACCTTACCCCTGAGAATGTTAATCATTTGAAACAATCTGTCTATAAAGAAGTTGAAGGTAAAGAAGTTGAAGTGAACGATATTAAAGACATCGTAACCTTAAACCTTATTGATAACATGGATGACGATGAACTATCTACATTTATTAAAGAAAATGCTCCTGAAGTTTTACAAGAATTAGAAAACATGAATAGACATGCTGAGGAAGCAGCAATCTATGATGAGTTGTATGACGATGTGATGAATGGACTAAGAAATTTATTTGAAGAACACTTCTTCATGCGTGAGGTTCCTTATAAAAGAAAGACCTACAAAGCCGGTACCAACGAACCTATCGAAGTTAATGATACATATACAGAAGTTGATGTGACAAATTTATTACCAAGAGTAATTAAAACTGTATTGAGTTGGGGTGGTTACCAAAGTGATAACGACTTTGAATATTACGGAAGTCTTGAAAGCTTGTTAGAATATTACTTAAATGAGGAAAATGAATTAATCCATGTTAGTTGGCCTGAATGGGGTGATGATGAAAGAGTAAGAGAATTCATCAATGACAACTTCAAAGATTATCTATAAAATCATATTTTCTTTATTCCTATTTAATTTATCTTTAACAAAAAAGATACGATGAAAGTCAATTCATTAATCATTGATGATTTTTACAGCAACCCTTACGAGGTAAGAGACTTTGCTCTTCAGCAAGAGTTTGACGTGACTGGCAACTTCCCAGGTTTCAGAACCAAACCACACCTTAATGAAGATATTAAGGAAGGACTTGCGGATATCCTGAGACCTGTGGCTGGTGAAGTAACCTTTTGGGGTGGTGAATATACTGGTTCATTTCAATACACAACATCACAAGACCGTTCATGGATACATTCAGACTCTTACACCGATTGGGCTGGTGTTCTTTATCTTACACCCGATGCACCCGTAACTGCAGGAACAGGAATTTATCGTCACAAATATACAGGTTTAATGAATTGGAACTATGAGGAACATAAAGATGATGAATATGACCCTAACTCACCAATGGAAACAGCAAAGGACATCACCAAATGGGAACAGGTTGATAAGTTCGGAAATTTATTCAATAGATTAGTTTTATATAGAGCCGACAATTTCCATATCTCATTAGATTACTTCGGTAGAGACATAAATGATGGAAGACTATTTCAAGTATTTTTCTTCAACACAGAATATTAATTATGACATTAAAAGATATCATCAACCCTAACTTAGATGTTAAGGCAATCAGAGAGGAATATATTACTAAAAGAGTAGTAGTCATTGAAGACTTCTTAAAAGAAGAATATGCAGAGCGTGTACATAACTATCTTACTGAAGAGATGCCAAGAGATTGGTGGAGAGTATCTACCCATCCTAAAGTTGATGGTACTGAAGGTTTTGACTCTGTCATCTTCTCACCGGAACATGAAGAAGATATAAAAAAGAATTACTCAGTAGCCACTGAATCATTTGGTAAAGGTAACTTTGCTTATTGTTTTCATAGAACCGTTGACGACCATCAATCTACCTGTAGTTGTTTTGAATGTGAACTCAGACAATGGTTGTTAGGTGAGGAGTCTATTTCATTTATCAATGAAGTCATTGACTCAACAGTCACTACAACTGATGAAGTATTTGCTGCAGTATATCTACCTGGCGATTTCCTTTCCCCGCACGTAGACTCACCAAATGGAACAACAGGATTTGTATACCAACTCACTAAAGATTGGTTGCCTCAATATGGTGGTAATCTACACTTTATGAATCACGATACTATGGATGTTGAAAGAGTAGAAGTACCTCAGTTCAACACTTTGACATTGTTTGATTTACCTAAAGGTGTTGGGAAGTGGCATTACGTATCTCACGTAAATCCAGGAGTGGAACAGTTAAGACTCACTTACACTGGTTGGTTCAAATAACTCAGGATATAGACTGTGGATGATATCCACATATGTTTCAGCACAATAACATCTTCCGATGGAGTGACTAACTACTCTCCCTTTCTTTACACCTACAATCATTGGTTTGTAATGACCGTTATGTAAGTCCATTATTTCATTATCATAATCAAAACCAAAGTTATTAATCATATCGTAAGATTCACTGTGCATGGTTTCAACGTACACCACGTCAGGGAAGTTTTTCATTATCTCTACATGATGATTAGATTGTTCTGGTGTGGTACTAAAGGATGGAGATAACGATAGGTTCCATCCAGGATTAAAATCTAACTGTAAATCAACGAAAACTAAGAGAATAAATCTATCGTGTTCTTTGAATAAGTCAGTGTAACTTCCTCCTGTATACCTTACCAACATGTTACTTGAATCTTGGACCTGAAATCCAACTTACCAATGACCTTCTCTCACCTGAGGTAAGTGGTAATACTCTGTGTAGTACAAATGATGGGAATATGATGACTGAACCTTTTTTGTTAGGTGCATCAACTAAGAAACTACCAGCACTTAATTCTAACTCACCACCTTCATACTCTTCAGGGTCTGTAAGTTGAACGACGATAGATAACTTTCTATGTGGTACGTTTGGACCGATGTCACCGTGCCAAGAGTAGTGACCATTGTTCTCACCAAAGTATTCTGTGTATTGAATCTCATCACCGAATCCTGAAAGGTCAAAGTCCCAATTCATCTCTTTGTTCGCAGTAATAGCACACTGAGCCAATCTATCAAAAATCCATTGAGTACCTTCTTCAAGTTGAATCCAACTTACCTTACTAATACGAATATCTTCATTGATACCGAGTGTGTCTTCACCACCTACCTCACCGTCCGAAGAAGGGAAGTGATTACCCCATTGTTTTATGTATTCAATATCTTCATCGTTGAATACTTCATCAAATGAATAGTAAGTGTAATAGTGAACCTCTTCACTTTTGTGGTCGTCAATAAATGGGTCTGAATAATACATAAATAAGTTGTTTAATTTTCATAAAGTATAACTTATCATTACTTAAAAATAAAGTAGATTTTTAATGAAAATACTCGGTCTTACAAGTGGTCACGATTCATCAGCGTGTTTGGTGATTGACGGTCAATTAATTTCTTCTGTTTCCACAGAGAGAATATCACGTATAAAGAAAGATAAGTACCTTAGTTGGGAAGTCATTGACTATGTATTGAAACCTCATGGATTGACCATTGATGATATTGATTACGTCGCCATTGGTAATATAGATTACACCGATACATTTGTGAGATTGTTCTTCAGAGAGGAAGACCTTTACGAATATCCTTTTGGTACTTTACACCCAACCTTCAGAAGTATTGTCAATGACGGTAATAATCTACATCCTGAATATGGTTATGAGATATTTGAACACAATCATTTCTATGTCCCTTTGGTGGACTACAACCAACGTAACTTCATCAGTTGTAATGTTCTTTTGGGTGGTAAGGTACTTAAAGGTGGTAATATTATAAACCACCATACAGCACACGCAGCATCTGTGTATTACACTAATAACTTAGAGAGGTCTGCAATCCTTTCTTTGGATGCCTCAGGTATCAGTGGGGAAAGGTCTTCAGCATATTTTTTAGGTGATGGTAATCAGATTACATATATAGGTTCACCCAATACAACTATTGGAAATCTATATACCGTAATGACTGAGATGTTAGACTTCGGACCTGGTGTATTCAAAGCAGGTACAACCATGGGTGCAGCGCCATATGGAAAGGTATCAGAAAAGATTAAGAACAATTGGGAATTACTTTCTGAACCACAACATATGATGACCAATCACACTGATAATGTAACCTTTAATTGTTGGGCGTCATCTTACATTACCGAAAGACCTTGGAGAGAACTTAGAGGTTGGATTGAAGAGGAACGTAATGAAGCTATTGAAAGGATGGATAGTTTCCTTTACCCAACCAGAATATTAGACAAACACGAGGAGATGACTTTGGAAGAGAGATTCAATCATTCAGCCTCCATTCAGTTTGTGTTGGAGAAGACCATACAAAAGTATGTTGACCAACTCTACGCATTGACTGATGGGATGAACGAAGGTAACCTATGTATTGTCGGTGGGACTATGTTGAACTGTACCTCCAACTATAAGTTATTGAACACTATGAGGTTTGATAACCTTCACTTATACCCAGCCACTGGTGATGATGGATTGTCTGTCGGTGCAGCACTTTACTGTTCATACAATTTGGACGACACTCCACGTCAGAAGTTTGCGATTAGTGATGTATGTTTTACAGGTAATGACTATAAAGATATTGAGGTGGGTATTGATTACGATGAAGATGTCATCGCTCAGATGTTAGCGGATTCTAAGATAGTTGCTTGGTTTCAAGGGAAGAGTGAGTTCGGTCCACGTGCATTAGGTCACCGTTCGTTCTTAGCTAACCCAACGGACCCGAAGATGAAAGAGATATTAAATGCGAGAGTGAAACATAGAGAATGGTTTAGACCGTTCGCACCTATCGTATTGAAAGAAAGAGTGAGTGAATGGTTTGACATAGACGTAGATTCACCTTATATGTTATACACTTGCCCTGTTAAGAAGCCGTGGGAAATACCCGCAGTAACCCATGTTGATGGTACTGCGAGAGTACAAACACTAACCAAAGAAATAAATGACAAACTCTATAGTTTGATTGAGAAGTTGGGTACACACACAGGTGTTCCAATCGTATTGAATACTTCACTTAATGTGAATGGACAACCGATTGTGGAAACCCCTGAAGAAGCCATAGAACTTTTTAATAATTCAGACATAGACGCTGTTGTTATCAATAATAAAATGTTAATCAAATGAGTAGAAAATTAGTAGATTCGTTTATCTTTTACAATGAATTTGATGTGTTGGAGTATAGATTAGAAACACTATACGACAAAGTAGACCACTTCATATTAGTAGAGTCTAATAAAACACATACTGGTGCTGAGAAACCATTATACTTCACCATCCATAAGAAGAGGTACCAAAAGTATTTGGATAAGATTACTCACATCATCGTCACTGACTTCCCTGAGAACCTCACACAAGAACAAATCAATGAGTTGGTAGCAATACCTGAGATTCAGAATATGAACTGGGTAAGAGAACACCACCAACGTAGAGCAATCAGTAGAGGTATCGATAAACTTAATCTTTCACCTGAAGATATCATCTTCGTTTCTGATGTTGATGAACTACCTGACTTAGATTTGATGTATAAGATTGAACCATTGGTGGATATTAAACCAGTCATCTGTGAACAGAGATGGTTTATATGGAATACCAATTGGGAGAAGAATTACATTTGGGGTGGTACCAGCATTATCACAAAGAAACAATTGGACGAGGATAACGATATCATCCAACACCTAAGGAATATTCGTTGGGATGATGATAGTGATGAGTTTGTTCGTACTTATTGTGGTTGGCACCTATCATGGTTTGGTAGTCCTAAGTTTATTCAAGATAAGATGTTCTCTTTCGCTCACAGTGAAACCGCAACTAACTTCTTCTCTTCCAAGAGGAATATTGCACATCTTATCAAAGAAGGTTTACCACCTGAAACACCTAAAGGAACCACTGAAAGGTTAATCAAAGTAGAGGGTGACTATCTTCCACCCAACCCTGAACAGCTTATGTTCTTTGATATGGAGAACTATCCAAAAAGATATGACTGTATCATATACAATGGTGAATTGGATGTCTTAGAGATGAGATTAAAGGAGTTAAATGACGAGATGGATTACTTCATTATCCTTGAAACCTCATATACCTACGATGGTGAACCTCAAGAACCTACACTAAAAAATGAGTTATGGAGATTCAAAGACTACGACGATAAGATTATATACACCGTGGTTGATGAACCTGAAGAAATATTGGATGATGACCCTTATTACCATCGTCAAGCACACCATAGAAATAGTATTACACCATTGTTGGAATATCTCAATGTGAAAGATACTGATTACATATTCATCTCAAATACTGACGAAGTGATGGACTCACGTCTTATTGAATCTGATATATTCCATTATGATTATATTGAATATGAATTCTTAACTCTACGTATGAGACACTTCGTATGGAATTTTGACCTTGAAAGTAATAACTACGAAATCTCAGGAACTCAGTTGTGTACCTTTAATAGATTGAAAGAGTTTGGTGCACAGTATTTCAGAGACCGTAACCACTGGGTGGACCATTACTTAAAAACATTTAGAGGATGGAAATTAGAATTCTTTGGTACACCTGAACAATCTTTGGAGTTGATGAGAAGATTAGATTCTCATTACTACAATGAAGATGTGAGTTATGTGGAAGGTCTTATCTCTTCTGAGTTAAATCTTTTTGATGAAAAATTATCAAAATCACACGATTGGAATTACTATCCAATGAATAGAATTATGTTGGAGGAAAAGATTAACCCCCAATACAATTCAAATTTTCTTTTTGATTTAATTACTTAATAGTAAACAATACTTCGGGGTCGCACTTAGTGTGACCCTTTATTGTTAGTGGGAATCTGAAAGCCCTTTTGATGTCTGTATACACATCACCCAATGAATTATTCATTTGTTCTACCCAATACTTTGTGGATTCATTTGCGGTATCATACGGTTCCACTTCCATTTCTACCATCACTGACTTCTTTGGACTTTTCATCACTGACAATCGTGTAAAGTTTGACCAATAAGAACCAATCAACAAATCAGATTCAGACAAAAGATAGATTTCAAATACAGTTTTCAATAAGTCATTTAACTTAGCGTTATCATCTTTTGAAATGTGAACGGCATCACCTGAAATTCTTACAACGTCCATACCTTTGATACCTTCCTTCAACATGTCATAACCCATCTGTGAATCTGATGATACCAATACTCTTGCATTGGGTAAATAATTCTGATTGATTGCCGTGATAAACTTTTGAACGGTGTTTCTACTTAGTTGTGGTACATCACCCCAATTCCAATTGGTCCTAAGGTGTACACCAATAACATACTTAACATCTAAGAATAACTTACTCTTAAGGTAGTTGTAGTTCTTTTTGTATTCGTCCTCTAAGGTGAAAAGGTAATTGAACATTTCAGAGTATACATTCTCTTCAGTAATACCAAGTTTATCAAGTTTCAATTTATATTCAGGGTTTTTGAAAAAATATGGTACTAAGTTTTGATTGGAGTAAAAATACAAACACTCCGCGTTTGGGTAGTAATCTTCAATGGTACCTTCTGTAATATATTGAACTAAGTCATTATAAGAAGCAAGTAGATTTAACCTACCTCGTTTCATAGGAGTCTCAAACCAATCCCTTTTCCACCAGTTATGATTGCTCGTGAACACTTCAACCATTGGTGTTTTGGTGTTATCTTGGATTCTAAAGTGATAATCATTAACGAACGCCATAAGGAAGGCATTCATCGCACCAATCAATCTATCACCAATACCACCGTCGTTGGTTCTATAAACAATATATCTTTCTTTGGAAGGTTTGTAATTGTAAAACATAACTCGTTCTTTTTAAGAAAAGTTAATCATATTACCCAAAAACAAAATAGATTTTTATAACAATCCTTTAGATTTCGCAAGTACTTCTAAACGTTCTAACTCAATCTCTTTCTTATCTAAAATTGAGTTTTGTTGTTGAATTGCTTCAGTCAAAATTGAAACCATCAATGCGTATTGTACATTTAAGATACCACTATCCTCTTCTCTTACCAATTCAGGGAATTGTTCCTTAATTTCCTGTGCAATTACACCAATGTCTTGTTGACCTGTAGGTACATATGAACTATCAACAGTATTCTCTTCAACCCATGTAAACTGAACACCACGCATCTTCAATACTTTATCTAATGCGTCTTTGATTTCACGGAAGTTTTTCTTCAATCTTCTATCTGAAGAACCTGACGAACCTGTTGAACCAATCGGACCTCTACCACCTACTGGTCCCGTACCACCAGTATTACCAATATATCCTTTAGGACCTTTTGGTCCAGGTGCTGCGTTTGCAGTGTAACCCTTAGGACCCTTAGGACCTTTATCACCCGTACCACCAGGATTGGCAGCACCCTGTGGACCACGTGGACCTTTAGCACCTATGGAACCACCTGTACCAGCGGAACCCTGCGCACCTTTATAACCTTTAGGTCCTTTTACTCCATCAACACCTGGAGAACCACCCGAGCCTTGTGAACCTGTTGGGCCGGTTGGACCTTCAGGTCCTGGTGAACCAGTAGCTCCAGTTGGACCTCGTGGTCCATCAGGTGCTGTCGGACCTTTTGGACCTTGTGGACCTTTATCCCCTTGGAATGCAGAACCACCTGGTCCTGGGGGACCTGGATTGATATCGCCAGTACCACCTCTCGGTGATGCTCCTTGTGAACCAATAGGTCCTTGTGGAGAACCACCTCTATAACCCTTATGACCTTTAGCGCTTACATACCCCTTATGTCCTTTTGTTCCATCATTACCCTGAGGACCCGTTGACCCTTGGAACGCAGAACCTGTAGGACCCACTCCACCTTGATTGGATGCTCCTTGGTTACCTCTTGGAGATGCACCCTGTGGACCTTGAGGTCCTCTCGGTGACGTACCAATATAACCTTTGTGTCCTTTATCACCCTTAGTACCTTTATAACCTTTAGCACCATCATTACCTGTTGGACCCGTAGAACCAGGATTACTATATCCTTTAGGACCTTTTGGACCTGGATTAGCAGCACCTGTATTACCTCTTGGAGATGCTCCTTGATTACCTTGAGGTCCTCTTGGTGAAGAACCTGTATATCCTTTGTGTCCCTTAAGACCTTTGATACCTTTGTAACCTTTTGAACCATCGCCCGCAGTTGGCCCAGTAGGACCTTGAGGACCTGTTGAACCTTGGAAGGCAGAACCCTGAGGACCTGTAGGACCTGGATTGGCAGCACCCTGTCCACCTCTGGCACCTTGGTTACCTCTTGGTGACGCCCCTTGTGGACCTATTGGTCCTTGTGGTGAGTTACCTATGTTACCCTTATAACCTTTGTGTCCTTTCAACCCTTTAGGTCCTTTGATACCCTTAGGTCCTTTTGGACCATCATACCCTGTTGGACCACCAGAACCCTGAGGACCTGTAGAACCCTGATTTGTATCACCGATAGGTCCCTTTGGACCTGGATTGGCGGCCCCTGTACCACCTCTGTTACCTTGGGCACCTTGAGGTGATGCCCCTGTACCACCACGTGGACCCACAGGAGAATTCCCTCTTAAACCTTTATTACCCTTATAACCTTTGTGTCCTTTGGCTCCCTTAGTACCTTTGTAACCTTTTGCTCCATCGTTTCCTGTCGGTCCTTTGTCACCACCAGGTCCTTGAGCACCAGGATTAGCTGACCCACCTGGACCTGTTGGACCTGGGTTGGCGGCTCCTGTATTACCTCTTGCACCCTGTGCACCTTGAGGGGATGCACCTTGAGGTCCTTGTGGACCAATAGGTGAATTACCGATATTACCTTTAATACCTTTACGACCTTTCAATCCTTCAGACCCTTTATAACCTTTCGGTCCCTTTGGTCCGTCGTTACCTTGTGGTCCTGTCGGTCCTTGTGCACCTCCACTACCTTGGAACGCCGAACCTAAATCACCTTGAGGACCTGGTGTTGCATTACCTTGTCCACCCTGACCACCCTGTGGTCCAATTGGTGAGGCTCCTTGTGGTCCTTGCGGTCCGATAGGTGATGCACCTGTAGCACCTCTTGGTCCTTGAGGTGATAAACCAATAAGACCTTTTTGTCCTTTTATACCTTTAGGTCCTTTGTAACCCTTGTCACCTTTAACTCCTTTGATACCTTTTATACCTTTGTCACCTGTAGTACCTTTGATACCCTTGAAACCTTTTGCACCATCAGGGGCAATAGGTCCCTTATCACCACCTGGTCCTGTTGGACCTTGTGAACCCGCAGGTCCCTGAACAGAAATACCTGTTGGTCCTGTTGAACCCTGTACTGAATCACCGACAGGTCCAATAGCACCTGGATTATTGTCACCACCAGTACCCGAACCACCACGGTCACCCTTAGTACCTTTAACACCTTTAACACCCTTAGGAGAATCTCCCTGAGGTCCTTTTGCCCCTTGTGGGGAAGAACCCTGTGGACCAATAAAACCTTTCGGAGATGTACCGACAATACCTTTGATACCCTTATTACCGATATTACCTTTCTGACCTTTGTCACCAGCAGCTCCTTCAGCACCCTTAGTACCCTTATAACCTTTAGGTCCCTTTGGCGCAGTTGGTCCTTTATCACCTGCTGGAGATACATCGGCTGTTGAACCTACACCACCCGCAGGTCCTTTAATTCCTTTTTGTCCTTGAGAACCAATACCACCTTGTGGTCCTTGATTACCTCTTGTACCTACGGCTTGATTGGCACCAATAGTACCCTGAGTACCACGGTAACCCTTATCACCCGTTTCAGCAGTAACAGCATTTGGTCCTTTAGTACCTTTGAAACCTTTAACACCCTTATCCTGAGCTCTCGGTCCTTGCCATACACCACCTTTATCAATTCTCTTTTGACCTTTAGATAGAACCTCACCACTATTTTCAACCAATACCTTAGAGTCAGAGTTAAATGTATAACCACCTTTAACCGCTAAACTAACAGGGTTTAATGATGACCCTGAGAACTTCAACTCATCAGAACTCTCATTGTGTCCCAAATCAATTGATGAACTGGTAGCACCTGAGAATTCAATGATACCACTCTTCGGTGTTATTTTAATGTTCTTTGCCATTAGTCAACCAACTCTTTCAAATTGTTTATTCTATCCTTTAACATAAGTATTCTCGTGTGTTGTTCTTGGAGAGCACCTAAGGCAATTACTGACATAATATCATACTCAACACCCATCACACCTTGAGGGTCTCTTTCAACCACATCAGGTAATACTTCTTCAACCTCCTGTGCAACGAAACCAATAGAGGTACCCTTAATACCATTTAGGTAATTGGTAGTAAACTCATCATCATTCCAATCAAAGTAAAGACCTTTCAATAGCAACAACTTAGAAAGGTTACCTTTCAATCCTTTGATGTTTGTCTTTAATCTCTCATCCGATGATGGACCTTGATTACCTCTATAACCCTTAGCACCTTGAGGTCCTCTACCACCTTGGTTACCCTGAGCACCCGCAGAACCCTGTGGACCCTGTGCACCAACCGCCGATGAACCCGTTGAACCCGCAGGACCTCTCGGACCTTTAGGGGCATTACCAATGTAACCTTTAGGACCTTTAAGACCCTTATGACCCTTAGCGTTACTCGCTGGACCTTGGAAACCTGTTGAACCTGTTGAACCATCTTCACCTGGCTCTACTGCAGGTGGACCTTGTGGACCTACAGCACCTCTGTTTCCTTGTGGTCCGATTGAACCATAACCCGCAGCCCCTTTATAACCTTTAGGTCCTGGGTTATTAGAACCACCTGGTCCTGTATCACCTCCACCACCTCGTGGAGAACCACCTGTGGCGCCTCTTGGACCTTGAGGAGAAGAACCTATGTAACCCTTGTGCCCCTTAGACCCTTTAATACCTTTAGGTCCTGGAGGACCATCATAACCTGTCGGTCCTGTTGAACCAGGATTACTATACCCTTTAGGTCCCTTCGGACCTGGATTGGCCGACCCTTGATTACCTCTCGGAGAAGCACCTTGATTACCTTGTGGACCTCTCGGTGATGTACCAATATATCCTTTGTGTCCTTTGGCCCCCTTAGTACCTTTGTAACCTTTATCACCAGCGTTACCTGTAGGTCCCTTATCACCGGTAAATGACGAACCTGTTGGCCCTGTTGGTCCAGGATTTGCGGCACCTTGTGGTCCTCTCGGTGATGCACCTGCAGAACCACGTGGACCTAATGGAGAACCCCCAATAAATCCTTTATGTCCTTTTCTACCCTTAAGTCCTTTATAACCTTTGGCACCATCAGGTGCGGTGTAACCCTTATCTCCTTGGAATGCTGGCCCAACAGGACCTTTTGGTCCTGGATTATTAGCTCCTGTAACACCACGTGCTCCTGTATTACCACGTGGAGACACACCTTGTGCACCTCTCGGACCTTTTGGTGAAGTACCTATATATCCCTTATGTCCTTTATATCCTTTGGCACCTGTACCACCTTTATAACCTTTAAGACCTTTTGGTCCATCGTTACCTGTTGGCCCTGTTGGTCCTTGAACACCTCCACTACCTGTAAATGACGGACCTGTCGGACCCTGAGGACCTGGATTTGCAGCTCCCGTACCACCTCTTGCACCTTGTGGACCACGTGGAGAAACCCCTTGAGGACCAATAGGTCCTTGAGGTGATGCACCAATATAACCCTTAACTCCCTTACGTCCTTTTAATCCTTTGGTTCCTTTATAACCTTTTGGACCCTTAGGTCCATCGTTCCCCGTTGGTCCCGTTGGTCCTTGGTCACCACCGTCTCCTGTAAATGAAGAACCTGTTGGTCCTGTTGGACCTGGATTAGCGTCACCCTGAGGTCCCTGATTACCCTGACCTCCTTGTGGAGATGCACCTTGTGGTCCTATAGGTCCTTGAGGTGACCCACCAATATAACCTTTGAAACCCTTACGTCCTTTGAGACCCTTCGTACCTTTGGTACCTTTAACACCCTTAGGTCCGTCGTTCCCTGTCGGACCTGTCGGTCCTTGGTCACCACCACCACCTTGGAATGAAGAACCCGTAGGACCTTGTGGTCCTGGGTTGGCTGCTCCCTGTGGTCCTTGACCACCTCTTGGCCCTAATGGTGAAGAACCCTGTGGTCCTTGTGGACCGATTGGTGATGTACCAATATTACCTTTTATACCTTTAAGACCCTTAGGTCCAGTAGAACCCTTAGTACCTTTAATACCTTTGGCACCGACACCACCTTTATACCCTTTAGGTCCTTTTGGACCATCATTACCAATAGGACCCTTATCACCACCTGGACCACCCGAACCTTGAGGACCTGTAGACCCTTGGAATGCCGGTCCTTGGTCACCAATAGGACCCTGATTAGTTGAACCTATTGGTCCTTTTGGACCTGGGTTGTTGTCACCAACACCACCTTGTCCCCCTTGATTTCCTTGACCACCAAAGTTACCACGAGGAGAACTTCCTTGTGGACCTTTAGCTCCAATTGGCGAATTACCCTGAGGACCTTTCTGACCCTTAGGACCTGTACCTGCGGCACCTTTATATCCCTTATCACCACCAGCACCTGTTGAACCGGTATCACCTTTCAAACCCTTACCAGCAGTTGGTCCTTTAATACCTTTACTACCTTTGGCTCCCTTTACACCTTTAGGTCCTTTATCACCAGCAGCACCTGTCGGACCTGTAGAACCCTGACCACCTTGTGGACCTTGGTCTCCACCACCACCTGTTGGACCTATAAATGCAGAACCCGTAGGACCTGTAGAACCTTGAACTGAATCACCTACAGGACCCTGAGTACCTTTTGTTCCTACACCTGTTGTACCTGTTGGACCTTTATCAGCAACAAGACCTTTACGACCTTTGATACCCTTATCACCAACCAAACCTTTGTGACCCTTACCGAACTTAAGACCCTTATTACCTTTAAGACCTTTGTCACCACCTCCACCGGTGGTACCTTGAGTTCCTTTAATACCTTTGTTACCCAAATCACCCTTCTCACCCTTAAGACCTTTAAGGTTGGTGATTGGACCTACCCATTCCCCTTTCGCATCAATAACCGCATTGGAATTCACATCCAATCCTTCATTGAACTTAGAGATTACATAAATCTTTAGGGGATTTGCGGAATCAGATATTTGAAATATTCTTGCCTTCATTAAATAGGTCCGTTAGGGTCTGTCCACTCATTAGTGGATAATATATTTATCATCTCATCATGATTCAAAGGACCTTCAGTCCATTCAAAATCATTAATAAATGTTGGCTCTTCATAATCCCACTTTATGAAAGTTTTTGTATCATCTAAACTATTCCTTAATGTATCCACAGAAGTCTCACGAACCTGATTAAAATCAATCTTGTTCACCTCATCTGTTTTGATAATTAAGTAAGTATACTTCAACATAATTCAAGTCTTAATATAAATAGTTATAGGTTGAAACGGGGTCCGAAAACATCATAAATTTTATCTAATTCAGTATTACTCAATTCTCTTTCGTAATACAATGCAAGTGCAAAGTTTCCTGTCATACCACCACCTTCACTACCATATGCTGATTTATTGACTGAGAAGTTATTTGTTATAGTATTAATAGAACTATTATTGCTCGTACCTGAATATATAGTACCTGCATCATATATTTTTAATGTTGCAACATCAGTATCCGTATTATAACTAAGAACCGCCATCAACCACTTATCTAAATTGTCAGTCAATCTATATTCAGGGCTGGTACCAAAATTAAAACTTTGAGTATGGATTCTTAATCCTGCACCTGACGATTGATTATAATTCCATAACTCCCATGATGAGTTAGAACCACCATTATCTTCAGGTTGGTCACCAATACCAAAAATACATCCACTATTAGATGTACCCGCACTGAAGAATCCAATCATTGTGCGAGAAATACTTCCCCCACGAATGTTTGGGTCTAAGGCTCTTGCATATTCATTGGTAGCATCAAATCTAAACACACCACCATTAACAGGATTGTGGTAAGGAGCATTAACCAAACTGGCATTTGTTGTAGAGGCACTAAGCCCACCACCATTCCTTGATGGGATAAATTCAACAGTAACCACACCATCCAAACTCTTATTATCCAAACCTGGATATCCCGCTCGTTGTGTATTATAAATGTCAGACCCATCCCAACTATTAATACCATCAATACGAACCATATCTAATCTAAGGTCACCCCCCGAAACTATAGATGCATTACTTCCACTATACACTTGGTAATAACTTTCAGGTTGAGTAGATTTATATATTTTTACAAATATTGTATCGTAATTACCCGCAACTATTTCATCGTAATAATCATTGTTATTGTTAATATCTTCCAACTGATTCGCAATATCTGAGAACCACCATTCATTAACCGTATCAACATTAATCGCTGAGGCTTCAGTATGTATTAACTGATTGACGTTTCTATATTTTGTAGCACCAGTCATAACTCCATCGTATTGAACACCATCACCTTCACCAATTAGATAACGACCACCAGTTAAATCCCACCACTGAGTACCACCAGAATATGAGTCATATGCCGCAGCATCAAAATACATAGTCAGACCACTCGTTGGAATGTTAGGTTGGTAAGAGTATAACACCCCATCCTCATTAATTTCCCAATAGTAGTACCCATTCGCACCTGAAAACTCAATGTGTGGGTATGGATTCTTAGTACTACCCGATGGATATATGATTACATTCTGTGCCATTAACTCAATTTTTGTGATAATAGTTTAATGTCTTGGTCAATAGACTCAATCTCTCTTTGCTGTTCTTTAACAGCCTCAATTAATATAGCATTCAACTTATAGTAATAGATACTGTAGTACCCATCACTTCTTCTATACACTAACTCAGGGAAGATTGGTAATAATTCCTGAGCGATAATACCAATAGAGTGTAACTTATCTTTATCTTTTAAGTCTTGATAGTTAGGTAAGTTCTCATTCCAATCATATTCTTTCACATCAATCTCAAGAATTCTCTCTGTGATATTTGTTAGTGTCTCAATGTTATTCTTCAACCTGACATCCGAACGACCACAACCTTGAGCAAAAACTAATTCACAAGGGTCAGCTCCTGGTCCTACTTCAAATACATCTGCACCGTCACTTAAAAAGGAACCTGTAAGACTGGTACACGATGTACATGTACTCACCTCATAAACCCTACAACCCGCAGACGGAGTTGAACAGTCAGAATAACCATTCCACTCGTTCGGTTCACAAGCCTCATTAGGGTCCGGCGCCGGACCAAACATTGTAACCGAATAACAAGTAACACCGGGACCCTTGAATCCTTTAGGTCCCTTATTACCCTTATAACCTTTCAAACCTTTTGGACCCGTACCCCCTTGGTTACCTCTCGGACCCTTAGGACCTGTACCCGATGGTCCAATCTTACCCGCATAACCTTTAGGACCCTTCGGACCCGGATATAGACCTGTTGAACCCGTTGAACCAGCCTGAGTGTTCACATCACCCTTATAACCTTTAAGACCTTTCGTACCTTTTGCTCCCTGAGAACCTCTTTGCCCTTTGGCATCTGTACCAGGACTACCAATATAACCCTTAGGTCCCTTAAGACCTTTTGGACCTGGTTCTGATTCACCTGTTGGACCTATAGGTCCTTTTGGTGAAGAACCCTGTGAACCCTTAGTGCCAATATAACCTTTATGACCCTTAGCCCCCTTATAACCTTTTGGTCCTGGAGGACCATCATTACCTGTTGGTCCTTTATCACCTGTAAATGCTGAACCACCTGGTCCTGGAGGACCTGGATTGTTGGCTCCCGTACCACCTCTTGGTGAGTCACCCGCAGAACCACGTGGACCTAATGGTGATGTTCCGATGTAACCTTTATGTCCTTTTCTACCCTTTAGACCTTTATAACCTTTCTCACCCGCGTTACCTGTAGGTCCCTTATCACCTTGGAAGGCAGAACCTGTTGGACCCGTACCACCTTGGTTGGATGCACCCTGCGGTCCCCTTGGAGACGCCCCTTGAGACCCTTGAGGTCCTCTCGGTGATGTACCAATATAACCTTTGTGACCCTTAGCACTTACATACCCCTTATGTCCTTTTGTACCATCATTACCTGTAGGACCTGTTGAACCTTGGAAGGCTGAACCACCAGGACCAGTCGGACCAGGATTATTATCACCTGTATTACCTCTTGGAGATGCACCCTGTGGACCCTGAGGACCTCTCGGTGATGTACCAACATAACCTTTAGGACCTTTGTAACCCTTATGACCTTTGATACCTTTATATCCAGTAGGTCCTTGTGGTCCATCATTACCTGTAGGTCCTCCTGAACCTTGCGGCCCTGTTGAACCTTGATTTGTATCACCAACAGGTCCTTTTGGACCTGGATTGGCAGCACCTTGTGGTCCACCCGCACCTCTCGGTCCTTGAGGAGACGTACCTTGTGGACCAATAGGACCTTGAGGTGATGCTCCACGATAACCTTTGTGTCCCTTATATCCTTTGGCTCCCGTAGCACCTTTGTACCCTTTAAGACCTTTAGGTCCGTCGTTTCCTGTTGGTCCTGTTGGTCCTTGGTCACCACCATCACCAGTGAAAGATGAACCTGTTGGACCTTGTGGTCCAGGATTCGCAGCTCCTTGTGTACCTATCGCACCAGTACCACCTCTCGGTGACGCTCCTTGAGAACCTTGTGGACCTCTTGGTGAGTTACCAATATTACCCTTGGTACCTTTAAGACCTTTAGCCCCAAGACTACCCTTAATACCTTTAGGACCTTTTGGTCCGTCATTACCCTGAGGACCCACAGGACCCTGGTCACCACCACTACCTGTAAATGCAGAACCACCTGGTCCTACAGGACCTGGGTTGGCAGCTCCTTGCGGTCCCTGACCACCCTGAGGTCCTTGAGGCGATGCACCTTGTGGACCTCTTGGACCTACAGGTGAAGCACCAATATTACCTTTATAACCCTTATGACCTTTAGTACCTTTGGTACCTTTAACACCTTTGATACCTTTTGGACCCGCATTACCTGCAGGACCTTGGTCACCACCCGGACCTATTGGACCTTGGTTGGTTGGACCGGTAGAACCTTGTGGACCCTGATTTGTAGAACCCGTAGGTCCTGTTGGTCCTGGATTTGCATCACCTTGTGCACCACGACCTGGCTGAATACCAATAACACCTTGATTACCTCTCGGTGACGTACCTTGAGTACCCTGTGGTCCGATAGGAGAAACACCTTGTGGTCCAAGAGCACCTCTCGGTGAGCTACCCTGAGCACCCTTAGTACCTTTCAAACCTTTTGTACCTTTATAACCTTTAGGACCCTTTGGTGCGGTAGGACCTTTCAATCCTTTTGGTCCTTTTGGTGCAGTAGGACCTTTGTCCCCTTGCAAACCACCAGGCCCCTTAACACCCTTATCACCACCAGGACCCTGAGCCCCCTGTGAACCTTGTCCACCCACATCCCCTGGTGATGAATCACCTGTAGGACCAGTAGAACCTTGGAAAGATTCTCCCAATGAACCTTCAGGACCTCTCGTAGAGGCACCTTGTCCACCTTGGGAACCTATCGCTCCCTGAGGACCTTGACCACCTTTAATACCCTTAGGAGATGCTCCTTGCGAACCTTGTGAACCTCGTGGAGAACTACCCTGTGGACCTTTTTGACCTTTTGTTTGGGAACCTTTAATACCTTTGAAACCGACATCACCCTTCGTGTTGCCCTCACCTGTGGGACCTTGTGGTCCCTGTGGACCTGTTGAACCTTGGAAATCATCACCTGTAGGACCTTGGTCACCTCCACCACCTTGAGAACCTCTTAAACCTTTAAGACCTTTCTCACCTTGGTCACCAGTAGGACCCAAATCACCTTTGTTACCTTTTACACCAACATCAGTACCAACCCATTGACCCTCATCAGAAATGGTTAACTTATTATCAAAATAGATATCATTTTCAAAGTTAACATCCTTACCAACTCTAATGTTCTGAGTGTTGGCATCCATCTTAAATAAGTCATCACCATTGGTTGCACCTGAGAATACAATAGAACCATCATCCTTGATGTTCATCTGTATCTTTCCACCTGAAGTATTTTCAAATAATATATAAGGTGTAGAACCCGTGGGGTTCGGTACAATTCTTAGATTTTTTGCCATGCAATTTTAAAGGTCTCAAGGTTTATTTCTATAAATACCACAAAAGTATTTTCTATACAATAAATACCACATTGGTCTTTAACCTTTCATTTGTTTTTAATATAATTTCACCATAGACAAGTTAAAGACTAATGAATAAAAAAGAACAATACATGCATGATGAAATTTGTGATGCAATTGCAACCATCATCATACAGAAACAAGAAGAAATAAAACCCGACTTAGATGCCCAAATTTGGGTGACGTGGGTAGACCGATTTTTTGTTATAAACGGATTTACCACATTAACAAATGTGTTTGATACCTCAGCGGTGATAAATGAAAAACTATCTCAAATATATGGAGAGGATTGGATTCCAATTAACATTGTGGACCTTATAAGATATGGTGAAGGTAAGAAAGATAATATTAGACATTGTTACTACACATTTGTAAAAGATGATTATGCATTACGCATTGACCCTTGGCCCATCGCCACCTCAAGTCCTTTCAGAAGACCGATAACATCTGAGGATATATTCGGTCAGTCAATACACTATAAAAACCATTTCTTTCTTGCTGCAAAGATTGCAAATCACATCTATCACGCCAATTACACCAATGACAGAATTATAGTTGAATTTAATAAAGACAGTCAGGAAATACATATCGGGATAGATGGTAAATCAAATGTAAGCAATGATTTCATCAACAATGTAGTGGATGCTTGTTTTGCTGAAAAGTTCCAAGAAGAATTTGATAAAATGAATTTAAAGAACTTTGACTTCTTAAATTACATCAATCAGAAAATGGACTACCCTTGGCACAGGTTAGACCACATGAAAGACTTTATGATGATATAAAAAGAAAGGGGACCGAAGTCCCCTTTTTTTATACGAATTGTTTTACTTTTTCTAACGCTTCATGGATGTCCTCAAAGTCCCTATCGGGTGCCATCAACTTTACATCCAACACTTCCTCACCTTTATGTTCAATCAACATAAACGCAGGAATAAATTCATTTCCCGTTGCTTCAACAAAATTATCATATTCCCTTTCGTGGTCGTCAATATCTCTTTCAATATATGAAATCTTTGACTCTTTCAATAAGTCTTTCATTTGGTCACAGAAAGGACAACCCTTCATAGAATATAATACAACTTGTTTCATTACAGGATAGTTTGTTTCAATTCATCAAGCTGAGCCTCTTGCAAGATACCCGTCTTCGTGGCAATAACCTCACCATTAGATACCGCTTTAATCGTTGGGATAGAACGAACACCCATCTCAACAGCCAACTCTTTATCTGATTCAATGTCAAATTTATAGACACCTACCTCAGAACCTTCTTCTTTTAATTTGTTTGCATACCTTTCAACGATAGGTCCCAACACTCGGCAAGGTCCACACCAATCGGCATACATGTCAACGATGAACTTCTCACCACTGCTCATTTTTTCTCTCAACTCTTGTGAAGTTAATACCATGGTAATTTAATTTTTTGTTTTTTAATACTGTTAATAAAGAATAAGATACCATCACGACCCTTTTCATTGGTTAGACACACCAACCAATAGGTCGTATCGTCTTCATTCCTCTTATAGTAAATATACGAAGAACCCTCACTAAACTCAATAACTCCTTCATATCTATCTATCTCTTCGTCAATAATACTATTTCCCCAAATCTCTTTGTTACCCTTATTTAATAAAGTCATAACAACATCTTTGGGGTACCAACCAGACTGAATAAGAGAGGGGTATTCACCCACTCTCTTTTCAACTAATTCAATAATCTTATCTGATAATTTGTTTTCCACTATTCACTTTCTCTTTCTAAAGGTTCAGTCATAATCATTTCTTTTACTTCTTCACTGACCTCTACTTCACTATACATATTGTGTAAAGTCTTTTCAAGCTCTTCAGCTTGTCCAATAGACTGAGCAATGACGTAAGTAATTCTGTATGGGTCTGCGTTGGATGCTGGTCTTCTGTCTTCCACATAACCCTTCCATTCTTCAGAAGTAGATAGTGGGACACGAATAGACGCACCTCTGTCAGAAACACCCCAACTGAACTTATCAATACTCTGAGTCTCGTGAAGACCTGTCAATCTCATCTCGTTAGATGAACCGTAACATTTGATGTGTTCCAAGTGACGACCCTCAAAAGTTTTGAAGATTGCATCAAAATATTTTTTACCACCCTCAGTTCTCATTCTTTCATTAGAGAAATTACAGTGTAGACCTGAACCGTTCCAATCACCTGTCACAGGTTTTGGATGGAATTCAATCACAAACCCATAGTCCTCTGACATCTGGTTCAACATGTAACGAGAAATCCATAGGTCATCCGCAGCTTTCAATTTACCCATACCAAAGACTTGGTACTCCCATTGACCTAACATAACTTCAGCATTGGTACCAGTAATATCAATACCCGCCATGATACAGTTCTCCATGTGTTGTTCCACAAACTCACGACCGTGAACCTGCCCATTACCCACACCACAGTAATACTTACCCTGTGGTTCAGGATATCCATTGGTTGGGAAACCCAAAGGCTTACCATCTTTCATGATTGTGTATTCCTGTTCAAAACCGAACCACAATCCTTCTTCTTCGTCTCCAATCAAATGACGAGTATTAGTTTCGTGAGGTGTCCCATCAGGATTTAATACCTCACACAAAACCAAGTAAGAATCCAACATACCCTTATTCATTGGGTTTGGATATAACCTTACTGGTTTCAAAAGACAATCAGAGAAGTGTCCTTCTGCCTGTTGAGTTGATGAACCATCAAAACCCCACATAGGACAATCATCCAATCCTACACCATGCACTCTCTTTCCATTCACCTCGTGCGTCGGTGCATTCACTACCTTTACTTTACTTCTCAGGTTTGGTTCAGGGTAGTAACCGTCCAACCAGATGTATTCTAATTTAATTTTCATAGAAATATTGTTTTATACCCTATAATTATGGGGGTCTTACCCCAAAATATCAATAAAAAAGGGGGATGACCCCCCTTAATTTTATTCTACTTCGTTAATTGGTTCCCCATCACCGTCTGAAATCATGTCGTGACAGAACACAACCATCTCATCTTGACGTTCTGCAAGCTCTTCCATGAAGTTCATCGTAGCGTCATCATACGCATCGTAGTCTACGTCATCTTCATCGTCGTCCCAGTAATCGTCCTCATCAGGATATTCCATTTCTTCATCCTCATCTTGGTAGATAACAGGGTCTCCGTCACTATCTTTCTTAATTACGACAGCACCTACAGGATTGTAAGACTCATCTTCATAACGAACCTCAATGAATACTTCAGGGTCCAACTCTACCAACATATTATACAGGTGAACGAAGAAACGTAATGGTGGGTACCATGCTGATTCTACACTGAATCCTCCATCACCTTGAATGTCATATAAGTAAGTCCACTTTGAACCTAAGTTTTCTGCGGACCACGTATTCAACACACCTTCACCATTTTCACCCATTTCCACATTTTCGTAGAACGCTTTAGCGAAAGAAGATACATCACTGTATTGAACTCCTTCTAATAGTTCGTCCACCTTCTTAACAACCTCTTCGTTGCCGTGGACCTCAATCATACTTTTTAGATAGTTTGCCATTTTATATATTAATTTAGAATTGATTTACCTAAGATTAATGGCGAACGGTCTTGATGGTCTGAAACGTAAAAAACGTTTTCACCTTCTTTAACGATTAACTCTTTACCCTCAAACATCTTGTAGTTCTTTTGAGCGTAGTCACTAACTTTTTGTGCAATTACTTTATCCATCTTACTCTTCAATACGATAATCGGTTCCACCATCTTTGTCACGTGTGAATTCAAATTCCACATCCCAATCCCAAAACTCATCCCAAAATTGGTCTTCGTCTTCTTGATAAAGAGCATATTGCTCATCTGTCAGTTCTGCTGCGTAGAAACGGTAATCCGTTTCAACTCTAATTAGTTTTGCCATTTTTTATTTTATTTAATGTTTACGACAAAATTAGGCAAAAAAAAGGAGGGAGTCAAACTCCCTCCATAAAATATTTCAACTTTTTTATTAGAAGTTGTATCTCAAACTTGCGTTCCATGTTCTACCGAAACCGAACCAAACTGAGTTTCTAACATCAACACCATTCCATGTTACAGAGTTTTCATCCGCATGAATGTTAGAGTTAGACTCCGCAATGTAAGTCGTATTCAATAGGTTGTTTACATTACCTCTGAACGTAAACTTACCCGAACGAAGAGTCAAACCTAAATCAACCAAACCGTAAGATGGTAATTTCAACGCACCTTGGTTATCAGGTTGTGTAAAGTCTGAATCAGTAATTGAGTAGTCAGCGTAAAGACCGTCAACGAAACGGTAGTTCAAGTCCATATTAACTTTCTTACCTATTCTTTGGTCAAGACCCATAACCGCAACAAACTGAGCAGCATCACCTACTTTAGCATCTTTCAAGTAAAGAGTACCAGTACCAATAGATTGTTGGTCTTCATCAAACAACTCAGCCTCAAAGTCTTTAGTGTATCTCCAGTCACCCATAGATAACATACCTCTAAGTTTTGTGTTGTTGTTTACACGATACTTACCCTCAACTTCAATACCGTTGTGTACCACATCAATATCTCTAAACTGAGCAAATCCATCAACACCTTGTTGGTTAGTCAATGAACGAGTAACGAATCTGTTACCCCATGTTGTTGTGTAAGCATTTACATTCATTGTAAGGTCTCTACCTACAAAACCGTAACCCAATTCCAATGAACGAATTTCTTCATTCTGTAAGTCAGGGTTGATTTCATTTGCGTAGTTAGGGAAGACAGCATCAAACAATGGTTGTCTTGAGATGAAACCTGTGTTGAAGAACACGTTTGATTTCTCGTCAATGTTGTAGTTAGCACCACCTTTGATGTAACCACCTAATTGATTTTGTACCTCTGACTCAGGGTTACCCACTTGGTCAAAGTAATCAATTCTTTGGAATGACTGATTAGATACACCCGCTTGAACTACTGCAGTCAAACGTTCAGTACCATATTCTGCCAAACCGTTAAGTCCTTGCCAACCAACTTTACCTACGTTGTAGTAGTCAATCTTAGGACCGTTTAGACCTGTGTTTCTAAATGGTGACGCATCAATAGTAGTTTCAATAATCTGACCCATTGAGTTGTCATTACCTGTTGAGTAATATCCATCAAGACCCATCAAGTTGTTTAGGGTACGATAATGGTAACCAGTGTAGTTACGTAAATCTACACCTACAGAAGTTTTCCAATTACCTACTTCGTATTCTAAGTTAGAGATACCACCAACCCAGTTGTGTGAGTTCATAGATGCTCTACGAACCAATACTGAACGGTTTACATTTGAATCTCTATAACCATTAGAACCAATTAACAACCCTTCAAATCCTGAGATGTCACCAGTGTAACCATCAGTGTTCGCTTGGTTGTAAGCAACGATAGCATCAAAATCAATGAAACCGTTCTCGTCTCTTGAACCTCTACCATTTTCCAAGTAGTGTTCTGTAAGGTCTTTTCTAAAAGGAAGGATATCAGTCTCCGCATTGTAGTAGTTTCTACCACGAGGACCAGTACCACCACCACGACCAGCAGAACCGTATAATGATGTGTTCAATGTTAAGTTAGAATTGATGTCCCAATCCCAGTTCAATGTCGCCAATGGTTTGTTATAGAAGTTTCTTCTCATTGAGAACTCCTCACCATTTAACGTACCACCGTTAGAATTCCAACGTTGGTCAATTCCTTCATCACCAAAGTTTTCATAATCACGAATAGAAACCCATACGTCTCTTTGGTGGTGCCATTGTCCTGCACCTAAGACAGATAGATTGAACTCGTGGTCCGAACCTTCAGGAGCGTAACCGACAGCACCGAAGTATGTCCAACCTTCACCTGAAGTGTTGTATACATATCCGTTACCTTGCCACTTACTCAACAAGAATGATGTTGCCCATCCATCCTCATTTTTACCAGTGTTGTAAGACGCACCTGTTTTAAGGTAACCGTCGTTACCAACCATCTGTAATACAGAACCACCTTCAGACTTCTGAGCCGCCTTAGTGAAGATAGATACCGTACCACCCACAGATGGAACCGCCAAACGTGATGCACCCAAACCTCTTTGGATTTGAATACCCGATGCTACGTCAGTCAAACCTTGCCAGTTAGACCAATATACCCAACCGTTCTCCATATCATTCACGGGCTGTCCGTTGATAAGGAAAGAAGTGTTACGTTGGTCAAAACCACGAAGTGACAAACGTGAGTCACCGTAACCACCACCTTGTTTAGTTGCGTATACACCTGGTGTGTTGTTCATGATTTCAGGGAATTCTAAGTTACCCGTCTTCAATGTGATTTCTGATGGTGAAATCGTAGATACAGCAATCGGTGTTTCTCTTACCTTAGCAATATCAATAACTCCCGATGTTACAACGACCTCGTCCAATGTTTCTGAGTTGAACAGGGAATCAATAGACTCAAGATTTTGGGCCTCTTGAGCGAAAGCACTGTTTACTGTCAATAATGCCCCAGCAATAAAGGCCAATAAATTTACTCTTTTCATGTTAATTTATTTTTGGTTTATTTATATATAAAAAAGAAAGGGGACTTTCCCCAATCTTGATTATTCGACTATAAAGGAATACCCCATCCGTAGATGAGGTATTGACGTTAGATAATATCGTTTTACCTTCCTTGACCACGATATTTTTTCTTGTAATTACGAGATGATTTGTTCTTAGACGTTCCATTTTTGGAGTGAACACCAGGACGAGACTTCTTAGGAGTCTCCATTTTACCAACTGAGTTTAGTTTTGCCATTTCTGTTTTTAATTATTAAATGTTTGACTTGTTTTAACTCTACAAATATATACGAAATAAATTCACAAAAACAAGTATCTGTTAAAAGAAATCAAAAAAATCATCTTTTGCTCCGTCAGTGTTGTCCCACACCAACATTTTTTTATTCCAATAGGCTTGTCTGTTCACTTCTTTACCATTTGGAAACGTCTTTTTCATCTTAGGAACCTCAATAACTCTCAACTCACTTAACCTTTTTACCCTGTTTTGAATCTCCTCCAACACATAGTTCCAGTTGGAACTTAGTAACTCATTGAAACGTCCCAAAGACTGAACATTAGTAGGGTGACCACCCTTATCATATCTGAACTCAATAGTCGCCCTTTCCTTACCGTTTCTACCACCTTCTCTAATAGAGATGATAAAACAGTCAGGTCTTTCAATATACGTCCTTACACAGTTCTTTTGATGTCCACTCTCTTCATTGTAGTCATCACTATTCCTTAATAAAACAGGATAATAATCCATATGAGGACCCATAATAATCTCTTGTAATTCTTTGACCATCATCTCAGGGTAATTCCTTTCAATGATACCGTGTTTGTAGCTGTCCAAAGTGTTGGTCCATTCATCATGTTCACGGTTGAACTCCTCTTTGGTTCTGGCTTTGAACTTAACATCCACATCAAATTCCTTGAGATTGTTTTTGAACCTTAGGTGGTCCCTAAGTAATGATATCAATGAGTGTTCAACCCTGATGATTGAGGTCCCTTGAGTCTTTTTCACGTAGTCATTACATAAATCGACAATCGCACTCTTCTCACTATTATTCAACTCATATTCTTCATGATAACTACTGATACCGACATTCTGTGGTGCCTGTGCGGTTTTGAAAGTAAACGTAAGGTTCAACTTGTTAAAGAAGTCTACCCCTAATAAAGAATAAAGGTAGTTTAAGGTGTAGTAGTCAACTTCATCAGGTGAGTTCAATATACCTCTAACCTTTTTACCTCTATAACCATAAATTTTCATAAAGGCATCCACCACAGAATCCGTTTTCTTTAATTTAGCTTTACTTAACGGAACGTTCATAAACTTAAATGGACCATCAGGTAGTTTGAATCCGTTCTCTTTATAGTAAAACAAAAACAAACAATCCACCAGTTTCTGTATATCATCAAACTTATGTGATACACCCAACTTCTCATTGAAGATGTTGACCGCCGACCTTAGTTGTTGCCAACCATGTTTGGTGTCCAACCACATTGAATCTGTTCCTGACAATGAAATCTCATTGACAACCTGAACCATATGGGAAAGGATGGATGTAATATCATTCCATTTATTAACCTTAATAGAACTACCTTTGAGTTTCTTCTTACCACGAATACGAATGCCTGAGTAAATGTTCTTATACTTTTTGTTATAAGTCACGTATGACAACTGTTGGGTAACACCAAAATAGGATGTACCCACCTTGCGACCTTTAGAAAAGTTATATAACTTTATTGCAATTGAATTCTCTTTCTCTTCAACAACCAACGTAGCACGTTCAATGAACACAGATTTGCTTTGGTCACCATAGTATTCTTTAATATCCTCATCACTTTTTAGGATGACCTTTTGTTTCTTGAGCCACAATGGTTTCTTACTTGAAGGTCCATTATATCTAAAACCAAAATCGTCTTGAATATTGTTAGGGGAATCGTCAATGGAACATTCGTTATTGAATGTCCACATCCATGCAGTTTGGTCCTGAAATTTGAAATGAGTCTCCATAAACAATTTTATTTACCCAAAGTATAATAAAAAGAAAAGAGGGAGACAACTCCCTCTTATTAACATTATATTACACCACCATAATAACTTTTGTTGGTGAGATATAAATAAAATCCCCTCTCCCTCAGATTGTGTGAAAAACAAATATCGTAATTATCTGTACCATATCTTTCAATATTTTTACTGAAATAGTTTTGTATTCTCATAATAATCTCATTACTGATTAACCACATACCCGCAGTATAACCAACACTGAATGTATCCTGTATCTGATAATCTTTGATTGCTTGTTGTTCATCTGAAGGAATAAACCTTCCATTTTCATCCACATTGAAGAAGAAGTTTACCCACTCTGTACCTTCACTATTAATCATCGGAGTAATAATATACTTATCTTCACCAATAAGTCTTTGTAAGGACTTTCTGTTTCTGAAGATGTAATTACAATCCGCTAATAATGAATAGTCCATGTGTGAGTTCATACTTAACTCCAACGCCCTGTCTCTCAATACCACTTCATCACCTCTAACATAAATCATATCAATACCAATGTATTCGGATGAGAACTCATCAATAAACTTTTCAATCTTATATTCGTGAGACACGTCAGAGTATAATATGTTGATAAAGATATTTTTCTTTGGGAACTCCAAATATCTAATTTGGTCAAACACTTGATTAAGGTCATCCACAGGTCTATCCGCAAATACGTTAATCAATACTGTTCTATTGGTCACCTCAATAATCTTCTTCTTAAAGAGGTTCTTACCCAATACCACATCTTCAATTTCTGACAAATAGTTTTTAACATCTGAAGGTCCATTTGCATGAAGAACCAAAGGTGTTACTTTTTTCTTGTTATTATATACCTTACCTTCCAAGTTGTTCAACCTCATCTCATCCAATGATAGGTTGAGAGTTTGAAATATCTGTTGGTTGTAATCCAATTTAATATTATTGGCAACTCTATTCTTCATTCCTTTCCATCCGTACCAACCGAATCCACTCCCTTCCTCAGAGACACTTTTCTGTTCTGTCCAAGCCATCAGTTCCAACATCGGATATCTTTCCAACATATTTGTAGGTGTTAAATCTGGTTGGTGGTGATGTCCATATACATTTTCATACACACCGTCCCAATCCTGTACATACTCAAAAGGAACGACGATGATAATTTCATCTACCTTATCTCTAACCTTCGTTAACCATTCAAATGCTTGTTCTTGAGTCACGTGTTCAAAGACATCACCCATAACTACGATGTTGTAGTGTTCAAAGTCAAAGTCCAAGAAATTCTGAATGTACACATTTCTATACATCTCTTTGAGGTTGTACCTCTCAACATACGGCTCAAAGACCTCAACACAATCAATGTCTCTTAAATACGAACCTAATACATGTGCCCACTTACCATCACCACCACCGATGTCCAACATAGTAGCGTGTTCAGCCCACTTACCACTAATATAGTTATAGATGTATTCATCAAAGTAAGTCTCACTCATCCACCCGAATGGTGAACCGTTTTCGTGTGGTTCATATGGGTTTGGTTTAATTGAATCGTAATCTAACTTATCAGGAATCTCACCACCAGCACTTAAAAAGTAATTGGTGTAATACCTTTGGTCGTCCTCTTCAATTGAGATATCTTTGTTAATCATCTCAAAGATATGGTCACCATAACCAATGAAACCACCTGAGTTCAAATACTTATATTCACTCGGAGTATCAGGATACATAGTCATAATATCCTCATCAGGCCAGCATGTCTTCTCAGCACCAAACACTATCGGTGACTTCATATTTCTAAATGTATCAATGATTTGTTTTGGCCCACCATTGAATACCACGTCATAAGAATCTGTAAACATTACAATGGTATCCTGTAAGTTGTCCCATGTTCTCATTTCATCCCTTAGATACAAAATCTTCTGAGCACCACCCTGAGAAATCAATACACCGTTTTCGGCATATCCACTCTTCCATTCGTCACCCAATCCCAATATCAAATATGGGATATTATATCTTTTACATGATTCTTTGAAACGAGAAAGTTCATCATTATCTTCCGTGGCAACCGTAACAACAATAAAACGGTCCACACCATCACGATAATAATTAAGCGGTTCTTTAACGACTTCCATAAATTAAAAACTATTTCAAGAAAAATAAGAAAGGTTTCTAATTAAGAAATATTTTACCGTAAGAAGTTTCAAAATACGGTTCAACCAAATTGATGACCTCTTCTTCAGGTTGCATGTGGTTGAGTTTGAGAATGATATTAATCATTTGTTTTTGTGTGAGTTCAATGTCCTCACCCTTTTCATAGTTTTTATTTGCGGCTTTCTCCACCTCATCAAAGAAACTATTCGGCTCAGCAATACCAATGAGTTTCTGCAACTCCTCAGGATTGTCAGTGAAAAACTTCACAAAGTTACTTACGTATATTTGGACATCTACATTCATAATTCAAATATAAAAAAAATCAGGACAAAAGTCCTGACTTATTAATTATTATTTTGAGATGAACACCCCTTCTTTGGCCATCTTCTCTACCGCCTCAGGAAGCTGTAGTTGTGGGTTTCCTTGAATGTTGATTACCTTCAAGTTTGGTAATTGAGCAATCTCCTCAGGGATTGTCTTCAAGTTAGGGTTGTTAGGGATTGATAAGAACTGTAGGTTCTCCAATTTCCCCAAAGACTTTGGAAGTGACTTAAGAATACCCTCAAAGTGAACCGCCATAAGGTTTTTGTAATTACCCAACTGTTCAGGGATATCCATCGCCAAGTCCTTAACGTCTTGACTTCTGTATCCGTAACCACCACTACTCTTAGTGAAGTCAAACGATGTGATGTCGTTTGGTAAGTTTTGGAACAACTCATCAAACCCATACAACGCAATGTATTTAGAAGCCGCGTCTCTCGGGTAATCAATGTTTACTTTCTTACCGTCCAATGATGTCATACCTTTTGCGAACTCAGGTTTGAACACCTCTTTCAATTCAGGGTTTTCCAATAAGAAGTTAATCAAATCAATTGAACGGTCATTCGCATCCATGAACTGGTTTGATGGGAAGTGGAACTGGAATCTCTTAGCAGGAAGACCTGATACTTTACCCACTTTAGGACCACCTGACATAAACTCTTCAGGTTCATTTGGAAGAATAACATATAAAGGACCATTCTTAATGTAATGGTTAAACATTGAACCCCCAGGAGAAGATGTACACCACCCAGACTCACCCTGACCAGGTTTTTGGTCACTACCACCGTAGAAACATGCCGCGTCCTTACCTAATTGACTTGAGTCACTGATTCTTACAACAGTCCAATTAGAACCTCTGAAGATTACTTCACCACCTGGGTGGTCGTAAGTCTTAGCTGCTTCTTCTTTCTCGTCTTTACTTGCCTTAGTCTTCTCCAAAGAATATGGTAACATCAAATCATTAAGTTTATCAATACCCAACTTATTAATGTCACGGTCCTCACGGTCCAATTTGTTTTTGAACCTCTCAAACTTTTCCAAGTCCTGAGTCACCTTATATAAATCTTCAAAAAACAAACGTAACTTTTCGGTCTTCTCAGCTTTGAATGCTGGTGTTCCGTAGTCAGCCTCAATATTAGGCTCAATCTGTAGGAATTGCTTCAACAACCAATTCACATACTTACCAGCCTTTTTGATATTATCACCGTCCTTACGAGTTGTAGGGTCAGCAGAGATAATCTTATTGAAGTCCTCCTTACTCATACGAGCAGGTTTTGTCTTTTCACCTTTCTTTTTCGGCTCCGTGTAAGTCTTTAACAAAAGTTCGTAACGACCTTGTTCAAGAATTACTGTCTTTACTAAATTACTAAACTTAATTGCCATAGTGTTTGTTTTCCTTATAAATATATGAATAAATAAAAGATTCTGTCTTACAACACCACAAAGATAAAGAAAAGGTTTTAGATATCCAAAGTCATTTGACCCTTTTCTACCTCCTTATATGAACTCAAACCCTCAACTTCATAGTTCATAATTAAGAGTTCCGTCCCTTTGGATTGAGCCTTTCCACTACTTGCACCTGCAGCCTTGGAGAAGTCCTTAGTGACCCAAGCGTGACTCTCCTTTGGGAACCACTGGTGTAAAAGGTCAAAATCATAATAAGATAAAGAATACTTAGACTCAACTTCCGATAATACGTTAGCAAGTCTTTCATGGTCGTCACGGTCAAAGTCATGGTTAGAATAATAATTTTCAGTTTTCCAATACGGTGGGTCCAAATAGATGTAAGTAGTTGGTGAGTCATACTTCTTAATGACCTCCTCAAAGTCCATGTTCTCAACATGAGTGATAGCCAAGAACTTCTTAATCCACTTCTCGTTCTTCAACTTATCACGGAAGGTCAAGTATTTTGATTTGTATTTACCCTTGAGGTCAATGAACTTAGAAGATTCAGGTTTACTACCACTGAAGACCTGAGTAAGGATATACGCATACTTTGCAGCCACATCATAGTCAGGACCGCTCACCTCAAACCCCTCAGCAAAGATTTCACTCTGAAATTGTTCAAACTGTAAACGATAAATCGCAGGTGTTGGAAACTCACCCTTCTGTTGACAATCAATGGCCTCCACAGCCTTCAGTAACTCAGTTGGGTTCTGAATACATTGAAACAAATTATAGTTTAATGGATTAAAGTCGTTATATACAATACGTTTAAGGTTTGGGAACTTCTCCATATCCATATTATAGAAACACCAAAACATCCCACCGAATGTCTCCACATACGTTTCCATATCTTGTGGGTAATAGTCCACAATCCACTTTCCAATTCTACTTTTTCCTCCGATATATGATAGCATAAAAAATCCTTTTCCACAAATATAGTAAATAAAAACGGAAAAGGCAAATCTTAAAATGAAAAAACCCCTCCGAAGAGGGGTCTTTTTGGTTATTTTCCTAATTTTGACATAACCCAGGCCTTTAGGATGTCCCAGTTACGTGTTGCGAAAACACCGAACGAGAAACCTGCCCAAATCTTGTATCCCATAGCCCAAAGAACTAAACCTACTAATAGACCTAAAATTCCTTCAACACCGTTTGATACAATCCAGTTTTTACATACCGCAAAAACCATTTTGATAAAATCTAATACTTTTTTCATAGTGTATATTTTTACTTATAAATATAACAATCCAATGTTAAGTTTTACTTTAACACCATATTATAGTTGATTCACAAACTATTTATTGTTAAGATATTGTAAATAAACCATTAAATGAAAGTATTATGAAACAGTTATTTACAACCCTATTCGTCTTGTTTGGTTTATCATCTTTTGGTCAAAATGTTACCCTTACAGATTGGGACAACAACAACGTCATTGAATACGTTAAAACATCAGAAGTCGGAACAAAAATTGAAGAAGGGTTTATATTAGCAGGGAAACACCACGGTGAATGGATTTCCTATTTTAGTAGTGGTGAAGTCAGAGTCGTTGCTCATTTTAATATGGGTAAAAAAGACGGACATTGGAAATTCTATAACAAAGAAGGACAAATAACTCATGAAGTGGTCTATGAAGAAAACAAAAGAGTTAGTGCTGCTCAAACACGTTATTTTGAGTAACAGTTCTTATAAGGACGACAAGAAGCTTTTTGAGAGAACCCCATATCCTTACATGGGGTTTTTTCACAATATGACTTACTCATCTTTCTCTCAGTGAGTTCCTCATCTATATACTTCTTCAATACATTTCTTATAATATCTTTCATATAAAATAAATATATTATGGCAGAGAAAGAATGTTCACAGTGTAAACAGAATCTAAACGGTGTACAGAAAGGTATGTTGGTTTTATCTATCTACATTTTAATAGCATCAGTATATGGTACCATCAAACTCTACGAATTAGTCGCTAGTTACTTCTAAAACCCCATCACGAGTTACACTCAACTTAATGAACAAGTCCCCTTGGACTCCTTGAATTTTATATCCCTTACCACGAACTCTTAACGGTTTTTCCGTATCAAGAACTTTAGGTAAAGGGATATTGATTTTTGAATCAGGGTGTGGTACCTGAATTGAATCCATACTCATAAAGTCTTTTATGTTCACTTTATGAGAATACACCAGGTCATTGTTTACCTTTTCAAATCCCTCACCCTTAACCATATTAACCTTCAGGATTAAATCACCTACACCTCTATTAGGGTAATAATCTCCCTTACCCTGCAGTCTTAAAAAATCACCACTATCAACATTCTTTGGAATATTCACCCTAACACTGGTAAATGATGGTCTAGTCTTTTGTCCTCCACATCCATGACACGGATTTATAATAGTATATCCCTCACCCCTACATTGAGGACAGTCAGATTCAACCACCTGCGCAAACATACCCGAACCAAATCTTTGTCTAACTCTACCGTGACCCTGACACGTATTACACACCTCACGGTCCCCACCAGTACCTTTACAAGTTTCACAAGAGGTTCTGACCTGATAACTCAATTCACGTTCAATACCATTATAAGATTCTATTGGATTAATATCCACATTCAGAATTTTATCAGGAGCCTGAGGTTTACGTCTCTGTTGTTGTTGATTAAACATATTGAAGAAGTCCTCCATAGAACCTCCACCACCACCAAATGGATTTGGATTATCATACTGTTGTCTTTTCGTCTCATCACTCAAAACACCGTATGCCTCACCCACCTCTTTGAACTTATCAGCACCGTCAGGGTTTACATCTGGATGATATTGTTTACTTAATTTCCTATATGCTTTCTTGATTTCGTCGGCTGACGCATCACGTGAGACACCTAAAATCTTATAATAATCTTTCATGGACAACTATATAATTGTATTGTTTAAGAATAAGAAAAAGAGACGAATAATCAAAGGTTATGCAACAGAAAGTAACGCTCGTCAAAAATTCAAAACATTACTCAAAGAAAATGAGGTTCTTTTTCCTGTGGAATATGAGAACGCCGAGTATTGTGTTCATGAGTTGGGTCTCCTCACCACACAACGTGATTTTCAACTACCCCTGTTCTATACCGATGAATTTGGTAGAAATGAAAAAGTGTTTCTTGAAGGGGATAGTCATTATACCTTTATAGATATTGAACCGTACCAGTTGGAGGAAAAGATATACGACTGGCAAACAGATTCAAAGATTGATATGCAAAAACTCATCTATGACTACTGCCCAATCAAAGAGATGAAAAGTATCTCCACCCTCAATAATAAGATTGTCATACAGATAGAAGAAGACTTCAAACTATTCTCATTAAAGAACATTGATGATGCTCAACGAGCACTTAAGACTATGGAAAACTACTTCATAAAAAAGGGTCGTAAAGACGCCATCTTTGTTCGTGACATATCTACGACCCAACGTAAGTGGTTATACGATGTACTTGAAAGAAACGGTTTTGATAGAAAGAAACTTTATCGTCAACACACTACTTACTCAAAACGAGAGTAAACTCAATACCTGAAATATCTATAATAACTTGATTAGATTTCAAATCACGAGGACTTAGTAATCCCACCACATTTTTATATTCAACAGGTTCCAATTCTACTATCACAGAAACTTTACCTTTATGGAATATTGAATTGTCCAAGATTTCAGAAACCTCAGCCAATTTTCTTAGTTCATCCCTAAAGTTTGTTTCAGTCTCTGCCATAGCGTGTACTTTTTCTCCACCACTGGAGTATTTTTGATTTGGTCAGGCTCAACCTTCTTAATTTCTTTGATGAAGTCTATCTTAGACTTCTTCTCCTCTTGACTGTCCTTCAACTTCTCGCTCTTGAACCACGTCATTAGATTCTCCGTCTGTTTGTCCATCTTCTTCTAATTTTTCTTCTAAATCCAAGGAAGTGTTCTCATCAATCTCAAAGTACAATCTCTTAAGGGCACTTACATCCTTAGACTCAAACATACTCTTCAACTCCTGAATCTTATCTTTGAATAACTTTTCTTTTTCTTCTCTTTCCAAGTTATAGTCAAAAATTCCTTTCACCGCAGTTTCCAAACCATCAACAAGAGACGATTCATTCTTAACCACAAACGCATATAATTTATGGTCCGGTCTTTCTGATGAATCTTGTGGTAATACTTCAATATCTTTTACTAATCTCTTTGGAATAGACCACGAAGATTTGATGTAGACATCAAAAGACACATAGTCTTTCAATACCCTCATAGATTTTAAGTACCCTTTAGTTTGTTCTGTGAATGTTGAAAAAATCATAGTAACGTGATGATGTATGTTATAATATACGTTAAGAATAACCCACTAATGATTATCTCACGTATTGTTAAGTTTAGAGGTTTTGGAGGGTCAGAAAGTAATGAACTAACAAAGTTCACTCCCAATCTGACCATCGCCAAAGCCGAGAACACAAAAATAAATAATGTTATATTTGATACTATCTCGTTATACATTATAGTGTTTTTTTGTGCTCAAGGACTTCACCTCTCAAATCTTGAAGTAATGCCTTCAATTCCTGTGCAGTTTTTCTTGCTCTTGTTCCTGCTGACTTATTTCCTGCGTAGAACTTTGTAGTATCTACTGATAAAGTCTCAACCAATGATTTGATGTTTTCTAATGTTTCCATTTCAATTTCGTTTTAATAAAATTTATTACACAAAAAGTAATTTTTCTGTGTTTATTGTAAAGCCATAAAGGAAAAATTAATTAACGAGTGACCTTTCCAACACCTTATACATATCTGTATACATCTCCAAATCTGACTTTGTAAAAGTTCTGTTCATATCAAACAACTGAGTCAAGAAGGGTGCAATAGATTCTCTAACTTCCACATCAGGTTGGTCGTAATACACTTCAAATAAGAAACTTTCAAAGTAATCGTAATCGTCGTTTTTGAATGAGAATTTTATATTCTCTTTCTCAAAGTTAGATATGACCGTATTCCAACACCATTGGAAATGACCTTTTTTATCCTCGTCATTCAACGATATTTTAGTTTCCCTACTCTCACCATGGCTGTCACCAAGATAAGTGTCCTGAATTAAGTATATCAATGAAAAACAATAGTCTTCAAATAGTTCCGAATATTCTCTCTGAATATTATGTGCACGAAACCATAAATCAACATCTGATTTATTCATAGGTTTTGAAATCCAATTAAAAAAAAAGTCCATCCCTTCTTTCATACTTGAAAGATAAGATGGACCTTTATAAAAGAAATATTAAAGCTTATTGTGTTTTGTATCCATGACCCAATAAAGATTTCATTCTATCGATATCTTCATTGATTTTCTTTTGTGACTTGTCTTCGGTTCCTTCAGCAATTGCACTCATTACTTCGTCAGGAGACATTGCAGGTTTGTCACTTTTCTTTTTTCCTGAAAACTCTTCAACAGGTTGTACCGCTTTGTTGTAAGATTGTTTCTTCAATTTAGCCAACCAATTTTTCTTACGTCTGTCGTTAACCTTTTCGTTAGCGTCCGTCTTAACTGCGTTTGCATACTCTTGAGAGTTACCCGTCTTTGAATCACCTAAGATGTTCATTTCAATCCACTCTTCATCAGGTTTGATAGCGTCATAGTCCAAGTTTTCCATACCACCTGAACGAGCAATTTGGTCAATGTATTCTTCAACCGCATCAGAAGCATGATACATCATCTTATCTTCTTCACCCATCTCACCATTTCCTTTAGGGAAACCTTCAGGGTTTTCTTCGTATGCTTCGTTTGAACCAGCCTTTACGTATTCTTTCATCTTCTTGTTAACTGCTTCCATAGCTTCGTCGTTAACCTTTTTAGAATCTTTCAAGATTTTTTCAGTATCTTTAAGACCTTTAGCCTCTTTTTGTTCCATAACCAATCTTTGGATAAGTTCAATCATTTCTGATTCAGATAAAGTCACAACGTTCTTTGTAGACTCTTTTTTAACCTCATCTTCTTCATCCGTTACAGGATATGTTTTTCCATCAACTTCAAATGAGTCCTCACCGTTCTCAATCGCCTTAGCTCTTGCGGCACTGAAAGCATTACCTTCATCAACTTCTTCTTCGTCGATTTCTTCTTCCATACGTTGTTTTTCAATGTCAGAATCAACACCAACAACTTCTGAATCACGACTGTCAAACTCGCCTCTATCTTCTGGCATTTTACCCATATCTTCTGAAATGGTTTCAACAGCATCGTCAATTTTCTTTGACAACTCCTCGTTAAGGACTCTGTCAACAATGTTATTTATAGTTTCTTCAATATTCATAATATTTCTTTTTATAATAAATATACGTGATTATCTAAATCTCGCATATGGATTTATTCTCATACCACCAAGGTGTAGACCCAAACTTTTCATTACTCTATTAACATGTTCAAGACCACCTAAAATAGCATATTCGATAGGGTCTCCTCTATATGAATCTTCCTCTTCGGTTGGTAAGTATCGAGATATCATATCATAGAACTCAACTGAAACCTCTTTACCTTTGTATTTCAAGTCAGACAATTCCACCCATATTTCAGCATACTTACTGTCAGTAAAGTCATATTCACTGGCCACACCAAAAAATCCGCCAGTCTTACCTTTAGGTCCAACATCAAGAATCTTTACCTTACCTGACAATCCATTGGAATTAAATTCAAACTCCTTATCTTTCAATTCTTTTATTAAGAACTTAGCCTTCTCATCAGGAATCATATCAATCCACTCAGTCTTATCACCTAATTCATCTTTGTCCAAGAACTTAATTGTTGCGAACTCTTCATCATGGTCTTCTTCTTGTTCCTGAATATAACCCAATTCCTTTGCGATGATGTTTCTTACAACATACTCCTCAAGATTTGTTCTCTTAGCAGTATTAGTAACCATCTCCTTAACAATATCTCTTTCAAAGATTTGTAATGCATTGATGTCACCCTGATTACAGTAAGGGAACTTAGAACACTTCTTCTTAATCTTTACAAACTTACCACCAGGACCTCCAAACTTTGGGAAACCATCTCGTACAGACCTTAACTCTTTCTCAACAGTATCGGGGTTAGATAACTTTAATGGGTCTTTCTTAGGTCCTCCAAATGGTGCATCATATACACCAGCCGATGCTGATGTTGTCGCCTCTGTGGCTTCACCACCCATTTCCATACCTTCTAACTTAGTGTAGTATTGAGGGTCTTCATATAAGTGGTCCAACGCAATTTCAATTGCAACTCTCAATTCTGATGTGTGTTCCATTTCATGTCGAACACCTTTCGAGAACTCATCAAACATATCATCAACACTCATACCATGAATCTTAGCAACATCTTCAATGTCCATACCATCGGCTTTACCTCCTTTGATTTCATCTTCATTGATTGGTTGGTTAAACTTACGGTGATTAGCCTTTGCAATATCATATTTCTGTTGGTCAATCTCATCGTAAACAATTTGTTCAAAGTATTTTTCAAACATTGGGTCAAACAACATTTCCATATTCTCAGGCTTTCTATCATACCCTTTCATATACAATGCCTTCTTCTCGTCCAATCTACTAATTTTCAAATCATTTTGGTTTTTCTTAAAGTACCAATAAGGAATCCTAATAAATTTAAAACCTTCTTTACCTGGTACATCATCCAATATCTCAATCTGTGATAGAGGTAACATTGATTTACGAAGTGACATTGAGTATGGTGTATGATTACTCATAAAGAAAGAATCCCTATCAGGTCTTTCAATAATGTTATACACCTCTAATTGTTTTGGTGTCTCTTCACCGACCATATATGCACCAACATATGACTTAGTCTCAGGCTCGTATTCACCTTTGAAGAAATCAAATCTCTCTTCTTCGGTATCACCTGACATCACTTCCTCTTCTTCTTGTTCTTCAACCCTAACACCGTGAGCATACTTAACACCAGTCGCCCTACCTTTTTGTAGTTTTCTTTCAAGGTCATCAAGGATTCTTCTGATACTCTTAGACGGTGATGGTCCACCCGCAGCTTTCATTAACTTTCTAATCAATTCTTGCTTTTCAAAATCTCTAAGTTCTGATTCATTAACAGGACCACCCTCAGGCTTCGTAGTTAAGTTACCTTCAGTACCTGGTTGGAACATGGTATTCTTCTTTGGCTCAACAAACAACGGAGCAGAATAACCACCAGCAGAACCAGCACCTGTAGCTTCAGTAGTTTCACCACCTTCACCTTCTTCGTCCTGAACAATCTTCATAAGGATTTGATTCAACACATCAACTGTCAACCCTTCAGTTTCACCTTTTGGATTTTCATCAGACTTTAGAAATGGTGAATAACCTTTTTCTTCTTCTACCTCTTCTTCTGCCATATCTATAGCTTGTTTCTTAGCAAGAACATTAGAGGTTACCGCATCATTATCTTGCGGTAATGACGATAAATTCTTATTAAAGGCATTATTCATTGCACTTTTTAACATTTCCTGAAAGTCTTCGTCAAGTTTCATATTATTCGTCTTTACCAATCATTCGTTGAAGCATCTCAATGTCTCTTTTCAATTCTTCATCTCTTTCAATAGAGTCTCCTTTAGTTTCAACGTCCACATCTTTTTTATTTAGGCGAGAATAATCAGTACCTGTACCGTATGCTTTATTATGTGAACCACCACTGGTTAATCCCTTCTCCAAACGAATAAGTCTCTTGTGCATCTCTTTCAAAGACTTTTCAACATCGTTAAAACTTTCAATATTACCTAAGATAATTACATCCGACAGGTATTCAGGTAAGTCGTAGTCCACAACATCACTTGTATCACCATACAAACCTTGTTCTTTAATAACATTCTTGATGATGTTTTTTAATTGTGATTCACTGATTATATATTTTTTACCTTCCATTACTTCACTGATTTTAGTGTCGGTTCCCAGAAACTTCTACGAGTCCACATAATTTTATAGAATTCACGCATTATCTTAACAACGATATCATTAACATCACCCTGAAGTTTACCCCTTTGGATTTCCTTCTGAATAGTTTGAATCATTTTGTCTTCAAACTGTTTTAATGTGTTAGAATCTAAGAAACTCTTAATTTCTTTTCTAACCATCACTTCAATCTCTTTCTTATCTGAATTTGATAATGCCATTATTTTCCTATTTTCCAATACATTCTTCCTGATACCACTGGCTGTAAATCTTGGTTTACGCCCATACCCACTCCGAACATATTTCTTTGTTTATTCTTATACATAAATTCACCACCCAAATAGTTGAGTTGTGACTTGTCTCCACTTAGTCCCATACCCCAATAGAACTCTCTCTTTTTAAGGTATATCTCTTTTGTTATTGTTGTCGTCGGAATAGAAATGTCAGAAACAAAACTTCTACTCATAACACTATTCTGAGAGATAGTATCATTCAAAACTAAAAATCCTAACGTATCTAAAGTTAGGGTGTCAGTGTAATAATACTTAGCATAATAGTCTCTTAAAATAGACATCGTATCAATGTCTGAGGGTACTTCAACACGTTCAGTCACCACTCTCGTTCTCCATTTTGGAACATATTCCGTTTGAACGACATTAACCGTATCCCACTTTGTTTCAATGGTTACAATAACTTCAGGTTCAACATCAGGTTTCCTACTACACTGGCTTTGGAATAATACCAATACAACCAATATAAGGATTAATAAATTCTGTATTGAACTGATGTACTTTTTCATTACTCTTCAGAATCTACGTTTTTAGTTTTCTTTCTTGATGCCAATACCTTAGCCCATTTAGATTTGAACTGTTGGTAGTAAGAAGTTAATTTATTGATTAACTCCACTAAAGATTCATCCAACTTAATCATATCACCGTTGATGTATACACCGTTGTTTTCACCGATTGAGTAAAAGAACTCCAAATCAAAGTCAATAACCTTACCACTCCATTCTACATTGTTTGGATACATATGCAATGTCCCAAAGTCTGATAAGTCAGACACTTGTTCTACGAAGTCATCCATAGTTTCTTGGAAAGCGATTTTTTCTTCAGAAGACAACTCCAATTCTTGTTTGTCTTTACCGTGTAAAGTGATGATACCACCAGACACTCTATAAGACTGACTCTTATCCTCATCAGGTGTAGTTTCAATATCAATCTCTTCTTCACTATCTACGTCAATATCTACCGGCTCGTCTGATAAGTCAGTTACCACATCCTCTTGCTCATTAATAAGACCCATTTTCTTTAATGTGTCTCTTGATTCGTTCAAATTACCTTTACCTAACATCTTTCTTGATGCCTCTAATAAAGATTTCATTTCATCATACTGATTCATTCTCTAATACTTTTAATAATTCTTCATAGTCAAAAGCTGGACTCAAGTCGGTTGCATTGGAAGAATAATTACTTCTTGTCACTATACCTTCGTAGAACTCGACATTGTCCACCTTTACATTATGACCTATACAGGTCTTAGGAATTTCAAACCTCTCACACAAATCAACACACAATTGTTGTAGTGAGTCCATCTGAGAGTCAGTATAAGGGTCCCAAAAAAAGTGTCCCCTCCACTTGCGTTCGTATACTCCTTCACTATAAATATTACCAATCCAGTTAATGTAAGAAGCGTTTAATGGGTTTTTCTTTAACCATCCCAAATTCTCCAAAGTAATGACGATAGTTTGTTTTTGATTTTTGTAATCTTTCAGGTAATCTGAATACATCTCAGGGTCCAACAATTGAAAGACCCTACCATCTTTTCTAATAAGATAGTGAGGGACTTTCATGTACTTGCCGTTGTGTCGTGTTTTTAATGAAGTAACATACTCCGCACCGTCACGTGAGGTGTGAGTCAGTATGATTTGTTTTTTGTTTTTCCAGCGTCCAACATTATTGAATCCTGTCAATTCGTGTACTTCTGTTTGCATTTCGTGGTTGGTATCTCAAAGTCTTTATCTGAGGTTTTGAGTCTTCCTCTTTGGTAGTTTCCTCAGGTGTTTCTTCAATACTAACCTCTTTTTTAGAATTTTCAATCTTTTCTAAATGTTCTTTGAGCTTTTCAATGTCTTCATCAGTAGGATTGATGGGTTCAGGTTCCTTTTCATTATCCACCACAAATATCTCTCCTGCTAAGATTTCATCCAATACTTCCTCAGGTAAATCATCTGCCCAATTCTGTTTCTTAGACTCTTGTAAATCTAATAAGTCTGAGAACTCATCTTCCACATCCACAGGTTCTTTTACCTTTGGTTGTGGTTCATCCTCCTTTTTACGTAGACGATTGAAAGCGAAGTTTGCCGCAATCACCAATGAAATAGCCAATGGGTCAAACACAAAAATTATGACCAACATAAGAATGTTTACCACCTTACTCATTGGTGTGTTGGTAAGTTCACTGATGTATTTCAATGGACCCAACTCCGCAGCAACCTCTGAGTTTGCTTGAACATCCAATCGTTTGATTTCTAATGATGTGATAGAATCGGTAACAATCTCCAATTTCTGAGATATCTCGTTTCTACTTTCAACTGCTTCGTCCAACTCCGCTTGTAACGCTCGTCTGGTTGATGATGATGTGGTCGTAATAATCTGACCTGTTTCTTTATCTTTATATTGTATGACGTTGTTTGCCAATCCTGCTCTTAGGTCAGAAATACTTTGGTCTAACGCCTCTTTCTCAGTTAGGTAGTATGTACGGTTTTCCTCAAAACGTCCTTTCTTTAGGTCAATCAACTCAACTTCCTTATCCACAATACCTGCAGATGCCGCCGTCTCTTGGAACGCAGCAGATAAGAACCCATAGATACCCGCAGAGGTGATTAACACCAACACAAATGCAGCCACACTTAGATAAGTTCTTAAAATTTTGTTAAGTTCACCCCAATACTGATAAAGTAGGGATGCAATGACCAATTTAGCAATCTCCAATGAAGATGCCATAATTAAAACCTGAAACGAGGCTCCCGCGAATAACTTAGAGAGCCCCGTTACAGAGTAGAATGCCGCTGACAAACTCACAGATAGAGCCGACAACGCTATAATAAACGGAAAAATCCTTTTTTGAATCTCTTTCATAATAAACTATTTAGGCGATACCACCTTATTATAAATAGTTTATTACATGTAATCAAACAAATCAGATGACTCATTACGTAGTTTACGAAGTGCTTTCTCCTTGATTTGACGGACACGTTCCTTCGTTAGACTGAAATCAGTCCCAATATCTTCCAATGTTCGTGGGACACCAGTCATACCGAAATAGTCCATAATGATTGACTTCTCACGGTCATCCAACACATCCATAATCTCAATCATCTTCTTCTTCAATAGGTCCGCAGTGTTGAAACCCTCATCAGGTTGGACAGCATTGGTGTTCTCAATCAAATCAACCAACGTATCACCTTCCTCATTGATGTTCATATCCAAATCAATGACCTTTGGAAGGGTGGTGAACTTCTCGTCCAACTCCTTATTAGTCTTCTGTGCTTCTTTCTTTGCACGATGCATCTCCTGAACAACATTAACTGGTAGACGGATGGTACGAGAGTTCTCGTTCAAACTTTGGATGATAGATTGTTTAATCCACCACACCGCATAACTGATGAAACGTAACTTCTTCGTCCAATCAAAGTTTTTGATGGCTTTCATAAGACCCAAGTTCCCCTCTGCAATCAAGTCACCCAACGGTAGACCCTGATTCTGATATTGCTTCGCCACCGTAATGACGAAACGTAGGTTTCCTTGCAACAACTCCTGATGGATAGCATCACGCTGAGCTTCGGTGATATCGTCAGAACAAATCATGTCCGATAGTTCCTTCTCACGTTCAGGGGTCATCACTTTAATCTTTCTAATGTCAGAGAGATACATTTGAATCTCCTCTTGGTTCAATGGTGAACTCATAAATTTTTCGTTTTCTATATTATTATTTGTATTCATTTGCATAACGGTCAAGTAGTTTACGCTCGTCCAAAGTTAAGGAATCTGGTCCATTCTCCACCAACTTATCCAAAATATCATCCATTGAAGGTAAAGAATTGTCAACCAACATAGGGTCAACTTCCTCATCTTCCTCCATATCAAAGGTGAAATCTAATTCTTTGGTGAAGTATTCAATGATGCGGTCCAACTCTTCATCATCCTGTTTGACTTCCATCTCAGGAATGTTAATCATGATTTTTACATTCTCATTGTCGGATTCCAAATCAAACAGATTATTAGCCAAGTCTTTCGGTAGTTTCGCAGATGTCTTCTCCGACATCGGCATTAGGAAATATTCATACTTATCCTCTTTCAAAGATTCATAGATGAATTTCTTGAACTCATCAAAGGGGATGTCTGTATTAATCTTTATAATCATATGGTAGGCACCATAAATGTATTTAATAGTTTCATCGGTGCTGGCAAGAATAACCGACTTACCGACCTGATTAACCTTATAATCACTCGTGAAGTCTCCAAACACGAATAATAAGTATGTTTCGTTACTGTTTTCTATTGACATATCGTTTATTTTTTCCAAAGGTAAGTATATTTATCTATAAAACCAAAGAGTATGAAAAAGATTTCTTTAACAGAATCTCAATTGACTGAATTGATTGAAAAGGTTGTAAAACAAAAATTGGGCCAAATCAATGAGGATTCTGCAGATATAAATCAGGATGGTATCATTTCTCCTGAAGAGCTTTACCAACACTTTGACCTTGATGGTGACGGTGTGGTAACAATGGCCGATTACGCCGCTCACGTGGACTTCCACTGTGAAAACCCTGAACTACTTCAACCGTCAAGAGAATCAGACGAATACGTTATGAAGATGGACCAAGACCGTGAACCATTCATGGCGTTCTTCAATGTTGAAGATATGGTTCCAATGATGGAACAAGAGGAAGAAGACATGGACGAACAACCAGGAAAGTATCCTGTGGAAGACCCAATGTTTGACCTTGACGATTCTGACGTTGCTGACATCATGTCTACTGATGGACCAA
>Ga0222719_10000333_pt1 | contig 47609 bp, 48 predicted proteins | sample C33_34DmetaG_FD_165039 | JGI IMG/M metagenome (GOLD analysis project Ga0222719, IMG submission 165039) | Estuarine water microbial communities from San Francisco Bay, California, United States - C33_34D | ecosystem: Environmental > Aquatic > Marine > Unclassified | place: USA: California...
ATGACGATATTTAATTTTGCCGTTGCTAATATCGTCACGTATATGATGCGGTATATCTGAGGTTAATCTATGCTTATCTTCAAAGTAAAGGCGAAGCCCGTCGAGTATTCTCATTGCCCAAGCAGGCCCATTTGATTGGCAGTTACGGAAAATTACAAGTAAAGGGTTTTGGCATTTCAGCGCATAAAGATATTCATTATAAAATAATTTATTTGTCTCAATGTGCTGCAACATGCTCCTCCTCTACTGTAATATCAAATTCGTTATCTTTAATAACGATCTTACATTTTCCGCCATTTTTTAAACTACCGAATAACATTGCTTTACTAAGAGGTTTCTTGATTTCTCTATCAATAATCCGCTGCAACGGTCTTGCACCCATCTTGCTATCATATCCTTTCTCTACAAGCATGTCAAGTGCTTCGTCATCGATTGATATTGTAATATTTTTGTCCTGTACTTGTTGTCTAAGTGCATACAAAAATTTGCCTACAATTTTCATCATAGTTTCTTTGCTTAGTTTACCAAATGTTACAACACCGTCGAGCCTATTCCTAAATTCTGGAGCAAAAAAGTTTTTGAGTTCTGTATCTGAATACGTCTGATCAAACTCATTACCAAAGCCTATAGTGTTTTTCTCTGCTTCTTCTGCACCAAGATTGGTTGTAAGGATTAGTATACAATTCCTTGCATCGGCTTCTTTACCGTGCGATCCTGTAATCCTTCCATTATCCATAATTTGTAGTAAAATCTGCGAAACATCTGGATGAGCTTTTTCTATTTCATCTAACAACAGTACACAATTAGGATGTTCTTCTAGTTTTGTAATAAGGAGTCCGTTGCTTTCTTCATAGCCTACATATCCTGGAGGAGAACCAATTAATTTTGCAACACTGTGTTTTTCTTGATACTCACTCATGTCAAATCTTACAAGCTTTACTCCTAAATGATTAGCTAATTGCTTTGCAGTTTCCGTCTTTCCAGTTCCTGTAGGACCCATAAATACAAAACTACCAATTGGCTTTGTTTCTTCTTTAAGACCAGCTTGTGCGATAAGGATCTTGTCAACAAGATCTTCAATAGCTTTGTCTTGTCCATACACACTGTCTTTGATATTCTTTTCTAGATGTGCTAGATTTTCAGTTTCTCTCTCTGCTACCTGCTCTGCTGGCAAATTAATCATCTTAGCAAGTTCAAATTGAATTGATTTGTCATCGATCTTTCTTTCAATTTCATCCTCTATCAGGTTAAATCTGCTACAGGCAACATCGATCAAATCTATTGCTTTATCTGGTAACTTTTTGTCAGTTTGATATTTTACACTTAATTTGATTGCTGCTTTGATAGCTTCTTCTGTAATTTCTGTCTTGTGAAATTCTTCATAATATTTTTTAATACCGTTAAGGATATCGACAGTGATTTCAGGCGACGGTTCGTCTACTGTGACACGCTGGAATCTACGCATTAATGCCCGGTCTTTCTCAAAATATTTCCTATATTCTTCCCACGTAGTGCTAGCAACAACTTTAATATTGCCTTTGCTTAGTGCAGGCTTGAGCATATTAGCAAGATCATTTGAGTCTTTACCGCCTCCTGCGCCAGCACCGTTTATCATGTGTGCTTCGTCAATAAAAAGTATAGTTTTTCCTTTGCTTTTTAAACCTTGTAAGATTAATTTTAATCTTTCTTCAAAGTCTCCGCGATATTTTGTGCCTGCTAACAAGCCTCCTATATCAAGATTATATACTTGATATTCGCTTAAAAATTCAGGTACTTCTTTATGGACAATTTTATATGCTAGTCCTTCTATAATAGCCGTTTTCCCTACTCCAGGATCACCTACTAGAATAATATTGTTTTTTTGTCTGCGACCTAAAGATAATGCAACAGATTCTATAATGTCTTCTCTACCAATTACTGGATCGATTTTATTATTTTCTGCTTCTTTATTTAAATTTACAGTAAATGATTTAAGTGCCCTTTGTGCTTGACTATTGTTTTCTTCTAACTCTAAATCAGGTTCTATTTCATTATGCAAGTAATCTGTTAATTGATCTTTGTTCACACCACCTTTTTCGAGATAGTAGCTTGCCATAGATTTTTTCTCAGCAATTATACTAAGAATAATGTCAGATAATTCGATTTGGGATCTACCGTTGAAAAGGCATTGGGTAAATGCTCTATTTAAAACACGTTCAACTGCTTGTGTTTTTTTTGGTTTTGCAACAGGCTCTGTAGAAGTTATGTCTCCACAGTCATTTTTTAGATAGTGTTCTAAATTTTTTTTGATAAAATCTACATCTGACCCAAATCCCTTTAGTATATTGACTAAATTGTCACTACAAAGCACAGCAAACAATAAATGTTCAAGGGTTACATACTCATGTAATAATTGTTTTGCATCATTTATAGATTTTTCAAAAACCAGTTTTAATTCTTCACTCGGCTCTACCATATTATCCTTTTAAAAATAGATTTATACTATTATACATAAATTTTGCTTTGCTGTCAAGTAATCTTGTTCTTAAAATTTTTCAAACTCTCTAACTGTTTACTATCTAATTTTGGCATGATTGGCTTTACTTCTACTAACAAGTTACCATTGCGATTGGCTGATCTGCTAGGACAGCCGTAGCCGCTAATGTTAAATACTGTATTAGGTAAAGTAGTTGGAGGTATTGTTAAACTTACTTTCTTTTTATCGGGTGTAGCAATTTCTTTTTTACAACCTATAATTAAGTCAAAAATGTCTACTTTAATACTTGTAAAAATATTACTACCCTCGCGTCTAAAATTTGGATCAGGTTTTATTTGTATTTGAATAAGTAAGTCTCCACGCGGAAATTGTGGAAAACTGTTGTCCCCGTAGCCTGAAAACTTGACCACATCTCCATCTTCTATTCCTGGAGGGATTGTAATATCTATAATTTCAGTTTTTCCATTCGGCAGTTTATATGTTACTGTATCTGTTTTTCCTGTAAAAATATCAACTAAATTAATTAACAATCTTAATTTTATATCTTTATTTCGTCTTTGTTGATTAGCAAAACCTCTGCCAAAATGTGCACCAAATCCAAAATGTCTTAATACGTCCTCAAAATCGGCTCCTGCTCCTGATGTAAAATGGAAACCACCTTGGTTCCTTTGTGCTTGTTGGGGATCAGTTGTTCCAAACTGATCATACATCTGTTTTTGCTGCGGATCAGATAATGCTTGATATGCTTCGTTTATTTGTTTAAACTTTTCAGGATCCCCACCCTTGTCAGGATGGTTTTTCATTGCTTGTCGTTTATAAGCGGTTTTAAGTTCGTCTGCCGAGGCTGACCGCTTAACCCCGAGTAAATCGTAGTAGTCCATAATACTACTTAGTTATACTTTAACAATACCTTTGTCAATTAGAAGCTGGCGATTTTTCAGATGTGCTTCCTGTATCACTGTTTTGCTTTGTCCATTATAAGCAACACCATATCCTTCTGTTATCATGGTTTTAACAAGCATTTTGCCGTCATTGATAAAGAAGTCCCCCAGTATACGTCCGAATTTGCCTCGCATGTCTTCTCCGTCTTTACCTATAAATGTTTTTAGTATTTGTTTACTGCCAACTGGTAAGTAATTTTTTACAAAATCTTTTGCCGCAAAGCCAAACAGTTTTTCAGTTAGATCTCTTGTTCGGCTTTCAGGTGTATCAATTCCATATAGTCTTATACGTTGATCTCGTAACCAAACACCAAATCCTAGATCAATATCAACATCTACTGTATCACCGTCTACAACATAGCGGATAATGCTGTTATATTCGTACATTATCGTTTACTCCCGGTATATAGACCAAACCAAGCAGCACCTGCTCCGACTACTATGCTTATAAGCCCAGATTGTTCTAGAGTAGGATTTGGTAATTCCATATACCATATAACACTTTTATATAATAACACAATATATGTGGTTATAAAGATACGTGGAAAAATTCGCCAGCTGTCTACAGCATGGGCAAGATGTATCCATTTTGCAAAAGGATTTACACCTAGGTCTTTTGCTGTTGCATCCACCTCTAAATCTAATTTTACTCGTTTAGTCGCTCTTCCTTCAGAAGCAGGAACAGCAATTTCTTCGTCATATTTGTATTTGTCAAATCCTGTTTCAGTTTTGTTTTCTACTATGTTTGTTTCCTCATCCTTCGAGAGGGGATGTGCCCTTGGCATCTTTTGGTACCTCCAATGGTTTTTTGTATGTTGATTGGGCTTTTGATATAAGCTCCATGATCTGTTGCCCTTTTTCAATATCAGTATCTAAGTGTAGGTCTCTGTGTACAATTTTCTCTAATTTGTGGAATTCAATTTTTTCATTTGGTACATATTGCCAGGTGTAACCTTTGTCCGTGTATCTACCAAATACAGTTTCCTTCATACCTATTTTAATAATCATAGCATCGTGCCCGTCTAGGATAACTTGATCGCCCTCACGAAAGTTACCACCATATTTAAATGCCATACCGGCCACAAGATTTTGTGCAAAATCTTTAAACCATAATGCTGCTGCTATACTAATTAAAATTGCTACCCAAGGTACTATCATGTCAGTCAGATGCATTCCTAACATCTGGAAACTCTCTGCTTGACTCATACCTTGTACTTGATTTGCTAAATCCATATTTGCCCCCATTACCGCCCTTGGGCGTACATAGTATTTAGCGATACAAATGTTACATTAGATCTGGTTAGTTTGTAACATTTTCGTAGTAGTTTTTATATTGTTTTATTATTTCGTTTTGTTTGATTATGTATGCACGGATTTGTGCAAAGTTTTTGCTTAGAGTTTCGTAATTGTCATCTGTCAAACCAAAAAGAACAACATCTGCATTTTTGTCTTTTAATTCTGCAAATACATCTGCGTAATTATCTTCGGTTATTAGTATCCAGTTTACTTTACTCATTTCTACTGGTGCAGGTTTGTCTAAGTTGAGGGGAGTTTTTTCTATATATTTTGTTACTGTTTCTATTTTTTTAACAGGAGGAGGAGTGATGTCTTTTGTACAACTGTTTACAAAAAACAATACGGGTAATATTAATGCAAATATTTTAATACTGTACGAATTTAGGATTCGCAATGCTAGTACATTCAGGATTGATCTGTGATTTTTTTGTTGCATTTTTTTCTTCTTCTGTAAGTGGACTACCCATAGCTATCTCTACACATCTTAAGGCATTGGCACTTGCACGATTAACAATTTTTTCTATTGCTTTTGTTTTTTGTACAGCAAGATTACCAATGTCTCGCTTTTCTCCACTTGCATTAATCTTGTTAAATTTTGTGTCAAGTGCTGCATACTCTTTTACTAATTTTTGATTTACATTTTCTAGTTTTTTATTTGCTTCTGTAATGTCTTTAAAATCTTTTTGTAATTGGTCAAGCACTTCTTGCTGTTTACCTATTTCATTTTCTAACAATTGTGTGTTTGCTTCGGATGTTGCTAGGTTAGCTTTTGTTTGTTCTAAATTTACACGTAAATCTATTACATAATCATATGCTGCAAATCCAGCAAGTAATACAAGTGCTATTAAGCCATATTTTATGCCAGCAAAAATACCCATAATCAGCCTAACAGTTTTTCAATTGTCTTAGGACCTACTATACCGTCTGGATAAAGTCCGTTATCTTCTTGCCAAATTTTTATTATTTCTTCGGTTCCCGGACCAAATATACCATCTGCAGGTTTAATATCTAATCGTTCTTGTATTTCTGTGACTAATGCCCCCCTACTGCCTTTTTTAACAATTTGATTACGGTCAACACTGTGAGAATCAAGATCGCCTCCTAACACATCTAATGCATGTTCCCAGTGCTTCTTGCGATCTTCCAAACCAATTGTACCGCCATTAATGCGTTTAGTCATACCCACGATATCTTGATCGTCACAATAACGGTTTATGTTGTTTGTGTCCCAAAACCAGCATGCACTATCTAAGGCGCCTTTTTTTGTCCTTACATAATTTACACTGTCATCTACAGTAATTCCCATTTCTTTTGCAAATGCTGTATAGTTATTACAACCTGTTAACTGCAGTATACCACCGCCTCTATATTTCCAACCGTCGCCACTAGCCTCATCACCGTTACCCATGCGATCAGCATAGATTACATTTGCAATACGTTCTGGTTGTCTATGATATTCTTGTGCATTTCTACCTGCACGGATGAAATATTTTGGAAAGATTCTATTAAGTGCGGCTGCTGAATAGTTGAGGTTTTCGGTGAGCACAGAAAAGTTACGAGATTCATGACCGCATTGTGCAATAAATCCTGCTACACGGTCAATAGTGTTAATTTCCCAGAGAGGCAAAATCTCACACATTGCATTATACCAATTATTCCATTCAATATTTCCATGTAACAATTCTTTAACCATTGGCGGTTCAAATGCAAATTTGAAGTCGGATTTTGCCATTATGTTCTCCTTAAGAAATGCGTTCTACAACTAGTGTTTTTCCTTTGTTTTCTAACGTCAATTTATTACCATATTTGGTAATATTATAATCGCCTATATATTTTGATAGATATATGATTTCTGCAAAATCCCATGGATTAAAACTTTCTGTTAACCTATCAAATACATCTTGTTTGTCACCGAAATCTAAAAATCGTAGTTGTAATCGTTCTGTGTGTGGTTTTTGTAATACAATAGTTTCGCTTAACATCTCAATATTATCACAATAACTATTGCTAAAGAAATGCTTGTAGTTTTCCATTGTTGTTTGTTCTAGTTTTACACTGTAATCATCTGCACTTGTTGGTATTGTTTCTGTAAGTGCTTCTAATGTTGCTTCTTTGCTGTTAAAGTTTTTATAATAACGGAATTTTAAATTATTTACTCCGCTTATTTTTTTAACACCGTCAAGCATTTCGTATAGGTTTTCGCCTATATGTCTATCTCTTTCAATTTCTACAAAAACTTTATAGTTACCGTCGTTAAGTTCTCCTGCTGATACATCTGCATCAAGTATAAAACTATAGCCGCTTTCTAAAAATTTAACTAAATCGTCTGCAGGTGCCTTGTCTTTCATCGTAAAACTTACAACTACAATGTCTTTATCTTCTCCCATTTTGCTAGTGTATGAATCTACTTCAAAAATATCATACATCATATATTTTAAATCGTGCTTATGTAGACTCATTATACTGCTCCTGCCGGTGCTGCTCCGGCTTCAGGAGGTGCTGCTCCGGCTTCAGGAGGTGCTGCTCCGCCCATATCCATTCCTTCTGGCATTCCGCCTGCTGCTAGATCGTCAGCTGGTTGCTCAGTACCAGGTGCTGTTGCTTCTGTAGCAGGATCAGTAATCCAATCCCATTTTTCTTTATAGCTGCCATATATATCAGCTAATAATTTTTTAGGCATCATAATGCTTACAATCCAAATAGGACGACGATCGAGTTTTCCTTTTTTGGTGCCTGGGCGCATGTCATCGGGTTTTCGTATTTTCCTAGGTTTAAGCATATAAGTTTTTTGATACTTAATTTTGCAATCATAATCTAATAATCTCTTGCCGCCCATAGGGTCCGGCATCTTATTCCTATCCCAGAAAAATTTACATGTAACCCAATGTCTATCAATAATCGGCCCTTCGGCTAATTCACCTTCTTCCCAATTATCATATACATATAAGTCTAATTCATCTAATACACGCTCGAAATCTTTTAGGATTTGGAAACCTGTATTACTTTCATATATTCTTTCTACGTTTTTTATTACGTCATAAATGTCTTGCATTTCAGATAATCCTATATTTATTACTTTTATTTATCGTATTTTAAGGTAAGTTTAGCTTTAAAAGATACAGCTAAATATTTGTGTAGGGCATTAGCCTTACTGTTAAGGTTAAGCCCTATTTTTTATCCAACAAGGAGGAACTTAATGGGTGCAAGACGTTCGGCTCGCAAGCCGAGATATGAAGAAGCAACTAATAACGTTGTTGAATTTGATGCATATAAGAAAAAGCGTCAAGTTAGAGTCCTACCACGTAATAGAAATCAAGAAACTTACATGTTAAAATTGCTAGACAAAAATAAAGACATCGTCTTTGGAATAGGTCCAGCTGGTACAGGTAAAACATTATTAGCAGTCCAAATCGCTGTAAAACTGTTTAAGGAAGGTGAGGTTGAAAAAATTATTGTTACTCGTCCTGCAGTTAGCGTCGATGAAGACTTAGGATTTTTACCAGGAACGCTAGAGCAAAAGATGGCTCCGTGGACTAGACCTATATTCGATGTCATAAGAGAATATTTCACTGCCAGAGAAATAACTATGATGATCGACGAAGGCATTATAGAAATAGCACCACTAGCATACATGCGAGGACGGACATTTAAGAACAGTTTTATTCTAGCAGATGAAATGCAGAATGCAACACCTAATCAAATGAAGATGTTATTAACACGCATTGGAGAGGGTTCTAAGATGGTAGTTACTGGTGATCTAGCACAAGCAGATAGACTTACAGACAATGGTTTAGTATCATTCATAAAACATTTGTACACTCGTGATTTAACCCGGTTAGATATAGTAAACTTTGAGCATCGTGACATTGAACGTCACGAAGCAGTTAAAGAAGTACTAGCTATCTACGGAGACGAATAACCCATTACCTAAGGAGGGGGGTCGAAAGGCCCCTTAAACTTTGTACACTTCTACATTAGATTTTTGTAGGAAATCTAATCCAGTGTTAAGCCGATAAGGCTCTTTAAAATACACCCGAGAAATACCACTTTGATAAATTAATTTAGCACAATCTAAACATGGCTGATGTGTAATAAACATGGTTGCACCTTCACCACTTTCGCTACTGCGGGCAAGTTTAGCAAGGGCATTACTTTCAGCATGCAATACTTCTGGTCGAGTTTTTAATCTTGTCCAGTTACCTTGTTCAGTTTCAGTGTACCCTTGTGCAACCATATCATAGCCTTGTGCTTCGTATTTCGTTACAAAAATAGTTGCCTCGCAATTATTGTCCCACCCGCTAGGCATTCCGTTGTAACCGATAGAAATAATCCTATCATCTTTTACAATAATTGCACCTACTTGCAGTCGCTTTGCACTAGATAGTTTGCTAAAACGTTCTGCAACGTCCATAAATGCATGGATAAATTTATCCTTCATCTACAAAGCTCATTATGTTTGGAAAGATTTTTGAAATTACTTCTGCACAAGCATGAGCGATTTCCATGTGCTCTTTTTGTGTCCCATTTGCTCCACGTAATTCAATATAATGTACCCAACTGCGAAGTGTACCGTTCATGTAAAGGCGTGTCTTTGTATTTCCTTCTGGCAGCACAACCCGTGCTTGTTCTTTAGCAATACCGTTTTCAATAGCCCATTCATATGCTTCTTTAGCAGCCGCAATAACTTCTCGCTGCTTATGTATCCAATGTGCTTCTAATTCCGGGTCGTCTGTTTCAATGCTGTTTTGCCTATTCTTTTCATCTTGTAATCTAGCTTCGCGAATAACAAACTGATCTCCAAATTCAGCTGGATCTGCATATCGCTGACTAAATTCTTGAAAACTAAAACTGCGATGTCGTACAATTTGATGTGCAATGTCTCTAGTAGTTTCAATTTCTAAACAAGCACTTACCATTTCAAAAGGACTCCAGTGTTTGTGTTTCACCAAATATTTTAATAAACGTTCACTGGTTTCTGTGTTCATTTGGTTTGTAGGGTTAGACACCCTTGCACAATATGCAATTAAATCTTGTGTATTGTGATGTACGTGGTCTTCGCTTGTAGCTCTTGTGAAATCTGCAGACGGTTTAGAGTAACTGATTAATTTTACTTTCATTCATCTTCCTCTGGTTGATCCCCTTTTCCGGGTTTTTCTGAAAAATGTTCTTCTAACTTGTTTGGGCGATATGCCCATGCTGCTGCATCCGCTGGCACATCTTCTTTTCGTTTAACAGTAATATTTGGCCACTCTTGCGACCATTTATGGTTAAAGTCAATCCAAAATTGCTTTTTTGCTGGATCAACTTTGGTGTCAGGCCAAATTGCATCTACAGGGCATTCTGGCTGGCATACTCCGCAGTCGATACATTCGTCTGGATTAATCACTAAAGTATTTTCTCCTTCGTAAAAGCAGTCTACTGGACATACTTCTACGCAATCCATGTGTTTACAATTAATACAGTTGTCATCTACAATATATGTCATAGTCTACTCAATTTAATTAGTACAGCAGCAAGATTAATTTCCGGGTCAACAACTAATGTGTGGTCAACTAGTCCTTGTTTAATAATTAATACTGCTGAATCTTGTTTTTCATCATCGCCGAATAATTCTAAATTTTCGTAAAGCCAGCGATAAATTCCTTCCATTTCTTCAGGACGGACTGTACCACATAAAAGTTTTCTAGCCTCTGCAATTTTACCTGCTTTGAAAAGATCTACCATCTCTAGTTTCCAATCTGCTTCGCCAGAGTCATTTTCGTGTGGAGCAAGTAAACTTTTGTCCTGTACATTCATTTGCACCATATTTATACACTTGCGTAAGTCTGGATAGGTAGCTTTGACATATGTATCAAGGATATCAAGATCTGGTGTTACATTTTCTGCAATTAAAATTTCTGCTACTCTTGCAGTAAATTCTGTTTGATCTACCCTTGCAATATGGAATCCTTGGCATCTACTATGGATAGCAGGAATAATCTTATTAGGATAATTACAAGTTAATATAAATCTAGCAAACTCGTGATACTCTTCCATTACACCACGCAATGCAGCTTGTGCATTTGGCGACAAATAATCTGCTTCGTCTAAAAGCACAACTTTAAAATCGCCAAAAGGAATCATCTGGACAAAGTTGACAATACGATCCCTTACGTCATCAACTGAGTTTGTACGGCTAGCATTTAGTTCAAGGACGTCTAGTTCTTCAATAGCTAGTTCATTTAGCAGTAATTTAGCTAAAGTAGTCTTGCCTATACCTGCATTTCCGCTAAACAATAAGTGGGGAATACTTTGGTCTTTAATCCATTGTTGTATCTGCTTTTTTTGTGCTTCGTCTCTAAAAACATATCCTTCTACAGTCTTAGGTCTGTATTTTTCTACCCAAAGTTCTTTCATTTAATTAACTCACTCCAAGTTTTAAGTTTATCCTGTTTTATTGATACACGATGCCTAAGCTCTTCCCAGTTGGTGATTTTGTGTGCTACTAGTAATTCTAGCATACATAACACATCGCCTGCTTCTTCTACGAATTTTTGCCTTTGTTCTTCTTCTATTTCTTCTATTGTAGCATACTTACGTATAATCTTGCTACATCTTTGTGTAAGTTCACCGCACTCTTCTGCGGTTATAATCATTAATTGCTGTAGTGTGTTTATAGGGCTAGGTTGCAAAGTGTCTCCGTGTGGTCATAAAAAATCCTACTATAATAATAGCATATTATAGTAGGATGTCAATGATTAAAAATTGTTTTTGTAAGCGTCAAAGAAAATTGAGGTTGTACAATTATCTGTTGAGTTATCAGTACTGTTATCTGTAGCAGTGGCACAGGCAGTTGCGGTAGCAGTTGCTGTAGCCGTTAATGTGCTGTTATCAACGAAAGTAATATTATCGGTATCAGTTGAGTTAATATTGTTAGTGTTAGTGTTATTAACATTTATGATAATGTCTGGTGTTTTTGTAACGTCTTGTCCTTTACTATCGTCTATCATAGGCTCGGTGCAACCAATTGCACCTGCTAATAGTAAGATAGAAAGGCTTGTTAAATAGTACATGTTATCTCCTAAAGATCTCCGGCTTTGCGATTTTCACTGTAGTAAACATCAAACTCGCCGCCGGGATAACGAGATTTAAGTTTCTCTACGTTTTCTTCAATTACTGAATTCGGGTCAAGCCCCAATGCGCGAACGCTATTAATCCAATACCACAGTATATCGCCAAGTTCTCGTTTGATATGCCAGCGAGTATCCTTGTCCAATGGTTTGCCTTGGAATACGCATTTTTTAACAATTTCTGCAAATTCTCCTCCTTCTGATGATAAGCCTACAGCTCCGGTTAATAATAATGCCATGTTAACATTTGTTTCTTCTTCTAACTGTCTAAGTCTAACTGTTAAATCTTGTGTGTTGTTAGAACAATCTGATGTTACACCCTCTACAAACTCTTTGTATCTCTGTAAGTCTATCTGTTTCATTCTACTCCTGTAATAACATCTGCAGGTTTTTCTTCGCTTGCCATAAGGATGTCTTTGTTATCTACCATCCTTACAGTAATTTCCCCATCGTCTGTTTCTAGTTTAATGCCATGTGTCCAACGTCCGTGATCAACTAAAACCCAATCACCAACTTCATAGTCTTCTTTATTTGTAGGTCCTTTTGCCCATACACGGCCCCATCGGGGATGTATGCCGTGTGTTTTTCCGTCGTCGTCACGTAAGATAATTCCTGCAGAAGTAACTTGCTCTCCAAAATGCATTTCGCTGACAAGTACTTTATCTTTAATTGGTTTTAAGTTGCCTTTAACTGTATTGTACATATATCCTTTAATAATCGATTATAGGGTCGTAAACACGATCTTCTTCGTGATTTTTATTATAAAAGTTAATTTCAAAAATTTTAAATCCCAGTAAGTAAAAGGACCAATAAAATCCTTTATGTGATCCTTTTAATCTAATATCCATTGTGTAATTAAGTATTGCAAACCAGCCTAACGAAATAAATGATTTTAAAAAATCTAATTCTATTATGTAATTTTTTGTTATATGATAAACAAAAAATCTACGCATCAATCTTCCTTAGGAATAAAATTTCCGTCTGCATCTTCTACCCATTTTTCTGTAGTAATTTCTGATTTTTTCTTATTTTTTTTCTGCGGAAGATTTATAGGATCCTCAACTTTCGTCGCTTCTGGATATGCAATTTGTTCGTCGGGCATACCTTTACTTTTTTCATAGTATTCTTTCATTATAGCTTCACGGGTCTTAATAATTTTTCCGCCTTTTCCTAATAAGTCACCCCTTGCATTTACAGGAATATTACCTACAGCAGGCATTAACTCATTTCGTTGACGTAAACTATCCATGTCTACTTTTTTTCCTTTGGCGGAAAGATATACACCGCCTGCAGTTCTTCCAGTTTTGTTAACCATTGTTTTTCCTATTTTAAAAATTCATAAAAATTCAAATTAAATTTCATTGGATTTATTCTATTTATACCAATTAAATAAAGTACATAACTAGATACACTTGATCCACGACCTACACCCCATATTACATTATTTTGACGTAATGTGTCAACAAGAAATATCATATATTGTAATAACGGTAATAAGTCTTTGTCTTTATATGCTGATAACTCGTCCTGTACTCTTATTTGTTCTTCTTTTGTATTACATTTTGAAAGTAAAAAATCTTCAATGTTTAGCAAACTATATTTGGCTGGCATAAACCAGTTGCTCTGAAAAATTTTATCTTGTTGTTTTTGTGAGAGATTTGGCTTGGATTTATATTGTAGTATAGGTGCATTGAATTTAGATGCATGTTCATTATATTTTTTTGCATCTATATTTTTAGTAATTTCTAATTTTTTTAAAATTTTGAAATTATTTAGGTACATTAAATGCATTGCTTCTTCTATTTTTTCTGACATGTAACTATGTTATACTACTTTAATTAAATTGTCAACTTCTTTATTTTCTTTTCCTTTTCTATTTTCTATTTCTATATAATAATCTGCTAACAGCATTTCTATCTGATTTTTTACAGATGTATTACTGACTAACCAATATTTACTTTTCAATGCTTGCAATTTATCATATAATTCTTTATCTGAAAAAATAGATAAGTCGCCAGTTAAAGGATGAGTTAAGATACAAATTCTCCTAAATATTGAGCGTAGACAGTTGTGCCTCCATCTGTTGACCAAAATTTAAAGATTTTTGGATTTGTAGAAGATTGGATAGTGAAATTTAATGAAAACCCGTCTGTGGTATATTTGATATTATTTCCCTCTGTTGCAGCCCAAGAAACAGTTCTTTCTACATCATCAGCTAAAACAGTCATAAATATTTCGCCATAAGTTCCACTTGCAGGCCAGGATGTTAAAGTTAAAGTTAAATCACCGGAAACTGTTACTGTTTGATGTTGACCAAAAGACCAATTTATTGCAATAGACGTTGCTGTTGCTTGTGATATAGTTTTTTGCGTTGTATTCACAAGAACTGCTTCTTGAATTTCGTTATTGTTAAAATTATTGTCAGTGTTGGTCTTTGCTGTATTATTTTCTAAACTTGTAATCTCTGAATTAGCAGTTGCTAAAGAGTTTTTAATTATATTAAAATTATCTCTAAATCCTTGACTATCATTATCCTGTCCAGCTACAGGAAAATTTTCATTAATATCTATTGAAACTATATTTGACATGATGCCTCCATTAATATTTATTGTTTTTAAATGTTGTATTCGTAATTATGAAATACTAGGTACTGCTCATTTGAATTTCCTGTTGTTGAATCTATAACAAAACGGTCAATATCAAAATTAAATTTTTTGAATGATATATTATCTCTGTTTAAAGCACTTAAAATTTCTTTACTTGTGCCAGGTTTACAATAACATAATGGTATAGCTTTTGTGTACCCTATATATTCTACATTATTACCTTGGGCAGTACGCATCCAAAGAGGTAAAAATTCAATTTCAGTTTCTCCTATTGCTCGTATATTTTCTCTAACATGATTTATACTAGAAATGTATCTTTTTGTTGGATAATTTCCATCTACACTTATTCCGTTATAATCTGCTTTAATTGTGTTTTCTGGATCAGGTTTTACCCTAAAAGGTTCGTTATAACCTGGAATTAGGTTTCCGGCAATAAATTTACCATTAATTGTAAGAGGATTGACATCAATTGTTAAATTTTCACCAGTCCTAGCTTCTATAATAAAATTTGGATCAAAATCTATTTCTATCATTCCTTGCAAATTAGTTTTTATACGTATGCCTCTAGATTTTGCTATTTGCACACTTTTCATGTCTAGGTTATATAAACTTTGATCAACAGTGATTTTCTTGTTTTTATTTACCTTTATAATTTTTTTAACACCTTTGCGCTCTGTAATGCCTAAATCAATAACATCTATATATACTACTTCATATACAATATTATTTGTGCCTGGTGTTTTAGCTTCAGCAGTTTTTATATCTCCCAATATGTATTTTTTTCTTTTAATATTTTTTGCGATTGCAGATACATAGTAGCCAGGATCTTTTGTTTCTATACCTGCGTAAACCAACATACTAAGATTCTTTTGTATTCCAAAATTTGGATCATAAGGTCTATAAATATATTCATTATTAAAATAATCTTGATTATTTATAATGTTTTTAAATTCTAGGCGTAAAGATTCTTTCAGTAACGGTCTAGCATATAAATTGCTAAAATTTTTATCGCTTGGATCTTTAATTTGTATATAGAATGTTCTTGATATAGCAGAATAACCTACATGATCTCTTACTTTTACTGTAAATTCATATTTTCTATCTATTGTTGTTGTATTTAAATCTAAAGTTGTTTGTGCAGTGTCAAATAATGTTACCCCTGGATTTTGATTGTCACCGTAAGAATTAACTTTCCCTACAATAGATCCGTCGGGCGAAAGCCGTAATCCTGGAGGTAAATTTCCATTTTCTATATTATATATTAAAATTGCATTAGGAACTGTGGTTTGTGCATTTAATTTTAAAACGCTGACAAAATTTGTACTAATTAATCCTAAATCTGATTTTGTTAGCCATTGGATATTGCTATCTATTTCTCCAAGCAAACTTATATAAAATGTTTTATCTTTTATTGTTTCTTCTGTTGAATTAGGAAATCTTCTTTTGGCTCTTACAGTAAATTTGTAATCTTTAGTTACTGCATTCTGAAAAGGTACTCTTCCTGCTAATTCTCCGTTATACTCGTCGAATTTTAATCCAGGTGGAATAGTGCATGGGCTTCCGTCAGTATTTTTAGTTAGTAATTCGTATGTGATAATACCAACTAATGAATCTAATTCAATTACATCTAAAAATATTGTTATGTAATTATTTGCTCTTTTAAAACCTAAATTTGCAGGTGTTAGCCAAACAGGTGTTCTTATATGTGTATTGTCAGCTGTAAACACTCCGTTAGCTACTTTCATTATTGTATTATCAGCTCTTAGGAAATCGTCCCCTACTAAATAAATTGTAAACTCTCTTTTAACAACTGTAGTTGCATCAGCTATACTAACTAAAAATTTGTAATATCTATTTAATTTCCTCGGAACTGTTGACGGAAATTCTGTATCAAAAACAACAGTATCATAGAACCAGCTATCAAAACCATTATCTGATACTTCACCTCCAAAATCAAATGGGAAAGAACCATATAATCCTGCGTCATAATTACCTGATCCTGCTTGCTTTTCTAAGGCTAAAACTGGTTCTACAATGCCAACAATCCTGCCATCGGTAGTAAGACTTAACCCAGGAGGTAATTCTCCATCGCCTGGTTGTATGTAATATTCTATAGTGTCTCCGGCTGATGTATCTGGATCAAATGCAATTAATTGGAAATCTACAATTTCACTGTCAATAATGAAATATCTATTGTTTTCTCCTATTGGTAAGTTTCCTGCAGGCGTGGTCCAAACAGGCTCGTCAGATCCTGACACTACTATTTTAAATGTCCTATCTTCTATTACACCATATTGGACTGCTCTGATCACAAATGTATAAACTGTGTCAATCGAGACTTCAAATGGTGTGCCTTTGATGTAATTATTTTCTAAATACATTCCTTTTGGAAGATTTCCAGAATGTAACGATACGGTTATATTATTTTCTTGGATAGGTAAAAAATCACTTGCAATTGGTAATGATATCGATGTAGTTCGTCTTTCTTCTAGCTCGGCTAATATAATACCTGAAGGTAAATTCCAAAATCCCATATCAACTCCTTATAATATATTTATTGGATTAGAATGTTCCTTCATCAACAGCAATGGCATTAGGAGATGTAAAAGTACCAAAATCCATATCTGTAGTGAGATATACATAATCAATAATATTTGCTACAGTTTGAATAATACCGCCAAAATCAAATTCTAATAATGCGATATTAATATCTCTTACATCTATACCATATACTGTTCCTTCTAAATTTCCTTGGTAACGATTAGCGGTTATGTTATTTACATCATATATGTTTTTATTGTTACCAATGAGATCCCCTCCGAGATGTGGATCTGTATCTAATTCTAATAATCCATCGCCTTTTACATTAATTTTTAAATAAGAATCAGTGCCGTCTACCTGTACAGCAGTGCCAATATTTGTACCGCCGTAAACATTTAGTAACTGTTGCCCACCTGGCAAAATTATGCTTCCTGCTTCTGTCAAAACAATAATTTGTTCTAATCCACTATCAGCTGTAATAGTGATGCTATCGCCGTGTTCAGTTAATAATACATTATTTCCTTGTATTAAACTTTTAAATTCTAAAATATTACCAATTTTTTGTTTAAAAATATTTTTACCAAGACCGACATTTTCTCCTGTTACTACTATAGCATTGTTTAATGAAAGTTGCATTTCATCAAAGTTGTTATTAACCTTAATGAAAGCATCTCTAAGATCATCACCTGTACCATCATTTGCCAAATAACCAATATTAATATTTTGAATAGACATTCTTTATCCTTATAAAACCCCAACTGCAATTTCAATGACTTTGATGTCTGCATCATTGCTAGCTTCTATTGCTTTACCTATTATTGCGCCACCTATAAATTCTTTTGTTGCTATTGCTACTCCTGCTACATCACTAGCAATTAACATGTCTCCTTTTTCTACTTTTCCAATTACCAAGCACGGAACACGGCCTTTTAGTGCAATTGCAGTACCATCGTCAAGTTCACTGTTCATTAAATATGCAGGATCAGTAGAGACAACCCCAATTACTTTTGTTGTTCCTAATCCTTTTGCAGCAGTAACTTCTTTATCTCCTCCAAACATCATTACAGTTCCTGGAGTATAATGTTCGTCTGCGGCATACATTTCAGCTAAGTCAGCATATTTAGCTTTTGTAGCAGTTCCTGCAAATACTCCTGCATAAATAGTATTCCAAGTAAGGCTTGATGATCCTAAGCTTATAGTATTGTTAACATTTGGAACTATATCACTATCTACTCTTCCAGTAAATGTAATTGTATCAGTAGTTTGATTGCCTAAATTGACATCCCCATTTAAATTTGTAGTTGATGTAGCAGTCAATCCACTAGTAACTACTCCACCGCTTGCATTTACATCGACTGCATTTACAGTAGTAATGTGTAAATTTGCCCATACGTTAGTCTGCGCTCCTAAATCTATTGAATTAGTAGTTCCTGGTTCTAACGTGGTTGATGTTGCGTAAAAGCTTAATGCTGCAGAACTACTGGCACTTGCATAAAATCGTAAATTACCAGCTTCAGCAGTAGTGCCTTTGTTTGTTATTATGGTATCTATATAGGCATAATCAAAGTCAGATGCAACAGAATTGTTTGAACGCCAAATCAACGACCCTATTGATGTATTCTGTGCAGCATCTCCACCATCGATTACTAAATTAGCAGTAGTTGTAAGTCCACCTACAGTAATTGCATCTGTAGTACTTGCTCCTACTGAAGTTATACCACTAAGCCCGATTTCTACGTTTATTGAACTGAGACCTGTTACATGTCCGTATGTGTCAACAGTTACATTCTGTATAACATTTAGACTGGCATTAGTAGTACTTGTTTGGCTGCTTGTATCTGCATGGCTAATTGTAACGGCTGTTCCTTCTCCTGCTGCTCCTGTTAATGTTAACCCAGCAGTGCTATCTACTTCTCCAATTCCTACAGTTGCTACGTAGTTTCCAGTTGTGTGTGTTCCTAGCGTAACTGCATCAGTGACAGGAGATACACTAATTTCAACATTTGCTAAATTTATCATTTGAGCTGAACCTGAAACTGATCCGCTTATAGTTATTGTTGGATCTTCAACGTTGAAATTTAAGGTTCCGGAAGTATCGTTATAAGTTACCGCTATACCACTTTCTGAATTATTGCTAACCATTGCTCCTACAATGTCTTGTACTTGCTCATCTACTAATGTTAGCACTACATTATTAACATTTGCACTTCCGTCTATTGTGAATGAACCTGTTACACCAGTGACTGAGGCACCATCGTCCTGGAATGTTACTGTTCTAGCAGTTGCCCATTTATCTGCAGAAGTTGCGTTCCCTACAAAACCTACAGTGGCTGTTGAAACAAAGGTATTTGATCCTGCGCTGAATGTTTTATTGATATTCCAACGATCGTCAGTGCTTGTATAAGTAATTGTGGGATTGGCAATTACAGGATTGTTTGTACCTACATCAACAGTTAAACCTGCACCATCTGCTGCTGTAGCATCTGCAGCCCCCTTTGCAACTGTAATGTTTAGATCTTCTACGTCCAAAGTAGTAGTGTTTAATGTTGTTGTAGTTCCTTGGACTGTTAAATCTCCAGTGACAGTTAAATTATCATCAATTACTGTTTCACCAGTAAATGAATCTAAAAGTAAATTGCCGACTGTGGTATCTATTTCGTTTGAATTTGTTATTCCTATCTGTATATCTGCAATGGTAGCTCCGTTTAGGATCAAATTACCAGTCCAAGACGGATGTCCTGTCCCGTTAACAACCATTACATCATGCTCATTTCCAATCGGTAGTACTTGTAAACTTGACGAATAAGCGTTTCCAACTGGTAAGTCTGTTTCTGCATACAGGATATCACCTTGTGTGTAAGTTGACCTATTGGTTCCGCCGTGCTCTATAGGAACATCTCGTGATAAATTAACAGGATTTCTGTAATAGCTTGCAGGTTGTTGTGACAGATAAAGAGCATCTATTTTTCCACCGTCTGTAGTGAGCTTTGTTGTTACTAGACCATTAGCACTAATTGTAAAATAATCATACGCAAATGCTGCTACACCTAATGTTTCTTCGTTAGCTAGAGGTGCTGTAGGATTTAAATAACTTGCCTTTTCAATTTTGATATCAATGTTACTATAATATATGTTTTTTAAACCGTCATTATAAAAATTGCCAGTAAGTGTAATAGGATCATTTAATGTTGTGTTTGTTAAACCTGCAACTGCATACTGCCAAGAATTATCTCCTCGAAGATATGTATTGTTATTTGCAGCTCCTGTTCCTAATCTGGCCGGATCGATAATTCCACTTATTATATTTGCAGCATCAATTGTAGTGGTTGTTAAATTACTCCAACTTGTTTCTAACTGTCCACTAGTATTTGCATCTCCTAAAATTATAACTGTTTGTTTACGGATTGTTATGTCACCTGTACCTGCTAACAAATAATTTTGGGAAGCTACAACTAAGCCGTTTGTGCTGCTTAATGCAGATCCTCTTGCCTCATGTAATGTAAATGTATTTTGTGTAACACTACCAACGAATAAGAATTCTCCACTGGTCATTCCGACCGGTGCGTCTGCGGCAGTAACTTTTACAGCATCTCCTGTGCTTAGACCGTGGCTTGCTAGATAAAATCTATCTACATCTATTGCTAGGCTATCGGTCTCAAAAAAGTGGTTATTAGTGCCGCTAGTTCCAGCAATATTAACTAGGTTTTGTCCTTGTAAACCATAATCAGTATATACTTGGATCGTATTAGGATCTATTACTTTTACATAATATGTATCGCCATTAACCAAATTTGGCACAACTGGATTAGAATTCGAATTGTATCTTACATGATCTCCGTTAACAAAGGGATGAGGGGCTTGGAAAATAATGTAATCATTTGCCTGATCAACTCCTGTTGTATCGCCCTTAAAGCCTGCTGTAAATTGTGTTCCTTGTGTGATTGTTACACTTATATCTGTATCATCTACAATAAAGTCCAAATTTGTGTTGTTTGCATTAAATTCTAAACCAGCACTTTGGTCTAAAGTTAAGTATAATCTATTTTCAATATTAGAAATAGTGATTTCAAAATCAATTCCTGCTGCTGATCTAGGTACATATGATGCACCTGGTAATGTAACATCTCCTGGGTTAACTGGTACAGATAATAATTCTCCTTCTGCATAACCATACCCGCCACGCTTTAGGTCTACACTTGTAACTTCACCTGATGCATCTACTACAATATCTGCTAAAGCAAATTCCCCTAATGTAGATCCACCGCTATTAGGTCCATAGACAAGTTGAACATCTACATAAGTTCCTGGTGTGTATCCTGTACCCCCTGGCAAATCATTAATTATATCTACACCGGTTAAAACGCCTTCTTTATATTCATCAATTACACCTACTGCATTACTAACGGCTCCTTGTATTTGTGTTCCGTCTAAAATTAATTGTGTAAAAGTATATGACTGGCTAGGATCAGTAATCAAATATTGTTTAGCTCTACTTGTTGTTATAAAGTAATTTTGTCTAACTTCTACTGGACCAGCAACACTTAGAGGATAAATGCCGTCTGTTTGCGTGTCTAACAAAGGACCACTTGTAGAACCCGATAATGTATTTTGTGTTACGTTTGCTGTAAATGTACCAGTAAATGGTTCTATTAATTTAATTTCAGTTTGGTTGGTAAAATCTTGTTTTACAACACCAGTTGCAATAATACTGCCAGCTCCGAAATTAGTTGTTTGGGTAATTGTTTCTCCCTCAACAAGACTTACAACATCTGTTAGTGTAAGAGTTATTTCGTCGTATTCTTCAATAACAATGTCGCCGGCATTTAAATCTGTTACAGGTATTGTTTCGTGTAATTCTAATCTTCCTTTAAAAGTTTCTACTATATATGCAGTAAAGTTTCCTTGTGGAGGGATTAAGTCAGAATTTATTTGCCCTGAGGAATTAAGTTGGACTACTGAACTAGGTATTGCATTTGATGAAACTTGTTTATCAATAAAATCACCAAGTCTGTTTTCTAGAAAACTTCTAATAGCTAACTGAGTAATTAATCTGCTATTGCTAGGACCACCAATTTCATTATCTCCAAGTTCAATATCTCCTGATATTGAACTAACAACAATACCTGAACTTAGACTTAAACTTAATGAATCTAATTCTCCAATGTTTACTTTGTTTTTGAAATCAATGTTTCCTGTTCTATTATAGGCTCTGACAAAGGTACCTACTTTAAAGTCACCAATTTCATTGGTTCCTGAACTATAAACTCTACCTGGTATTGTGCTAACTTGTTCAAAAAATTCATCGGTCAAACCGCCGTTTTGTGGAAGAGCATTATAGTCAATACCCGAACCAGCAAATTCCCAAGTATGGGCCGATGAATTACAAATCGACGGTCTGTGGAAATAAACTTGTTTTGTAACTGTGTTTGCAATATCTATAATACCTGGGTTTTGAGTAGTTAGGATTTTAAAATCACTAGTATATAAATCTGTTCTAGGACTTGTACTTAAAACAGTTATATCGCCTCCTGGAAAACTATGTAGCGGTCCGTTAGCAATTGTTGTTCCTGCATCTCCTAAATTTCTTACAGTATTAGTACCTTCTGTAACAAGTTCAATACTAACTGTCATTATTTTGGTATCGAAGTCCCATCCGGCGACTCCAGCAAAAATTGTTTGGCCACTTGTATTGGTTGCACTAAAAAAGTTTCCTACAACAATTCCATAATTAACAGTTTGTCCACCTTCTGTAATAGGAAGTTGCCAATCTTGATATGTGTTATGTGTTTCAAGTACTTCTTCTACATATACGTACTCGTCACCTTTCCTAAAATAATGAGTACCAGTACATACAGATGCATCTAAGGTTCTAACGGGTTTTCCAAAGTCTGCATCGTGATAAAGTATTATTGATGTTGGATTTGGAACTGAGACATAATATTTTACTTCATTTAAGAGTCCCACTATTTCAGCATCACCATTTGCATCATATTCAACATAATCACCAGTTAGGAAATTATGTGCTTGAGGAAATGTAATTTGATTACCAGAAACATTCGTTATATTAGGATCAATTGCTTCTGCAAAAACTAAATTATTTTGCTCGTTAAAAAGATAACTATCGGTTACATCGTTTGAGCCTATGTTGTCTTTTAATCTTAGGACATAATGTTCTAAAGGTGCTCGTTTTAAACCTAACACTCCAAATGTTTGAAATCCTTCAACTTCAAATTGCTTGAAAATATAGCCTCTGTCATATATGAAGCTGTTTTGACTGTGCCCAGTAGATCTAAGACTGAATAAACCAAAGTTTGATGCTGAGTTTGTAATTGAAAGATAACCTCCATTTTGTGTTAAACAACCGTTTTCACAAAATATCACAAAGCAACTTACTATCTGTGCATATGCATCGTTAATAACCCTCCACGCATTTCCACCAAAAGATAAAATAGTAAATGCATTTGCTACCATTGATTTACCTTGTTCAGGAATGCCATCTGCTAGATCTACAGGATTTTCTGCTTCTATATTTGTCGGCGGAACGTTTGGTACATCTACTAAATTACCATCAATTTCCACACCATTGCCGCCTAAGAATGATATGATTGAACAATTTTGTATATAGGGGGATGTAAATATTTTTGGTCTTGTAACAGGTAAATCACCATAACCTGCTCTACTAGTTGCAGTATCTAATGGATTATCAAAACTTACACAATATCTAAATGTATAGTCAGGTGTGCCAGTTGCGTCTAAATGATCTCTAAATACTATTCCTGTTGCATAGACGCTATTTCGTACACGTAGCATATCTTTATTAGCATTTTTTGGACGGATAATAGCTCTACGTAAATTATCTCCGATTATACTTACATTATCTGGGACAATAAGAGGATTATCTTCTATATAGTCACCTGTTGCTATCATTACTGTGATATTTTTAATTTTATAGTCACCAAAAACTTTTGCCGGTGCATTTGTCTTGTCTGTAATTATATCATTGATTAGATCCATACTTGCAGATAAAGCTGTTGCCCTTGTTCCAGTAACATAGTTTAAGGCTAGTGTTTTGGCATAGGATATTGCTGCTTGAGTTTCTGTAACTTGTCCTGTTATGTATAAATTATTATTTGCATCATAATAAGATTCTCCTGCCGTAACAGTCCTACTGTTACCTCCATACCGTAAATCGTAAATAACAGAATCAATTATTTCTTGAACATCTCTATGACATTTGATGCTATCATACAAATTTTCTGTTACATTTATATGATTTATAACATTATTTTTTATTTCATATTCATTTTCTTTAATAATATTCGTTGCATCTTTTCTCCTAATATCTGTCCAAGAATTTGAAGGCATTATAATTCTTGTAATATTATCTATGCTATTATCATTAATTACATCAATAATTATTCCAATAAGTTCTTTTAGACGCAATGCTTCAGTTTTTGTTGCATTTGATCCAGTTAAATCTTGTGCAGTATTATTGCCAGTAGTTGGATTTATTGTTTGCCCCAAAACTACTTTTGTAACTATCTCAGCCATATGAACATAAGCGTCTGCAGTTGCAGTTTCTTGTCCTACTCCTAATTGCCCAGCAGTTCCCACAAAATAAGCTTTTGCGTTTGTAATAGATCCGTAGTTTCCACCGTATAGGATATCGTGTTTTAATGCATCAATTATGTAACTAATATCACGCCTGCATTTTGTGCTATCATAAACCAATGCTGGATAATTTTCTGCAATCCAAGCAGTGATTTCATCTTGTATAAAAAGTAAATTACCACCAATACGTAAATGGGCTTCTAATGCATTTGGAGTTGGTAGTACGCTTGGAATAGGATAGTTTAATGGATTAATTGTGTTTGGATCTTGTGTGTCAATATATGTTTTAACTTGGTTGATACCTGTTGTAATATCTGTTAGTGCTGTACTCCAAATATTTAAATTTGTTATTTGACTTATTAATTCATTCAAGGCTATTACAGTTCTTGCAGATTCATTTTGACTTGTATAGGTAGCATTTGCTCGTAAAAAACTATTTGCTGCAGTAACTTGATTATAATTTGTGCCTAGTGCTTGATCTAACAAAACTGCATCAATAACTAAACTCATGTCTCTACGACATTTAATTGTATCATAACCGAAAGAACTACCATAGGTATCGGCTATAAATTTTATTGTTGCATCAGCTATACTTTCTTTTTGTAATCTTAGATTGCTTGTTTCAAATTCAATAGTTTCGTCTAAAGTCAATGGTTCAAAAACCATAGAACCTGCTATTTGAATTGCCTTTTTAATAGATTTTACTGGAGCAGTTATGCCGTCATTTTCGTCACTACCGTATATACTGCTTACGTAAACCCTATTACCTCCCCATAAATCCGGGCTCTTAAAATTTAATTGACCGTCACCGTTAGTAGACATAATTTGATTTTTACTACCATCTGTCAATGGCAATTCAAAATCGTTTATAAAAGCACGTTCGCTTACAAATAAATTTCTCCAATTGAAATCTTTGCTACCAATTGTAAAAGTATCATTTATTTTTGGTATAATATCTCCGTCGACTTTTGCGTACAGTGTTAACGTGTCGTCCGCTGAATCTCCTAAGCTTACATCTCCTGATAAATCTAATGATTGTTCTAGTTGTAAATTTGTAACACTCAGTGTGTCTATATTCACAGTTAGGGCATCGTTAAAATTAACTTCATTGTTAGTTATTTCTAATCTTAAAACACCGTCGGTATAAAACAGTAATTTGTCATCGCCTGCACCTGGAGCCGATTCTGCTAATACATATGTTTCTCCATCTAATGATCTTACCCCTCCTAGGCTTGCCCAACCAGTTCCATTGTATCCTTCAAAAACATTTCCGTCTGTATTAAATCTAATTGCGCCTTGTAAATTTGGTGATCTTGTATTAGAATCACCAACAGGTATAATTAAACTTGTATTACTTGCAATTGTTACAGAGCCTACACCGTTAGGTTGTAATATTATAGGCTGATTTAGTGAACTATTTGAAATTGTGTTGTTATCTATGATTAAATTACCAAAACTAATATCACTAATATTTTGAAATGTAAAATTACCATTTCCGTCAGTTCTTAGATATTGTCCATCGCTTCCGTCTGAAATTTGTAAGTCTGTAAGTGATGTTGGAATAGCTGGAACATCTGTTAGGTTTAGATAACTCATCGACAACGGTCGGAAAGAAAAATTACCTGCACCGTCAGTTTTTAAGTAGGTGTTTGCTTCTCCGTCATTTATATCTTCTAGATCTAAAAATGATGTTGGAATAAACGGAGGGTCAGCTAAGTCACTATAATTACCAGTAAAGCTAGTTATAGGACCAGTTGGTAGTGTTATTGTTCCTGTTACTGTAATATTTTCAACTGAGCAAATATCTGATCCAGTTAAATCTAAACAGTCGTCTATTGGAAGTTCAATAATCCTATTATTATTTTCTGTGTCAACTACAAGGGGAAATCGTTTTGCCATTTTTTAAAATCCTAAATTACTTTTTGTATTTATCCTTGTTCTCATTCTGGTTTTGTTGGCCATTCTATACTATCTGGAAAGTCAGGTTGTGAGGGAATGTCTCTAAGAGCTTGTCTGTATTGTTTCCATTCATCCGGAATTGCTTCTCCTGATTCTAAAGATTTTGTTACAATCCAATCAGTTTCTGCTAATAATTGATTCCGTTCTTCTTTGCGTGTTTGTTTTAGATGTTCAATTGTATCTACAGTTGGCATATCTGGTATTTCAATAATGCCCTTTGACGTGTGTACTTGCATTTTTCTTCCTTATCTTGTTCTTCCGTATAGTCTAAATATTCCAGACATCCACTGGTTAGTGTTTTTTAATATAAATCCATGCGGAACTTTTTCTGATATAATGTTTAGTTTCGTGTATAAATAAGCACTGTCGTAAGACCGTCGGTACTCACCGCCGCCGATATACGTGTTTGATATTAGCTTATAACTGGGATATGTAGTAAAACTTTCACCGCCTATGGCGGATGGTTCATTATTATCGTCATTAGCTGTTATTCCTGTATAATAGCTCATGTATCCTTGCAATTTACGTGTCAGAGCGTCGTTAATATGATAATAATTATTGTAGGTTATTGAATAAGCTATTGCAGGATAATTAGTTAAGATCAGATCAGCACCTGTGTATTTAGATGAATGTAGGTATTGACCTCCGCTTGTGCTTATATATTGTCTATAGTAATTATGTTGTATCAGTGACGGTGAACTAATATTTCCTGTAAAAGGTTGGATCCGAATGCTAGCTCCTGTCAACGAACCGATGTAAGTATTTGGTACTGGCGCTTGATACCAATCTGAAAGTTCATATGTACATTTAATCTCTGAGTAATTTAGAACATCAGACTCATTTTCAAATGTTACAGCCGCTTCTGTAGCCTCTACAAATGAAACTTCATCTATTAACTCATAATTTCCTTTTGCCGATGCGCCTCCAGGAACATTCCACTGATTATTGGCCCAGATATGAAAACTATTTGTGTCAGTTGTGAAAGCCGTATCTCCTGGTTCATTACCGATTACAGGTAAGTAATTTGAATCATATAAAACTCTTGTTCCTGCTACAGTTGCTGTGGCAGTAGATGTAGTCGTTGTTCCAGCAGTTCCTGCAACTTCTTTAATCTTATTTTTTAAGCTAGGAGTCCTTTCTACATAAGTTGCTAAATCTTGTGGTACAAATTTATTGTTCGCTTGATCATAAACCAAACACATTTGATCTACAAGAGCAGGTATTGGTCTAAGCTCAATTTTTGTAAAATGTTCTTCTTGGCTATGTTGACCGTATATAATATAGTTTCCATTTTCGTTTGTCTCAACTTCAAGATCTTTTAACCTTATTTCTCCTCGCATGCTTTGATGATTACCACACTGATAGTACAGTGTATCTGGTGCATCCATAGGTACAACTATCGTAACTGTTCCTACATCAGTCCGAGAACCAGTAACACCGGTTGTGTATTCTCCTATGTATTCTCCTGCTGCAAATGCTGTTTCGTCTGTAGTAAGGTAAAAAGGATGACCTGAAGCATTGACATTTATTATATAAGTTCCTCCTCTATACCAAGGACCTATAGTTGTGTTAAATCCATGTGAAGTTCCTGTCACAGTAGGGTTTGCCGGGTCTGGCATAAACATCCAATTTAATGAACCGTCGTTCATTCCTGCTTCAATATAATAATTAACAGTTGGAAGATTTAAAGTTGGTACTGTAATTTCTGCAGGAACTGTAAACTGTAGAACAGTAATTGTATGACTATTTCCGCTGTCTATATCTGGGTGGCTCTTAACCAATGTAGCATAATTTACCCAATCTACAAGATTATCATCTCCTGCACCTTCTACCCATTTTAATTTAAAGCTGTGGGTTTGTGTCATGTCACCGTGTATGCTGCTAGCAAAGTTGTTAATTTGATATTGTCCTTGCATATATAAAGGTACAATTACTTGAGGATCGTTTGTAATAACAGTCCTTGCATAAGGTAGACTGCTAGTTGCCCATGTCCAAAGCCATGCTGTGCCGTGACCTGCAGTAGGTTCATCTACTTGTATTTCTAAAATTTCCGGACTGATATTTAGATCAAAATCTAGTATCTTATTTGCACTTAGTGTTTTGTCACCTAAGAAAATAGTTTCTGCTGCTACATATAATGAATTCCACTTTTTATCAGGTGAGCCTAAATTATAAGTTTCGTCTAGCTCTGGAATCAATCCTTCGCTTGTAAAACTTGCAATTTTAGTTTCATTTACATTTATGTCTACAGTGGATTCTGTGCCAACAACACCAGTGTCAGATCCATGTTGGACATACAGTTCGTCAAAGTTTTCATTAATCTTTTGGAATGCAGTCCTTAACGGATCACCGTCGCCTTTATTCTCGCTACTTCCTATATTTACGGATTGTTTTGCCATTATAATCTTCCTACTACAATTTCAACAACGCCCTTCCCGTCGTCGGTTTTTTCTCCTACTGCCTTACCTAAGACAGTTCCTATTCGTGGATCATTATCAACTATTGCGTAACCAGGTATTGCACTTGTTACTAGCATATCTCCTTTAGCAACCTTACCAATGACCTTACATGGTACACGCCCTTGTAGTGCCAATGGAGTCACATGCTCTCCTTCTAATGCTTCATTCATCAAATGTGCAGGATTTGTACTAACTACTCCTGCTACACGTTTATCGCCTTTTGTGTTAGTTACAGTAATTTCTTCAGCACCACCGAACACTAATACAGTGCCATTATCGTATTTTTCATCAGCGAGGTAATTTTCAGCTAAATCTGCATATTTTGCTTTTGTTGCATAACCACTTAAAACATTTGCATAACAGGTTCCAAATGGATTAGCTGCATCTCCTAGATTGGCTTGGTTAAATGGAATAAAATTGTTTCCATCTATCCTATATCTATCGGCGCCATTTGACCAAAATACTATACTGTTATTTGTAGCATTTGTAGTTCCACCTGGTCCTAGATAGATATTTGCGCCAACTGAGAGTGTGGCATCTTCTGAATTAATAACTGTATTTGTACTTGCAATACCGTCTGTGTAAACATGTGGTGCTGCTAAATACCCAGAACCTGTTTGAATAGTAGTGCCTGCTGGTGTTTTTCCGTTGACCCTTATTTGCCCTGTACCTCCACTGGTAAATATATTTCTAATTGTTCCTGCTTGGTTAAATTTTACTGAACTTGTAAAGATTAAGTCTGACCCAGTTAATTCTCCTCCGCTTCCTCTTTGTGCTAAATTACCAGCTGTAGCAGTTGTGGAATACGCTAATACAGAAAAAGTATCTGCTCCTGTTTTTACTAAGGCTCCGTTTGATGTAAAGTAACTTTTTAATACAGCTCCCCCGCCTCCAACTACTGAACTAAATGGTATAGCTGAAACTGCACCATTGCCTGTCGCAGATCTGCCTAATAAAGTTCCACTTGGTATATGATCAAGTTTACTAGCAGATATTCCTGCCGTTTTTGTCAAAATACCTTCTGAATCAGTTGTAGAAGCAGCATCTATAAGTTGGATCCAACCATTTGTTGAATTAAATTCATAATTATTAAAACTTGCTAATCCTAAATTTGCTTGGGTTATACCAGTTGCATTTGCTCTTGTGCTTGCAGCATTTAAATTTAATTTAGATTGTAAGATCCCTGCGCTTGAGTTTACGTCTGCGTTTATGATACTATCAGGTCTGATGGCAAAAATCAATCTGGCACTATCTGTTTCTCGGACAGTGCTTACGAGAATATCGTTACCTTCTGTAGAAAGACCATTGACTGCATTTGTAATTTCTGCATAAGATCCGCCAATAGCAAATGTATTAACTGGATCTACTAAAAGTATACCTTCATTTGCTGCTGTGCCATTTATGGCATCATATGTACCACTGTAAATTTTAGTATCTTGATTACTGTCAATCGGGCGCAAATTATTAACACCACTTTCCGGCTGCAGATTGTAAACAATTTTTCTTACGTTACCGTATATCGGATCTGCATAAGCAATTGATTGTACTATATCTCCAAAAATATTAGCGGAACTGGGATTTGCTGCATTCCTTATTTCTGCTCCGTCATCAAATGATCCTGTAATGTCGTCTGTTGTAATGTAAATTATGTAAGATCCTGAGCTTACAAAAATTTCATTTTCTTGGATTGGTTGTGCTAAACTGTTGGGAGAAGGAACACCTAATGCGTTATCAACTTGTCTTATGGCTGGCATAAAATCTTTTAATTTGCCAAAAGAATCAAAGTTACCTATATTTTTATCTACGTAATTTTTATTTACTGCATCAGTGCCGTTTTGCGGAACTCCTACATCTTCAATTTTGTTCCCGCCTAATCCTAAATTGCCAGACATTTCTACAGGAGTAGGCGAAGTAGACAGTCCTGATAAAGGCATAAATCCTGATCCCGGAAAGCTAGGATTAGCATGAGGGTTTGTTCCTAACACCTGTGTTATATAACTTCTTATTGCTTTTTCTGTAGGAACTGCTGATCCGCTATCGTCTATCATAGATTCGTCAGCGGAAAATTCGTCAATCGTAACGCCTTTTTTGAATCCCAATGCATTTGCATTTGATATTCCTACTTCTCCACTAAATGTGATTGCACCTGTACCTTGGTCAACACTAAAGAATCTACCAACTCGGAAAAATCCGTATTGATCTGTACTAACCCAAAATACTCTCCCCTTGCGTTTTTCCCATACCTGTGCTGAACTCTGTCCATCTGGAGCATTTGTCCAATAAAGATCAGTTAACGGTATTAATGGATCACCTAAAATTACATTCGGATAATTACTTGTGTTGTAACCACCAGTACCAATTTGTGTAAAATCATGTCCTGTTGCTCTAAGTAGTGATATAGCAATTGTGATTTCTGCTGTAGAATTAGCAGCTAATCCTGCAAATATAAATTCGTAGTCTGCAGAGACATTATTTGCTAAACCTGTACCTGTCCCTACAATATCAAATTCATCAGTAAACTGTATAACAGCCCAATCAGTAGTTGGAATAAAAGTTGATGATGTGCTTAATGGTTGGGCAACAGTATTAATTTCGTATGCTAAATTAGGATCCCATGTTCCTACAACGTTATATAGTTCAAGGTCATAGCCTCCATTATTCCAAGCCACCTTAGCACTAAATCCATTTGATTGGGTAATATCATCGTCTTTGGTTACACCGGGTATAGTAGCTAAGCCTTGTACCTCTTGGACTACTGAATATGTAACGATCCTATGTGATCTACCTTGGAATGAAAAAACTTTAGGACTAGTTGGATCTATAATTCTTACATTGTCAGTATACGTTCCTCCAGCAGGTAGCGTTTCTATTGCTGCCCAAGTATTACCTGTCTGATTATACCCCTGTCCAGTTTTTGCTTGGTATGGTACAAGCTGTATAAAATCAAAATTTTGTTCAAGGGTAACTCTTATCTCATCTGCAGCTAAAGAAGCACCGTAGGGATCTTCTGTTTGGAAGTCTAAACTCCGATATGTGATTTCGTCACTTTCATCAAAATTTATTGCTGTACTAGGTCGAGTAACTAATCTTTCAGGAACAGCAACATTGTAAAAATAATTTTGAATATTATCTGTATAATCTACATATGTACCATTTGTTAAATTTGTTGCAAGTAAACCGAAATAATCTTCAACGAAAACATCATCGGCTCTTAATTCTACTCTATATAGAGTTGTATCTACTGCACCAGTTGACACATCTCCTATTAAAGCTGTGAGACTGCTAACACTTGCAATTCTATAATGTAAAATGTTAAATGCTTCTCCAGCAGCATTTGTTTGTCCACCGTGGTCAATAGTAATAATACTTTGAGGTAATGGAGGAACAAGCATGTTGGTAAGTATTAAAAAACTACTGCCTTCATTAGCATTATATGTTGCACCACTTGTGCTACCAATTCCTGTATATATTTGAGCAGGTCTGGCCATAGTATTTTTAAGAAGTACTTGATCTGGAATCTCGTTAGGATCTGCTCCTTCGGATACAAGAGCAAAATTTCCATAGCCATTTGATCCGTTAAGGGACCTAATTTCTGCACCATTACAAGCATAATATGCTGTATGACAATAATATGTAAACATAGATACTTGTTCTGAGAAAGCACCATTTGTTACAACTAATCCGTAACCTAAATCATTAACTTGTGTAAAGTCGTTAGCAAGCAAGGACCTATTTCCAGCAGTTTGTAAAAATATAGACACACCTTCTACAGGAATAGTACCAACATCAAATCCAGCACCACCACCTGATGTTTTATCAAGGTAAATGTACGCTGTTCCTGCTGCTTGATCATAATTTGATATAGCATTTACTTGATATCGTATCCCGTCCAAATAGAAAGGACAAGGTAATTGAGGCGGTCTAATAAATAAACCTTCCCCGGCTGCACTTGTGACATAAAGTTTGTAAGGATCAATGTTAGGATCTTGCATAACTGTTACAGGAAGATTACCCACAAAAGCATCTACAAACATACCGCCTGCAAAGACTTGTTTATTTAAACTCCGAGAAAAGCTAGATGCCGTTTGGGTATATGGTGATTTTGTGAGTATTTGTCCATCTGGATCTAAAACACACATAAATCCACCATGGCCTCTGCAGGTAACATTTCTTATAATAGTTGTATCTCCAAGTAGGAATACATCCATTTCGTCAGTTCTTTTAGGAGGATTGTAATCTGCGTCAAATACGAAAGAAATTTTATCAATCATTTTGCCAATATTTTCAACAGTGTTAGTTTCTCCTTCTAATAATTGTCCAATTGTATTTCGTAATTCTACAGGAGATTCGGCTGTATTTGTATAAGCAGGAATTGTTCCACTTAAAAGACTTTGAGCGAGACTTTTTAATTGCATCATTGCCGCAATAGTTGCATCAACTTGTCCGGGGTTATCTTCTAAAACATTATTAGATTCTTGATAAGAACTTCCATGATATGATCCTTGTGTTTCTAATGTTTTTTCTTCTCCCCCGTAAATTAAATCATGATATAAAGCATCAACAATCATACGAACGTCTCTTTCACACTTCGCTTGATCATAATTTAAACTTGGATAGGTAACATTTACAAAATGTAGTACTTCTGCTGCTAAGAAATCTTCATTTTTTTCTAAAATTTTAGCAGCAGTTGTATTGCCTAAAGGATTTTCAATTGAAATTCCATTATGTACGTTAATAGGAATCGAAGGATCATTTAAATAATGATAACCAAACCAACCTTGATTTTCCCCTAATTGGTTCACAAATTGGCTCGTACCATTAGCTGTTAATGTTAAACCATCAAAATAGCTATCTCTGTAAAAATAAGTATTTGCCCATTTACTTTGCGAAATCCTAGGTTGGTTTGAAAGTGCTTCTATTTTAGGTTGTATAATAACACGTCTAAATTCATCTCCTTTTAAAGAAACATTATTTGAAATTTTTATTGGGTAATCCTCATAATAGTTTCCTGCTTCTACTCTAATTACAATTTCTTTCTTTTTAATATAATTTGCATATTCTAATTCTTCATCTGGTTCAAAGTCTTTGGCTGATAGTAAATGCAAATCAAAAGTGGTAGGCTGAAGCTCTGTGCCTTGTGCATTTAAAATATCATTATTATTAAATCTTACTATCCTACCTATTGCTTCAGATCGTTTACCTCGTAATACTTTACCAGGTAATGCATCTGAATTCACATCAGATGTTTGATCTAAGAATCCAATATTGCCATTACTTACTACAACTTTGTAAACTGCACCGTAATTAATATTTGGTAGCAACGGTGAATCGATATCGGTAATAATATCAGTTATTAATGTCCATTTTGTTTCTACAGCACTAATCTCAGCAAATGTTACATCTCCTACAGTTTCGTCAAATATTTGTTCTTCTTCTGTTTGGTATATTTTACCAAAATATGCAAAATCACTTGTGTTGACATATGCATTTCCTATATTTTCTGTGCTGTATGGATTAATTAAATCTTCATCTGTGTAAAGATAGATTATTAACCTATCTTCATCAATCCTAATATAGAATGCTTCATTATTTAAAACACTCATAGATTCATTTTCAGGTATACCTAGAAAGGTTATTAAATCTCCGTCGTTGTAATCATTTGAAAGTGCTGAACTAATTGTTAATTGAGCAGGACTTCCTAAATTTATGCTTTGGATAAGTATTCGAAATGGTTGCTGTTGATTTAAAACATCAACACTTAGGGCTGATGCAAAATTAATTGCTGCAATAGTTTGCGACTGTTGAACTGTAATAGCTCTACGTCCACTGACTGAAGAATAATATCTTTCTGCAGCTTGGAACGTTAAAGTATTTGTGTTCAAGCCACGGTAAAGGTCATACCTAATAGCATCTATTAACAATCCTATATCTCTTTCACAATAATCTACATCGTATTGGAAGTTAGGATATGTTTTGTTTATATAGCCTATTGTTTCTTTTTGGATAAATTTTCTATTAAGTAGTAGTAAAGTTCTTGAATTTAAATTGTATCCTCCTTGCTGAGTCCCTCCATCTATAAATGTTTCTAAAACTTTGCTTTTTAAAGTAACATTATTATCTGTATATGTACAGGTTTGAATGTATGGTCCAGGGGTTGATTCTGCAGTTCTAATCATTTCATCTGCTCTTGCAGCAGCAGCTCCGATAGTTCTAAATGCATATGCATCAGCAGTTCCTTCTTTACCTGCTGGCACTCCTTGCATTGAATCGTCACCTCCTGTGCTTACAAATAGAACTTCAGGAGAACTATGTGCAGCCCCTTGATCTACATATAATTTTGTAGCAGCCTGCAGATCTTCAATGCCGTTTGGTGTTCCTGATCCTTGTATATCGCCAGGATGGTCTGACAAATACAGAGGTCCGGTCATTGTATCTCCACCCCTAAGCACTACCGATTTACGTGGCACAGCTTGATTAGATAAAAAATTTCCAGATAAGGTAGTATCGAGTGCTGAAAGGGTGATAGTGTGCACGTCTCCTTCACCAATTTCTGCTGTTGTAATATCTAATTTGTTGTCAGCAGCTATAGCAGGGTCCTGTGCAGTAGCAAATTCTCTATTAGTAAAAAGCCATAAATGATTATCACTAATCACACGTATATACAAAGGGCTTAAAATATCACCAGTAGGATTGCCTGGTGTAATAGTAGTACTATCAATCAACGCAGTAGGTGCTTGTAAGTTAGCCACAAACGTAACTTCTGTTCCGTTATAAGCACTGTCTAAACCGTGTCCTCCTATAACCTCTTGTTGTGTATATGGATCTTTCCTAGAAACAATGTATAAACTTGATTCATAAGCTCCTGGTGTAGAAATATAATCAAAAATCTCCCATGTATATTGAGCAATGCCAGTTGGCTCATCTTTAATAGGAATAGGAGCTTCCGATGTAATATATCGTAAATCAGCATATCCTTTTGTAATAACAATATTATCTACTGTTAAATTTGTATTATTTTGAATGTTTAATAAATCTAGCGCATCTTGATCTACTATACTGCCAGCAATAACAAAATTTGATGCATACAGAGATCCCCCTAATTTAGGCGTTGTGTCATCTGCGACCCTGGTGAATCCAGCTTTAATTACTAGTTGTCCAGGCGTATCGCCTACACCATCTACAAATTCAAATTCAACTGAATTTGTTTCATCTGAAGCCAATTCAACTAAACTTATATAATCTCCAGCTGCATTTACTAATGGTATACTATGAGGAGTTAAAACATTAGGAGTATCGCTAAGTGTAGTAAATTCAATTCTTCCTCCTAAACCAAAAACTGCATAAAGTTCTACAAAATTCTCATTTACTTTTCTAAATGATTGTCTAATACTATCACCGGTGCCGTCATTTCCTTCTACACCTATGTTAACTTCTTGTCTAGCCATTCATTACTCCTATTGGTTTACCAGGTTGGCGTAAACACTGGTTTTTTCTCTGTTGGTAAGGTACTAACATCAAAGCTTACACTGGTACCACAACCACAACTGGATTTTGCATTTGGATTACGTATGTCAAAATTAGATCCTACTATACTGGTTACGTAATCAATTTCTGTACCCATTAAAAATAACATACTTTTTTTACCTATTGCTAAATTTCCATCTCCTGTGCTGATAACTTCGTCATGTCTTGTTGGAGTATCAGTTACTCCCCAGTCGTATTGATATCCTGCACAACCACCGCCTTTTAAATTTAAGGTTATGGCATATACATTATTTTCTTTGCACAATTGATTAATTTTTTCTTTTGCTTTATCTGTGATAATTACAAATGACATTTTTACCTCTTATGAATATATTTATGTGTTAATTTTGTATTCTTAATGTAGTAAATACTTATATGTTTATAGAGCAGCTTACTATAAAAAACAAATTTATCAGGAAATCGAAAACAGGATTAGAACATACATATCATAGACAAGCAACAATCCTTGTCATGCGCTGTGATTGTTGTAATGAAGTTTTTACACGCCAAAGAGGCAAGATGGATCCTAATAGGATAAACAACAATGTATTTCATGTATGCGGAAATTGTGATGCAAAGAGATTTGCCCAACGGAAAGGTCAAGAACGGAAAGCAGTTTGGGATTTGCCAGCAAGCAGCAATTTAGACATCAGTAAACTTTGACGGATCTATTTCAACAAATCTCCTTACATCCATAAATCTTTTGTTTTTTGGAGTCACCATTGCAAGTAGTTTGTCTAACTTAGCTTCGTCTTTTTTGTCTTTTACAATTATTTTATTTGTTTCATCTATGGTAGGAACACGGAAAAACATCCTGCCGTGATTTTCAAAGAATGATAGGTCTTTAGCAATAAAATTACAATGCTTAAAAACAAAGCTTAAAAGAATTCCAAAGTCTCTACCTTTACGCCACATATCATCTATAACAATATCTTCTCTTCTAATAAATTCTTTTGCAACTATAGGAAATTCTGCTGACACAAGATAATCTTCTTTTATTGATAAATCATATTGTTTGAATTTATCATAAAAGTAGTTTAACACAGGCGCAGCAAATCGTAAATCGTTTTTGAAAACGCTATTTGCCCTAGCCCAATATTGTTTTTTATATTTTGGTTGCTGCAACTGTTTTGAAAAGTGGTTAATAAAGATTTTTTGCATTCCGTTGTTAAGACCTGAAACTTTTATTAGCGGAATGACGTTTGATTTAACCTCTTGTTGTTTTTCTATACCGTAGCTGGCACCGTGTTCTTGTAAATCTCGCATCTTAACACCAGCTATAGAAAGTTCATTATACTTGTTCATTATCATTTTAATTGTTCTAGCAAAACTTAATGCAAGTTTAAAAAACCCTAGTATAGTTTCATAGTTAATGTTTTGTCTTTTATCGTTTAGTACTCCACGCAACCCACGCCATTCAAGTGTCCCTTGCCCATGAGGAAATAGTGCCGAATATTTTTCAAACTCGTCTCGGTTAAACAAATTGTCGAATAGATATTCAACTATTTCTTCTTTGTCTTCACCTTCACCTTTCATCTGTTGTGCCATATGCACGATTTCATCTACGCTGTCTTTCACAGTTCGCACATTCGCATAATCATTGTCGTAGAGATTTTGTCCTTTATATGTGGTATACAGTTGTTCGAATAACGGGCTCTGTAACATCATTACAGCTACCCAACTAGATTCAACTGTGCTCATCTTAGTGATAGGACCCAAACCAAAATGTGCATGCATGCCGCATGTTCGATTTGTGTAAGCGCCAAGTTTAAAAATATCGTGTACAAAGTTTGCACAGGTCATGATGTTAGCAGGTGTAGCAGCCATCTGTCCACCTTTTGCTAAAGCACCTATCCTAAACTCCATTCCAATTTCATTTCCGTAGACAGTATTAGGCTGAATGCTAGAATCACTGCCTCCGTCTACATTATATTTCTTTGCAAGATCATTATAGACTTTGATCATATCTCCGTCTATGACGCATTCAATTTCAAAACCTATAGTGATATCGCTTAACTGTGCTTCGTTTAACTGTTGTTCAAATATTTGTCTTAATAGCATTCGGTCTACGCTCCGGCTGTTTGCTTTATTTAGCCTAAAAAGAACAACTGTATAAAAGCCCATCCATTCATAGCAGTAAACCACAGGCATAAGACTATAGCACTGCTACGACGGATATAAGTGCTTATAACCGCCAGTATGCTACCTACTAGGTAAAGTGGTATAAAGATAGTAGTGGCAGGGTCTAGGATTGTAAAACTAAGTATAGCACTTGCTACGATTAAAAAAGATGCTTCAAGCAGCTCGCAATATGTTGCCAGCGGACTTGCCTGATAGCTCTCCTTGAAGAACTTGATTATTTTTTCCATTGATACTTTCATAAAATTCAATGCTTGCAAGATTTTTGCATTTGGATTCGCACATGATGTCTGCTGTTTCTCTAAAGCTAGCAGCCCATTCATTAACAACAGGGTTTGGATAGTAGTCACTATGTGCTCGCAGCTTTTGTTTCTTACAACCTTGTGCGAGTAATTGTTCCATATTAGGAAAATCATTATGTGTAAAGTTTTCCGGTAAATGCTCATTGCGACTGTAAGAATAATGTATGGTAGGACGCAAACCTCGCCAACTATCTACTACACGTTTATATCTATCATCTGTGGGTTGGATGTACTCACCTGTTTTAATCCAGTGGTGGTGTATGTCAAGTACGAGTGCGAGATCTTTTTCGAGCTCAAGACTTGATTCGATACCCCACGAGTTTTCGTCGTTTTCGATTGTGATTGTGTTTCTTGCTTCTGGGGATAATCTTGGCAAAACAGCTTTGATGCCTGCCGGACCTTGTCTACCTGCAATGTGTACGTTGATTTTAAAGTCTTGGAATCTTTTACCGTAGCCCAACCAACGTGCGATATCCACATGATACTCAAACTCCTCTATACTACGTTCAACAATATCGGCAGTATCACTTGCCAGTACAGTAAACTGACCAGGATGCATAGATAGGCGCACGTCACACGCACGACTGATTTCTCCAACTTTTCGTAATTCATTTTCTGCATAGTCACGTACATCAGTACGCCGCCAATAATAGCTCCAATTGGGCTCAGTGTATACAGGAAGTATATCACTACCCAGTCTAACCATTCGTAATTCATCTGGTAAACCTCCTACATAGCGGATCAGCAGTTCTAAGGATTTTATGTTATGTACCATAATGTCCCATAGTCGCTGTTCTGCTACGTTCCTTTCTTGTCTATTCAACCACGCAACAGTGGTGCATTTCGTATTTAGTGGTCTTTGACATTCTTCTAACTGCTGCTTTTTTAATGTTTGATCGTGATGCATATACTTGCATGCAAAACCTATTCTTTGTATATCCATGTTTCTTTAATGTAAGGATCGTCGCATAAGTGCGGATTAGGATCTCCATGGAAGACGGCAATGCAACAATCTTCAGGAGGTGTAACATCTTCTATTGTAGCAAGTTTTCTTCTTCCACGCAATCCACCTGGTGCAAATTTTTTATTTTTTCTAATTTCCCACTTCCAACTCTGGATCCATCTGTCAGGAAAATATTCTGCTTGGCCTTTCTTTTCTGCATAAATGTAATCTTGATCTCCAAAATATTTCCTTATGATTTGTACACTATTTTTCTCAAAATTTGTCCATAAGTTATCAAGCATTCCTCTTTCAAATCTCATTACACTACTATTAAATCTATCATAGTGCGGGCGTAAAATTCTGTTAAAATCCCTAATGATACAAAATTTTTTTGGTGCAAAAGAAAAAAGTTTATCTAATGGACCTGTAATTACAACATCTAAATCTAAATAAAGGATAGTACCATCTATTGGTAGTTTGTTTGAAAAAATATAAGGCTTGTACCACCAACCACTTAAAGTTTCATTTGGTAAAGATAAAGGTATTATGTTAGGATCTAAAGCCGTAGTATTTTCTGTAAGACAATAAAAGTTAAATTTTTTCTGTAAATTTAGTTTTACGCCATAAAACAATTTGTTCACATAATCAGCACTATACTTGCTACCATGTTTTAAACATAAAACATTTATACTATTTTGATTTACAACACTAGTGTGAGTTAGTTTATCTAGCCGTCTCTGTGCTTTTATTGCCCTAAATTCTTCTTTTGAGTAAAGAGATTTATCAACTTTAGCCATTAGGGCTAACCTTCATAAATTGCGCTGTTAGCACCATGTTCAAACACCTCTACAGATTTTAGTCTGACTGTAGGATTAAGTGCTCGATTAGCTTTTTTGTCTTCTTCTAAAAGTTCTGCCATTTTCTTATAGCAAAGCTCCGAAAATTTTTCGCAACCTACACCAGGTACAATTCTAAGATCACAAATACCCTTAGCATTATATCCGTCGCCCATGCTATTTAATTGTTTGAACAAATCTAGCTTTGGATCATCTTCTGCTACAAGCACAGTATGATCAAACATATGTTCTAACCAATTTTTAAAGTCCTTTAATCCTCCAAAATCCATAACCCAATTGCGTTCGTCTAGCTCTTCACATTCAAAAATTAATTTAACACCAATTGAATAACCGTGTAATAAACTGCAATGTGAATGTGTAGCTCGCCACTGTCTAAAGCAACAACTCAAGCCACGATCTGTGCCATAAGTTTTAGTCGAAAAATATCTAGCCATGTTACCTTTTAAAATTTTATTGTACTTATATTATTCAGGTTTGTAAAGTTCTTTTTTGATATCTTTGATTTCTTCGAGGATTTTTGTTTGATGGTCAAGTGTGTCGCTATATAGACGTGATAACCATTTCATTACATCCATAGCCCACCACCACCAAATTATAGGAATAAAAGATAATGCAGTGAGAATAAATGCTATGGTATTACCTATTAGATCTGAGCCACCATAGATATAAAATGATATAAATGCAACAATTAGAATCATAGGAACTACTCTTCCAAACCATTGCCAAAAAGTAATTTGTGTTAATTTTGTATCTGTCCGAACGCTTTCCATTGACCAGGTGCTCCTTCTTTGATACAGATCCAACCAACATAACTGTTTGGAATAGGTTGTGCATTCCAAACAATATCTCCTCTATTGTAAAATCCTTGGCTAGGAATATTTTTCCCAACTTCAAACTTTTTATTTTGGAAACTTACAGGACCTGCAGTTGCCAAATCGATGTTTTTATCAAAATTATTAATACCTATACCTAATGTACCATTAACTAAGACATTTTTCTCTAAAGTTATTTGACCCGTATTTGCAATTTTTATTCTAGGAGTTCCATCAGTAAGAATAGATAAAGAATCGGTAGTATGTACCCCAATATTAAATCCATTGTTATCAGAATCAATACCAAATTCTTTGCTATTACCTACTATGCTGAATATACTATTTGGTGAGTTTGTTCCTATTCCTAATCTATTAGAGCCACTGTCGTAAAAAATATAATTATTGACGCTAAGATTTCCGGATGTTTCTAAGTTTCTTACTTTACCTAACGTAGTTAATTTGCTTAAAGTTATGGATGATCCTAATCTATCTTTTTCAATAACAGGAACTCCGTTTATTTTATAAGCCTTATCTTGGTGTAAATCAATGTTTTCGCTTGACCAAAAATCATTCGGAGCTTTATAAATAAACTGTTTTGCAGTTGTATTATCGTCGTACCACAATAATCCTTTTCCGCTTAATTTTTTTGTATCTGCTTGGAAAATTAGGCTATCCGATCTTTGTATTCTGCTATCCTCTTTAATTACAGAAACTTCTAATTTTTCTACGTTTAGATGTTTAGCTTTAATAGAACTATAGATTTCTAACTCTTCAGCAATTATTTTTCCATTTGCAGTAAGGTTCCCGTCTAATTTAATATTATGTGTAAGCTCGCGTATGTCAGCTGTCCGTACACGGATTCCATTGTTAGAAATCTCTAATATTGTCCTATCGGCACTATCTCGGATACCTTGTGATTCAAATTTGGTTATTAAACCTCCATGAATTTTATTTCCACTAAGTTCTCTGTCTGCTATTTTGTCAGGTTTGGATCTTTGTGCATCGTCTAATGCATTAGCAAGCAATGCTAAACTTTCTCTAATTTTATTTTCCATGTAAATATTTATCAATTTACTTTGAGTAACACGGTTGTATCATTTAACCTACCATTAAGTAAAGTTTCTGTAGTAGTAATATCATCTAAAAATTTACGTAAGGCAACCTTACCTGCTTTTTTAAACTCTTTCAGTTGCTCAGCTGGCTTGCGTAAAGTCTTTTGTAAACTCTTATGTGCATCAAATCCTATGATAGAAGCACCTTTTACACTGAGACCACTGTCTGCTCTCTGTCCAGTTGGATCAATATTTTCTGCAACATATTTGCCTAGTTTGCGGGTTTTTGTATTAAAGACCCAAAGCTCTGCTGCACCAATTATAAGTTCTGGAGCAATACTGGCAGTTTGATACTTGTCGTCTGTTACACAATACTTTAATTTTTCTACAAGTTTGGTAGCACTTTTAGGTTTTGCCTTACGTGGCTTGCGTTGTGCCTTGCTTGCTTCGATCACAAAGTCCAGTGCCTCAATTACACCTACAATTGCACTTGTGTACTTTTTAATATCATTCTTAGAAAAATGACTATAAGCTTCTTTAAGTTGTTCCCACTGGTCGATTTCTTCTTCGGTCATCTTTTTTAATTTACCTGCAGTAGGCATTTGCTCTAGCTCACGGAAATCATTTAATTGTTCGTCATAAAACCTGCGTAGCTTGCGAGCATGGGCTTGTGTTACACCTTTTGCAGTGAAATGGCGCTTAAAATCAAATCCGTTTGGATCAAAAGTTTTCTTATTGTCCATAAAGCTTTCCAACCACTCGTCAATATCCTCACTCATTGAACCAGCTTGTTCTGCAATGCGTTCTTGTATTGTAGGAACAAAAGGCTTTGCAGCAGGCATTTCTTCTTCGGGCTCCTCTTCTTTTTTCAAAGCAAGATTTATTTTGCCATTTTGGATTGCCATTTTTACACGGTCTTTGATATAATCTGTAACCGGAGCAACTGTATCTCCTAGTCCGGGCATTTCCTCATAATAATTCTGCTCCTCTTGATTAAAATCTGGCATACCATTTGCGAGCATACGAGCGTGTATTGCGGCAGTAGCAGTGATAATACCTGAGCTAGCAGCCTTTGCAGCACGGATATCTTCCTTGCTGTAATCGTTTTCTTTCATCCAACCGTACACATTAGCAAGGAGATCAGCTAATTTAAAAGTAGTGTAGTAATATCGGATGCTAGATTGCTTGTGCTTGAAAAACTGTTCGCCTGTCATCTGCTCCCAGCCTGTCCAAATGGGCTCTAAATTTTTATTTCTTACAGCAGATTTTGCTGCGATACTAGCATTTCTTACATTTCGCTTCTTTTTTGTAATAGCCATAGTTATCTCCTTGGGGTTGTGTGTTTCAACTAATACTTATTATAGCAGGATAGGAAAAAATGTCAAGAGAGAATTTTGAGGAATTTTTTTATCTCATATTTAGGTTTAAATCCTATAGATTCCATTTTTGATGTATTGGCCTTTGTTTCTTGTCGTTCGCCATACGTAGCAACTTTTACTGGATAAGTCGGAGCAATTTCAGAAATTAAAACAGGATTACCGGTGCCTATATCAATTACATCAGTAAAATTTGATTGTATTAACAATTCTATCGCATCACATACGTCTTCTAAGTGTATGAAATCTCTATAATGGTTTGTGGTATACTCTAACTCATTGTCAATAAGTTTTTGCATAAACATACCTTTGCGAGGATTGGCTGAATAAACAGTATGAAATCTCATACCCAATGTGTTTATGTACTTTGCTGCAGCAATTTCCATTAAAAATTTACTAGCAGCATATGGATTTAATTCTGGCTCTGCAGCAGAGCTTGAACTTGCATACAGTATTCTTGTGTTGTTACCATAGATATCTAATAACCTTTTAAAAACTTCTAAATTATTGTACCAATAGTCATTAGGATTGTACAAGCTGTCTCGGACTCCGCTCCTACCGGCTAGATGTATAATTAAATCAAATTTTTCTTTCAATTGTATAGAGGCTAAATCTTGACCATCAACAAGATCAAAACCTACAATGCTGTTATTTTTCCGTAACCTTTTAAGTAATTCGGATCCAATATAGCCTCTATGGCCTGTTAACATAATATGCATATTAACTTAACATCACTATTCCAATTTGTTTCCTACCGTATACCATGTCCATATAGTGTAGATGATAATCTATAACACGGTCTTCGTTTATAATTTTTTTATTTTGGATATCTTCTGCAATTGCAATTACTTGATCAATTTCTGTTTTCCAACTAGATTTCCAATAAGGTCCTGTGTCATTATTTATAGTATACTCTAAATGTAAGCACCCAATAAAACCATAATCTTTTACCATACAACTATGAAAGATATTTTTCATTCCTGTAGATTGTAAAAAAGGAAATTCTGGACGCTTATATAAAGCATACCTAAACTTAGTTTCTTCTTGATATCTAAGCTCGGCAAGTATTTCTTCCGGAATATCCTCAAGACTCATTTAAGCATATCGGTATGTAATTTTTGATGATGAAACCAAGCTTCACTGTTAAAACTTTTATCACAAATATAAACGTCAAAATGAGGCTTGTTACCTACTTGTAGATCGTGGTATTTACAACCCCAATCCTCAATCTGTTTTTTCGTAAAGTCATACCAATCTTTTCCGCTTTTAATACCACGAGCAGTCCAGTATGTAATAGTATGTCCTTTTTCATACAATTCGTTAAAATAATTTATCCTGTCTTTATAAGGTTCTGCTTTTGTATAATCTTTGTTACCTTTTTCGTCAGGATGTTCATTGCATATAGTCCCGTCAATATCTACGTAAATAATCATTAATACCCGTCATATTCGTTTTTAATAAAATCTGGAGTAACTAGCTCACCATTGTCTAACAACTCCTGTGCCCAATGGAAAATGCACCATTCTTTTAAACAATTAGCATCGCTAATTTCTCTAAATCTTTCTGTTTCAGTCATCAACACTAACCATCGTTTTGCCCAATCACTATGCAGAATATCCTTTTCAGTGTAAACTGCATCAAATTCAAAACCGCTATCAGTTGTTCCTACGATCTGGAAACGTCTCATTACCCTCTCCTCATTGTTGCTAGATCGTGTGCTTGATCTTTGTTGAAGATTGGCACAACATTGCTCTTGTGCATAGTAGCAAGTCCTGTAATAAGCTCGCCGGTATAGGTGCGGTCATTGGCCTTGCTGCACTGATTAAAAACACCACTGTTACGACTAGGTACATACTGCTCAGGTCTACGATACACAGGTTCCTCTTTCGGAGTAACACCAGAAAGCTTAGGTTGATATCTTCCATATTTCCAAGCAATATATTCGTCGAATGTCTTCTGTTGCTTGTGGCAACCTATCTGTCTCATCTCCTTGTTATACTTGTTATGCTCGTGCTGCAATTTGGTCAACTTGTTTTCTTTGAGTCGTAATTTGCGCCGCATATGATACCATGGATAAAGTGTTAACAAAATTATATTATAACAAATAATTTATTTTTAATCAACCACTATATCTATCATATTGTAACCTCTTTTATCTAGGTTATATTTGCAAATTTCTTCCATTAATTTATAATATGCTGCCCAATCGTATCTATTCCTTGCTTGGTCTATCTTTTGGTACAAAGCTTTTTCTTTATCGTCCTCGAACACTACGCTGTTAGCCAAACTTGCCTCCTCAAGATACTGGTTAGTTTTACAGTTGTTATTAGATCATAGCCGCTCTGTTTATCAGCTAACACGGTAGGATTGTCATCTTTCCAATGTATATACACATTGCTGTCTAAAGGCACTTTTCCTCGCAACCACTTTGCCTGTTTGTAAATCTCATTGTTTGCTTGTGTCCTCTTCATTTTATCTCCTAGTAAAGTAGATTAACTAATTCGAAAATCCTCCATTCGTGTTTCTCATTTAAAACTTCATAAACACGTTTTGCTTCACTGTAATCAAAAATAATCAAGCGGGAATCCTTCCTCTCAATTTTCGTATTCCAATAGGTTTCTAATCCACTTACTTTATTTAAGTGGGCAAAATCAATTATTCCTATTGTTTCTCCAAACCCATTTAGTTCACGTATTTGCCACATTAAAGCCTTTTCAATTCCATTGTTGGCTTATGGTTATTTTCTGTGTTTTTGTCCATAATGTAATCCCTCTCCTCTTTCACCCAACTATCATCCATTTGATGTATAGTAAAAGGTTGTGTTTCTCCTACAATTTTATCATTATTTTTAATTTGCCAATAATACATGTCCATTAGATAACTCCACATTTTTATTCCTCATTTTGATTTTACAGTTCCTAATCTTGTATAATTGTACAATGGGAGTTTATCCACATTTCTGTTCTCAAGTATTAATACCATTCCAATTCCACAGTTAAAAGTATCTCGCATCTGTTCATCTGTAAGATTACCTTTCGTTCGTAACCAACTGAATATTTCATGTTGGTGTAAAATTGTCTCAGTAACTTCCCACGCTATATCGTATTTAGCATCCAGCACCCTATCGATATTACTCCAACCTCCTCCTGTAATATGGGCTGCTGCTTTAATAAAATAATAATTTGATCTCAAAATGTCAAGTTCTTTTTTGTATAATGGAGTAGGAACGAGCAGTTTAGACATAAATTCATCGTCTACAGGATTGTTTTCTAATATTTTCCTTACTAGGCTAAATCCGTTACTATGCACTCCTGTGCTGTGAATACCAATCACAACATCTCCTTCTTTAACAGGATACCAATCTAAAAAATCTTTAGTACCAACGCCAAATCCACATACATCTAGTGCGCCTTCTTGGAACATACCAGGAAGTTCAGCAGTTTCGCCCCCAATTAGTTTTACTCCTATACTACGACATGCTGCTATAATTCCAGCCAAGACCTCATTGTAGTCGGATTCGTTAAGTGAACTTGTCGCAAAATAATCCATAAAGAAAAGAGGATTTGCATTTTCACATAGCAAATCATTAATGACCATAGCAACACA